>MDTB01124600.1_pt1 | contig 42169 bp, 40 predicted proteins | sample 811161 | NCBI WGS metagenome assembly MDTB01 (sample SAMN05326650, study PRJNA326480) | marine metagenome | isolation source: seawater | place: Mediterranean Sea | collected 2009 | reverse complement strand
TCTTCTATTGTATGAAGCATCATAACCTTCTCCATCAGTAAAGATAACAATGTGAGACTTTTGTAATTGATTCTCAGCAATGAATCTCTTAGTTATACTCTTAAGAGATATAATTGCTTCATTTAATGGTGTACCTGATAAGTGGAATCTATGTGGATGTGGGTATGCACCATTTCTAAATGATTGTGAAGTCAACCATAGATTTTTCATTTGAGCATCAAGATCTCTATTGTTCAATGTATTGTCTAATACTGTCACCATGCGAAATGCTGCTTCAATAGCAAGATCATTAATTTTAATGTTGTTAACTAGATCCTGACGTTTAAGTCCATCATCATACCTGTAAGCATACTTACTCTTATCATAATCTTCAGCATCCATACCTATTGACCATGCGTCATTGCTGAAAGCATATACTTCAAATGGTATGTTTACTTTCTTACAGAACCATACTAGGTTGAATAGTTGCTTCATACTATCATGTAGTATGTTTGACATTGAACCACTCCAGTCTAGTACAAATATTAGACCATGATTCTTCCCATCAGCAACTACATTGATCTTCTTAAATATATCCTCATTGTACATATAAGTGTGCAATTTAGATGTATCAATTACTCCAGTCTTAGCAGTTGCAGTCCTCGCATAAGCATTAGCAGATTTCTTCATCTCAAACTCCTTTACAAGGTAGTTAACTTCCTTCATTGCTGATCTCTTATACTCTGTATACTGTTTCTCAGCATCCATGAATGGGCAATAGTTTTCATAATATCTTCTCTTATGCTCATGGTGTGCTTCATCATAAGTTGTCTCATCTTTTCTAACATCATTCCAATGCTCATCAAGATATGTTTTAACAGCATCAACTGGTATTACTACCTTATCTAAGTTGCAGTCTGGTATGCTAACATAAGTGGTCTCTCTACTATCTGATCTATCAATCATAGAGTCACTATTTCTATCAAATGCTCTTTGAGTTCTTGACTCATCAATACTATTTCCACCTGACTTACCAGCAGTCATTTCATCATCATCTTCTCCACCTTCCTCTTGCTCAGTCTTATTGTTACTGCTACCTTCAGTTTGTGCATCAGTTGATGAATCAGTTGATTCTCCATCAGTATTCTCTACATCATCCTGACCTTCAGGATCAGCAGATGCTTGTTGCTTTTGAGTTTCCTGTTGCTGTTTAGCATACTCATATATATCTCTTGATAGTTCAAGTACATCATCAAAAGTCTCAGTCTTAGATGCTCTAGTTACAAACTCTGACTCATCATCATTGAATGGTATTGGTAAGTATAGACCAACTTTAAAGTATAGGTTGATTCTATCAATAAGAGTATATGTTGATAACTCAGATAATTCTACTTCAAAGAAGTTATCATCTTGTAGTTCCTTATAAGCATTAAAGAAGTCTCTATTTAAACCAGCAAACTTCTCTTTCATCATTCTCTCAATTCTTGCATCCTCAACTACATTTACATAGTCCATAGGTACTTGAGTATAAGCATCCTCTTTATTCCAGTCTCTACATGGTGTGAATAGTGCATGTCCTACTTCATGTGACACTAGCATATCATACACAAACTCACTTGCAGTCTTCCACTGTGGTAGTGTTAGAATACGAGACTCTACATTAAATGAAGCAGTCTCTACATTCTTATGCTCAACCATTAGATCCTCAGTTGCTAGTAGTCTAGCAAGGTTTCCTTTAATCTCAATGTTGACTGTCATGTTTCTTTCCTTGTTTATAATACTATAATATCATCATCAGAAAGGTTTTCTACAGTATGTGTGACAGTATATGCACTGTCCCAATGTACAAGCAAATGTACATCTCTTGATCTATGATGACCTCTAGTTACGAGGATAGTAAAGTATGAATCACATATAAATGCTACTGTTCCTACATCACCCTGTGTAGTCCTGACTGTATCTCCCATGTATAGGTCATTAAGTGATGACAATGTGGTCATCCAAACTAACATAACTAATGTTATGTAGTATACCATACATACTTGTTAATGGATAAACCAACACTACTACTGAATCCTGGAACTGGATGGGCAGCAACTACACCTATGTGGTTAACCTTACAGCGTGACAATAGATATTGTCATACAGGTCATAGGAAGGAACCACTGTGGTTAGCACAATGTCATTATCAAGGTGCATATGAGAAAATGTTTGCGAAGACTAGAGATGAATGGTTCAGGATTCAAAATCTAGGTAAGAATGTCAATGAACACATGCATTATTGGGGTTTTGATATAGATGAGAATAACAACTGGACTAGGTTTAGAAAGCATCTTGGGTGGCATAGTAATGATTCATGGTATCAAAATGCCAAAGAGTTAAACTATCCTTTTAATGGTATCTATCCTGAATACCATGATAATCCTTATGGTGTTCTTTGTACTGATACTAGAAAATGGAGTAATTACCAAACTCAGATAGGGTATACTGATAAAACTTATCATTATACTAGCGACTACCTTAAATGGTTGTTTAATCCAATAACCATAGCAAAGTATATTGATTACTATACTAGGCATTGGCATTTCATTAAGGATGCTGGTTATCATGCTGTTGCTGACTTCTGCAATTTCAACATGAATCTACCAGCAGAATTCTGGGCAAAAACAGCACCTATATTGAAAGAATACTTTAATGTAAAAGTATTGATGGAGTTTAGAGATCCTATTAGAAGGTTATTTTCTGAACTGGGTTCTACGTTACAGTTGCCAGATTGTTCTACACCTGACGTTAAACACATGGCAGATCGTTGGTATAAGCATAATGCCATGCCCGATAAGGGTAAAGGTCTCAATCAATATTTCATAGAAATGATCCTTGAAGAAAAGTTATGTCATTTTGGTGTAAGTCGATATGCTGATAACTACCTTAAGTTTGTAGAGTATTTTGGTGAAAAGAACGTGCATCATGTTATAATGGAAGAATTATGGGATCCTAGACTGTCCAGACCAGTCAAAAAACTATCTAAGTTTCTTGAATTTCCTATCAAACATGTGCATAGGAACTGTTACTTCCCTGATCTAGGAGACAATGCACCACACTATGAAGAACTGGAAGACCAATGGACAAGTGATCTTGAAACACTTAAACAACATACTATTGATATGGTAATGCCAGAATATATCCCAGTATACAAGCGTTATAAAGAAGTATTTGGAACAATCCCTACATCATGGAACAATCCCTATGTTTAAAAACAAAACAATCAACTGTGTAATACCAGCAAGAATGTCCAGTAGTAGGTTTCATGGTAAACCACTTGCTAAGATACATGGTCGTGAGATGATACTAAGAGTTGCTGAGATAGCATCACTATCAGCGTATGTTGATAGGGTTATAGTAGCAACTGAGGATCCGATCATACAACGTACATGCGAGATACATGGTTATGAGTCAATGCTTACTGACAAGCATTATACATGTACTCACAGGGTTGCTGAAGTTGCTGATAGAATCAAGAGTGACTATGTGTTCAATCTTCAGGGTGATGAACCATTGACTAGAGTATCATGGATAGATGATATGATATCTCATGGTGTTGCTAATGACTATGATATGGTACAAGCATCTAGGAAGTTAGAAGAAGGAGAACTAGATGATGAGGATGTAGTCAAGATGATTGAAAATAATAATAGAGTAATGCACATGCAACGTACACCTGACGTAGTATGCTCTAACATAACTGTTCAGTTAGGACTATACTTCTATAGGCATGATGTTATTAGAAACTTTCCTAACCTTGACATGACATTTGTTAAGTATTGGAAAGGGTTAGACACTATTGGATTTTGTGGTAGATATAATGTTATACCATTTGATCTTGAATGTGGTAAGATAAGAGCAGTAGATAGACCTGAACATATTAAAGAAGTAGAGGATAATTTATGACCTTATATAATGCTAACTTAGATATTGCCAAAGAAATGTTTAACAATTCAAATAGTATTGGATTGATAGGACATGGTGGTAACCTTGCTATATGTCAGCACATGGCAAGTGACATTGCTAGACATACTGGTAAATTCTGTGTAACTGCTAATGCTATTGAGATCACAGCATTACAGACGGATAACCCTACAGTGCCATGGCAACAACAATGGATTGACCATTGTTATAATAATATAGATCTATTCATTGGTGTTACATGTAGACTTAATAATGATATTGTTAAGTCATTAAATACATTATCAGATAAATCTAAAGTATTATTAATTGCACCTAAAAAGCATGATAATATACACACTATCACCTTAGATAAGTGTAGAAATTATCACGAATTTGAAGTCAATGCTTTATGGACAATCTATATGCTTATGGAATCCATAGGTGTACAATTACCTGAATTACCATGAAAATGAATCAACCAGTGGTAGGATTAACCACAGAGTCAACACCTAAACCACTTGATAAGGAGAACATCTATGTTATTGATATAGATGGAACATTAACACATCCTCATACTGGCACTCCATGGATAGCAAAACCACGTGAAGATAGAATAGCAGTAGTTAATAAGATGTATGATGCTGGTAATACAATATATCTACAGACAGCACGTGGATTCGTACAAGCTTGTAACAAATACGAAGATCCACTACAAATACAGATAGAACAAGATAGACATGCTAGAGAACGAACTGAAGCACAACTCAAATTGTGGGGTGTAAAATACACGAAGTTGTTTTTCGGTAAACCTAGAGGAAAATTATATGTAGATGACCATGCCATCAAAGATGGTAAGTTCTTTAGGATCTATCATATCTTTTTATAAATCTTACTACAATAGTCACTAGGTTTATAGTTGTCTACTCGTTCACGTAACCATTCATATGATGTATAATAATCATATTGATAATTCTTGAATTGATTATAATGGTGTTCATGTTGTAAGAATCCTCTATCAGTTAAATCCTCATGTAATGATGCTGGGCTCTTGAGTACATCAAGACCTAGCATTTTTTGTGCTAAGAACTTTCTGTCTTGTACACGAATATCATTCCACTTTTCAGTCCAATGGAAGTATTCCTTCTGCACATCATTTAGATAGTCATATCCCCACTTCAAGAACCTCAACACACTACCCTTCTCATCACGTTCAGTTTCTTTTGCAGTCTTAGTACGATACATTGTTATGTCATCATATATTATAGTATTCTTATCAAGAAATTCACTATAATACATGTCAGTACCAGGCCAAGGAATATACACGAACTCATGTTGTAAAAATGCTTCTGCTAGTGTAAACTGTCTGGTCACAGGATCTTTCATCTGTATGAACCTACAGTCACCACCTAGTTTTATCTTATCCCATGACTTCCAAATATCACAGGATCTCCATGGCAGTAGGAACGTGGCTGGGCGTGGTGCTTCATCTATTATTTTCTGTATCTTACTATAATCCAAGTCTCTTATAGTAACTTGATCATCTCTTGGTAAGAAGAATAGTGAACCCTTTGGTTCATAGTTATTCTTGCTGGCTAATGCACCCACCTCCCATAAGAATGGACACGTACCATAATATGAATCAACATATTTACTGTCATCTATCTTCTTATGGTGGTACTCAGTCCATGAGTACACCATCTTACTGTTAAAACACTGTGGATTTGTGTACATAAAGTCACGTCTACCAACCACTTCTCGGCAGACACCTGGCATGACACCAAAATAAAAATAGGTATCTGAGTCGAGACCCAGATACCTACAGATTGAATGATGCCACTTATCAGATAAGTCAGCAAAATTCATGATTTAATATTCGTATGCTCTTCCGTCTGTTGATGTACGTGCGAAACCTACTGTTGAAGTCTCTTCAACGAGGATAGTATCAACTTCCTCATCAGTTAGAACTCCTTTTTCCAGTAGAATCTGTACAAGTCCCTCAGTTGACACATTAATTTGTGTCTTGTTGACAGGAACCCACTTCATGTAGTCTTCATACTCCTGTATTTCTCCGAACTCGCCATTGATAGCACGAGAATATACTTCTCTACTATGTTGGCAAGGGTCATCGGCACATGCTGAGTATGGTAGCCATTCCTCTGCCAAGTCCATGAAATCGACTTCTAAGTCGATCATGTTATGCTCAGAATTACTCCACTTAGGGTTACGCCCTGCTCTTACTGTGTAGTATGGTGATTGATCCATTGGTTATTACCTCCTAGTATATATGAATCAAGAATAACGCATCCACAGTGTTGCTGAGTAAGCAACTTCTGTGTTTACAGATACGTTTGTGTTCACGTTAACTGAGGCAGAACCATCGTTAACAGTACCACTAGATAAACCGTAAGATCCTTTACCAGATACAGATACGTTACCAGATACAGAACCTGATACGTTACCTGAACCTGAACCAGAACCAGAACCAGAACCTGAGTTGACTAAGGCAGAACCTGAGTCATACCCCATACATCTCCATGTACCTGAAGGTGTTGTACCAGTGTAAAGTCTTCCAGTTGCATCACTGTATCTTAGTGAAGATCCAGCAAGTGTTGAGCCTGGGTTGTACGTATCGTTTCCAGATGCTTGTTGCATGAAAGCATACGTACCAACATCTCCAGTACTAGCATTAGCATTGATGCTTGCTGTTATAGAGACATTTGATATACCACTAATCCTTTGGTCCGAGTCTATGGTAATCTGACTTACTTGGTTAGCAGTACCATATGTTCCAGCCGTAGCATCTGTGGTTTGGGTTATGTTAGAACCTTGTCCGTAGATTGCCATTTGTGTTTAATCTCCTTGTTGTTATTTAGTTGTGATCAAACTTCTTCAACAACGAAACGGAATTTCTTGCCGCTACGTCTGTTGATGATGAATAGGTCAGACTCACCCTCTTGTATAAGGTAAGATCCCCAAGTGCCATCGACCTCGTTTGCACTTCCTTCGTTTGATAAGTCTAAGTCATTACTATAGACGTTTGCCCATCTGTTAGCAGATGAACCACAGTTATATGTGTCGTTCGCTGATGGTGTAATATTACCAGTCATGGTAAGATTACCAGTCATAGTATCAGCAGTGTCTGATCTTAAGAAAGATCCAGAACTTACACCGTCAAGTGTATCTGCATCAAGTCCAGAACCAGCACCGTCAACAGTCTTAATTGCTGTCAAAATTTCAGCAGCAGACTGGTCGGCAGTCGCCCCAGATTCTATACCATCAAGTTTTGTACCGTCACTTGCTACATCACGACCATCAACAGTTCCACCAACAGTGATATTGTTAGTTACTGCAAGTGATCCGAGTGTACCAACTGATGTGATGTTGGTTTGTGATGCTGTATTAACTGTACCAGTTAGGTTACCAGTTACATTACCTGTAACGTCTCCAGTTAGATCACCAGTTACGTCACCAGTTACATCGCCTGTCAAGTTACCAGTTACGTTACCAGTTACAGCACCAGTTACGTCTCCAACAACTGCACCTGTATGAGTACCTGCTGAATCTCCTGTTAGATCTCCAGTTACGTCACCAGTTACATCGCCTGTCAAGTTACCAGTTACGTTACCAGTTACAGCACCAGTTACGTCTCCAGTTACATCACCCGTCAAATCTCCAGTAAATGCACCAGCAGTAACAGTACCTGTTACTCCAAGTGATCCAAGTGTACCAACGCTAGTCAAACTAGAGTTAACAACACCAGATCCAAGAGTAGTAGCAGTAAGAACTGAGGTATCTGCTATAGTGAACTTTTTACCTGAAACTACATTAACATCCTCGGATAAATCCCAAGCACCTGTTGTAGAATCCCATGCTATAGTTTTATCTGTATCTCCCTTTAGTGTAATACCACCGCCATTTGCACCAGCATCGCTAGGTGAAGCAGTTGAACCAAGTTCGATGTTCTTATCATCAACAGTCATCGTAGTACTGTTAACAGTTGTGGTTGTACCATTAACTGTCAAGTTACCTTCGACTACTGCGTTGCCTCCTACGGTCAGACCTGCACCCACGTTAACAGTGGTTGAGTTAAGATATGCTATGGTAGAATCACCTGTATCAGTGATAGAACCTGTAACATCTCCAACAACTGCACCTGTATGAGTACCTGCTGAATCTCCTGTTAGATCTCCAGTTACGTCACCTGTCAAGTTACCAGTTACGTTACCAGTTACGTCTCCAGTTACATCACCAGTTACGTCTCCAGTTACATCACCTGTATGAGTACCTGCTGAATCTCCTGTTAGATCTCCAGTTACGTCACCTGTAACATTACCTGTGACATTACCCGTCAATGCTCCAACGAAACCACCTGTTGCAGTGGCAATACCAGATGCACTTAAAGTCGTTACACTAACACCATTAGTTCCAATGGTTAAACCACCTGTGAAACTAGATGATCCTGTAACTTCAAGGTCATCTGCGACTCGAACCTTACCACTACCTTCTCCAGATAATGTTAAGTTTGTATCGTCAGTCTTAGAAATGATTTGGTCAACACCAATTCTATTTCCGAACGTAACATTATTACCAGCACTGTTGGTAATATTCTGTCCGTTTTCTATTTGTAATGCACCCTTAACCTGAATTACACCTGTTCCAGTTGGATCAAGTTCTAAGTCTCCAGAACCACTGGTTTGAAGTACTAGGTTTTGGTTATCATCACAACTAACGATAATGTTTGAAGAATCTTCTTCAATAACTTTCTGACCGTTAACGTATAATGATCCAGGACCAATGTATACGTCTTTCCACATCTTAGATGAGGAACCTAGGTCATATGTGTTATCAGCACTTGGTATTATGTTACCAGTAATATCAAAATTACCGCCAACATCAAGACCACCTGTTGCTGTTATAACACCAGTTGCACTAACAGTACTCGCCATTACCTGTGGAATGGTTGAGATACCTGCAACTCTTAAATTCTGACTTACATAGAGATCGTTTATCGTACCGATTCCAGTAATCTTCGAGTTAGTCGCTGTCTGCTCATCGAATGACATGTCACCAGTGACATTAATGTCACCAGATACCACGAGATCCTCATAGATATAAACGTCTGAGGCAAAAGTAGAAACACCAACGTGTGAAGATAGACCAGCTATCCTCTGTTGAGTTCCACCTGCTTTTGCCAGTTCTCTGGCTCTAGACATAGTGGATTATACTATTATACTACCTTATTATTTAGACTTCTGTTAGATTGATCTTGAACTTCTTACCTGTACGATTATTGAGCATAAAGATATCATTTTCTCCTTCCTGTAATGTCCAGTCTCCCCATGTACCATCTACACTGTTAGATGCTCCCTTATTACTAAAGTGCATGTCGGCAGAATATATGTTTGCCCAACGTTTGTCGTTAGCACCTAGGTCATAGGTATCATCTACTGATGGAACTATACTATAATGAGTACTGTGTCCTACTATAATATTAGGAGTACCACTTAACCCAGTTGCTGGACCATCAAATGATGCAGCAGTAGCAATTCCAGATACAAATACTGTCTCAGATTGTAATGTTCTAACAGTACCAATAGAAACACCTGTTGCTAATAACCCTTTAGTAATATGTAAATTCTGAATAGTTGAAATACCACTGGCATTTATACTACCTGATAGAGTACCTGATAGTTCACCATCAAATGCGGTTGCAGTTACAACACCTGTACCAACATCTATACCACCAACACTAATAGTAGCAAAGTCAGTTACATTACCATCACCAAATACAAATGGTAAACCAGATATATTTGAAAGTTCTGTAGCAGTACCACTATTATATCTTGCAGCAAAACCTATTGGAGCTCCAGAACCATCAACACCACCCATCATAACCCTGTCTAGGTTTTGGATGATAACCTCACCTGCACTGTTTACAACAGTATCACCTAGTGTGGTTATACCAGTAACCTGAAGGTTGTTTGATACGTTAAGATCAGTTATAGTACCAACACCACTAACATTTAATCTATCACTATTAACTCCATCTCCGCCAGCACTGACATTAACACCACCTGATGTAAATGTAACTATACCAGCATGTTGTGACTTAACTATTTCTGACCAATGACCTCGAGTACCAGCAGTAATTGCCTTACCATATAATAACTGGTCAGTATCAGCAGCATATAATACAGCACCTGCATAATCTCTAGCATGTCGCTGCTTTAAATCAGTTGCAAAACCTATTCTTGCTGCTAAAAGGTTAGGTGAATTAGGAGATTGGAATCTTATTCTACCATCTGATCCCCTGATAGTAGTAATACCTGGATTACCAAATACCTGTGTAACTGCAATATTTTTATCTAATCCAATACTTCCTATACCAGTAGAATCCTGTGTTACTGTTAAACCTGTACCTACTATTATCGTAGTTATACCAGTATATCCACCAATACTATCTCTAAAATCTAAATCTATTGCTCCCTTAACTCCCGTCAGTGAAACACCTGAACCAACAAATGCAGTTGCAGTTACAACACCTGAACAGACTACACCATTAGTTACACCTATACCAAAAGGAAAAGTAACCTTGTCATTAGATGTCCTATTGACGACTGTATTTACTCTAATTTTTGACATTGTGAATCAGCACTCCTGGTTCTTTTCTTAGTTTTATTTATGTGGTTAAAGTTGTCCGAAATCTAAGATGTCCACAGTAAATGTGCGTCCATCCCCAATAATCAGATCTCCACCTTCATTCATAACCAAAGTTTCATAGATTGACCATGCTTTTTCAGCATTAGGCATCTGTGCAGATGAAATAGTAACAGTATGTCCTAGTCCTATCTCACTGTTCAAATATTCTATGATATTCTCTGCACCTGGTAATGCAGAACCGATACCAACCATTTGTGGTGGTTGGTCTACAATGACTGTTGCAACACCAACAATCTCACCACCAATGTTCTGCTTCGTTTGAATTGCAGTAACACCTGTACCAACAAAGTTAACAATGGTTATACTACCACCGAAACCTACTGGGGTGACATACTCATCCTGAACAGTTATTCCTTCAACAGAACCTGAAGGTGCTATTGATTGCCAATACCTGTTACCATCAACATCACTGAATAATGCATAATCATTCTGAGCTGGTATGTTAAGGTTTGGTTCTGCTTCTGACAGACCCAACCATTCATACCTTGATGTGGATATACCAGAATAACTGGTTACACCAACACGACCAGAAAGTAACTTAGGCATTACTTAGCGTTCTCCAATACTGATACAATACATTGCATAGTATTATTATGGTTACCCTTGATTTGTAGGATGTCACCTGTCTCAAGAACTAACCTACCATCAATAAAGTTGGCAGCGTCTTCAGAAGGTATCCTATAACCAGCAACAATGGGAGTTGTTACAGCACCTCTATTATGTGATACTGTGAACTGTGTTACTGATGTACCACTACCAGTGTTTGCCACGTTGCCGTAGACAACCAACGCAGCAACTCCTGGTGGACACGTATAGATACCAACTGTGCTAGTATCTAAAGTATGTGTAATAGTACGAAATCTATTTAATGGAATTGCAGCCATGTTATCCTTGTCCTAGTGAAATGATAAGTGGTGTCAAGATTGCCTGTATGCTCTTATTGAAAGCATCACCTGTGATAGTACCAGTCTGTTGATTGATAGTGAAGTCATCACCTATCAGGTAGTTACCTCGTTCATCCGTAGATGTATGAACAACTTTACCACCTTCAATAGACAGCGTTTGGTTCTCTGATATTGTTACTCCACCCTTTTGTGGTAAAGCAACTCCAATAGTTACACCTGAACCAATATATTCAAATGAATGTGATGAAGCAAGTATTAATGATTGCTTCGCAAATGGTACAGTAGAACCTATCCCTATAACATTAGGTATCTTCTGATCGACTGTTATAGTCGAGATACCAGCAGAAGGAGTAGTAGCACTATTTATAGTATAATAGATCGGTCCGATCTCAGCAGTTGCAGTCGCTGTTGCGAATCCAGTGTTAGGTGTAGCAATAGTAACTTCAGGGGTTCCCCTGTACTGAGTACCTGATGCTATTAAGTCAACAGAAGTAATAGAACCGAACCCAGATACACTAGCAACACCTTCAGCAGTAATACCGTTCTCACCTTCTGGTGGACCGATAGTTACTCTTGGTGGTAATGTACTTGTGTATCCAGTTCCAGTATTAGTTACGTTGACATTTATAACATTATTAAACAGTTCTCCAACATAGAATACCTGACCTGTATATGGTCTTTCATTACCTAGGTTCTCAACAACTATAGTATTATCCTCTTCTATAGTCTCAGTTCTAAGTGTACCTTGATAATGAACAGTACCAATACCTTGAGATACTAAACCTTTATTACCAAATGAACTGTTACTGTTGGTTAGGTCACACTGTCCACCACTACCACAGTAGATAGCAATGTCATCACATATAGTAAAGATAGACACTAACTGAGCATAACCATCGTTAGTAATACTAACACCAATACCACCTTGGTTATACTGTGTGAATGAGTCACACACCATAGACTTAAGATTACTTGAGTCATTACCATCTATCTTCATACCTATTGAATCAGGTACAAAGTTAGTACAGTTTCTAACATATGGTGACTGTGTGATAAATCCTACATACTCACTACCTTGAGCACCAGCTGGATATACATGAACAGTAAATGTGTCATCTGTGACTGATGATATACCAGTAAGAATACCAGCAATAGGATCAGTAGCACGTGGATAGAAATGCTCCGATGTATCGTTATCTGTCTTACAAGTGAAACCAATAGTTTCAGTAGTGAATCCTACAGTCTGTACACCAACTAATAATGCTCCAGTATCTGCTGATTGAAGAACATGGTTGTATGCACCACCTGTCCACAATGCATTGTTGGAAGTTCCTGTAACATACCTATGCTCTGTAGTGTCAGTGATAGCACCTTGACCACCGTTGACGTTAACAGTTATAGTAGTATCAGTCTTTGCCAGTATTGGTAAGGATGTTTCATATGCATAGTCAGCACCTGATGTCGTACCTGCACCAGAGGCACGTGGATATGTCTTAGTTGTTTGCCAGTTATCACCATTATAGTTACAAGTGAAACCTAGACTATTAGGTGCTAGTTTTACATTCTCACCAACTGTCAAACTATGCTCACCAATAGTGAGTTTCATTGCACCACTGGTAGCATTATAAACAGCGTCAGTTACATCAAACAATACTCTAGGTGATGTGCCCAGCTGGACCTCGAATGTATCGCTGTCTAAAATATTGACATCTCTTAGTATCTTATAATAAGGATCTGTTATTCTAGGATAAGAATGCTCAGTAGCATAGTTATCCATCTCACACTTGAAGTGCAAGGATCCTGGTGCAAAGAGGACCTGTGTATTCGTATCAAACTCATGAGCTGCACTTGTTACTGTTATAATACCAACGTCTGCATTATAAACAGCAGTTGATATGTTCTTCCCAGCTGGACCTGCCAGCCCGTGCCCAGCTGCCGTGACTGTCATTATACCAGTTGCTTGGTCGTAACTAGCACTGGTAGGAGTTATAGTAGTACCTCCCCAGTTATCTACCACAACTGCATCTGCTTTGATGCTTGCACCAGTATGTTCGTTAGGTCTGCCAGGCGTAAATGCCACCATAGCACCTGTGTTAGCAGCACCAACAAATGATAAGTTCTGTACTAGACATCCATTATCAACATGGAACATGTCTTTACCAACATTTAATGGTATAATCTGTGTGTTTCTTAGATCGTCACCATCAACTGATACGTTCCTAGGTAGATCAATAGGGTTATTCTCAGGATATACACCAGTTGTCACCCTGATAGTCATACCAGCTTTACATGCAGTAGCAGCACTACCTACAGTTCTCTTCGCTTCAGTTATATTCTTACCACTGTTAACATCATCACCATCTTCGCATACAAATATAATATTAAATTCTGAACTAGCAGCACCTACCCACCTAAGTTCTCCATCATCATTAACACCAAGTACAGATCCAGCAGCACCAACACTTGCATTATTATCTAAGAATGTACCACCTATCTGAACATAACCATTATCACTATGATGTCCACTAGGTCTTTGAATTTGGAATAGGTACTCAGGTGTCGATATTCCAATACCTATACGGTTAGTCTCATCATTAGCATATAAATGCTCTGCACCACCAAACTTACCGTTCTCTTTTCTATACTGAACTTGGAATGTACTACCAGCAGCATTAACTTCAATATCTGCTAGAGTTGTCCAACTTACACCCGCACCAGCTGGACTATCAACAGATATTAATGCTTGGTTGTTAGTACCACTTTCATCGTTAAAGTCATATAACTTTTGATATACTCCTATATCTCCTCTAAACTCAGCATCTCTTACTGGTTGTGTCGTCCCAATACCGATCTGACCAGCTGCGACAATACCATCAAAGTTGGCAGTACCAGCAACGTCTAGGTTATAAGAAGGGTTAGTCTTACCAACACCCGTTCTATCAGTTGTTCCATCTACAGTTAAAGCCTGATCACCGACATCCAGACCTTTTTCAATTTTAAAGTTCTTATTGACAGATGCCATCTTAAATCAGCACTCCTGATCTTTACTTATATTTATCAAATATTGCTAGAACACCACCATTCATTGTTATGTCATAATGTTTATTACGTTCTAGTTTTGAATGTGAGTATCTTTTTAACTCAACACCATTTACTATTGGGTTACCATCTAAGCAAAGTAGATGGGAATTGTTAGCATTACATGTGAATGAACTATCTATGATAGCACCACTCCAGTTGTCTGCATCTTCCTTATCGAATACATTAAATGCTATCATGTAGAAGTCTTGCTGTGCAATGTATTCTACCCTTCTGTATAAATGAGATCTGACATCATACAATGTCCTCTCAGGTATATACTCACCATTTAGAAGACCTGAACCATATACAAGGTAATTGTATATACTTCTACGTGATAGGTGGTCTTCCTCATATTTGTAACCTTGCTTACCTGTTGCTATACAGAGTACAAAGTCATCGCATTTTCTAGTAGTAAGACGTGCCACTATAATTCAACCTCATATATTGGATGATTTGTTTGTGTTAATACCTTCTCATCAAATCCAATAACCCTGTTTATTAAACCTGTCAAGTCATTATTCGTTACAGCCTTATGCTTATGAATATCATCAAGATCAAATGGTAAATTATCTTGTAATACGTCCTCATTCTCCTCCTGTACCCTTGCTTCCCTAGCAGCATATGCTCCTAAACTAGCCACAAATGAATCCCAGTCACCAAAATCCAAGTTCCTAGTTTCAATTATACTTGGTGGGTACGAGTCAATACTTCTGGTAGAATGTTTCCTACACACTTTAACTGTGATAGTACCATTGACATTATTATGCTCAATGATTTTAAAATTAATCTTCATAACTGGGCAATTCTGCTGCATTATTTATCAACGTTTTGGCCTGATTCATATTCCTAATAGTTTACGTTGACGGTTGAAATAATTATGCAGTATCCATGAACTGCTGTTCATTTTATCTGTACCACCTATACCCCATTCAAACGTTACTCTATCATTATCTTGGAATTTGTCAAGCTCTGGGGTGTTTCCCTTACCCCTATCTCCACCATTGCAAAATATAACTTCAGCAGCAATTTCTAAGCATTTATGTATAGCACCACAGGCAGAGTCATCAGCATCATCCCATGATATCACAGCGTCAACCATGTCTAGATGACGTACAATATCTGCACGTTCTGTCCAAGATTGAAAGTATTGACCTTTCTTTCTTGTCAACCATGGGTCACCATTTAAACCTACCACAAGATAATTTGATAGGTCTTTTGCTCTTTTGAAGTATTGTATATGACCACTGTGGATTGGATCAAACCCACCAGTAACAAGACTCACTTTTTCAAAAATCATGTAGCATCCCATTCATTATTTTTCTTTATAGTGCCAAATTCCCTGCGTATTTTTTTGAGTTCCTCGAAATCCTTTTTCTTCGTTCCCCCATCATATTCCCAAGCATATCCTTCCTCAATCATCTGCTCATTCAATGAAACAATATCATCGTTAATATAGAGCCAACCAAGAAGCCTACCATACTTCCCAACGCCACCCTTAAGTTCAGTTCTAATAATGAGTTCTTTTCCACCTTTAATAGCTCCCTCTAAATGTTCTTTCATCCAGTTAGTCGCATCAATTCCAAGTACTTTTTCTTCCTTGTCTCTTGTACGTTTCTCTGGAGTATCTACACCAGCTATTCTAACACGTTCCTTCTTAAGTAGGTCAAATCCTAAGTCAATCGTCACATCAATCGTGTCACCATCAACTACCCTATTAATCTTGACCACCCTAAAGTTATAGCAGCTTTTTCTGCTAGGTGGAATCATTTTACCCATGATAATCCTTAATTTGTTATATTTAGCAGACGTTTACACCGTATTCTATATCACCTGCAATGGTTCCATTATTGGTTATGGATACTCCTGAAGTAGTACCACTTGAAGGTGTACCTTGACCTGTAGAAGGTGCAGTCCAACTAATTTGAGTACCAGCTTCTGCAAATGTACCAGAAGTAACATTAACTACTAGGTCATCACTACTAGCTCCAGTACCTTGTCCTTGAATTGTTAGTTGACGTGGGTTAGTAGAATTAACTGAGAATCCAGTTGAGTTACCAGCCTGTCCAACATACACCGTACTAGGTGCAACTGTAGCTGGGAATGTTCCACTCATAGCACCTGTGCCTGATGTAGTAGTATTAACAACACTCACTGTTAAGGCAGCGTTGTTATCATCACCATCCATATCATGTATACCTAGCGTCTTTGTATTAGCCAGCCCAGCTGGTACACCAGTAAGAATACCATGGAGATATCTTTCAGACTTATATGTACCTTCAGGTTCATCATCATCATTATATAACTGACCTGGTGTCCATGAGTTAGGATTATTAGGATCTGTCTGATTATCATACTCATCTACAGTGTCAGTCCAGTCTCCGTCATCATCATCATCAAATGTATGATATGTACCAGTTAACTTAACCGTCAGCTCATGTGTACCAGCGTTAGGTTTCACAACTGTCACACTAGCATTAGAACTACCAGTTTGTTGGTTCCATGTCATTGTGAACTTCTCATAAGTGGAAGATACACTACCACCCGTAGGTGATGTTAAGAAGACTTCTACAAAGTCACATGCTCTACCATCCTGTCTTATCTGATCATTCCATGTCCATGCAAAGTTAAGAGTAGCAGTACCAGTACCAGTTAGATCAAGTTTAACATAACTATCATTTGTTGCTTGACCTTCTATTGGATCAGGATAACCAGATGAGGATGGACCAAATGCTCCAGATGTTAACCTAAAGTTTGCATCTACATCACCTACCCCAGATGATGTACCAGTAGCAATACCGATTGTAAAGTTATCAGGTCCTGTGTTACTACCTGACTTAACAAAGAATGCAAATGGGTATTGATCTGTATTAGTTCTTGTCCATGAGAATGTCTCTGTACTTTCTGTGTCTGGAGTAGCAGCAGTTCCTGTTACTACTCTAACAGCATCACCACTTAATCCAGGATTACCACCTACTGTCTGATAAGCACCACCATAAGATTCATTGCCATCTCCTCCTCTTTGTGGTGCAGCACTAAGATCTCCACCACGTCCACCATCTCCAGCGTCTGTGCCATCACCTGAACCTCCAGCACCACCTACTCCAGCAGTCGTTTGCGATGAGTTATTGCCATTCGATCCTGGGAATGTACCTGAACCGCCCGAACCACCTTGTCCAATCGGGAATCCAGCACCACCTCCTCCACCGCCTCCTCCAGCAGTGGGGTCATAATCATTTTTGTCGGATGGGTTAACGGCTGAACGACCTCCTCCACCACCACCTCCGTAGCCAGCTTGAATGTAACCATTGTTAACAACAGCAGATGGGTCATACTCAACACCTAGTCCTGAAGTACCATCACTTCCTACGCCACCTGGAATGCCACCGTTACCACCACGTCCACCAGCACCAAAGATTCTACCCCCTGATCCTACGTTCGTTTCTAATCTAGTATCAGTATCCCAACTCCCAGTACGTACTGCACATGTACAATCACCACCAGTGGCGGATCCTATAGTTTGGTTTACATGTATAAAGACCTTACATCCAGAACTGGATGAAGGTTTCGATCTCCAACCTAAAACATCAACTTCCCCAGAATTATACTGGGATCTTCCATTTCTTCTAGTCGTATCATTATTTATTGGTCTCCATAAATCTGATATAATATTAAGTCTCTTTGCATAGAAATCAGAGAATCTGATTGCACCTGCTTGAGGAACACCCTGATCCAGTGGCATGGAATTCATACCACCATAACTCTTACTTATTCTATAATTACCTAGTGATACAGATATGTTAGCGGAGGGGAATCCAAATGCTCCGAAATCTCCACTAGGTCCGAACTCAGTTCTTATATCTGATGCAGATATCTGTACACCTGACGACTGGAGTGCCATTAGTCCTCTTGTAGTTCTGAAACGGTTGCTTTCAATTCATTCAGTTCTAATGTAAGTTCCTTAACTGCCTCGATGAGTAGTGGAACTAACTTCTCATATCTAACTGCCTTGTATCCTGTATCCCTAGTTGTTACAACTTCAGGTATTACTTCCTCAATCTCCTGTGCCAATACACCAACGTCACGACCTGTCTTACCTGACTTGTCATTCCATTCAAATGTGTTACCACTGATCTTGAGTATCTTATCAAGTGGATCCTCGATAGGATGTACATGATCCTTGAGTCTTTCGTCAGATGTTGCGAAAGCGGTGATGTCACCTGTTACTATTAGATTGGTTCCACTATATGTGAAGGCAGAACTATCAACTAACTTACCATCTGAACCAACTAAGGCTACTCTACCGCTAGTTAGATTCTCTACTGTAATCTCATTGGTAGTAATACCATTGTTAAATTCAGCAGCTCCATTAAATGTGGATGTTGCTGTGACAGTAAGAGTATCACTAGAGGAGTTACCAATAGTGGTGTTCCCATTAAAGGTAACGTTACCATCAACATTCAGGGTGTCATCAAAGTCCACCGCACCCTGTCCGTTGAGTGTTCCCGTTATTGTAACGTTACCAGTATTAGTTAGGTCACCAGTTCTTTCATAATCTCCAATCTGTTCGATATAGCTTTCAAACTTAACATCACCCTCAGTGTGTAGTACCTTATTACTATTTGCCTTGTTCCTACCAAGTGCTAATTGATCGAATGAGTAATGCTCTGAGTCAGCATCCCTAGAGATAGGACCCCATACTTGCCATTGCTGTGTACCTGATGTCGCAGCACTACCTTTAGTCCTAACCCAACCAATGTAACCTCCACGTTTAAACTCAGTCTGGAATAATACATTGTCAGTATTATTATTAGGATAGATGCCAGTACCACTATCCCAGATACCAAAGTGAACAGACTTATTAATTGTACCTTCTCTGTTTCCAGTTAAGGTTAGGTCAATGATCTCAGTATTACCAAGACTATAGAAGTTATCAATAACAGTCAGATCATCAAACTGTGCCGAGTTAGGTAACTTGAAGGTCTTACCACCTTCACCATCACCGATGTTATCAACCTCAGTTAGAGTACCACCTGATGCCTTGAACTTAAGTTTACCAATGTAGAAGTCTCCACTGTCATTCATACCAGTGTAGATAACAAATCCACCACGTGTCTGCCTTGACTGTGATAATAACTGTTCCTTAGTTGCCAGTACTCTATCCTGAGTCTGTGGCATCGCAGTTGAATAGTTACCTGGTCCGAAACCTACGTATTCAAATGTATGACCTGATGCTCTCAGTATACTATAACGTCTTCCTTCTACTGGTAAGACTTTAATTCTACGTACTGGAGCATTATCAGCATGTTCGACAGCATTAGTTCCAAGTAATCCTCTGAGTAATCCATCAGATTCATTAGATACCCTGACTATCTCATCTTCAATCAGTAGGTAATCTCCTCGCTTCAGCCCAGCACTGTCGTCTAGTGTTGCAGTAGCGTCAGCAGTACCAATACCTGATGCCAAGTTGGTAGTATGACCACCGTATATTGGTACTCCACGATTAGATGACCTTACACTGAAACCTGTGCCGTAGGCAGTAGCAACTCCCACTGGTGCGGCTGGTGCATTAGATGTAATACCTATGTTAACCTTGTAGGTAGTAGCATCAATCTTGTCAGTAACATAATGAACACCGTTATAAACAGATGCGAACTCTTGGTAACCTTCAATCTTAATTGTGTCACCAATCCTCCAGCCGTTGTCACCTGCAACAGTGATCTCAGAAATACCTGAGGCTGGATCATGAATTATACTATTAACACCAGTACTTACACCAACATGATACACATATCCTGTACCTTGTCCGAATGGTACAGCATCCAGTCCGTCACCAACATAGTTGATAGACCTTGAAGATGGAACGCTTTGAATACGGAACAACCCGTTATAGTTTGTACTTGATACACCAACAACTTCTATAACATCACCAGTATTATTTTTAATCGTGCTTACTGTTATAGTACAGTCACCACCACTTAAACTATGTTTGGGGACCCCAGACACAGTGAGCAAATCTCCTACGTTATATGATGAACCAGGATCACTTATAGTAAGACTCGCTATAGCACCAGCAGTGTTTACAGTAACATCGGCAGTAGCACCTTTACCAGCACCTCCGACTAAGCGGGCACTGTAGAATTTCTCGATACCACCTGACTGAGTACCATAGTTTGTACCTGCTGATGTTATAGTAAATGCCTTAACACCATTCAATCCGTGCTCAGTAGCAGTATGAACAGTCAGTATGTTACCATTAACTTCAGCAGAAGTAATACCTATACCAATACCCATAGACTCAATCATAGAGTCTAATGATTCCTTAGTTAGTGACCTAGATGGGTCACTTGTATTAACATCACCAATATCATCTCTTACAGCATAAGTCTTAGCAGCAATAGGATCATCAACTGGGTTATCAATACTTACTTTAGGTACTACGTTACGGTAATCCTGTGGAAATGAATGCTCGTCAGTATTGAAAGGTGCTACCTCTGGAGTGCTATGATAAGATAAGAATGATAAGTCATAGACACCATCCTGTACGTCTTTCTTATATTCTTGAACAGGTGTGTTAGCATATATCTGATAAGAAGGACCAAAGGTTCTCTTAACAAAGTATGGACTATCAGTTCTACCACTACCAATAACAGTAGAATCATGTACTGTATAAGGTATACCAGCATTAGATATTGTACTGATGCTGCCTGGGTTAGTGTTTAGTCCAACAGAGAATGTCTTACTATCAGTAATAGCAAGAACACTGTATATTCCATTAAATCCTAGATTATCTAAACCATTACTATTATTCTCAGACTTCAACCTAGTAACTTCAACAATATTACCAACATTCAGTCTATGTGAATTCTGTGCAGTAACGATAGCAACATTACCAGCCCATGTAGCATCAACTATATTAGTACTGGTTCTTAAGTTATTAACACTTGTAAGTGTATCATTAACTGAACCATACATGTCATCATCAATAACAGCAGATGATTCCTCAATAGAGAATCCATTGTTAGGAGCTGCAGCTAGTGTTGCTGACTCAGGTATAACATATCTAACTCTATAGGTCTTATCTTCAGCACTTCTCTGGTCTGGCTTTCTGTATATGAATAGTGATTGTGTCTTAGGTGATATAGTAGTAGTGTTAGTATTAATACCAGTACTTATAGTATTACCAGCACCTACGTTAACATACCAGAATCCAAGATCTTCGTCATACTGGATTGGATGACCTGGTTGTCCTGGCTCCTTATCCTCAACTGTAGATACTATCCTTAAACTACCACCTAGGTTGTTTATACCAAGAAGTCTACCTTCATTACCAGCAAGAGCATTATTATATGTTGTAGCAATATCAATCTGATCAGGTGCTCCTTCCACTGGAACAACATAATACATTCTGCCATACTCTATACCATCAGGTAATGAACCATCTTCAGAATATATCCTGACAGACTCACCCTGTAGGAACTTATGTTCTTCTCTTAATGTAAAACGTGACCCTGTAATCTTGTTTATACCATTTTCCCTGAGAACCTCAGACTCCTTCTTAGCAACTACCCTTTCGTCAGGATTTGACTGGGGTACTGGCATAAGAATAGGAGATGCATATATCGCATTCTCTATGTTTGCATATACTATTTCATTATCTTTGTTACCAATATTATAACCATTGGTTACGAATGGTGGTAAAGCATCCTTCTGAGTATAACCATGTAGTAACAGTTTAGTATCAGTAGAACCTATACCAGATGCAGCACCTGTGCCAGTGAATAGGTTATCTGTGTTGTCTACATCAACTGGAACCCAATTATATCTCGTTGACCCCCTTGTGTTTTTTTGTGGCGGAATAATTTCTGTAATATAACCTGCATCGTCTTTACCAAACGCCTCAAATCTATACTTATCAGCTTCTAATGCCCTAGCACCAAAGTTACTGTTACTGTTGGTGATAGACATATCACCACCCCTGTCTGCAACAAAGTGTTTAGCATAACCAATAGCGAAAACAGATACAGCCTGTATGATAGAATTACTTGACACCCTAACGTGGAAGTTCTCCCAATCAGGTTTGTGTCTTGCTCTACTGTTAGTGTGTAGTGATATAGATGAACCTAATGTTGCTTGATCTTCCCATACACCTGTCTCCTCATTGTATAGAACATAAGCATTATCATCTTTGTTCAATGATATACCAGTGAACTGTGCAGTAACCATTGATTTGAAACCAGTGGCTTTGTCACCATCACAATCCATACCATTCATACCAAATACTGATCTAATAGAACAGTTAAAGATATATGGTGAGGATGATGTAACTGTATCAGACTCAATAGTTACAAATGGTTCCTTGTTAACCAACAACGGTGTTGCTGTTGATGTAGGAGTTGTAGCTAATGCATAGGTAAACGTAGTGTCATTGACAATACCAGTTACCATATAACTACCATCATACTCAGGGTTATCAACACCAGTAATAAGGATAGGTGTATCTACATTAAGCCTATGGTCAGAGTTAGTAACAACAGTAACAACTGGAGTAGCAGTAGTGTCACTTGTATTTCTACCAGAATATACGTCCTTGATAGAAATAGAACCTACCTGACTGATAGCACCAACAATACGGGTCTCATCAATCTGTGTCTCGAAGTCGCTGTTAGCTGGGTAGTTAGGTAATGCTCTACCACTATTAGTACCATAACCAAGCGTTAACTTGTTATAGTACATGTCAAGGTCAGTAGTGGCAAGGTTACCATCACCAACATTATTAACACCATCAGCAAACTCAAAACAAGTTAGTTTGTGGTGTGAATATCTTGGTGTATATACACTCTTAGTAAAATCTTTATAGGTTCTATCTTGTGTATCACCATCAAAGAATGAGAATCCAAAGAACCAGCATGAACCAGTTACTTTAAAGATAGAAGTTCTAGGTAGGTTATTATTATGTGGGTCTGGAATATACTTCGGTCTTATCTTAGTCTTTCTTAAGTCTTGTCCAACAACTGAAGTACCACGTGGCATGATAACACCACCGTGGATACTATTAAACTTATATAATTCGTTGTTGGGATCATGTATATTAAAGTTAGTACCAACACTGAACTGATCTATCTGTACTGATGTGCCGTTAGCATCAAACAAATCACCATCTGTGTTTATACTATGTCCTGGTCTATTGTCAATATAATGTGTACCTGGACTTACAAGTATAGTAGTCTTATCGAACTTATCATTATCCTTTCCAATCTGGTACGAGAATCTAGCAGACTCAATCAACGCACGTTGAATAGTCTTAAAAGGTCTGGCTCTTGAGTTACCAGTATTTCCAATATCATCCGTTGCATCCAGTTCTTCTGGATTTACGTATATGACATTACCCTGAACATTCTTCAGGAAATTTTCCAATCTGCTTAACGGCATAGCCTAATAAATACTGACACCTACTCTTCAACTTATTTATACCATGGCAGTTGGTCCTAAAACCCAATACTTGATTGCGTCTTATGCTCGTGAAATCAAACAAGATAAACAGCAAAGAGAAGATATACAAAAGACACTTGACGGTGTAAAGATATTCTCAGGTGATCACAACAATGAACTGGTTACAGTTATAGAAGGTTGTGATGAAATGATAGACAGATACCAACCATCAGTGGAAGGTCTAGATGATAAAATAAATGATGTCAATAATAGTATAAATGCAGTCCTACAAACAATATTAGATACTGGAACGGCAGCAAGTGACTGCTCGGAAATAGATGGAGATCCTGTCCTTGCTGGTACAGATGAAGATGGAGATCCAGCAGCACTTAGTAGAGAAATTGCATACGATCAGGTGCAACTACACAGTTGGGCATTCAGTGGTGAAGATCCCTTTGCTAAAACTATTACAGTATTAGACGGTACTAATAGTGGTATTGGTACATATACTGGTATAGCAACAGTTCTAGTTGGTAGTTACTTAGAGTTCGTATCAGGTAGTGATGGAACTAACTGTGATGGAACCCAAGCAACTATTGATGCTGAGTATGCAAAACTACCAGCATTACGTGCAGAACGTGATGCTGTCATAGAGCATGTTAATATTATTAAGGAAGAAAGAGCAAGATATGAACTACGTAAGTATGGTATGACTAACTCTATGGAAATGATTGATGATCAAATAACCAAAAAAGAAGGTCTAATAGCAGCACTAGAAGACCCTGATTACACTGATTATATTAAGGAGTAAATTCAGTCTTACAATATATACAACTTCTACGAACTACAAACTCATAATCCCAAGGCCAGTCTGGTGGTCCATAATCATAACACTTAACCAACTTAATATAATCCTTTTGTCTTGTAGAAAATGTATCCATAAAGTCAAAAGCATCCATGATATCGTCTATCAAGACAGTATCATCCCATATTAATTGATCCCAAGACTCATCCTCACGTAACCACATCAATGGTTTACCTTCATCTCTAATAGCAAACCTATAGAATATTCTGTCTACTATCTTATCAGGTCTTGACTCTACAGTAAATAACTTCTGTCTAATCTTACTAAATGGTATAGTTGCTATAGCATTGTTTGCTCTACGTTCAGTAGACCAAGTATGTGTATGAGTAGGATATGCATTTGCTAAGAACTTAATTTTCTTACTATACTTAAAGGTATTAATTTTTGGTGTCTTATTGTGATCAGTTAACCAACAGTGCTCACCATCAGCATTAAGCATAGCAATCCTAAAAACATTTTCTGACTGAAAATCAGGATCAGCTATGTCTTGCGGAATCATCATCTTTTTTTCTTAGGTTTCGAGTTTCTTTTAGGGTTGAAATTAAATTTAGAATTTGCTTTTTTACATCGTTTGATGTGAGAACCAAATTCTATCCGACTACTGCATATATGCCCACACATAGGACATTTAATCGCTACCATCGGATAGATAAACAACCTCAGTCCTATCAGAATTACTCCTGACAAGATCTAAGACATTTAGGAACTGATCTATTGTGTCACAAAGCACTTCATTAACAGACCCATCCTCACCATAGATGCAATAGGTCTTGTTCATGACATCCACTTCGATCAAGCTAACGCACTCGTCAATCATAAAAAAACTGAGACTACAGTATGTATTATACCACAGGGGGTGCTACCTGTCTATTCCTTGACATCGTAATGATATCCAGCAATACTATATTCTGACTGGTCATCAGGGTAATCTGCTGCTGATTCTCCTTCGTATTCTACATGCAACTCAGGACCAACTCTATCTGCCCATACGGTATAGTATGCATTGATAGCACCACCAGCATTATTCTTAATGAAGACTCTTTGCCCCCATTCTATTCTGTCAACAAATAATTCTTGATAGACACCGATAGGTGTTAGTGTCACTGTGATAGTCTCTTTCTTAATAAGACCTCTCCAGTAATCTGGTAGTTCTATGATACCATCTTTAGTCACTGTACCACGTACATAGACTGCTGCCTCAGGACCTTCAACACAAATGTGTCTCAGTCTATGTCCTTCCTTATTAGGATGCTTAATATCAAAACCTTTTCTAGTAGAAAGAGTCCTACCAGAACTGGTCATCACCTCATCAGCCATAATCATTCCATAATGTCGATAAACTGGTGCAGCCGACTTCTTCGCTGGACAGAAATCACTCTGTACAGGTTGAGCATTCGACTCACCGCCAATACCAGTATTATACCCTAATCTGTTCAAAAAGCCAATGTCGTTGTTAGCACCTATCCTATTATTGACACCTATGGTGTTGGATATACTAAAGAAATTACTGATAGCAAAGTTATTCATCCACCCATAATGATGGGTTCCACCAGTAACATCCAATGCTAGTAATGGTATACCAGATACAAAACCACCTGTAATACCAGGAATATTAGGTCCAATATTAACAACTGCCCTTGCAAAACCTACATTAGTAGGTGCTCCAAAGAAAGCAGGACCAACACATGATAGTGTACCAGAAAAAGGATCTAAACTGTTTAAAGTAAGAAGAGACTGATCCTTCCTAATAGGCAGTTCTGGTCCAATATAAAGTTTTGATGCTCCTAACTCACCTGCGATTGCCATGTTATACTCCTAGAACAATTTGATCCAATAACATATCTATAACATCACCCACACCCGTTGGTATCAACTTACTTTTCTTTTCATGTATGAATACTGGGTTACCTGATATGATGTTCCAACCATCAGAAGATGTCAAAACATTCTGGTTTGCTTTAATTACTATGTTAGTACCTAGTATAGTAGTATTATTATCTGCATCTAATCTAATATCATTAGATGCTTGAGTAATAAAATCATCACAATCAAAGACTATTTTATCTGCTGTAATGGATAATGTACCTTTACAGTCTATATTAAGGTCACCTTCTGACTCAATATTAAGGGGTCCTTCTCCTTTCTGTATAATATTTGAACCCTTATTATTGGGTTGTGCTTTAACTTCCCATCCACCATCTTCAAACAAACGTACATTTGCTCCAGAACCAGCAGCTAACTGAACCTGTCTAGTCCTCAATACTGCTGAACTTTCAGAACCAATAATTAAAGTACCATCTTCAGGGTGATTGAAGATTAATGGTGGAGTTATTTTTTTAGACACAATCAATTACAGTTAAAACTTTAGTACCTTCTGGAATAATTAAATCCTTATCAGGTTCAGTAAACTTAACTATGGGCTGAATGATAGCACCATAACCAGTATCGCTATTTATTTTGAATGTTGGGAAGTCAGTTACACCAGGTATTTTGACCAGATTTTCCATGCCAATGATACGTCCATCATCATCTACAATAGGTTTAAATGTATCACCATTGCCAGTAGTTATAGTATCATCACCAGTATAACCTACACCAGTGTTAATAATATCACCATCATCTACTGTACCTACAACCTGAGTACCTTCATCAGTTCCTGTTGAATCATCAGGACCTAAGTATCCACCACCAGGTAATTCTATGATAATATCAACAACCTTCTCATCTTCTACAACTGCCCGTGCAGTAGCACCCCTACCATTATCACAGTTATCAATTATAGTAACAAAAGGTGTGTTCTTATAACCAATACCAAGACTCTTCATATTAACACCAACCACCTGACCAATAGAGTTGATGACAGCATTTGCTGCTGCTCCTACTCCTCCACCACCAAATATTTCTATCTTAGGAGGACCACATAACTTAGCATCAGTGGAACAGTCACCAACCAGAGCAGCCACATCTTCTGAACCAGTACCACCTGTGGGGAATATACCATCAACAAAGTCCTCTATCTTACCACCCAGATCTAACTTACTAAACTGTGATGATATATTGATTGCTCTTTGGAAGTCAACCATGCTCTTCTTGCTAGGTCCAAAGTTAGTAGCCCAATCATAAGGTTCTGTATCACACTCTTGACCTTGACATGATAAGAAGTTAAGACCCATCTGAGCATAACCCATCGCTTTATTCATAAATCCCATGAATGAACCAATCGGACCAAGTATACCCATGATACCGTTTAGTGAAGGTCCTATAAGACCTTGGATCTTATTAGTCAAGTTAGACATAAGACCAGCGATTGCCTGTTCAGCAGCACAAAGGGGAAGATTTACGACCTTACCAATCAACCCCATAAGGAAATCAGATATAAAACTACCTAATCCCTTAATAATATTCTCAATAACACAGTAGATTCCATCGATACTCTTTTTAATAGCGATATCCTTTAGTAAGTTATCTGGTATTAAGAAACCTAGTGCCTGTTCGACTAACTTGTAGATCTTCTCGAACATGAACTTCCGAGCCAAGCGAATCAGTTTTGCAAACTGTCTGGATATCAGTTTACTAATTCGCTTAACTAGGTTCTTAATATCATATATCTGATTAAGGATAGGATCGATAAATCCGTCAACAGTTTTCTGTAGACCACCTACGATTTCAGTAAATGATGCTAATGCTTTAGCAACATCACTCATAAAGCCAGCAGAACCTGTGCATGCTTTTGCTTTACGTATCAATCGTTGTTCATCATTTATTACTGTTAACTTTGTCTTTAAAGGCTTCCTGTCGTCATCACGTACTTCATTGTTTTCATCAGGTATAACACCTGCTTTATGAATCTTACCAGCAGATACTGGTGAATGATGTATACCAAACTTCAGATTGTTATTGAAAGCAATGGGTTTAAATCCTGATGATTCATCAGAGATAACTTTATTCCATGCTTTCACACCGTCTGCTGGTATGAAGTCACCATTATGCAACGACCCAAGTACGATGGGTTGCTGCATATCCTCACCATCGAGGAAGAAACCTATTACAGTCTCACCCCCATGCATAAAGAAACTATGACCAGCACCATTAGTACCTGAACCAAAACTAGGTGGTAGTAAAAAGTGTGCCCAAGGTAGTTCCGAGTCTGGTACTTCGTTAGTGCTAGGATGTCTTCCTAAAATTCTAACTTTGGCACGATAACCATACGCTATACTATAACCACGCCATGCTTCATCAGCAGTGACTTGACCGATAAACCAATGGAAACCGTCTTCACCTATAAAGTTAATTTTAGAAAAACTTTGTTCTAGCATTAATCGTCATACACTCGACATTCCAGTGAATCTGGATGGTTATCACAATACACTTCTAGGTGCTTATCTTCATGGCGTGTGTGCCAATCGTTTATCTTACCTTCATTAGGTACGACTTCTTCTTCTGTGTGATCATGGAAAGCATCGTTGTGCATCTTGAGGTCTTCTTCAGTATATTCAATCATACCATGATTTACATGCTCTTTATGATCCTTCGGATCAATATAAGATTCATGATTTAAATCGTGATTTGGAACTTTAGTTGCCATGTTAATCTCCAAATGTATCTCTGATAACTTTCAGAGCTGAATAAGATTTATTGCCACTTATAAAGTGACTAATTTCCTTAATGATATATAGACCACTTTGTGAATGGTCAATATCATTATCCGCACTAACTTGTGGGAATGTACACTTTATTATATCACCTGCTTCCAAATATACATTAAGTCCTACTGTCATTGTTAGCACTTGATTAAATATGGAGGCATATCTGGATATAGATTGACCAACATCATCAAGACTTTGTTGATTGATAGCAGTTGAAGCTGCAGATACATTTATATCAGCAATTTCTTCTAAAGTTCCACAAGCATAAACTCCAGAAACAATCCTGTGTGCCATTTCTGGGTTGGGAATTTTTTCTGGTTTTGCTTCTTCCATTATTGGAGATTCTTCTGACCCCAATTTTTCTTGTTCAGTTTTTCCTTGAGGTTTGAAAACAGAATCTGTTGGTTTTGTAAACTCAAAAGTATATGGATTAAAATATATTCTGTAAGTAGAATATTCTCCTGTTTTTTGAGCTGCCATTACATTATTATTACTATGTACTGAATATCCCAATATTTTAGTAAATGATATTTCAGGATCAATTAAACCATCATTCCTACGATTATAAAAATACTCATGAGAGACTTCTTTATTTTTAATAATAGTTTCAATAGATTTAAATTTTATACCACTTTTTGTTTGCCATAAAAAGAAACCTGCAGTGCTACTATTTGCACCAACAGGAACTGCCCTAGAAGATAACATAGGAACAAGAGTAAATGGTTTTCTCATGTTGCCTATAAAATTAACTTTAGTAGAAGATTTTTCAATATCTTCTTTATCATAATCACATTCTAATATATCAAGAAAATCTGCTATAACTTCATCAACTCTTTTTTGCTTATATTTTTTGATAATTCTTTTATTTAAATTAGTAATACCTTCTTTAGATACTAAATGTAATGTAAAAGTTTCTTTTTGTTTTTCTGATGCATAATCACTAACTTTATTAACATACATTGTAAGTTCAAGTTTACCAGGAGTTTCTTCTCTATGAAGCTCAATTGGGGTAGTAAAATGTAATTTAACTTCTTCTCCACCTCTAATTGGGAGAGTATTGTAAACTCCCTCTCCAGATGATGTAACTCCCATAGTCGCAGTAATAACTGGAGACATTAAGTCTTCAAAATATTGAAAAAAGGTAATACCCAACCTCATATCAACGGCTGTGTTAAGATCTCCTTCACCACCTAAAGGATAAATTTCTATTTTTTCAAATGTTGAACCTTGGGTTGGTATTGCTGACATTAGGTGAACGCAGAATCAATTGTTTTTAAAGAAGATAATATTGATTTACCACTAGTTACAATTAAAGGAGAGGAAGTTTTATTTTCACCTGCTGGTATAGTAGTAGTATTATTAGTCATATTATTTATTGGCATAGGAACCATAATTGGATTCTTTGAATTTTTAATAGAAGATAACTTCTCACCAGTATTCATAGTGGATTGCATCCAATCATTTTTGCCTGGTTGCATCCAATGGTTATTATCTGGGTTACCTCCCATAAAATCAAAATGAACAGGATCATTACTACCTTGCCATCTCCATCCATGCTTCGATGCATTTTTCAACATCCAATCATGTTCAGGAGTTCCTACAGCTAAATCAACTGCCCATCCTTGTACATGAGGTGACTTATCGACTGGAGCAGGAGTGATAACATTAACACCATCCTCAGAAGCAATCAACTGTTTTTGCTTTTCTGGTGATCTATAAGAAGATGTAACTGCTTTAGTAAGATCTACACCATCTTCTGCAGCAGCTTTAAGAATTCTTGTCCATCCTCTAGCAGCATCAGGATTTAAAATTATCCTTCTACTGTACATATCTAATCCTAGACCAGAAGGAGTCAGAACTTTACTAGATTCCTTGCCATCACCTGCAGCATTTTTATAAGTGTTTGAAAATGATGCTAATCGTTCTGCTTTATGTGCCTTCACCTCATCAGAACCAAAACCATGAGCTTTTATTAGTTCATTCCTTTTTCTAACATATTCAATTTTAGCTAGAATTCTTTCCTTTTCTTCTGGGTTATTCACATCTTTCATCATAGAAAATGATTCTTCATTAACAGTAGTAGTTACAATTTTTGTTTTTTTCTCAACCTCTTTTTCTTCTGGGATAATTTTACCTATTCCTTTAGCAGTTTCTTCCTTAATATCAGGATTTACAACCTTATTATATTGAGTCATATTAAGTTCTTTAGGTGGATCACCTTCAGTCATATCTTGTGCTTTTTTAAGTGGTGGATTGTCTTCCGTAGCAGGTTGAAATGAAGCAATTGCTTTCTTAGTTTCCTCAAGATTGGATTCCATACCTTTTCTAGCAGAATCTAAATCATTTTCAAGTTCAGTCATTTGCTTTGCTACTTCTTCAGCATCTTTAGGAAGAGTATCTTCTTTATTGAAAAGATTAACTACATTTTCAGCACCATCATATATGTCACTCATTACTCCCATAATTCCAGTAAGTGCTTCACTTACCGTTTTAAAAACTTTTCTCAATTTTGCTGTTGCTTCAGTAATCCATGCAAAAATCTTAGGTAGTTTATCAAGAAGCCACCCAATGAAAACAGCAGCAGATGCTGTCAATACTCTTGAAAGTATATTTCCTGAGGTAGAAGCAATCTTTTTCCCGACTGATACCTTACCTTCTTTTGGAGTTGCTTCAAGTCCTTTTTCTTTATCTGCTTGATTCTTAGCACTTAGTAATCTAGCAGTTTGAATTTTTTTAGTTTGTCGTATTTTTTGTTTCTGTTGTATTCTATCTTTAAACGAATTTCTAATCCCTTCAGATGTTTGTTTTATAGAAGAGACACCAAAAGAAATAATATCAAAAGCTTCAGAAGTAGGTATCAGTTTCATTATGTATCCCCCTGCTGATAGATATGACTATAAAAGAATCTATAATCATTATCGGTATTATGTGTGAATAAATTTGGTAATTCAGATGCATCTCCCATATTCATTGATCCACCTTCTCCCATTGCAAGATTTTGATCCATTCCAGAAGAGAATGGAATAATTTCAAAATTAGGTGAAGAATCTGAATCAAAGGATATAGAACTAATTTTTTCATTATTAAGTTCACGACTAATTTCTGATGATGATGATAAACTCACCGTTTTATCTTCTGGTAATTTCTCAAAAGATGGTGGCAATTCTTTCTTCTGATTTTCCTTAACATCCATGAAGTCCCACCATTGATTTTTTTTATTACCAACATATCCTTCAAAATTAGGATTTTCAAAAAAGTCAACCGATCCATCATCTTTAGTTTCAAATAAGAATTTTTTCTGACTATCTTCAAGTGCTGGCATGGTAGTAATATCATCATCAAATAATTCAGGAAATTGTAATCTTACATTCTTTTCATACTTTGCTCTAATCTCCACATGTTTTGCTTTAACCATAGCAGCAGTGTCTTTCCTAAATTGGTTTGCTGCAGGATTACTAGTGTCAGTTACATCAATACCAGATGCTTTTGATTCTTTATACCTTTCAAGTCTAAGCAATCTTTCAGAATCTTTAAATTCTTGTTGCATATTCTTGACCATAGTTTCTTTCAAGTGCATTGAATTTATATAATTCTGATATCTTTTATCAGCATTAGCTAATGCAGCTTCGCCATAATTATCAATTATCCATTTTCTATGTCCTGGATTTATTATGTTAATCTCAGCACTCATATTTTTACCTGTATCACCAGCAGCAAGATTAATAGGTCTTCCCATCAAACTTCCATACTTATCATCACCATTTGCACCAGTATCACCTTCCCACATTTTTACACGGATAGGTTTCTTAGTTTCGGGATCAAGGAATAATGCACCAGTTCCCATATTTTTAACATCCAATCCTGCTGCTTCAGTTCCTTCTCTTAGGTTTGAATCAAAGTTTTCAAATTCACCACCACCAGTAATTGCTTTTTTTAATGTTTTAAATCCAAAATACATTCCTACCCCTACACCCAATACAACCCAAGTCCAAGGGTTTGCAAGAAGTGCAAGAACTCCTGGTATTCCTACCTTTAATCCAGCAATAAGTAATTTTAAAGAACCAATAATACCAACAAGATTAACAGCAGCAAATATACTACCAGCAACTACTAATGATTTTATAATCGTATTCTTCATTTTATTAAATTTTTCCATATCACCATCTTTCCATGCTTCTAGCATCTTTGCACCTTTATCCAATATAAAACCACCAAAAATAGCACTAAAAGCATCAAATAATCTTTGGAAAATATTTTTACTTTTTGCTACTGCTTTATCTGCTGGTTTTACAAGTTCTTTTTCATTTTTTAACTCAAGAAATTTTTCAGCCTTGCTTTTTTTAAGTTTGTCAATTTCTCTTTTACTATCTATTTTATCATCTCTAGCCGCTTCTTTGTCAGCAACTAACTCTGCAGTCAAAGCATCACCAATTGCTTTTAAATTATTGTTTACTGTAACAATACTTTGATTAATCTCAGTAAATTTTTCTATACTTATACCACCACCAGATTCTATAGCATCTACTCTTTTTTCTAATCCAATAACTCTTGCAAGAGTTTTTCTTTGTAAGCCAAACGATTTACCCATTGTCTCATGAGAGGCAAATGGTTTTGCTCCAGATTCTTTTTCTCCTGGCGGTTTGGGTAAATCCATTTATTGTTTCTGTTGTGCCTTAAGATTCTCCTCTTCAATGTGATTTTTTAATAAACTAATGTATATTTCCCGTTCCCACGGAATCATATTTTCAATATCACTCAAACTATATTTATGATGCTGCATGAGAGCGAAGTTGATCCTGTAATAAGATACAAGATCTTCATGCAACATCGCTAGTTGAAAAAAGCTGCTAAACCCTCCAACTTAATACTATTTTCTACTTTGGTCTTGGGATTTGTTATCTTCAATTCATGAGTAAGTTTTGGCATTGTAGTAAAGAACTGCTCTAATTCTTTAAACTGTTTAGAACCTAAACCCTCTAAGAATGCAATCATTTCTTTTTTAGTGAAATCTGCTTCACTCCAAGTCTCTTCTTTATTAAAAATCATTTCAACACAACCAGCAATCATGTCTATAGATTGTTCAAATCCAACACCATCAACTGCAAAATTTTCTTTAATAAATTGATCCAATGAAGGATACTTCATCCTCATAGTCAATGTATCGTCAAGTGTAATATCTTTGTTATGGGCAGGATCAAAAGTAACTTGAATAGCATCTAAATCTACAGTAATTGGAACTTGTGTCTCTCCGTCATCGGGGCAAGTGATCATTACTTCTACAGATTCACCAACTGACTTACCTCTAACATTTAAAAATAGATATTCTATATCAAATGTAGATAGTTTATCAATTTTAATACCTCTAGACAATATACAATTAGTTAATACCTGTTTAACTGCTCTAGCAATATCTTGAATATCATTACTTTCCATAGCAATGACTAGAATTTTTTCTTCTTTAACTAAGAAAGGTCTATATTTAATTTTTTTCTTAGAGGAAGGAATCACCAACTCATAGGTTGGTGCATTAATCTTAGGTAGTGGCATCAGTTTTTCCTTTAATTGTGGCACATATGTAAGCCAATGTAGACTTAAATGCGTTGCCTTGCAGTTCATCAAACATAAACATATTCAAACGAAACGCATAGTTTGCTTCAGTAACGATAGCAGATACCTGCGATTGCGTTACAGGCAACTTATTTAGTGTGGCACGATAATTATTTTTAAAATCTTTCTTATTATCAATTTCTGGGAAATTATAGAACTCTAGTCCACGGTCTTGTAGGTTGAGAGCTTTCTCTGCAATGTTCTTAAGAATCTGACCACCAGATAGATCTCCAAGATATCTTGTATAATGATGTCCTATTAGAAGTTCTGGATCCTCATGAGCAACCTCTCCAATACGAGCAACATATTGTTTACATGCTTGTGTAGGGTAGATATTATCTTTCCAGTTATAACCATAAAAATATTCACAGTCCTTTGCTAGTGCATCAACACGATAAAGTTCTGGAATATTTAAAGGTGAAACTAAAGGATTATCTTTTAATCTTCTAATTTCCTTTTCTATCTCATGGTATACAAAATAAAAATTACTAATAAGTTGTCTATAATTTTCTTCACTTACTACACCACGGAGAAATGACGAAACAAATTTTGTGTTCTCTGCTGCTGAATGAGATTGTTTAGTTCCCTCTTTCAGATCTTTTGCGAGTCCCATATACAAATTACTACTGTTTATATTATAACATATATTTTATTCATTGTCAGAAGACAATGATGCTTTGTACAAATTCATTTGTTCAGTAGTAGTTGGTTGACCATCTGGACCCCATTCTTGATCTTCAACTTCTGATTCATAAATTTGAGAGGTAGAATCATTTGTTTTTTCCAACGAGTTTCCAACACTAGACGGTGTTGGTACACCACCATTAGGATAAAAACTTCTCTTATCAAGGGAATTGATAGGACCAAAGAAGTATCTATCATAAGTAAATGTTACTTGAACTTCTAATACTTGGTTACCATCATAAGAAACAGGCATTGCTGATATAGCAACAGGAAACGCATTTAAAAAAGTATATTCAACACTTCTAAAATGGTCTTTATTAAATTTTTGTATTCTTATAGTATCTACTTTATATTCTTTTGGCCACTGCATACGATGATAGTATGCAATATGAGATGTATCTGCACTATCATTTGATGTGCCATAATGTGATCCAGAAGCTATAAACTCATGCCACAGTTCAAAGAATTGTAATGCTCTATAATCACTATCAACATAGAAAGTAAAAGAAGAATCTGTATAAACCCTTGAGTGAGCAAACTTTTCCACTATACCCATTCTATTACCTTCAACCTGTGCTGTAGCCATTGAAGTTGCTGGTAACTCAGCACTATTACACAATAAACCAAGGTCTCTACTAATAAAGAAATTACTAACTCTAGGTTGTCTGGAATTAATATATCCTCTAAGTTCTTGCATAGCAGCAAAACCACTGAAGAAAACTTCATAATGGTTTGTAGTAGCAACTTTTTGAAATAGACTACGAATCTGTTCTGTTTTCTTTACTCTTGGGTAGACTGGCACAATAAATACCTTTAGGGATCTTTACGACATATGGCTCGTTCAGGAAGATACAGACCTTCTAATATAACAAAGTATAGAGGGGACTATCGTAATATTATTTATCGTAGTTCTTGGGAAAAAATTTTTATGCGTTATTGTGATAAGAATGATAACATCATAGAATGGGGAAGTGAGGAAGTAATAATACCATATAGATCACCACTTGACAATAGATTACATAGATATTTTCCCGACTTTTATATAAAAGTAAAAGACCTTTCAGGAGCACCTAAGAAGTATATTATTGAAATTAAACCTAAAAGACAATGCACTGAACCAAAAATTCAGAAGACTAAAAGTAGAAAGTATGTAAGAGAAGTGATGGAATATGCTAAGAACCAAGCAAAATGGGATGCAGCAAAAGACTGGTGTGCTGATAGAAGAATGGAATTTAAAGTACTAACGGAGGATAACTTAGGTGTCAAGTAGACTTCAACCCATTATAGATGATTTTGTAGGGACAGAAGATCCTGAAGATACTATGCTGGAAATTTTAGATGCTTTACAGGATAGTAAAACTATTCTTCCTGAAGAAGGTGGTTTCTATACCTTTGTATATCTACCAAAGACTCCTAATATAGAATATGATGAATTTCCTTTGATAGCATGTATGGAATTAAAACAATGGGGTTTTAGAGGATTTAATTATCATTGGGGTAAAATGAGAAATTATACATGGGCAGAAGTTGTTGGAGAATTTCATGAACTAGAAGTAATTGAATTGGAACATGCTAGATCACTGGGATATGCCAAATTCAAGCTAAATATATAAAAACAGTGTAAAATAGTGGCAAATACACAATTTGGAGATAAAATATTAAGATATCCAGAGGATATGATTGATCAATCCACTGACTATTTTCAAATTGAAGTTTTAAAACAGAAAAAAACAAGTGGTGGTTTTAATGCTATATCTGGTATTCAAGAAACCTTTGCAGGTCCATTTGCCGATCCAAATAAAGCTATTAAAAAAAGTGGTGGTATTAAAGGACTTTATAAAGGTGATATAGGAACTGGTAGTGCAGCAACTGCTGCTGATAAGTATGGAGATTTGCCTACTTCTCATGTAATGATATTACCAATACCACAAAATATAAAAGATAATAATGGAGTAACATGGGGAGAAAGTAAATTAAACGATTTTGCTGCTTTTGGTCTTAGTCGAATTGGAGAAGCAATGAATGCAGAGACTGGAATGGATTTATTAAAAACAATTCCAGAAACATTTGCAGGAGCTGGGACTAAAGAGGCAGCTGCAAGAGGTACTCAAGTATTAAATTATGGAAAAATTGTTGCAGCAGCCGCTGCTGCTAATGCTTTAGGTGCAAATGTCACCGTAGGTGGATTACTTTCAAGGGCTAGTGGACAAATAATTAACCAAAACCTTGAAATGGTTTTTAGTGGTGTTAAAGTAAGATCTTTCAACTTCGCATGGGACTTAGTTCCTAGAAGTAAAAGTGAATCTATAATGGTAGAAAAAATAATTAAAGTTTTAAAGATGACAAGTGCAGCAAAAATGGATAAAGATAACTTAGGATTTTTGAATGCTCCTGATGTATACAGAATAAAGTATATGAAAGGTGGTAAACCACATCCATTTCTCAATCGATTTAAAACATGTGCCTTACAAAACATAGCAATGAACTATACAGGAAGTGGAACATATGCAACTTATCGTGAAGGGACTCCAGTTCATATGAAAATAGATTTATCATTTACTGAATTAAATCCAATTTACGCAGAAGATCAAAAAGAAATTACAAGTGGAGTTGGTTACTAATGTCAAAACACTATTTTAGAAATATACCTAATATTGGGTATAAGAATACTCTATCTTCATCAGTAGATAGAGAAAATTATGTATATGCAAAAAACTTATTTTTAAGAGCAAAAATTAGAGATGATGTAAAAAAAGAAATTACATTTTTACAATCATACTTTATTGAAGACGGTGTTAGACCAGATACAGTTGCAGAACAACTATATGGCAACTCAGAATATGATTGGATTGTATTAACTGTTTCAAATACAATTAATGTTAGAGATGAATGGCCAATGTCTAATAATGTATTATACGATTACTGTGAAAATAAATATGGTACTGACTTAAATGCAACTGCATTTTATGAAACAACTCAAGTAAAAGATGAACAGGATAGATTGATTTTACCAGCAGGTAAGGTTGTAGATTCTAATTTTACAATTCCAGATCCAGATACTCATAATATTACACTCAACCCTGTAATAGGTATATCAAATTATCTAGCAGAGACTAGAAATAATGAAAAGAAAAGAAATATTAAAATTATGAGAAAAGAATATCTAACAATGTTCTTAATGGATATGAAGGAAGCTTTAGAATATACCAAATCATCTCAGTTAGAATCTCGATTCTTAAAAAACGCACATAATCCTACCTAAGTTTAGGTCCATTAGCCCATCCTACCAACACTAATCTTTGCCCTTTAGTGATAGGAGATGCTTTATGTGGACACCTAGCATCAAAAACAACTGCAGCACCTTTGCTTTTAGGTATTTCACAATACTGGTTAAGATAATCTACAAGAATTAACTCCCCACCCTCATAATCTTCGGGACTTGAGAGTTGAATACTTGTACTCAATTTCCTCCATACATCTTTCTGTGGTGCAATACCATAGTCACAATGCCATGAGAACTGTCCACCTTCATTATACCTGAGAATTTGAAATTCAAAGGTATTAATATCCATTTGATAATTTTTATTATTGATAAAATTAAACATGTTTATTCCCACCATATGTGGGAAACTATTTCTTAAAGGAACATGTATATCACAAACTCTAAAATCTTTTTCTGCTACTTTCCCAGTTTTTTGATCATAATGGTCTTGCTTACATGTTAACCACGAATCTTCTGGTATATTTTTACAGTACTCATCCAACCCTTCAATTGCATCCTTACTCAAAGCAACAATATAAAAAGGATCTTCACGAGAATAGTTATACTCATCATGTTGAGCAGTATGCTCTTTAAATTCAACCATTAAATCAATGCTTCTAATTCAGATATGGTAGTAGCGTTATTAATTGTTGTATATGGTACTGAGGGATTTGATTTAAGAGATGCAGATTCTCCCTTCATATCTGCTATTGCTTGTATATCTGCATTTTCCTTCTTAATTGCAAGATATTTTGTTTCTAATGTCTCAGTGGTAAGTGTTTTTGCTTTAGTAAGATTAGCTGTAACAGTCTTACTTCCATGATTATATGTCCATGCAGATCTAAAATCCTTAGAAGGTAGATCGGCAGGATCAATCACAGAATAATCTGAGGTTGGAATATCCTTTGCTATGACAGCTTCATCCGATAGAGCACAATCCATTGTAGGAATTACTACTCTACAGTTACCGTTAGCATCAGAATATGCGATAACTTTATTGCGTGACATTATGATGTAGGTGCTGCAGTTACTACAATATTGATAGCAGTTGGTTCTGCTTTTAATACTTTTGCTTTAGCTTGATCTACATTGGTAGCATAAACATCAGTTTTGCTTCCTTCTGCTCCTGTTATATCATAAGTAGCAGTATAATGGGTTCCTGAAAACGGCATTGTTACGATAATATGTTTTAGTTATTTATGAACAATATAATCACCAATTACCAAAATATCAATATCCATCGCCACAAATGCTTGCACTGCTTGGTATGGATTTTCAATAATTGGTTTTCCATTATCATTAAATGAAGTATTTAATACAACAGGTGGATCCAGTTTAGTCAGTAACTCATAAACTTTTGGATTTTGGTTTTTATTAACAGTTTGAATCCTACATGTATTATCAACATGATTAATAGCAGGTAATTCATCAGTTTTTGATGTTTGAGTGTAGAGCATATATGGACTAATAAATCCCTCTACAAAATAATCAGAAACTTTTTCCTCTAATACAATACCAGCAAAAGGTCTCCAATATTCTCTGTGCTTAACTCTCTTATTCATTATATCCTTATTCTCTGCTTTAGTAGGACTCATGAATATAGACCTAGATCCTAGTGCTCTAGGACCATGTTCTGATCTACCTTGAAACCAAGCTACGATAGATCCATTACTAATTAAATTAGCAACTTTTTGAGATGTATATTCTTCATAATTAAGATCATATAGTTTAAGATATTGCAAAACTTCATCAGATTGATATGTGGGACCAAGTAAAGCAAGATTGTCTGGTACAGAAATAGTTTCATTATTATCAAAACATCCCCAAATAGCTGCACCAAAATGAACACCAGAATCATTTACAAAAGGTGGTATATGAATATTATCAAATAAACCACTTTTTTTAATTAAAGTATTTGTTACAACATTCAGAAAACAACCACCAGCAAGACAAAGATTATCATCCAAATGCCTCTTTCTCAATGATCTTATAAAATTAAGCATTCCATTTTCAAAAGTTTCTTGAAGATAGAAAGCTGCATCTTCTGGAGTAAATATGTTATTCCAATTTTTTAAACTATATTTTGATTTATCCGAAAATGCAGCAAATGTGATATGAGGAATTGTATGATCACTTACAAGATATCCCTTTTCGTCTACAGTATGAGACCCATAAGCAGATAATCCCATTACCTTACCAGTAGAAGCATCAACATCACCCCAATTTTTTACTATACTTTTACCAATTTTTTGTTCATATATCATTCTAGATGCAGATTGATATAATTGACCGAAGCTATTATAAAGATTTTCATGCATATTATGGAATTTAAAAATTCCTTTTTCTTTATTAAAATATCCTATTGAATTATTTTCAATATAATCAATACATTCACGAAATTCATCATGAATGGCAGACCCACCACCATCAAATGTTAAAAAACTACCCTCATTAAAAGGAGAAGTAAATACAGTAGAAGCAGCATGACAAAGATGATGACCAATATAATTAATTTCTGCCCTAGGAAGATATGATTTAATTAAATTTTCTGCTTCTCCACTATAAATTTGTTTTAAAGCAATAAAATGATGTACTGGTGCAATATACACAGCATCTACATCATCTCTAGTAATATTTCCTTCTTTAAGAACTATATCTAATGAATAAAAAGGAAAATTGCCATCATACTTTTCTTTAGTATATCTCTCTTCATTAAGACTGCATATATGTTTACCATCCATAAAAAGAGTACACCCTGAGTCATGAACCCAAGGTGTATCTGCTGTTGTGATCTTTTCATTGGCATCCCAATCAAAAGCTCCATATAAACCAATAATATTCATTAATATTACTCTTCAGCTAATTGCTGAAAATAAGATAATGCGTCATCATTACCTTCAGGTACTGATGCTACAACTGGTTCACGCTCAATGTCCTCTTCTTCAACTACTTGACGAGCAGGTGCTGCCTGTGCAAGTTTAAGAACGGAGTCAAGACGCTTTTTAAGTTCATCATAAGTTTTAAACTTATCAGCAGAAATTAATTC
>MDTB01233501.1_pt1 | contig 42172 bp, 40 predicted proteins | sample 811161 | NCBI WGS metagenome assembly MDTB01 (sample SAMN05326650, study PRJNA326480) | marine metagenome | isolation source: seawater | place: Mediterranean Sea | collected 2009 | reverse complement strand
GATCGATAATTTGGGAAATAAAAGGAGCGATGCGGCGACCGTTAAAATCTAAGTCTTCTCCACCTTCCATTTTTATAAAACTCTACTTTTATTTTTTTTGATGCCTTCCATCTGGATAAAAGTGTAATTCGTTGGGAATTTTTTTTTAAGAAAGTGACTATGCATTTAAATCTTAAATAAATACAAATAAAATACTTCTTTGGAAAAGTTAGTTTTTCAACGAGATGGTAATGTATAACATTTTATGAATTCAATTTAAAATTTTATTCAGGCATTAATTGAAAAGTTACTCTTCAAAATTGTTATTTCTCCAAAAAGTTATTTTATAAACATTAACTTAACCATAATTTGCTATCTTTTTTAAATTTTTTACACATAACTTTAAATAAAACAAAATAAAATTTAGGTATTTGGAGTGCTTATGATAATTTTAAACTTTCAAAATGATCTTACTTTAAATAATAAAAAAAGATATATAGATTACGATGTTTCCCTTAAAAAATTTTTTTTTAAAGTTCTCTATTTTTTCTCTTTGTTTCTCTTTTCTTGCACTAGTTTCGCCGGACCTTTTGATACAGGTGATATTGAGCTAGGTGATGATTTGCACAACAAAAACTGCACCTCCTGTCACGATGGTATGGTACCGGGAGGAAACGGTAATGAGATATATCTTTCCGAATTCAGAACCATCAAATCATCCGGAAAACTAAGATCACAAGTAGAATTTTGTTCTAATCAAAATAATATTGTTTGGTTTGAGGAAGAAGTAGAGTCAGTTTCAAAATATTTAAATAAAAATTTTTATAAATTTACTCACTGATTTTATGATTATTGTTGTGAGGTTGAACATGTCAGAGTAATATTAGGTCTGAGCGGGGGTGCAACTTTATAGTTGCTGAGACAAACCCTTTGAACCTGATCTGGTTAGTACCAGTGTAGGGAAGCTTTTGGCCCTTGCTCTTATAAAATTCAATTTAACGTCAATAGGAGTAAGTTTGGTCAGTCCAGCTATTGTTTTAAGTATCGCCGGATCAGATTGTGGTGGAGGGGCTGGTATACAAGCTGATATAAAGTCGATTGCCGCTAACGGTGGTTATGCAGTTACAGTCATAACTGCAATAACAGCTCAAAACACTCAAGGTGTAAGAAGCATTACTCCAACATCATTAAAATCAGTTGAAGATCAACTTATTTCAGTATTTGAAGATTTCAAAATAGATTCAGTAAAAATTGGAATGTTAAATAATTCTAAAACTGTTGAATTAGTAGCTGATATTCTAAAAGAATACAAGCCTGGGTTTGTTGTTTTGGATCCAGTAATGACTTCATCATCGGGAGAAGTTTTAACCGAGCAGGATGCAGTATCAACAATGATTGAAAAATTATTTCCTTGCTGTTCTTTAATTACTCCAAACCTTGATGAGACTTACTCCATCACCTCCTCTTACCTTCCTCAATTTAGATTCGATAAATTCCAACTATTTGAGGAAATCAAACAGCATGCACTTCAAATATTTAACCTAGGTGTAGAAAATGTCCTAATAACTGGGGTTCTTTCAAAAGAATTAAATTATTTTAGAGATAATTATGATAAAACAACAAAACATAATATATTTGACTTACTCCTTTCAAAAAAAGAATTCTCCATATTTGGAAAACAAAAGATAGAAAGCAGAAATACTCATGGAACTGGTTGCAGTTTATCAAGCTCCATAGCTACCAATATTGCATTAGGAGAAGATCTTATTAACTCGATTACCCTATCTCAAGAATATGTTTATGGATGTATCCTAAGTGCTAAGAACATAAACATTGGTAACGGCATGGGCCCAATTAATCATTTTTTTTCTTCCCAATTACTAAAGAACATAAACTAGGAGCTGAATATGAATCAACCAACACTTTTACCAATAAAAAAAAATAGCGATTTACAAGAAAAAAATGAAGATATATTAAAATGCCGAAGAATTTATGTCCAAGGATCTCGTGAAGACATTAGAGTTCCTTTTAAAGAGGTTCGTCAAGAAAATACAAATGGAATTAGTCATTCTGAGAAGAATCCAGCAATTACCATTTATGATACAAGTGGACCTTTTGGAGATGATTTAATATCCAAGAATGTTGAAAGTCGAGTTGATATCGAAAAAGGAATTCCATCAATTAGATCAAAATGGATAGAAGAAAGAGAGGATACTAACCTACTTCAAGGTCCTTCTAGTAAATTTGGAAAAGAACGCATTAATAATCCAAAAGTTGCTGACTTAAAGTTTTCTCTTTATAGAAATCCAAGGAGAGGAAAAAAGGGTAAGAATGTTACCCAAATGCATTATGCAAAAAAGAATATCATAACTCCTGAAATGGAATTTGTTTCTATAAGAGAAAATTTGAGAAGAAAAGAGTTTTTTAATTCCTTACAAGATAATAAAGAAATCACAAAAAAACAAATAGATAGAATTTTGAAGTACCACGATGGTGAAAATTTTGGTGCTCAAATTCCATTTGAGGTGTCACCTGAGTTTGTCAGGAATGAAATTGCTATGGGAAAGGCAATTATTCCAAATAATATCAACCACCCTGAATCTGAGCCAATGATAATTGGCAGAAATTTTTTAGTAAAGATCAATGCAAATATCGGAAACAGCTCGATCAGTAGTAGTATTCGAGAGGAAGTTGACAAAATGTCTTGGGGAATAAGATGGGGTGCTGACACGATAATGGATTTGTCCACTGGTAAAAATATTCATGAAACCAGGGAGTGGATCATTCGCAACTGTCCCGTTCCACTTGGAACGGTTCCAATTTATCAAGCCCTAGAGAAAGTTGATGGAAAAGCTGAGGATTTGACATGGGAACTTTTCAAAGACACATTGATAGAACAGGCAGAACAAGGTGTTGATTACTTCACTATACATGCTGGTGTAAGACTCCCCTATATTCCAATGACTGCTGACCGCATGACTGGAATAGTCAGTAGGGGGGGTAGTATTATGGCTAAATGGTGTTTGGCACATCATAAAGAAAATTTTTTGTATGAGAGGTTCGATGAAATTTGTGAGATTATGAAAGAGTATGATGTCTCTTTTAGTCTTGGTGATGGATTAAGGCCTGGAAGTATTTGGGATGCCAATGATGAAGCTCAATTATCTGAACTTAAAACACTTGGTGAATTAACTCAACTTGCTTGGAATCACGATGTACAAGTCATGGTTGAGGGACCCGGACATGTTCCAATGCAAAAAATTAAAGAAAATATGGATTTACAATTGGACCTATGTAATGAAGCCCCCTTTTATACGCTTGGTCCTTTAACAACTGATATTGCACCTGGTTATGATCACATTACCTCTGCAATTGGAGCGGCTCAAATTGGTTGGTACGGAACAGCTATGTTATGTTACGTTACCCCTAAGGAGCATTTGGGTTTACCTAACAAAGACGATGTCAAAGTCGGGATAATAACTTACAAAATTGCAGCGCATGCAGCTGACTTGGCTAAAGGACATCCAGCTGCTCAAATTCGAGATAATGCTTTATCAAAAGCAAGATTTGACTTCAGGTGGTACGATCAGTTTGCATTGGGGTTAGATCCAGATACCGCCAAGTCTTTTCATGATGAAACTCTACCAAAAGAAAGTATGAAAACTGCACATTTTTGTTCAATGTGTGGCCCTCACTTTTGTAGCATGAAAATTACTCAAGATGTTCAAGAATATGCCAGGGCTAGGGGGATAAATGAACAAGAGGCGGTTAAAAGAGGAATGGAAGTAAAAGCGGTAGAATTCGTAAAATCTGGTGCGAAAGTATATAAGCCAGTGTAAATATGAAAAATATTGCTGTCATAGGGGGAGGGTTGTTAGGAAGAATTGCCACATTTGTGCTAAGCAGTTCAGGCTATAACGTTACAGTTTATGAAAAGAGTTCTTTAAATCCTCCAATTGGCTCAAATCGTTCTGCTGGGTTTTCTTCCGCTGGAATGTTGAGCCCTTTGTCCGAGAGAGAGTCTGGTGGTGAAAAAGTTTTTGAACTAGGATGTAGATCTATGAATTTGTGGCCTGTTTTGGATAATTTAGTAAAAAAAGTAATTGGAAATGGTCTAGGTTTAAAAATTAAAGGAAACTTATTTGTATGCCAACACCAAGATTTACCCTTTGCTCATAGACTTTTCGAGCGATTAAATTTTAAGGAAAACTCTATTTCAACTGAGTCAATGATGAAAATTGAGCCTTGGATTGATCATAAATTAAAATGTTGGTTTGTAAATAATGAAGGCCAAATCGATCCGTTAATAGCAATGGAAAACTTGTATCAAGCATCAATCAGAATTAAATCTTGTAGTAAGGCGAAATGGTTTTTCAACTCAATTGTTGACTCTGTAGAGGGATCAACAGTTTTTGTAAATGAAAAAAAAATAAAATTTGATTGGATTTTTGATTTTAGGGGTACGGGAGCTAAAGATTTGAATGTAAGAGGGGTCAGAGGTGAGATTTTTGTTTTGACTCCACCTAAGAATTTCATTTTGAATCACCCCATTAGATTAGTACATCCAAGGGTCAGAATTTATATTGTACCAAAAATCAATGGTGATATTATGGTTGGTGCTACTGAGGTTGAGGTTGAAGATATGTCACCGGTTTCCGTTAGAAGCACATTAGAATTATTAAATGCTGCACAAATAATATTTCCAGAATTAAATGAAGCAAGAATAAAGTACAGCGATGTTAATCTTAGGCCTGCCACAATTGACAACATGCCTCTCACTTTCTCTGATACAAATATTACGCATGTCAACGGCCTTTTTCGCCACGGTTGGCTTTTGGCTCCAGCGCTCTTAGAGAAGGTATTTTCTGACGTTGGTCTCAGCACTACTTTTTCTCACGAAAGCCATAAACAAATTTAAATTTATTATGAAAGAAAAAATTTCAGTTTCAATAAACAATAAAATTATGAAAGTATTTGAGTATTCATCTCTTGAAGAAATTATTTTGAGTGAAGAAATTTCGCATAATCAGGTTGCAACGGCTGTAAATAATGTCTTTATTCCAAAATCTGAACGCACAAAACTTATTTTAAAAAACGGAGACTCTATTATTATTTTTTCTCCCATTACAGGGGGATAAAATTTGTTTAAATTACGCAAATAAATTCAGTTAATCATATGAAAAAAAATGTACAACTTGATCAACTAGAATTGGTTGGAGAAAAGTTTGAAAGTCGCTTTTTACTAGGAACAGCAGGATACTCGTCTCCACAAGTTCTTATTAATTCTATTACTATTTCTAAAGCTGAAATTGTAACTCTGGGTTTAAAGAGGCAAATCACCTATGAGAAATCCAATAACAATATTTGGATTGAGGCTGTAAAGTCTTCTAATTGCAAAATTTTACCTAATACTGCTGGTTGCAAAACTGCTAAAGAAGCAGTGATTTTATCGCAGATGTCTCGAGAGTTATTTCAAACTAATTGGATTAAATTAGAGGTTATTGGTGACGACTACACTCTTCAACCAGATAGTTTTGAGCTACTAGATGCTACAAAACAGCTTTCCAAGATGGGTTTTGATATTTTTGCTTTTTGTACCGAGGATTGTATTGTTGCAGATAGGTTAATGGGTGAAGGATGCAAAATTTTAATGCCTTGGGGGTCACCAATAGGTTCAGGTCAAGGCTTAAAAAATTTAGAATCTTTAACTAGAATGAGAGAAAAGTTTTCGGATGTGAAGCTAATAATTGATGCTGGTATTGGTGCACCCTCACATGCTTGTTTTGCAATGGAACTGGGTTTCGATGCTGTTTTATTAAATTCTGCTGTTTCTCAATCAGGTGATCCTGAAAACATGGCTTTAGCCTTTAAAGGCGCTATTAATTCAGGTAGGAGAGCGTTTAATTCTGGGTTAATTAAGCCTCAAAGTTTTGCATCAGCTAGCACTATTGTTAATGAAAGGCATTTGGATTGACCAGTGTGATTGTTGAAAACTTAACAGTGTGATTGTTGAAAACTTAATTAAGATAAATGAAAAAAATAATTAGCACATATCGAGGTTCTCTTTACATTATTAAAAACTTACACGAGGTTAATAATTTACAAGATCAAACTAATTTCTTATTTTTTGATTGGCCTTATACATGCGGTCTTATTAGTGTCCCAGAAATTAATGAAAAGGTCATTTTAGATGGTTTTAACTGGTCCATTCTTAACAACTATATCGAGGAGGACGCTACAGTCCATTCTGCACTAGCCATATATGGGCATTATGAAGGAAAGGATATCAAAACCTCTATTTTATTTCCAACAAACTTTCCTGTATTGATTGAGATAAGAAAAAAAAATCTGCAAAACTTTGATAATTTTGATTTTAAACAAATTTTTAAAAATGAGATAACGCCCTATTCATTTCCTTGCTCAGACAAATACATTAACGGAGTTTATCCAATTGTTGACTCTTTGGATCTTCTTCATAAAATGTTTGATCTGGGTGCGAATATGATTCAGATACGTCTAAAACATGATACTTCAAAAAACATTCAAGATAATTTAATCAAAGCAATCAATTTATCACTTAGTTATCCCAGCTCGAAGTTGTTTATAAATGACTACTGGAAAATTGCCATAGAAAATAAAGCTTTTGGGGTTCACCTAGGTCAAGAGGACCTGCTCAAAGCTGACATGCAAATGATACTATCTTCTAAAATACACTTGGGCGTTTCAACTCATAGCTATTGGGAAGTGAGTAGAGCTATTAGATACAGACCTAGTTATATAGCGTGCGGACCAATATATCAAACAAGGGTAAAAAAAATGCCTTGGATTCCCCAAGGAGTGAGAAATCTTAAATATTGGACAAGAGTGATTGACTTACCAGTCGTTGGTATCGGTGGGATAAATTTATCAAATATAAAAATGGTTAAAAATACTAATTGTTCTGGAGTTGCTGTTATAAATGCAGTATCAAATAGTAAGGATCCATACAAAAGCTTTAATGATTTAAACTCACTTTGGAATATGCCTTAATTTGAGTTCAACAATCATAAAATCTGAAGCTATAGTAAAGGTAGTTTTAGTTCAACCGGAGATTCCTGCTAATACCGGAAATATAATTAGACTCTGTGCAAACACTGGGGCTAAATTGTTTTTAGTTGGCCCCATGGGATTTGAACTAAACAATTCAAAAATGCGCAGAGCTGGACTTGACTATCATGACTTATGTTCTTTTTGTTTTTATAATTCCTGGGATGATTTTATGAAAGAGGAAAACCCTGATAAAAAAGTTAGTTATGCTATAACGACAAAAGGTGAAACCTCTTTTTTTAGAAGAGTTATACCAAAAAATAGTTGGCTGTTTTTTGGTTCAGAAACTAAAGGTCTTTCTAGTTTACAGAGGGAGTTTTTTTCCCCTAAACAACAACTCAAGATTCCGATGAAAAAGGACAGCCGAAGTCTAAATTTAGGAAATGCTGTTGCAGTATGCGTATATGAGGCATGGAGGCAAAATAACTCGTAATTTTATAATCAACAGGATTGAAGCTATTTATGAACTCAATTTTGTTATCAAATATGATTTGATTAGTACTTTACAGGGGTTTAAATAACAAGATTTGAGAGTAATAATAATAAATAATTTATTTATTGGTCTATTAATTGCATTGAGTTGTATCATATATTGGAGCAAAAAAAAATCATGAAAAAATTAACTTTTAAGCTAATCTTTGCCTTTAAATTGGCAAAAAATTGCCGATGTCTTATCTTCAAGTTATTCCAAGTTTTCAAACTATTAAGAGTCTTTATTCTAACATTTGGACTTGTTTTACAAGGTTGTTCAAACTCTGATAATAATTTAAAAAATCCAAAAATAACAAAGTTAGATTCTGTTGAAGGAATATTGATGCCTGAATCTGCATACACCATGAAAGATGGCAGGATAATCGTTTCTGAAATAGGAGAGTTTGGAAAAGATGGTGATGGTAAAATTGTGGAAGTTTTTATGGATGGCACAAAGAAAATTATTGCCGATACTGGGTTAAACGATCCTAAAGGTCTTTTGGTAGAAGGGCCAACTATTTATGTAACTGATAAGGATGAAGTTAAGAAAGTAAGTTTTAATGGTGAAGTTTCACAATGGCTTGTTGCTGATGATTTCCCAAAAAAACCTCAGTTTTTAAACGATATTACTATTGATAGAAATACAATGATTTATATTTCAGATAGTGGTGACATCAAAAATGGTGGTGGTGGAGCAATATACAGAGTTGATTCGAATTCGAAGATATCCACTTTAGTTGATGTAGCTAATGACTCCAGAATTCTTAGTCCAAATGGTTTATCTGCATTTCAAAGGGGATATTTAGCATTTAATGATTTTTCTAACGGAATGTTATTTAGAGTTCGTTTAAGAGATTTGGTGGTTGAAAAACTCGCTGATGGTTTTGGGGGAGCTGATGGATTAGTTTATTCAGGTGTTAATTTGTACCTTTCAGATTGGAAGGGAGGAAAAATATGGAAATTAGATATCTCTCAGGTGAATGATGATGGAACATTATCAAAACCCACACTTTTGGAGGATGGTTTTGAAGGTAGTGCTGATATAGACGTAACAGTTGATGGAAAGTATTTGGTAATTCCAGAAATGAAAGCTAATAAAATTGTTTTCTTACCTCTATAATAATTAAAATAGTTATACCATATTCAAGCCTGTAGCTAACTTGCCGATTATATAAATATGAAAAAATGGTTACGTTTAATTATTGAAATAATTTTATTTGGATCCCTAGCGGGCTCTGGTGTTTTTATTTATCTCCAAATGGGGGAGATTGACACATTAAAAGGAGAATTGGACTCAAAACAATCAGTTACAGGCAATTCAATTACAAATAATCAAAATACTGAACAAGCTAAATTAATAGAACAACTCAGCAAAAAGGCCAAGGAATATGATGCTGTCAAATCTGCGTTGTCCAGTGGTCAAGCCCTTTTGGATATTGAGGCAGCCGCGGGTAAAGCCAAAGTAGAAAGCCCAGAAAGATACCTAGCTATAGGTGCATTAAGGCTATTAGTTAAGGGTAAAGATGATCCATCTACTGCAGCTGCCTTTGAAAAAGCACTTGATATGGTCCAATGGAATTCAAAATTAAAATCTGTCTGTGCTGCTCAAGCTGGGATGGCTGTATCTGGTAAAAATGTAGGTATGCTTTCTGACTGTAGTCGGCTCAAAGAATTAGAAAAGTCTGTAACGGCACCACAAATAGATGCATCAGGTTCAACAACATCATCTCCTAATATTCCAGAATCGGGAGAAATTTTGGAAGTTGATACTCCCCAAAACAATCAAGCTGGAGTTTAGAATTGTATTTGCTCAAGAATGAAGCTTATAGGTTAATTTTCAATTTAGCCTTTTTCTTGATACTGACAATATACTTTGCACTAGCTTTACAGTACCCCGATATTTTTTTAGCTGCGGATTTTTCCAGTTTTATGGGTATGGTACTAATGGGTTTTTTACTTCTCTATGTTCGATCTAAGGTTTTGAGTGTTTTTCCCCAACCAACCAAACCTAGAAAAAAATTAAAAAATTCTGCAAAAAGCTTGAGGGAAAAAATGGAGGCTGATAGGGCTAAACGTTTAAAATCACCTCCAATTGTTGTAGGCCCTCCTCCATCTACAGGCGGACCACCGCCGAGTGGGGTCATGATATTTGACTCTACAGGATTACCACTTCCTCCTCCAACTAACGGAGGGGTTCGTAGATCTGACGGGTCAGTCAGTTACCCTGATGGAAAAGTTATTTCGTTAGATGGAACCATTCGTCATGAAGATGGAAGAATTGAAAAATCTGATGGGACAGTCATATACCCTGACGGAAGGATTGATGCCCCTCCCTCTGAGGAAGTATCCGAAGAGCAGGAAGTTCTTTCTGATGGTGAAATGCAAATAGAAGAAGGTCAATCTTTAGAGGATATAAAGGCCAAACTGAAACCAAAAAAACCAAAAATTGATGTAAGTATGCTAGATACATCTAGTTCTTATGACGACAAAGTAGTTCTCATGAGAATGCTTGTTTCTGAGGATTCTGGCAAAGTCGCTCAGGTATTAAAAAAGATGATTGGATCGTAAAGAACTCAATTACACAAGTGATGTTAAAGCAAACAACTAGCATAAATAGAATATCCTAAATTGTATTTTTTATAACCAGCTTTTAATTATTTTCCAAAAGCTTTGGCAAGATCTTCTAATGGAATATTTAAAGTTATTTCTAAACTCATACAATAAAATCTATGATATATATACTTAATTAAAATAAAATTAATAATACTTGTGAAAAATAATATAACTGGTTTAGTTTTAGCAGGTGGAAATGCTCGAAGGATGGGAGGTGTTGATAAAGGTTTATTGAAAGTAAAAAATAAGTATTTAATTTCTCACGTTTTAGATCGTATGAATTCTCAAGTTGGGTTTCTAATGATTAATGCAAACAGGAATATAGATATATATCAAACACTAAGTGATCATGTGGTTCAGGATAAAACTCGTGAACGTTTAGGTCCACTTGCTGGGATTCAGGCAGGTTTGATTAATTGTAAAACTCAGTTTATGATTGCTGTCCCATGCGATGTTCCAATGTTACCTCTTGATATTTGTGAAAAGTTATACCTTAGATTAGTGGAACAAAATGCTGATTGCGTAATGCCTGTTACGTTAGGAGAAACGGGCGATAAAAGAACACATCCCGCAATCTTATTATTAAAAACTAGCTTGATTAATAGCATAAATATATTTTTAGCTAGTGGTGGAAGAAAAATTGATCAATGGACTGGGAAACTCAATTGTATTGAGGTTTTGTTTAAGAATAATTCGCAATTCGTGAATATTAACAGTCCTGAGGATATTGACAGTTTTTAATTAACCAAAAGTTTTGAGTTGAGATTTAAAAAAAACAAATGAACAATGACAAAAAATAATAGTGAGAATTTTTATAGGCCAGCGATGACCGTTTCAAGTATACCTCTTGTTGCTCCAATAAATGTCATTGACGAAAAAGGGCGCGAGAAAGACACCTTCATACCGGCAGAGAGACCATTAACAATATATGTAAATAAATTTGAAATCGTTACTTTAATGACTTTGGGTTCTAACCCTGAGGCACTGGTTTTAGGCTATCTTAGAAACCAAAGAATTGTTTCCAAGATAACTCAAATTAAATCAATTCAGGTTGACTGGGACGTTAACTCAGCAGCAGTCGTTGTAGATGACATAGATTACAAACTCTTGACGGAAAAACTGGAAAAGAAAACCGTAACTACTGGCTGTGGGCAGGGCACTATCTTTGGAGACATTCAAAACGATTTTGGAACATTACAATTAAAGGATTCGTCCAAGTTGTCACAAAATACATTGGTCAGAATCATAGAAATCATCAGAAAACACGACTCTGTATACAAAAAAGCAGGATCGGTTCATGGTTGTGCTTTATTTAAAAATGCCGAAATGATCATGTTTATTGAAGATGTAGGAAGGCATAATGCAGTTGATTCGATTGCTGGAATGATGTGGCTTGAGAGATTAAAAGGGGAAGATCTGATTTTTTACACCACTGGAAGACTTACATCAGAGATGGTAATAAAAGGTGCTCAAATGGGCATACCCTTTTTGTTATCAAGATCAGGGGTAACACAAATGGGAGTAGAAATGGCTAGAAAAGTGGACTTGGCCTTGTTTGGACGTTGTTCGGGTAAACACTTCCTGCTATTTAGCGGATTTAAACGTTTTCAAACCGAACAAACTTAGCAAACAATAATTTTAATATCCAAAAAAATAAAAATCTAAATACTATTAGTAAAAAGTCCTGTTGGTTGTTTAGTTGTGAATGTTATTACGTGGTCCATTTCAAGATAAATTCCTATGGGTTCTTCAACTGGATGGTTATGATGGCTTGGTACAAGAGACAATACCTTTTCTCCATTTTCAAGTTGGAGTGTATAAAGAAAATTTGATCCTCTAAAATCTTTTTTAACTACTTTGGCTTTAAGTGAACTTTTATCATCGTGAATAATATCGTCTGGTCGTAATAAAACTCTTACGCGATTGTCGTTGTTTTGTTTTTGATTTACAAAATTTTTGAGTTTAAATGAACCCAAAGGTGTATTGACATAATTCTTGGATATTGTGCCTGATATAAATGCTCCTTCACCAATAAATTGAGCTATTTCCGCAGATTGAGGTTTATGGTAAATGTCGTAAGGAGTACTCCATTGTTCGAGCGAGCCAGCAAAAATAATCCCAATCTTATCAGCTATCGAAAAAGCTTCTTGTTGATCATGGGTCACCATAAGTGCTGTAGTTTTGGTGGATTTCAAAATATGAAATACATCTTTACATAGTTCAGATCTTAGATTGGGGTCAAGATTAGAGAAAGGTTCATCAAGAAGAAGAATTTGCGGGGAAGGAGCTAAAGCCCTCGCTAGTGAGACTCTCTGTTGTTGTCCACCTGAGAGTTGATGTATAAAACTTTTCCTTCTATGCTCCAGTCCAGTCAATTCCAGCATCTCCTGACATTTTGAAATTTGTTTACGAGAAGCAGTAGCTGGGAGTCCTCTAGTTAATGCGAATAAAATATTATTTTCGACATTCAGATGTGGAAAAAGAGCATAATCTTGGAAAACCATTCCAATGTTTCTATTTTCTGGAGTTAGATTAAAATTAATTGTGGTTGCATCGTAAACCTTTTTGCCGTTTATAGTGATTTTTCCCTCTTGAGGGCTTGAGAATCCCGCAATAGTTTTCAGTAAACTTGTCTTACCACAACCTGATGGACCTAAGATACAACCGATATCTCCATAGTTTAATTTCAAATTTACATCTAAAAGAGCTGTTGTCGAAATATTTTTTGCAAAATATTTCAGATTAATATTTTGCATTTCTAAAATTGTTGTCATTAAATGATTATAATTCTCATTTGTATTTTTGTTTGGAATTATTTGGATAAATGTTGAAAATGAAAAAAATCTCAAATCAACTTAAAAATACTTTTGTGAAATTAAATTATTTCCACAAGATTTGTTTATTGGTTGTCACGATTATCATTTCTTTCCCTATTATTGGAATGATTGTCTTAGCATTTAGTGTACTGACACAACCAGAGACAATCATTAGCCTAAATAACTCTGTATTATTTGGTTATGCAATAAATACCCTAGCTTTGTGTGCGGGTACTCTAATAGTTTCATTACTAGTATCTGTTCCAACAGCATGGATTCTTTCTTACTATCAAATGCCATTTAAAAAAATTTTAGATTGGCTTTGTATTTTACCGATGGTAATTCCTGCTTACGTCCTTGCTTATGCATATACTGACGCTCTCGATTATTCGGGGTGGTTGTCATCAATAATAAGAGAAAACTTGTTTGGATTTGGTCTAATTAGCAACCCTAATGAAGAAAAAATTTCTTGGCCGGAAATAAGGTCTCTTGGTGGAGCATGTTTTGTACTTGGAATTGCACTTTCACCTTATATAACACTACTAGCACGTGTTGCATTTGAATCTCGACAGCTGAACCTAATTGATGCTGCTAAAACTATGGGAGTTAGTGGTTCTAGACTTTTCTTTACCTTAAGTGTTCCTCTAGCTAGACCGGCAATTGTTGCTGGTTCGACACTAGTTTTAATGGAATGTTTGGCCGATTATGGTACGGTTTCTTTTTTTTCTGTCAAAACTTTATCAAGTGGTTTATATAAAGCATGGTTTGGGTATGGTGATTTGAACACAGCTGCATTAATAGGTCTAATAATGATGATAGTTGCTTTTTTTTCCATTGCTCTTGAAAAGATATCTCGTAGTCACAGGACTTATGGAACGTCTAATCCAGTAAACACAGAAAGAAAATATAAATTGAAACTTACCTCAAAAATCTCAGCTTTTTTAATTTGCAGTTTTGGAGGTTTTTTTGGTTTTATTTTGCCAATAATTTTTTTGATTAAAGCAAGCTTTGACGAATTTCATCAGGGTTATATTACCGTTGACTCAGTTTTAATATTAAGTAAATCATTTTTCACTACATTAATTCTTGCTTTTACCTCTGTAGCGTTAATATTAATTATTTCCTTAATAGTAGCTTACGCAATAAGAAATAATTTTTCAAAGAAATTATATTTATGGGTCCAGTTATTGGTCTCAGGATATGCTATTGCGGGTTTAGTTTCTGCAATTTCCCTACTTTTTTTATCAGGAATTTTTACAGCGTTTCTAGCCAAATTTTTTGGAATTTCTTTTAGTTTTGCAACAACCGTAGTACTTTTATTGCTGGCGTATGTAAGTCGTTTTTTTGCAGTTGGTTTTTCACCAATTTCGGTTGGCCTCCAGGGTATAACTTCTTCTTTAGATAATTCAGCAAGAACATATGGATTATCAAGTAAAAGTCTATTTTATCGACTTCATATTCCTTTATTACGCTCAGCGATTATTTTAGCTTCAACCCTAATTTTTATAGATATAATCAAAGAATTACCAGCCACACTTGTTTTAAGACCTTTAGACATGCAGACGTTGGCAGTTAGTGCTTATAATCTTGCATCAGATGAGCGTTTAGGAGCTGCAGCACTACCATCTCTGTTAATGGCAATAATCGGAATTATTCCTTTATTTATTATTAAAAATCGTTGGAAAGAAATCAAAAATTTTTAGTCAGCACAAAAATTATTAAGTTTTGCCAACATAAAATCCTGAGAAGAAAATTTATTTTTTCCAAAACTTCTATTTACTCTATATGTTCCGTCTCCTTTCATCTTCCATGTGGAATGATTGTCTTTTAAGTGTATTTTAAGCCCTTCATTTATTACCCTTTTTTTAAGTTTTTTATCAATTACTGGAAAGGCGATTTCCACCCGCCTAAAAAAATTTCTGTCCATCCAGTCAGCACTTGATAAAAAAACATCTTCTTCTCCATTATTACTAAAAAAAAAGATTCGACTGTGTTCCAGAAATCTTCCAATAGTAGATCTTACAGTTATGTTTTCAGATAAGCCTCTAACTCCTGGTCTCAGCATACAAATCCCCCTTACAATTAAATCAATTTTTACTCCATTTTGGCTGGCCTTATAAAGGGCATTTATTGTTTTAATTTCAACTAACGAATTCATTCGAGCAATGATTTTTGCTTTTTTGCCATTCTGAGCATGTTGGATCTCGTTATTAATGGCTTTCATAACATTTTTATGAAGTTTAAATGGAGATTGCCAAAGTAAGCTGAGTGGTTTCGATTTCCCAACACCAGTTAGTTGACGAAAAACTTGCCCAACATCAGAGCAAATTTGAGGGTTTGAAGTTAATAAACCAAAGTCAGTATACAACTTAGCAGTTTTTGGGTGGTAGTTACCAGTGCTTAAATGCACATAACTTTTTAAACCATCTTTTTCTTTTCGAACTATTAGACACATCTTAGCGTGAGTCTTGTTACCTACTACACCAAAAACAACATGTGCCCCGGTCTCCTCAAGTTGGGATGACCAACTAATATTGGTTTCTTCGTCAAAACGAGCCATAAGTTCCACAATTGCAGTAACTACTTTTCCTCTCTTTGCAGCATTTATTAACGACTGCATTAACTCCGACGTGCTTCCAGTCCTATAGATTGTTTGGCTAATAGCCACAACCTTGGGATCATTTGCAGCAGAATTAATGAAATCTATGACTGTCATGAATGATTGGTATGGATGGTGAAGTAAAATGTCTTTCTTACTTATAATATTGAATAATTCATCTGTAGTTGAATAAAGCTCTGGCTGATGAGGTTCAAACAAGGAATACTTAAGATTAGGTAAATCTATCATTTCTGGTAATTTTATCAATCGCACAAGGTTGACAGGACCATCAACCAGATAACAATCTGATCTTTTAAGACAAAATTCTTTCAACAATACTTCTAAAGATTCTTCATCAACAAGATTTGAAACTTCTAAACGAACTGCGTCCCCATAATTTCTTTGGGAAAGTTCCCCACGTAAAGTTGCTCTAAGATCTGTTACTTCTTCATCATCAACAAATAAATCACTATTACGGGTCACTCTAAATTGATGAATACCAACGATATTCATACCAGGAAAAATAATATTAGGAAACATTTCAACTAAAGAAGATAATATTATAAATTCATTTTCGACAGTTGAAAATTTTGGAGGTATTTTGATAACTCTTGGAAGTGCCCTTGGAGCTTGTAAAATTGCGACTCTTCCCTCTCTTCCAAAACAATCTTTACCATTCATTTTTACAATAAAGTTTAAACTTTTGTTTAAAACGCGAGGAAAAGGGTGAGAAGGATCTAATCCAATAGGAGTTAATAAAGGAAAAATTTCATTAACAAAATATTCTTTAGCCCATTGAAGCTGTTCTGGTTTTAATGTTTTTTTGATATGAAGTTTAATTTTTTTTTCTGAAAGACTTGGCAAAATTTTAGAATTCAATATTTCATATTGTTCATTGACTAGATTGTGTACTCGCTCGCTGGTAGTGTTAAAAGTTTCAAGGGTACTAAGACCATCAGGTGTTTTGAGTTTAGATCTGCCGTTTAATAATTTCTGTTTTAAACCTGCTATTCGTATTTCAAACAACTCATCCAAATTATTAGAAACAATGCATAAGTATTTTAATTTTTCCAAAAGTGGTGTTGTATTCAACTGACTCATTTTCAAAACCCTCTCATTAAATGAAACAAGACTAAGTTCTCTATTGATGTACTTTTTTGAGGGGCTTAACAACGGAGTGGTTACATCTGTACCGTAGTTTCTGTGGGTAGAATCTACATCAGAGCATCTCACGCTTGAGGAAATTTTTACTTTATCAATCAATTTGTAAAAGTTAGTAAATTAAAAGAAACAACACTAAAAATAATAATTAATGATATGTTTAACTTACCAAGTTTACAAACAAATTAAACCATCAAATTTTTCCGGATCGATGATAATTACTTAACTAATGAATTTTTTCAAAAACTTACCTCACAAAAAGAAAAATAGTAAATTGGTTGCAGGAGTGGATTTGGGATCAAACAGTTTCCATCTTTTAATTGGCAAGGTAGAAAGAACTCAAAAAGGTCTTCAAATAATTACTCTTGACAATTTAAAGTCACCTGTGAAGCTAGCTTCTGGATTAGATGAACATAAAATTCTAGATGATAATTCCAAGGCAAGAGCCATTTTAGCATTAGAAATGTTTGGTGAAAGGCTAAGGTCTCTCTCTCCTAAATTTGTTAGAGCAGTAGCCACCAATACTTTCAGAATTGCAAAGAATGGAAAAACTTTATTAAAAAAATGTGAAAAATCTCTTGGTTTTCCTATCGAAATTATTAGTGGTGTTGAGGAAGCAAGATTAATATATAAAGGCGTATCACATTCATTAAATAACGATAATCTAACCCGCTTAGTTATAGATGTTGGAGGAGGTTCTACAGAGTTTGCTATTGGTCGCAATTTATCACCTGAAATTGTAGAAAGTATTTATGTGGGCTGTATTAAAATTCAAAAAGATTTCTTTGTTGTCAATAGTTTTAATGAAAAAAGTTTTTCAAAAGCCGTCTATTTTGCCAGAAAAGAAATACAAGTAATTTCCTCAACTTTCAAGAAAAAAGGTTGGGACGTGGTTTATGGATGCAGTGGAACTGTCAAGTCTATTCACGATGTACTAATTGAATGCAACCTTTCATCAGGTGGTATTACAATAAAAGCTATCGAGAAATTCATTGAAAGAATAAAAGTAAATAACTCATTAGAATCCAAAGTAGTAAATTCTCTTAAATCAGAAAGACAAAATGTTTTTTACGGGGGTCTCGCAATAATATATTCAGCTTTTAAAGAGTTAAAAATAGATCGTATGGAATTATCAAATGCTGCTTTGAGACTAGGCGTGTTGTATGACATCGTTGGTCGAGGTAGGGGTCACGATACCAGGTCTATAACTATAGAAAAATTTATTAAAAGGTATGAAGTTGACAGGGAACAAGTTGAAAGGATTCAAAAGATTGCATTGTTTTTTTGGAATCAATTTTTTTTGGATAATGATATTGAGTTTATTCAAATGTCCGAAATTTTGGGTTGGAGTGTTAATCTTTTGGAAGTTGGTCATTCAATATCTCACAATAGTTATCATAAACACTCGGCATATTTAGTGCAAAACTCTGATATGCCAGGTTTTTCTATAAGCGAACAACAATTGATGTCCAAATTAATTCTTGGACACTTAGGAAAACTTTCAAAAGTAATTGAAATGTTTCACCAAGAGTCATTCTGTCGTGCTTTGATGTCTATTAGATTAGCAGCAATTTTTTCTAGAAGCAGAACTGACCTAAAACTTCCAAAAATAAAAATCAATGCAGACCACAAGAAATATTCACTTTATATAAATGAAAATTGGTTAAAAACTCATCCATTAACAAGATTCACACTCGATCAGGAGACCAAAGAATGGTCCAGGGTAGGAACATATTTTAATATTAACCCTGACAAAGATTTTAATGAGAGAGCAGCATAATTTAATTTTCTAAAATTTTAACCAAATCATTCTTAAATATTACGAATAATAAATCAGTGATATAATATATATCATAGGCGCGTAGCTCAGTTGGTTAGAGCATCACCTTGACATGGTGGGGGTCGTTGGTTCGAATCCAATCGCGCCTACCAGATATTTAAATTTCTTACTAGATCATGGTTCAAGTTACTCTTCCTGATGGATTAATAAAAAATTTTGATAGCAAAATATCTCTTTTTGATATTGCTAAGTCAATTAGCTTATCTCTAGCGAAAGAGGCTGTTGCTGGCAAAGTTAATGGTGTTTTGCATGATTTGTGTGTTCAAGTTGAGAGTGATTGTAATATCGAAATTATTAAAAAAACTTCAGTTGAGGGTCTTGAAATTGTTAGGCATTCTTTTGCTCATTTGGTTGGTCATGCTGTAAAACAAATTTACCCTGAAGCTAAAATGGCAATTGGTCCAGTAATTGAGGATGGTTTTTATTACGATATTGAATTTACAAATCCCCTGAGTGAATCAGACTTAAAAAAAATTGAGTCCAAAATTAATTTTTTGATCAAACAAAATTACGATGTGATAAGGGAGGTTGTAACTCAAAAGAAAGCAGTTGAAGTTTTCGAGGATAGACAAGAAGATTATAAAGTGAGGATTGTAAATGAAATTCCAGATGGCGAAATTATTGCCCTTTATCATCATCAAGAATATACAGATATGTGCAGAGGACCTCATGTTCCAAACACAAAGTTTTTGAGATTTTTTAAGCTAACAAAACTTGCTGGTGCATATTGGAAAGGTGACTCTAAAAATAAGATGCTGCAAAGGATATATGGAACTGCTTGGAATACAAAAAATGATTTAGAAAGTTACCTCAAAAGAGTAGAGGAAGCCAAAAAAAGAGACCATAGAAAGCTTGGTAAATCCTTAGACTTATTCCATTTTCAAGACCATGCTCCAGGTATGGTTTTTTGGCATCCCATGGGTTGGAATTTGTGGATGGTGGTAGAAAAGTATTTGAGACATGTATATAAAGCGAGTGGTTTTTCAGAGGTTAAGTGCCCTCAGATTATCGATAAGTCTTTATGGGAAGCGTCTGGTCATTGGGAACATTATCAAAAATATATGTTTACGACTTCCTCAGAAAATAGGGACTATGCAATAAAGCCAATGAATTGTCCAGGTCATGTTCAGATTTTCTCATCTGGTCTAAGAAGTTATAAAGAGCTTCCGATAAGATTAGGGGAATTTGGATCTTGTCACAGAAATGAACCATCAGGTGCGTTACACGGTTTGTTTAGGCTCAGAAGCTTTACCCAAGATGACGGGCATATTTTTTGTACTGAAAATCAGATTCAAAAAGAGGTTTTTTCTTTTACTAAACAATTACAGAATGTATATAGAGATTTTGGGTTCAATGAAATTTTGTATCGTTTATCTACTAGGCCTAAAAATAGGGTTGGTTCTGATGAGACATGGAATAAGTCGGAACAAGCATTAGCTCAGGCCCTTGATGAGGTTGGTGTTGATTGGATTGAACTCAAAGGTGAAGGAGCGTTTTATGGGCCGAAAATTGAATACTCCCTGAAAGACTCTTTGGGCAGAGTTTGGCAGTGTGGAACTATTCAGGTAGATTTTAATATGCCATATAGGTTAGGTGCTGAGTTCGTTGCTGAGGACAATACAAGACAAACGCCTGTATTACTTCATAGAGCCATTGTGGGGTCATTGGAGAGATTTATTGGAATCTTGATTGAAAACTTTGGTGGCGCTCTTCCATTATGGCTGTCTCCGGTCCAAGTAGGTGTAGCCTCAATAACATCAGATCAAGTTGAATATGCCAGTATGATTTCAGAAAAACTCAGAGAAAGTGAAATTAGGGTTACTGAGGACTTGCGAAACGAGAAAATTAGCTATAAAATTCGAGAGCTTAGCCTTCGAAAAATACCTTACATTCTCATAATTGGAAATGAAGAAAAAAATAATAACTGTGTGAGTGTAAGAGTTAGAGGTGGCGAAAAAATTAATAACTGCAAACTAGGCCAGCTAATTTCTTTAATTGAGAAAAAAGTTGAGTGTTTAGAGTAAATTTTTAAACTAAATTATGGAAGGTTTAATATAGCTACTGAAAAAGATTATAAGATAAATGAGGAAATATCTGCTGTAAAGATTCGTTTAGTTGGTGAGAAAAATGAAGCACTTGGGATAGTCTCAAAAGATGAAGCCCTTCAAATGGCTGAAGATGCTAACCTTGACTTGGTTGAAATAGCTCCTCAAGCAGAGCCAATTGTATGTAGATTAATGGATTTTGGTAAATTTCGTTACAAGGAGCAAAAAAAACTTCATGATGCCAAGCTTAAACAAAAAACCATTCAAGTTAAGGAAATAAAGTTTAGACCTAATACTGATGAAAATGATTACAATGTTAAAATTAGAAACACTGTAAGGTTTCTTCATGAAGGAGATAAAACCAAAATTACCATGAGGTTTAAAGGTAGAGAAATGGCGCATCAAGAATTTGGTATGCAAATGCTTGAACGAATTAGGGATGAATTGATTGAAATAGCTCAAGTTGAACAAATGCCTAAACTTGAGGGGAGGCAAATGGTCATGGTGTTAGCACCAAAAAAAAAGAAATAACTTTTTTTAAATTAAATATTAAAGGGGTTGGCTATTATGCCTAAAATGAAAACAAAGAAAGCTGCTTCTAAACGCTTTCAACTAAGAGGAAGTGGATCAATAAAAAGAGCTCATGCAACAAAAAGACATATATTGACAAAAAGAACCACCAAAAATAAACGTCAATTACGAGGTACACTTTCAGTCAGTCCTGCGGATGTTAGTCATATCCGCAGCATGTTAGCAATTTAATGATAGGAGTATTATAATGCCGCGTGTTAAGAGAGGTGTAACAGCACATGCGCGTCACAAAAAAATTCTAGAACGGGCTAAAGGTTTTAGAGGGCGTAGAAAAAGTGTTTTTCGTGTTGCTAAGCAAGCTGTTATGCGTGCTGAGACTTTCGCGTACAGAGATAGAAGAAATAAAAAAAGAACCTTCAGAGCTTTATGGATTGTAAGAATCAATGCAGGCTGTAGAGATCACGGATTAAGTTATAGTCAATTCATAAATGGTTTAAAAAAATCTGGAATAGAAATGGATAGAAAGATTCTTTCTGACCTTGCCATTAGCGATAAAAAGGCTTTTTCTCAGATAGTCGAGAAAGTAAAAGATACTCTGGGTGTTTAAGTGGCCGATTTTGATCGGCTTCTGACTGAGGCTCAAACCGCTTTCAACAAATCTAACTCAATTAGTGAGTTAGATGCGGCAAAATCAATGTTTTTAGGCAAATCTGGTGCAATCGGTAAGTTGTTTAAAACATTTGTAAGAGCCTCACCCGAAGAAAAGCGAGAGTTAGGCAAGTCCATCAACATAGTCAAGTCTAAAATTGAAGTGCTGTTGTCAGCCAGAAAAACAGCTTTAGTTGACGCAGAAACTCTTCAACGTTTAGCTGGAGAGGGAATTGATATTACCTTACCAGGTAGGGGATTGAAAATTGGTAATGTCCATCCAATAACTAAAGTTATTAGAAGAATTGAAGATATTTTCAAATCGGTTGGCTTCGATATTGTTGACGGTCCAGAAATAGAGAATGATTGGTTTAACTTTACATCATTAAATAATCCGGAAAATCATCCGGCCAGATCTATGCAGGACACGTTTTATCTTGATCGTAAAGATGAAAACCAACTTCCATTACTCCTAAGAACCCATACTAGTCCTGTTCAAGTAAGACATGCATCAAATAATTCGCCTCCAATTAAAATTATTGCACCAGGAAGGACATACAGGGTTGATAGTGACGCCACTCACTCACCAATGTTTAACCAAGTCGAAGGTTTATGGATTGATAAAGGGGTAAGTTTTTCGGACCTTAAAGGTTTATATATATCGTTTTTAAAAGTTTTTTTCGAGAATGATGATTTAAAAATTAGATTTAGACCATCTTTTTTTCCTTTTACTGAACCTTCTGCCGAGATTGATTTAGCATTTCCAGATGGCCCTTTGAAAGGCAAGTGGTTGGAAGTTTCTGGTGCTGGTCAAGTGCATCCAAATGTCATCAGAAATTTTGGTTTTGATCCAGAATCTTTTATTGGTTTTGCATTCGGCAGCGGTGTTGAAAGACTAGCTATGCTTAGGTACGGGATTTCAGACTTAAGATTATTTTTTGAAAATGATTTGCGTTTTTTAAAACAATTCTGAGGGTAAAATGCTAATTTCTGAATCCTGGCTTAAAGAGTGGCTTGATACAAATATATCAATAGAAAAAATTGCCGATATTTTGACTATGTCGGGTATTGAGGTTGAAAGTATTGATCCTGTTGCACCAGAATTTACTCGGGTAGTTATGGGGAAAGTGACTGAAGTTAAAAAACATCCTAATGCTGATCGTTTGAAGGTATGTAAAGTGGATGTAGGTGAAGATTTAGAAATAATTTGTGGGGCTCCCAACGTAAATGAAAATATGCTTGTAGCTTGCGCAATTGATGGTGCTATTTTACCCGGTGGTATAAAAATAAAGAAAACTAAAATGCGGGGTATTACAAGCTCAGGGATGTTATGTTCCGAGAAAGAGTTGGGTGTTTCCGGGGATTCAAATGGCATTATGAATATTGAAAATGCTAGCTCTTCTCAGATTGGAAGAAGTATCAGGGAAATACTAGATTTAGATGAAAAAATACTAAATCTAAAAATAACTCCCAACAGAGGAGATTGTTTATCAGTTAGAGGAATAGCCAGAGAGATTTCAGCATCCACTGAATGTCTTTTAAAAAATCCGATTAGTAGTTTTGAAAAAAACAATGAAGTTAATATCTCTATACTACCCCCTAAAATAGTTGTACATAACGAAAACTTATGCGGTAGATTTTCCAGCCGCATCATTAAAAATGTTAATTCAAATGTAAAAACTCCTGATTGGATTTTAAAGAGACTTAGTCATGCTGGCCAAAGATCAATTTCAGTATTAGTTGATATTTCCAATTACGTTATGCTGGAACTTGGTCGTCCCTCACACATTTTTGACTATGACAAAATATCAGGTAATGAAAAAAAAATTATAGATGTGCGTTGGGCGCAAAAAGACGAAAAAATTCAGTTACTCAACTCAGAACAAATAAACTGCAACAATTCATTAGGTGTTATTTCTGATATTGATGGTCCTATTGCTATTGCTGGAATTATGGGAGGTGAAAGAACAGCGGTCAATGAACAAACCAAAAACATCCTAATTGAAACTGCTTTTTGGCTCCCAGATGCAATTAGGGGTAGAGCTCAAAATTTGCGTATACTTACTGACGCTAGTCACAGATTTGAAAGAGGAGTAGATTTCCAATCAACTGTGACTGATCTTGACATTATATCCAATATCATTCAGTCAATTTGTGGTGGGGAACTGGGTCAAATTTCTGATCTTGTTACAAATTTACCTCAAGTTAAGAAAATACCTTTTAGGATTAGTCGTTGTAAAAAAGTTCTGGGAGTCAAGATTGCAAAAACCCAGGTAGAAAAAATTTTTAACAGTTTAAATTTTAAATATGAGGCTGATAGTCTTAATTCCGACGAAAAATTCTTTGTTTATCCCCCTACGTATCGTTTTGATCTCGCGATTGAAGAGGATTTGATAGAGGAGGTCATAAGAATGGTTGGCTATGAATCTATACCAACAAAATTACCAGTTTCAGATTTATCGCCAAAGGTCTCATCCGAAAAAGAAAATGATTTTCAAAGTATAAAAGATTTATTAGTTGCCCAAGATTTTTATGAGGTAATTAATTATGGATTCATAGATGAAAAATTTGTCGAACTTTTTGATAACAATAAAAACCAAAAAAATAACATTTTAAAATTAGTTAATCCAATTTCTATTAATTTTTCAGTAATGCGCCATAGCCTATTGCCTGGATTAGTCAACATTCTCTCTGAAAACATAAAAAACCAACAAAAGAGAGTCAGAATTTTTGAGATTGGTAGAACCTTCCATGTTGACGATAAGGTTACACCCAATAAAAATAGTGTTAAAGGTGTTAATCAACCATACAGAATATCAGCATTAATTTATGGTCAATCACACGATGAACAGTGGGGAGTTAATGAAAACCCTGTAGATTTTTTTGACTTGAAAAATATTTTGGAGAACACATTCCAATATTTGAATTTTAAATTTAAAAAAATCGAAACAAAACTAAATTTTTTACATCCTGGTAGAGGAGCTTTAGTGTCGGTTGATACAAAAAATAATGATACTTTCGACTTCTCATGTGACTGGGGTAATGGGATAGTTGGTTATATCGGAGAACTTCACCCTCGGTTATGTAGTTTTTTTGATTTGCCCCTAGCTCCAATCGTATTCGAAATCTGTTTAGATGATTTACTACTTAAAACTTTACCAAAGCATCAGAAAACACCAAAGGTCCCTGTAGTAAGAAGAGATCTTGCCTTTATTGTGGATAAAAGTGTCGAAGCAGGTACGATTATTGATTTGGTTATGAAAGAAGTCAAAGCGCTAAAAAATGGACATTTACTATTGAAATTTGAACTGTTTGATCTGTATATGGGTAAAGGAATATCTAATAATGAAAAAAGTCTTGCATTCATGGTTTTTATGCAAGACACTAAAAAAACACTTGAAGATAACATGGTTGATTTTTTGGTTGGTGAGATTGTTAAAATTGTAGAAAATAATTTTTCAGCTAAATTACGTTTTTGAAATAAATTTTGACCCTTACCTTAAGATTTTTGTATGAGGAGATGATATGACTGATGCATTAAATATAGATAATTCATTGACATCAGAGCAGGGTAAAACTCTCGGAACCACAATTACAAAGGCACATCTAGCGGAGTTACTTTTTGATAGGGTTGGTCTAAATAAAAGAGAGGCTAAAGAATTTGTTGATGTTTTTTTTGATGAATTAAGAAGTGCTCTCATTTCCGGTGAGGAAATTAAAATTACTGGTTTTGGTAATTTTAATTTAAGATCAAAGTCTCAACGACCTGGAAGAAATCCAAAAACAGGAGAAGAAGTTGAAATTTCTGCTAGAAAAGTTGTTACTTTTCATGCAAGTCAGAAACTTAAAGAAAAAATTCAGGTAAAGAAATAAATCCAAACTGATGTCACCTTATAAAAGAAGCATTTTGTCAAAAATAAATAATTCTTCACGAAAAATAACGGAGCAATTACCTGACATACCTGAAAAGCAATATTTTTCAATAGGTGAGGTTTCTATTCTTTGTAAAGTAAAACCTCATGTTCTTCGTTATTGGGAAAGTGAATTTAGTCAGTTAAAACCAACTAAACGTAAAGGAAACAGAAGGTACTATAAAATCAAAGAGGTTTTGCTGATCAGAAAAATTAGAACATTACTGTATAATGAGGGTTACACAATCAATGGTGCTAAAACAAGATTGCATGGTGAACTTTCTTTTAATAAAAATCAGCAAAGTCATTTGACTATGGCTGTCTCAAAATCAGATAAAAATCTTTTGGATCCATTTGCTAACTCCAATTTTTTTTCAGATAATGAGTTAGATGATGATATCAGTAGAAAGTTGTTAGAAATTCTTGATATTCTGCAGGGGTCTCAGGATAGTTGTTGAATAATTTGGAATATGGCGGGGCGTAGCGCAGCCTGGTAGCGCACTTGCATGGGGTGCAAGGGGTCGGATGTTCGAATCATCTCGCCCCGACCACATGTTTTTTTTGAGGATTTTTTTTGAGAATTTTTATAACTTTTTTAATTCTTTTGACATTTTGGTTGTTGTTATCTGGTGTTTACAACTTTTTAACTATTAGTTTAGGTATTTTTTCTTGTATTTCAGTCATACTGCTTTTAAAGAGGATGGATGTTTTAGACCATGAAAGTCATCCTATACAACTTGCTCCAAAAGCACTAATAAACTTATGGCCATGGTTATTCAAAGAAATTTTTTTATCTGGTATGAATGTTTCCAGAATAATTCTAGATCCTAAACTGCCAATATCACCAACAGTTGATTTAATTCCTTCTAGCCAGAATACTGATGTTGGAAGATCAACTTTTGCAAATTCAATTACTCTTACCCCAGGAACAGTTGCTATAGAGATAAAAAAAAATTTCATTTTAGTTCATTCAATTGAAAAAAAATTAATTGTAGAGCTCCAATCGGGTGATATGGATTCTAAAGTTACAAATTTTGAAAGAACACTTTAGTTGTTGATTTTTGTCTCACTTTCACTTCTATTAGCCTTATCTACGGCTGTTTATTTAGCCGTTATTGGCAAAACTATATTTCACAAAATTCAGGCTGTTAATATTGCTGGAACTATAGCAGTATTGCTAATTACAGTGTTTGGTTTCCTAACAAACAGGCCTGAGTTTTTGGATCTTGCTTTAGTTTATGGTTTGTTAAATGTAATTGGAACCTTTGCTGTTTTGAAATTTTTTAGATTTGGCAGATTAGGTGAAGAGAACGATGAAAAATAAAGATTGTAGGAATGTTTGATATATTAAATTTTTTTCATTTAATTTGTCTTTTTTTAGGCGGGTTATTTTGTGTCATAGGTACAATAGGTCTTATTAGAATGCCAGATTTTTTCACTAAAATGCATGCTTCAAGTCTAATCGAGACTCTTGCCTCTGCTTTCATCCTTTTAGGCTTGATGATCGAGTCTGGATTTTCGTTGATATCAATTAAACTATTATTTATTGGTTTGCTAATTTTGTTTACTGGTCCTACTGCGACCCACTCTCTGGTTCGAGCCGCTATTATTAGAGGATTGGATCCAGTTCAAAATGAAAAAAGGAGCAAATCATAGAATCTTTACTTAATTCAATGTTGCTATTACTAATGGTAATAACAGTTATTTCTATGGTTAGACTCAATAATTTATTTTCTGTAATTATGCTAAGCAGTCTTTTTAGTTTTTTAATGGCTACTATTTTTGTAACATTAGATGCTGTAGATGTAGCTATGACTGAGGCTTCGGTCGGAGCTGGAATTTCGACAGTTTTATTTTTATGCTCACTTTATTTGGTTAATAAGAACGAAATAAAATCTATTAACACATCTATTTTCCCCTTGGTTGTCTCCACGATAGTTAGTTTTTTTCTTGTATGGGGCATGCTTGGCCTTCCAGTATTTGGTGATCCAAATGCTGTCATTCATCAATATGTTGCTCCAAGGTACCTCCAAGATGGATACTCAGAAACTGGAGTTCCGAATATAGTAACCGCGATTCTAGCTAGTTACAGAGGTTTTGACACACTTGGCGAGGTTATTGTTATCTTTACAGCAGGGGTTGGTTTGATAGCTTTATTAAAAACAAAGAAAAATAAAAATGAAAAATGATCCTATACCAAGAGTAATTACTAAATTATTTGTACCTTTTATTTTGGTATTTGCTCTATACGTTCAGTTTCATGGTGATTATGGTCCAGGTGGAGGATTTCAAGCTGGAGTAATTTTTTCTGGGGGTATTATTTTATATTCATTAATTTTTGGAATTACAAACACACAAAATCTTTTACCCCCAATTTTTATTGAAGTGTTATCTTCAATAGGCGTTTTGCTATATGGTGGAGTTGGTGTTTTGTGTATGTTTAAGGGTGGGGAGTTCTTGAACTATTCGGTTTTATTGAGTAATTCTGTTTCGGGCCAACATTTGGGAATATTGTTAATTGAACTCGGAGTATTTATCACAGTTGCAAGTGTGATGTTAAAACTTTTTTACTTATTTGCATCCCGATCTAAAAAACTGTAATGGATTATTTGTCATATTTAAATTATTTTTCAGCTGTAATACTTTTAGTTACAGGGTTATTTATAGTGATATCCAAAGGTAATTTAATAAAAAAACTTGTAGGCCTAAGCGTGTTTCAAAGTTCTGTATACTTGTTATATATTGCTCCTGGTAAAATTTCAGGTGGTACTCCTCCGATTATTTCTGCTAATTACTCTTTATACTCTAATCCTCTACCTCATGTATTAATCCTTACAGCAATAGTTGTAGGAATAGCTACTATATCCCTAGGATTAGCTTTAGCAGTAAGGATTAATGAGGAATATGGAACCGCAGAAGAAGATGAAATTGAGAGGATTGAGTCGGATATGCATCAAACATGATTGAAGCTAATCTTCCTGCTCTACAGGTTTTACTCCCTCTTCTGTCTGCTCCCATATGCATTTTTTTTCGATTAAGTAATTTAGTTTGGGCATTTACACTTTTAATAAGCTGGTTAACTTTTTTTATTTCAATAGCCCTTTATTTAAATATTCAAAGTTCTGAAACGATTTCTTACGCTATGGGGGGATGGCAGCCGCCCTGGGGAATAGAATATTTCGTTGATGATTTAAATATATTTATCCTCTTAATCATATCTGGAATGAGTGCGATAATAGTAACTTACGCTCGAAACAGTCTTCTCAAAGAAGTTGTAACTGAACAGCACTACCTTTTTTGGACATCTTATCTACTTTGCGTTGCTGGTTTAATGGGTGTGGCCATTACAGGTGATGCATTCAACACTTTTGTTTTTCTAGAAATTTCCTCATTATCGACATACGTTTTAATTGCAATTGGTTCAGATAAACGGGCTTTAGTTGCTTCATACAGATACTTAATAATGGGTACAATCGGTGCTACGTTTATTGTCTTAGGTGTCGGCATACTCTATGCGTTAACTGGAACCCTAAATCTCTCAGATATTGCTGAGAGAATAGGGGATATAAATGATAATAGAAGTAAATTAGTAGCCCTTGCATTTTTAGTGGTAGGTATTTCTTTAAAACTAGCTTTATTCCCCCTTCATGCATGGTTACCTAATGCTTACTCATACTCTCCATCTGTTGCTGCAACCTTTCTTGCTGCAACATCAACTAAAGTCGGAATTTATTTGTTAATTAGATTCATTTTTGATGTCTTTGGGGGGGGTAATATTTTCGAAAGTTTGGGAATGAGCTATATACTAATGAGCTTATCCCTAATTGCAATTATTTATGGATCATTTGCAGCAATTTATGAAACTAATCTTAAAAAATTATTTGCTTTCTCAAGTATTTCTCAAATAGGTTTCATAACTCTGGGAATTTCATTAGTATCTACAGCAGGTTTGGTAGCTGCTATAGTTCATATTGCAAATCATGCTATTACGAAAGGGGCAATTTTTTTATTGCTCGGGTGTATTGCATTCAATAACGTAAATCCCTCAATAGATAAAATATATGGTTTGGGAAAAACCATGCCTGTAGTTGCTGCTGGTATTGTAATAGCGGGTTTAAGTTTGATTGGAGTGCCTGGAACCGTTGGATTTATAAGCAAATGGAATTTAATCTTTGCAATAGTGGATAAGGGTTATTGGTTGCTAGCTTTTGTTACATTGAGTAGCTCGCTTATAACGATTATTTATGTTTGGAAACTAGTTGAAATAATGTACTTTAAAGAACCAGATACCATTCTTAAGAATTCAAAAAAAATACCATCAACAATGATTATCAGTTCATTATTTTTGGTTTTTCTTTGTGTTTATTTTGGGATTGATCCATCTTGGACTCTTGACGGTGCATCATCAGCCGCTCACTTAATGACTAGTTGATAAATTAAAAAATGCTAATTTAAAAATTTATGAATTCAATCTTAAATTTAAATATAAACACTTCAGAATTAATACTATTTGCATTATTGCTTCCGATTATAGGGGCATTATTAATTTTTCTGTTAAGTAATTATCGTAATTTACGGGATTTAGTAACTCTATCAACATCATCAATTCTTTTTCTTTTAGTTTTAAATATTTTTAATAGATTAGATGCAGGAGAAATTCCAACTTTAATTTTATTCGAACTATTTTCAAAACTTGAAATTTCATTTTCAGTTGAGCCTTTAGGTATGGTTTTTGGTTTATTAGCATCTGGATTATGGGTCATAAACTCCATATATTCTATCGGATACATGAGAGCTAATAATGAAACCAATCAAACTAGATTTTATATTTGTTTTGCTTTGGCAATCTCTAGTGCACTAGGAATAGCATTTTCAGCAAATCTTTTAACATTTTTTCTTTTTTACGAATTATTAACTATTTGTACATATCCATTAGTTACGCATTCAGGAACCACAGCTGCTCAAAAAGGTGGAAGAATTTACTTGGGTTTTTTACTTGGGACCTCCATTACTTTTTTAATGTGTGGAATTATTTCTATTTATGCAATTACTGGAACTTTAGATTTCACCTATGGAGGTGTACTGGATAAAAATTTAAGTTCATTGCAAATTGGACTTTTACTTGCCTTATTTGTATTTGGTATAGGAAAGGCAGCTTTGGTGCCTTTCCATTTCTGGCTGCCTGCTGCTATGGTAGCACCTACACCGGTCTCAGCTCTTCTTCATGCTGTTGCCGTTGTTAAAGCTGGAGTTTTTGGAATAATAAAAGTCATAATTTTCATCTTTGGAATTGAAACTTTGAAAACAACTCATGCATCTAGCTGGCTTCCATTAGTTTCTGGTTTTACAATTATCATTGCTTCAATTGTTGCATTAAATTCCAATAATTTAAAAAGAAGACTTGCATACTCAACCGTAAGTCAACTCTCTTACGTTATTTTAGCAATTTCAATGCTAAATCCTTTTGCAATTTTAGCTTCTATTTTTCATTTAGTAGCGCATGCATTTGGAAAAATTACATTATTCTTTGCAGCAGGAGCTATTTATACTTCATTACATAAAACTGAAATTAATGAATTGAATGGGGTTGGCAGACAAATGCCCATAACAATGATAGCTTTTTCACTGGGTGTCCTAAGTATGATTGGACTTCCAATTACTGGAGGGTTTATTAGTAAATGGTTTTTTTTTAGTGGAGCAATATCGAATGACCATTGGTTTATAGTATTCATTCTTTTAATAAGTACAATATTGAATGTTGCTTATTTTGTACCAATTATTTACAGGGCTTTCTTTCTTGAACCTTTAACAGAAAAAGTTCTCTCTTCAAAATTAATCCAAAATCGTTCCTTTGATCATATTCGATATAAATTTAATTTAGAGACACCACTGCCAATCATACTAGCTTTGATTTTCACAAGTATAGGCTCTATTTTTTTATTTTTTTCACCCGAACTAATTATACAATTGGTCAAAAACATTGGGAACTACTAAACATGAAAAAACATTGGTTAACTAAATCCAGTACGATACAAAAGCTTTGGTTTTTGATGATCGCAATACTCATACTTTCTGTTCTGATTCAGTTTTTTTTCCCTGTCCATGGTCATTTTAAAGTTGAAGAGTCCTTTGGTTTTGCAGCATGGTTTGGTTTTGTAAGTTGCGTATTGATGATAGTGTTTGCAAAGGTATTAGGATTTTTAATAAAACGCAAGGATAACTACTATGACTCTAATCAAGATTAGGGGAGCTTAGTTCCATGCATTCAGGACTTCTCTTAATTTTTTTTGGGCTTTTAACTGTTTTTATCCCACTTAAAATTTCTCGTTTTATTTGGATTTTTGCTGCAATTACTGCACTTTATATTTCTATAACAAGTGAGCATGGCACTAGTTTGTTTTTTAGTTTTTTAGATTATGAAATAGTTTTATCCAGAGTAGATGGTTTATCAAAAATTTTTTCTATAATTTTCTCTTTAATGACTTTAATAGGATTAATTTTTGCTTGGAATCAGAAGTGTAAAACTGAAATCATCTCCGTTCTTGTTTATTCTGGATCGGCTATTGGAGCGGTTTTAGCAGGTGATGTTTTTTCCCTATTTTTCTTTTGGGAAATAATGGCTATTGGGTCAACTCTAATAATTTTCAGTTCCAACACAAAACTTTCTTCTAAAGCTGGTCTTCGTTACGCACTCATACATTTCGGCGGTGGCTCCATACTTATGGCAGGGCTTACTGGCCACGTATTAGAAACTGATACAGTTATTTTTAACAACATTACACTTTCTTCCCCATATAGTTGGATGATTCTAGTTGGTTTTTTAGTTAATGCTGGGGCCCCTCCATTTTCTTCTTGGATATCTGATGCATATCCTGAGGCTTCTTATTCAGGAAGTGTTTTTCTATCAGCCTTTACAACTAAAACTGCGGTCTATGCATTACTTAGAGGATTCCCGGGAAATGAAATTTTAATTATTTTTGGGCTTTTTATGGTTTTTTACGGGATCATTTATGCATTACTCGAAAATGATATGAGAAGAATTCTTTCATATAGTATTGTAAATCAGGTTGGTTTTATGATTGTTGGTGTTGGAATTGGAACTGAAATGGCAATTAATGGAGTTTGTGCTCATGCTTTTGCTCATATTCTTTATAAAGCTTTGCTTTTAATGTCTGCTGGATCAGTTTTATTAATGACAGGTAAAAGAAAATGTAGTGAATTAGGTGGACTCTTTCAAACTATGCCCGTGACAATGATTTGCGGAACAATTGGTGCTTTTGCGATTTCGGCATTTCCATTAACTTCGGGTTTCGTATCAAAATCGATGATTTCACAGGCTGCTGCAGACCAACACTTACTGATGGTTTGGCTTTCACTAGCTGCCGCCTCTGCAGGAGTATTTTTACATGCAGGCATAAAATTTCCATGGTTTGTTTTTTTTCAAAAAGACTCTGGACTTAGACCTCCAGACCCTCCACAAAATATGAAATTAGCAATGATCATACTCTCTTGTTTATGCATAGGAATTGGTATCTTTCCTAGCTATTTATATTCACTTTTGCCATATGCTGTTGATTATATTCCTTACACAGCCTCTCATATTGTCTTTCAACTTCAACTTTTGCTATTCGCAGGATTTGCATTTTTTATAATGCTACCTTGGTTAAAACGTACCTTAACAATTTCACTCGACCTGGATTGGTTTTATAGAAGGCTTTTTCCAAAAATTATATCGAATTTATTTTCAAATAAATTTTCTAATATTTCAATAAATGGCTTAACTAAGAACTTAATTCGTTATTTTAAAATCGATAATTTTACTAAGTCTTTGGTTAATAACTGGAGCTCTGGTGCTATGGTTTTTTGGACTACAACGATACTCACTCTATACTTGTTTACCCTATATATGATCTGAGAATATTTTATGACAAAAGTTATTTGTGCCATTTTATTTAGATTCAATAGTGATTTATTAATAACAAGAAGATCAAGAGGTCAATATAATGGCAAATGGGAGTTTCCGGGTGGTAAAGTCGAAAAGGGAGAGTCTGATACTCAATGTCTAAATAGAGAGTTATTGGAAGAACTAAAGATTAATGCCGAAATTAAATATAAATTTACTGAGTTTGAATATCATTATCCGGAATTTAGTATTAATCTCGTATCTTATATTTGTTATATGAAAGAGCAGGAAATTTTTTTAGTTGATCATGATAGGTATGAATGGATAAGCGTGTCAGATATAGATAAATTTGACTTTCTTAGTGCCGATGAAAAAATTTTAAACAAACTAAAAGAAAAATCTAAATCAAAAATTCATAAGATTTTTGATATAAATTAAAATGACTGTGTTAGCGATAATATATATCTTGGATTCCCTCTGGCATCGGCACTGGGAAATGTATTTCTCGCCTCTGCAGCCATAAAATCAATTGACAAACCAGCAGCATCATTAATACGAACACCAAAACCATGTGAGCCAAGATAACTGTTAGAGGCTAAAACACTACTCACACTATCTGCTAAAATATACGCTTCTGCATAATCAATAAAGGCATATAACTCCAAATTTGCATTAGATAAAAAAGGAATAGGTTTACTTGCAAAATTTTTGGAAAGTTCAAAACTTAATCCAAATCCTTTGTCACCTGCTACAGCTCCTCCATCATAACCTTTACCGATTAGGGTTCCACCGAAAGAAATTTGTTCGCCAGCCAATAATTTATTATCAGTCCACTGTGCTTGAAGATTAGCTTTTAGAGTTAAAACATTTGTAGCAATTGGTTGGGTGTGATTGACTGAAAACTTAAATTTTGTAAATTTTTGTTTAAAATTGGCTACCGAAGGTACAGCTGTTTTTTTGTCATATGATCCAAACCAATCTAAGCCATGAAAAGCTGAAATATTTAACTGTGTACTCCCACCTAACCAAACGTCATTTGTTATTGAAAAGGCCATATCAGCAACAGTTGACTTATCAATTGTAATTGAACTGGACTGAAGTGTAGTTTTACTTTTACCGCTAGTTAAACCCAACTCAAAATAATAAGATTCTTGGCGACCTCTTTTTAAAGGATATCTAATTCTCGGAGCTAATGAATAAGATTTACTGATAATTCCAAGTGCTTTCAAAGATCCTTTTGGCTCAGCATCAGCAACCAGACCTGAGAAACTAAAAATAGCTCCATTGTTACCAAATGATTGAGCATAACTTGAATTCCATGCACGTAAATTATTATTTTTTACAGAAGCAGAAAGACCAAATCCAAGAGTACTAGCTAAATGTTCAAAGGGATTATTAAGAGTTGCATTGAAGTTTGTACTGAGCAGCCCCATGGTTTTTGATGCTCCATTATTTATACTCATGGAAAATGATTTAGGCGGTATATTATTTAAAGATATAATTAATTCAGAGGCACCTATTTTATCCCCCTGACGTAAAACTCCTGACCCACTTATTCCTGGCAAGTCGTTCAAAAGAAGCAAGACTCTCTCAAGAGTAATTAGGTCAATTGGTTTTTTCCCAACCACTTTAGATACAAGAGATTCAATTTTTTTTTGTGCAGCACCAGTACCTCCCTCAGCAAAAGCCGCATCAATATATCCCTCGACAACTTTGATTGTAAAAATTCCATCGGTAACTTCTTGAGGTGGAATAAGAACCCGCACAAGAAAAAAACCATCTGATCTGTATTTATTTTCTAGATTCGAGACAGAGTTTCTTAAGTCTTCTAATGAAATTTTTTTTCCGATCAACTTTTCAAAGAGTTCAAAAACTTCTTTTCTTGGGTAGTAATCAGCACCTTCAATCTTTATATTGTTGACTTTAAATTCTATATCATCAACTGCCTTTGCAACTGGAGATTTTTCAGGAGATTCGATACGCAAATCAAATTTTGGTGTAGATGGTAAAGGAAGAGTTGGAGGTCTTAATCTAGATGTATCAGCATCCCTTGGAATGATAATTTGCTGAGAATAAACGATTTTTGAAAAAAAAAGTAGCCCAAATACATGGAAGAATAAAATGAGCTTAGTTTTTTTCAACATTTTATTTATCTTCCATCACAATTAAGGTGGAGATAAAACCTTTTCTTATTCGGTCAGCATGAAATTTGGACAAAGCTTCATTAGGAAAGTCCATGCTAAGTTTTATCATCGAACTTGCAGCAGAACTTTCATTTATTGCTTTTTGAACTTTGTCTAGAGAAACTTCTTGATTTTCCTTTTTTAGAGCAATATAAATTTTTTGATAAAGATTTGAAAACTTCGAATCATAAAAGTTTTTACTTACTGGATTATATAGAGTAACTGGAACCGATTTTCCTTTCAACACAATGTCTCCTATGGGAAGAAAAAATAGTCCCTTACAGTTAGAAACAATCTCTTGAGTTGCAGCTAATCTAGTTCCAAAATATTTATTTACACTTTCAGTCCTTGCAGCAGTATTAACAGTATCGCCGAGGGCGGTGAAGTCCATTCTAGCTTGTGATCCAAAATTTCCAACAGTAGCAGTGCCAGTATGTACCCCTATTCTAGTACACCCAACTGGAACCCCTTGTTTGTTTTGCTGTATTCTGAATTTCTCACAATAGTCATCTAACTCTAACGCACAATTAACAGCCCTCTCTATATGATCAATTTGTTTTATGGGAGCGTTAAAAACTGCCATGATTGCATCCCCAATAAATTTATCAACGGTTCCACCATGTTTAAATACTATTTGACATGCTCCATCTAAATAATTGTTTAAGACTGTTGATAATTTTTCGGATGATAAGCTTTCAGAAAGCGTTGTAAAACCGGCTATATCAGAGAAAATAAAAGTAGTTTGTTGTTTAACACCGGTAACACTTAGTGCTTCAGGATTTTCAACTAGTTTGTCAACTACTGCTGGTGCAACATACCTTGAAAAAGCACCCTGTACGAATTGACGTTGTTGTCTTTCAGCTTTACCTATAACTAAATCCATCATCCAAAGGGCTAAAGCAAGAGTAATTGTAGGAGCCACAAGAGGTATCATCGGAAAACCATAAGGAAATCCAATAAAAGAAATTACCCATAGTGCAACTGCAGAAATAACTCCTCCAACAACACTAAAAATTATTCCTTTTTTTGCCAAACCAATTCCCATACCAACAACTGCCATGATAAAACTAACGATTAATGTCATATCAATGGTTATCTTGTATGGTTTTCTGTTTTCAAGAAACTGAGATAATGCATGAGCGTGAATAATTACTCCTGGCATTTTTCCCTCCCAACCGTCATCAACAATGGCCAGAGGAGTTCTGTGCCGGTCCTCTAAAGAGAGCTTTGCACCAATGAGAACTATTTTATTTTTAAACCAGTCTTTAGGAAGAACAGCTAAGGCATGAGCTGGAAATTCGGGAAATGCTGGTGTATCAATATTTAATTTTGGTCTCCATGCAATTGGAATATTTTCTTCATTAGAGGTTTGAATTCCTGCAATTTCTGCACCTTTTCTTGGAAAACTTAAGGGCATACCTGAATCATTTCCACCCGGAAATATCCATCTTACAGTTCCATCAAATGGGTCAGTTGCAAAATTTGCTGCAGCTCTTTTATTTTCAGGAACAAAATCATTCAGGTAAGTCAATTGCTCTTCATTGACTGCACTAGCAGTATTTGTATAACTAATAAACAATGGAATATTGGAGTTCTTTATAGTTTTTTTTAAAATCAAATCTTTTTCAGGTTCTGTTGGTGAGTCAAATAAAACATCAATACCAACAGCTTTAACCTCTTTGAGTTCTAAAATTTTAATAAGGTTTGCAATAAATTCTCTATCTACGGGGGATCGGTATGGAAACATCGAAACAGTTTCCTCAGTGATTGTTGCGATAACAATTTCTTTAGATTGTTCTTCCGGAGGTTGTAAAGCAGCAATTCTTATGTCTTTTGCAGCATTTTCTAAATCTTTAAGAAAAGTTAGATTAAGAGTTAGAAACCCTCCAATTATTGTTGCAACTAAAGAAACAGCAATTGATGAGAAAATTTGTTTTTTGCTGGTTTTCATATGATGAAACTCTTTTATTTAACCGGAAATATTTGAAGATTTACTTGGGTTGTTTTAGCAAGTTGTGTTAGTAAAGAGTTTGCTTGTTGAATACAACCTTTTTCTAACATCCATGCGGTCTGAATAAAGGGATCGTTGACACTTTTGGGAATTACATTAAAACTTATAGCAAATTCCTGTTGATTAAAGTTTACTAAAACTGTTGTAATACCCTCAAATTTACTTAAATTAGGCATTGTCAATCTATCTTGTCCAACTTTCCAAATAAGATCTGCACGCCAAGATCTGTCCACAGGAAACATTACAAATGGCTCTTCTTTTGAACTATCAGGTCTCCAGAACTCAGGTTTCTTCCCTTCGAAAAGACATCTTGGACCACCTCTAGTTACATCTATTGCAAAATGATCAGGAGTTTGCACAGAGTTTGTTCCGGCTCGAATAACACCAATAGAGCTAGTTCTGGCATCTCTACTAGCAATCAAAACCGAGAGGGCTTTAGACGGATTAGGCTTTATACTTCCTTTTTTTATAGGGAACCCTTTGAATGGGCCTCTATGAGTGATGCTTTTCCCATCAGCTCCAATGAGGGTAACCCTCTCACCTTCTTTTAATGAAATTGATTTATCTGAAGGAATGGATTGCCCAATTTTGAATTCTCCACCTCTCGCCTGTAAAACAATAAGTTGGGCAAGTGACGGAAATGAATAACAAATGCAAAATAAATAAACACAGAGTTTTTTCATTTTAATAAAATTTAAATGATTTCATATTTTAGGAGATTCACGTGGTAAGGGAAGCCAAGATTCATCAATCCCATCACCAACTACAACAAAAGCTGCCCAAAAGAAAGGATGAGCTGTTTTCTCAAATTTAATAAGACTTTTTTGGGCTTCCCTTAGAGATAAAGCTGATCCTGTTTTGAGATCCGGACCGAGTGATTTAAACATAGCTGACATTAAGGTTGCTGTTGCCTTGGATGGAACTTGCCAGTGACTTACAACAAGACTTCTGGCACCTGCATAGAAAAAAGCCTCTGCTAATCCAGATAGAGCGTCTCCACCAAACCTACCACCACTACCGGCAGTGTTACATGCAGAAAGGACAACTATATCTGCATTAATTCTCAATGAGGCTATCTCACTTGCCTCGAGCAAACCATCATTTTCTCTTAACGTAGATTTTTTGGGTGGGGTCATTACTAAGCCTGGTTCGGCTTGACATTTTAATTCACCTGGTAACAGTCCGTGAGTAGCAAAATATAGGACTTTATAATCAAGAAGTGATTGGGTTCTGAAAGTCTTTTCTGTTGCTAAATCCTTTGAGTAAATCATTGCTGGAGTTTCATTTGTGGTGAGAATATTGCCGACAGTGTTAATTTCCTTTTCTGTCTCAGGAAGGGGGGCAAGTGATCTAATTAAATCAGCCGGTGCTGGTCCAGCTTGTCTACAACTTGTAGCAAGAGCAGATGTTGAGGATTGAGGACTATTCTTTTCATCTCCAGTATTAATTGTAATTTTTTCCCCTGTTAAAGATGGATTTCCAAAAGCCAACAAGGGTTTGTTTGGTTTTTTTGAAGGTGCAATTGTCCTCTGAGAATAAAAAGTTCTTAACGATGGTGAGTGAGATATGGCAACTCTGTTAATTAACCAGTTTGCATCCGAATATAACTCACTCTTAGGTTGTTTTTCAATTAAAAGTCCAAATGGCAGACTTGCAAGTGATCCGGAAGGAATTATTATTAAATGATTAAGATCAACTAGCTTCGGTTTTATATTCTGAAACAGACGATTATATAAAGAATAAGCTAAGGACTGATCAAATTCATTTATGGAGCCTGCTCGAATTATTAAGGCTTTTCTGATTTCTTGGACTGATTCATAAATAGAGGATTCTCCTTCATTAATTTGACTAATAAAAATACTATCTCTGCGTATTAAGAGAACAAATGATGATTTTTCTCCAGTTATAAAGGAGACAACACCTTCAGTAACTCCAAGTCGTTCTCTGAATTCAGTTGTTTTTAGTGGTTTTGGAGCTGTTAATTTTGAATAATTGGGATATTCTTTATTTATTTTTTGATTAAGCTGCAGAAGTCGTACATACGCGATCTTTTTTTTAAGTATTAGTTTGTCTTCGATGATTTTACTTCTCTGATCATCTGGTAAGGAAGTTTCATAAGAAAGTTCAATATTTGCAGCATCTCTTTCCCGTTCAGCTTTTTGAACACCATCGACCAGTTTTGCTAATTCTGGGTTACTAACAGCAATCCTGGCAGAGGCCTTGTTAACAGTTTGCTCAACTATTGAAGGTCTCAAAAGTTGGAAAGCGTCAAATGCCTCATTATAGAGACCTTGTTTTTCACCATTATCTTTTAAAGTTTTTGCGTGTTTTGTTACAGCTAGGGCAAAAGGGATAACATCTTCTTTTTTTAAATTAACCTTGGTTCCTTGGGGAAAGGATTTAATCTTTTCAAAGATTTGTCTGTATGTAATGATTGACGATGTATTCATACCTTCAGCTTGATATGCTTTTGCCAAAGCGATTCTAATTGGTATAAGTTGCGGACCATCACCAGTGGCAAGTCCTTTTTCCGCTAATGCAGCTGTTAAAAATTTTTCAGATGCAGACAAACGACCTTGCGCTGAGCTAATTTTACCAAGCGTTAGAAGAATGTCAGCCATCCACCACTTAGGCAACCCTTTAGTGTCTTTAAGAATTTGTAACGCCTCTGAAGCACTAGCTTGGGCTAAAGCTAATTCTTCAACTCTTAATGCCATATTTGCCTGCAAGTTAAGTGCTAGAGCTAACTCTCCCTTATCTGGTGCTCTAGGGTCTGTATTTGCATCTCCTCCAAATAGGTTTGAAATATTCAAACTTGGACCCGCAACTATTTTCCTCCAAGAAGCAACTGCCCCAGATGAAAATTTCAAAGCCTTAGAATAGCGTTTTGAATTTGCCTCATGATAACCTTGGTATGATGCAAATCTGGCGCGATCTGAATCGTTGGGGGAAATTTGGATGATTGGCTCAGCTCTTCTAAATAAAGCTAGTGCTTCTTCATCTCTTCCCTGGTTACTGACGTTTAAAGCTAAATCAAGTAAAGTCTCAGCTATAGAAATATCGTTTTCATTTAGTAGTTTAGTTTGTAAATCTAAGACTTTTCGAAATAATATTTCTGAATCTTTGAATCTACTTTGTGTGTTGGCGACTCTGGCATCAGCTAAAAACTTACTAAAATTTTCAAGGTCGTAGGATGATGCTAATGGTACTGGACCCCCAAAAATACTCTGTAGGTTTTCAACATAAAAAGATCTGAGAGGAGGCTGCTTTCTTTTGGGGTAAACAGTCGAAATAAGAGTTGGTAATAAAGATGGCGACCCATCAGCAACGTATAAAACTTTTCCTCTTGGCAATAAAAGTAGTAAGTGAGGCCATCCACCACTTTTTAATTTACAACCTAAACCAAATGCATTCTTCCATTTAATTTTTTCAAGTGAAACTAAGTCTTTAGAGCAAACCATTCTGTTTTTTATTAATCTGGCTACAGGGCTGGAGTAATATGCCTCAATCACTAGTTTTCTACTATCATTTGTTGAGTCTTTTTGAAATAATTTACTTGCAGTAACTGAGCCAACAAGATTTTTATCACAAAAGACCAACTTATCTTGTGGAAGTCCGGGGGCTGCAACTACATCATTACGGGGGGTAGCAAAACAGCTTTCATCGAGCAGACTATTAGACAGCTTTTGTTGAATCCTTTGTTTTTCTTGCCCGAAAACTGGAGAAAAAACAAATAGTAAAAGAACAAAAGAAAACCTTTTGAAAAAAAAATCAAAATTATTCATTATTAATTACCAATTAGAACTATTTCCAACACTTGGAATTTTTACAGTTGATGATATTCCTGTTACAGGCCTAGTTGGAATTGAAACTTGAACATTAACTGGACTTCCGGGTACAACTTCAACATTTTTAACGGAAACTGCTTGTGCTTGTTGCGCTGGTTTAGGTGGGGTTGGCTGTGAAACAGAAGCAAGTGTTTTATCCCCAGCATCAGCTGTATCAATGGGAGTTGGAGCCTTTTCAGATGGAATAGGAGAGGGTGGAGCTGGCGCAACGGGAGGTGCTGGTGGTGGGGGAGAATCAGCGCTAATTGTAGTGGGAGGGGTAGAGACGGAAGCAGAGGTAACATCTGAATTACTCTCATCAGCTGAGGCTGTAACTTCCTCGACAGTGGATGGAGAATCAGATACAGAATTACCAGAAGTATTTTCAATTGGTGCGTCAGTAGTTTCAGTCGCTCCTCCATCAATAGCTCCATCTTCTGCACCTGCTTCAGCAAGTGGCCCATCTTCTGCACCTGCTTCAGCGAGTGGCCCATCTTCTGCACCTGCTTCAGCAAGTGGCCCATCTTCTGCACCTGCTTCAGCAAGTG
>MDTB01102986.1_pt1 | contig 42182 bp, 37 predicted proteins | sample 811161 | NCBI WGS metagenome assembly MDTB01 (sample SAMN05326650, study PRJNA326480) | marine metagenome | isolation source: seawater | place: Mediterranean Sea | collected 2009 | reverse complement strand
TGCGATTATCGGTTTGCCGGTCGGCAATGCGCTGTTGAGCCCGGCATTGCCGGTCAACACGTCACTTGCACGACCACCCTTAACCAACGGCCTGCCGGTTCCCAAAGCTCCGAAAATCAGCCTACCGTCGGTGAAAGATAAGATACGTTCCGGGAATCGCCTGAGTACCCCGGAGTTAAGCCGCGGCCGAATCTACATTTCAAGCGCTCAGTGGCGGCGCAAATTGCAGTCACGGATCAGCGAATTAGAAACCGCGGTTGTCACCGCCCGGCAACAATTGCGGACAATCACCAATCAGAGTCAACGCGATGCCAACCTGTTGACCTTGCGCCAAAACTTAAGTCAGCTGGCGCAACTCAGAGAGGAAAGATCACTGTTGGGTGAGCCCGCAAGCGGGCATCAAAACAAGGCTTCGCGATAAGCTGTCTTTGCCACCGCAACACTACGCCGTCAGCGCCGCGATATCGGCAATCTCATCCGCCGTCATGCGCCAGTCTGCGGCGGCGGCATTTTGCATCACCTGTTCGGGGGTTGTCGCCCCGGCAATGACGCTGGGAACATGTGCTTGACTGGCCAGCCAACCAATTGCCGCATCTAGAATCGAATGTCCGCGGGCGCCGGCATAATCGGCAACTTTTTCACTGATCGTCCAATTGCGATCGGTCAACACTTCATCGGCGCGGGCAGGGCGCTCGGTCATGCGGCCGCCGTCGGGCATCGCATGATTGCGCTGGTACTTGCCTGTCAATAAACCGTTGGCAAGCGGGAAATACGGTAAAATGCCGACCCCATAAGCTGTTGCGGCGGGGACAAGTTCGGCCTCAATGCTGCGCTCGACCAAACTGTATTCATTCTGTGCCGAAACAAACCGCACGCTGCCGTTGGCACGGGCGACCCATTCAGCTTCCGCCAATTGCCACGCCGCATAGTTAGAGCAGCCGATATAACGGACTTTGCCGCTGCTGACCAAATCATCCAAGGCCCGCAAGGTTTCATCGATCGGCGTTGCCGGATCAGGGCGATGCACTTGATAAAGGTCGAGGTGATCTGTTTTCAAACGCCGCAGGCTGGCTTCCACGGCGGTCATGATATAGCGCCGCGACGCACCTTTTTGATACTCTGACTCGCCCATCGGCAGGCCAAATTTACTGGCCAGGACAATGTCCTTGCGATGGCTGCCCAAAACCTTCCCCAAAAGTGTTTCAGAGCCACCTTTGTTGCCATACATATCGGCGGTATCGAACAACGTGATACCGGCATCAAGGCAGGCATGCACCACTGCCCGGGTTGCCGTTTCGTCACATTTGGCACCAAAATTATTACAGCCGATACCGACGGCGGATACCAGCAAGCCGGAATGCCCAAGACGATTATACTGCATATATACCCCCCATCGGCCGCCACTGCCGGAGGGGCCAATTATTTTTGTAAAATGTTAACGATTTCCCGCAACTGCGTCCGGGCTCGTAAAAGATAGAACCCTTGTACCGCCAAATGATTGGGGAAATAAAGCCCATCGGGGGTGCCGCCAACAATCACCAGCGGGTCAAGCTGTGCCGCCAGTTTCAAAGATTGCAGCATCTCCATGTAGACGACAGCCACCTGACGCTCGCGGAGAACGGCGTCAAAATCCGTGCTCATCTCGCGCAGCAACAGATAATAGGCGTAGAGACGGCCTTTGGTGCGATAGAAAATATCATCGACCACGACATCAAAAAACACCCCTTGGTCATCGCTTAAATGTTGATCGATGGTCGCTGAGGAGGAGCCGATATCGGCGGCAAATCGCTCCAAGGTCGCCAATAGATTATCGGCCCGGCGATCAAAAACCGCCTGCCCTTGGGCCAAGCGTTTGTTATAGGCGCGTAACTCGTTCAGCGCGGCGCGATACTGTTTTTCCGAGGTCGCGGTCGGCATCAGCGATGTGGACAGATCAAAAACCCAAATATTTCCAGGGTATTTCAACAAGCCCGCCGCTTTGTCCAAGTTCTTATCAACCTCGCTGGAGCCGCGGGTTCGGCCAATTTGATCGGACATTTCAATGGCAAAACGTGACAATGCGTAAATGATACCTTGCTGAAAATTCGGCATATTATCGAGCAAAACGCTGGGCATGATCCATGGATCATTGGCGGTCCAGCGATTGATGTTCACTTCCCGATCAATCAGCCCTGCGGCCATGGCCACCGACCGGCTTTCACCGGCCGCACTTTCGACCGTGAAATCAACATCATCGGCAATGCGGTGAATCACCGCCATACCAATCAGATAGTAGACAACTACCGCGGCCACGATCAGCAGCACGCTTAAACCGCCCCACCGGGCCAACCTGAGCTTACGCCACAAACCTTTGCCCCAGAGCTTCCCTGAAAATCCTTTGCCCCCCAGCCGACCTGGCTGTGGTGGCTCATCACTCCAATCTAAATCCGGCTTTGTGGCCATTGGCGGCTTCCTTTAACGATCCAGACTTACAGATAGGGAGGCTGGTGCCGATTGTCATCCCATCATCCATCTCCGCAGCCGCAAAGATTTTTGCTATCCGGCCGGCGGGCGACCGTTGCAGCGGCATTTTGCCTTTGCCGCAGATCCCCTTTATATCTGCTTATCGGCATTCGAAAGGGCGGCAGATGTTGCAGGCGGTTATTATTCCGGTCACGGCTTACCAGCAAAATTGTACCTTGATTTGGTGTGATGAAACCATGCAGGCAGCGGTCATAGACCCCGGCGGCGAACTGGAGCAGATCGAGGCACAGATCCACGAGCATGGGCTAACGCTGGAAAAAATTTTAATCACCCATGGGCATATTGACCATGCCGGGGCAACCGATGAATTCCAGCGCCGCCACAGCGTGCCGATCGAGGGCCCGCAGCGCGAAGATCAATTCTGGATCGATCAATTGGTTGAGGAGCACTATCAGCAGATTGTGCCGGAGGCCCGGCCCTTTCACCCGGATCGATGGCTTGAAAATAATGATCAGGTCAGCGTCGGTAACTTAACCCTTGAGGTTCGCCATTGCCCCGGGCACACCCCCGGCCATGTGATTTTCTTTCACCCGCCCTCACGGCTTGCATTTGTCGGCGATGTCTTATTCCAAGGCTCGGTTGGCCGGACCGATTTTCCGCGCGGCGATCACGCAACCTTGATGCGGTCGATCAAGGACCGTCTCTGGCCCCTCGGCGATGATGTTGCTTTTGTTTGCGGGCACGGCCCCATGTCAACCTTTGGCAATGAACGCCGAAGCAACCCTTTCGTACGTGATCATGACGGCCCAAATCCGTAAACAGTGCAACCTGTTTACAGGGCCCTTGACATAACATAACTAAATAACTAGTTTTATAGTTATGTTTTCTGAACCGCTCACAATCGACCATGCCGCAAGCTTGTTTTCAGCTGTCGGCTCGCCCGCGCGGCTGGCTGTTTTGCAAGCTGTGGTGCGGTCCGGAAGCCGTGGCCTGAGCGTCGGTGAATTACGGACCGGCAGTAATATGCCGGCATCGACATTGGCCCATCACTTAACGGCGTTGGTGCGGGTTGATTTGATCCTTCAGGAAAAATCCGGGCGGACAGTGATCAACCGCGCGAACATCACCAAACTGCAAGATTTAGGTGATTATCTGCTTGTTGAGTGCTGCCGTGATGAAACTGATTTGACCGCCGAGACTGCCGCATGACGGAGATTATCGCAGCACCGCGAACACGGTTTTATCGTCTGAACAAGGCGCGCAAGTCCCTTCAGACGCCATGGACCCTAAGCGTTTTGCTTGTGCTTTTGGTGGCGCTCATAGACAGCGCTAATTTAGGCAATGTGATCGACACCGCATTGGCCGCATTGGCAGGCACGGCACCTTATATCGTGATTGCCGTTTTGCTGATTGGCTGGCTGAAGGCAACAGGTGCTGAAGCGATGGTCGGACGGGCGTTTCAGGGCCGGGAAAGCGTGATGATTTTAATGGCCGCAGTTTTTGGTGGCCTGGCACCTTTTTGCTCCTGCGAAGTGATCCCTTTCATTGCCGGGCTGTTGGCTGTTGGTGCGCCCTTATCGGCGGTTATGGCCTTTTGGCTATCATCGCCGTTGATCGACCCGCCAACATTGTTCATCACCGCCGCTGCACTTGGCTGGCCATTTGCTGTCGGCAAGGCGGTGGCGGCAGTTGGTCTTGGCCTGTTCGGCGGCTTCGTGATGAAAATGTTGCTGGCAGGCGGCGCATTTGCCTCCCCCTTGAAAGCTGCACAAATAGGCTGCTGCGGGTGCGGCCCATCGACTTTTGACGGCCGCCCGGTTTGGCGGTTTTGGACCGCGCCGACACGTCGACAAACTTTCGTGAAAGAATCTGCCGGCAATGGTTTGTTCCTGCTGAAATGGCTCTCCTTGGCGTATGTTTTAGAAGCGCTGTTGATTTCCTATGTGCCCGCCGAAGCGGTTGCGGCGGTGGTCGGCGGCGAAGGGGTGATGGCGATTGCCACCGCTGCCGTTGTCGGCATGCCGGCCTATCTCAATGGGTACGCCGCCCCGCCGCTGCTGGCCGGCCTGATGACTCAAGGCATGAGTGGCGGCGCGGCGATGGCTTTTATGGTCGCCGGCGCGGTCAGCTCGATCCCCGCGATGGCGGCTGTCTATTCCTTGGTGAAAGCACCGGTTTTCGCCAGCTATATTGCCCTTGGTCTTGGCGGTGCGGTGGTTTCTGGCATTTTGTTTCAATTTCTGATCTAAGCGGTTCATCCCCGGCCCGTGGCAGGGCTCTGGAGTAACCGATATGAGTGAAAAAGCCGCCGATCATCGCCGCCGCGCAACAGCCATTGGCAGCAGCGCAATTTTAATGTGGGCGAGCTTGGCACTGTTCACGGCGATGAGTGGCGGGGTGCCGCCTTTTCAGCTGCTTGCAATGTGCTTTAGCATCGCCAGCGGCCTGGCCATCATGCTGTGGGTGCTGCGCCGGCAAAATCCGCTACAGCATTTAAAATTACCGCTGCGGGTTTGGCTGCTGGGGGTTGGCGGACTGTTTGGTTATCACGCCGCATATTTCATGGCCTTGCGCACGGCACCGGTGGTTGAAGCCAGTTTAATCGCCTATTTATGGCCGCTGCTGATTGTCCTTTTTTCATCCCTGTTACCAGGTGAACAGCTCCGCCGGCACCATCTGATGGGTGCCATGATGGGTTTTATCGGTGCCGCTATTCTGGTCACCGGCGGCGACCAAATCGGCTTTGACGGCAGCCATCTCACCGGCTATCTGGCCGCCTCGGCCTGTGCCTTGATTTGGTCAAGTTACTCGGTTTTATCGCGCCGCGTTGGGCACATACCAAGCTCTGCGGTTGGCGGTTTCTGCCTGCTTGCGGCACTCTTGGCAATTCCGGCGCATGTGGCCTTTGAAGTGACTGTATGGCCGCAAAATAGCCTGCAATGGCTGGCCGTTATCGCCCTTGGGTTAGGCCCTGTGGGCGGCGCTTTTTTCACCTGGGACATTGGTGTCAAGCAGGGTGACATTCAAGTTTTAGGTGCCCTTGCCTATGGTGCGCCGCTGCTTTCAACCGTGATTTTGGTACTCACCGGCTGGACCGCCCCAAGCTGGAGCATCGCGGCGGCATGCGGGCTGATCGTTGCTGGTGGTTTGCTGGCGGCCCGTGACTTACTCAAGCGCTCACCGCCCTCACAAAACGCTTAAGCAGCGTTTAAAAATTATCTTTCCGGCTCCGCACCTCGGCAAACACCGCGACCGGATCTGCCGCCGCCATGCCGAGTGCGGCGGCAAAGGCCGGATCATCGGCGCGCAGAAAGGGATTGGTTGATTTTTCGGTTCCCAATAGCGACGGCACGGTCGGTATGCCGCGGGCCCGCAGATCGTCAATTTCAGCGGCCCGCCGGCGAAGCTTTTGGTTTGTACCGTCGACGCTGAGGGCAAATTTGGCATTGGCCTGGGTATATTCATGGGCACAGTAAACCCGGGTTGCATCCGGCAAGCCCCGCAAGGTATCGAGGGAGGTCCACATCTCGGTCATGGTGCCTTCAAAAACCCGCCCACAGCCAAGGGCGAACAGTGTATCACCGCAGAACAAAGCGTCACTGTCGGCAAAATAATACGCGATATGGCCGCTGGTGTGCCCTGGGACCTCAAAAACCTGCGCCTGATGACCACCAAAATCATAGCGCTGACCATCACGCACCCGAACATCAATGCCGGGAATCCGTGCGGCATCGTTGTCGGCACCGACGACGGTAAGATCAAACGCTGCCTTTAGTTTGCGATTGCCGCCGGTGTGGTCACCATGATGATGGGTGTTGAGAATATGCGTCAATTGCCATCCACGACGCGCCAGCTCGGCAATAATCGGCTCAGAAACAGCCGGATCAACAACCGCTGTTGCACCACTTTCGGGGGCATGAACCAGATAGACATAATTGTCTGAGAGTACCGGTACCTGCACAATTTCCAAACCGACCATGGTTGCCTTCCTGTCCATTTTGCTGACCCGCCGCGGCGCTGCGGCAAAGGCTAGCGATAACCGCCAGCACAGCCTACTATAAGCGGGCGTCGTTATTGATCCAGCAGAAAGATCTGGTATGAAAATCATCAAAGTCGACACCATTGCCTTAAGCATTCCTTTTGATCTCGGCACCGACAAGCCAGACTGGGGCGATAAATTTGCCCAAAACCTGGACACGCTGCTTATTCGGGTTGAGACCGATAATGGCTTGGTCGGCTGGGGTGATGCCTTCGCCTATGGGTCCCTGCGGGCCGTTCAAGCGGCGGTTGAAGACATGATCGCGCCGAAAGTCATTGGCGCCGACGCCCGCGATATCATCGGCATCAACCACCGTCTGCAGCAAGAAAACCATCTCTGGGGTCGATATGGGATCACCCTATTCGCGATTTCAGGATTAGACATTGCGCTTTGGGACTTGGCCGGTAAAGCCGCCAATATGCCGTTGGTTCAACTGCTTGGCGGAGCAACCACGAAACCCTTGCCGGCCTATGCCAGCCTATTCCGCTATGGCGATGCCGCCACCGTTAAGCGGGTCACAGCCGAGGTTGCGGCGGCCGGCTATGAGCATGTTAAATTGCATGAGGTGACGGTTGAAGCGGTCGAAGCGGCCCGCCGGGGCGGCGGCGATAAGATGGCGATCATGGTTGATACAAACTGCCCGTGGACGCCGGTGGCGGCGACCGAGATGGTGTCGGCGATGGCTGCATATGATCCTTATTGGATCGAAGAGCCCATTTTCCCACCCGAAGATTTTGACGCCCTGGCACGCCTGCGGATGAAAACAGGGGTGCGCTTGGCGGCCGGCGAGAACGCCTGCACCAGCTTTCAATTCCAAGCCATGTTTGATGCCGGCGCGGTGGATTTTGCGCAACCAAGCGTCACCAAAGTCGGCGGCATAACGGAATTTCAAAAGATCACTGCCTTGGCCGAAACGGCAGGCGTTCAGATCATGGCCCATTCACCGTATTTTGGACCTGGCTTCCTGGCCACCTTGCAGCTGGCGGCAGCACTTCCAAAGCCAGGCTTGATCGAACGCTTCCATGCCAACCTGGCGGCAAATTTGATGGGCCCTTGGGTGGATCCCAAAGACGGTTATTTTCATATTCCCGACGGTCCCGGTCTGGGCGCTGATCCGGACCCGGACGTGATTGCCCGATTCCGTGTAACACCATAAGCCAAGCAGGGCCGACAGAGCATGTTTTCAGACGTTGTTGATCTTCGCGATTTCTACCAGACCCCCAGTGGTCGGGTCGCACAGCGTATGATCCGACGACGGATTCGCGCCGTCTGGCCAAATCTCAGCGGCCAGGCGCTGCTGGGGATTGGCTATACAACGCCCTATTTGCGGCCCTTCACAGAGGAAGCGGAACGCGTCATTTCAGCCATGCCTGCCGCCCAGGGTGTCTTGCGTTGGCCGGTTGACGGGCCGGCCCGCTCGGTCTTAGTGGCAGCTGATGAATTGCCGTTTCTGGACGCAACCTTTGATCGGATCCTCCTGGTTCATGCGGTTGAAGGGTCAGACCATTTAGCGGCCCTGCTGGCGGAAGCCTGGCGGCTTTTGGTCGGCAATGGCCGCTTGCTGGCGGTGGTGCCGAACCGCCACGGCATGTGGACACGCTCCGATCGGACGCCGTTCGGCCAAGGCCACCCTTATACCCACAATCAGCTATCCCGGTTGTTGCGGCAAAACCGGTTTACCCCGGTTCAAAAAGACGAAGCTTTATTCAGCCCACCACATGCCCCACGCGGTTGGGTGCGCAGCGGCGAGGCTTGGGAAAAAATCGGCGCACGTTGGTTCAATCGCTTTGCCGGCGTGGTCATGATTGAAGCCAGCAAGCAGCTCTATGCAGCAACCCCAAATCGGGGTCGCGTTTTAGCGCCGGCACGGGCATTATTACCTGCCACTGGATCGCATATTTCAGCGCTAAATGCCGGCCAATCGGCGCCGGCGTCAGGCGCTGCCGTTACAAACGCCCTTAGCCCAAAAGGAAAAGATCATGTTCACAGTTGCCGTTGTTCTTGAAATCGACCCGAAAGATACCGCTGCCTTTGAAGAAGGGTTGATGCAGCATGCTGCCAATAGCCGCGGCCAGGAGGGTTGCGTGACTTTTTCCGTGGCCCGCAATCACAGCCAAGCGGGGCGCTATCACATTTGGGAGGTCTACCGTGACAAGGACGCTTTCCAAGCCCATGTTGATGCAGACTTCATGGCCTGGTGGCGAGAGGTTTCAGCCCCGATGTTAACGGCGCGGGAAATTGCCACAGCTGATTTGATGACGGCATAGCCAGGCCGTCCATCAAGACTGTTCAGCTTGTATTTTGGCCGCCGGCTTTGTATTGCTAGCCGACGGCTGGTAACAACATTTCACCGTATTTGGATGAACACTGAATGACTGCGCTAGATGATTTGCGTCGCGATATTGATGCCATCGACGACCAACTTTTAAACCTGATTGATCGGCGCGTTGAAATTGGCCGCGAAATTGCCCGTGCCAAAGGCCCAAACGGCGGGCCGTTTTTGCGTCCGGGCCGCGAGGCGGCGATATTGCGGCGCCTGTCACAGCAAGCGCGACCACCTTTGAGCGCCAGTCTTATCGGTCGCATTTGGCGGGAAATTCTAATTTCCAATCTTGCACAACAGACCGCCGTCACCGTTGCCTTTAGTGGTGGTGACGGGGTGCACCTGCTGGTCCGTGACCACTTTGGCAGTAGCGCCCAGGTCACCCCCCTTGATGACACACCGGCTGTTGTCGACGCTGTTGCAAGCGGCCGTGTGTTTTTGGGCGTGATTGCGTTGCGCAATGATGATCCGTCACGGCCATGGTGGCGGCATCTGTTGCAAATGGACAAGCCCTCACAGCAGCCGCGGGTCATCTCGCGGCTGCCTTTTTTTGCCAATGGCGGCGCACTTGAAGCTGTGGTCATTGCCGGTTTCGATAGCGATGCTTCAGGAGATGATATAAGCTTTTATGCGGATTGCGGGGGCGCTGAAGCAGATTGGCAGATTCATGAAATCAGCGGCCACCCACAGGATCAAGACCATCGCCCGCCAGCGGGTGATAACACGATCTACCTGGGCACTTACCCGCAGCCTTTCAGCCGTTAAGCCAGGCCACCGCGATTTAACACCCTAACCAAGACATCTAGAGATCAATATTATGGCACTTGTCACCCCCCGCCCTGCAATTCAACCGCTTGTCCGTTATACCTCACAGGTGAAAGGCAAGCGCGAAGGTCAGGTGATCCGTCTTTCCGTCAACGAAGGTGCCCTTGGACCAAGCCCGTTGGCGACGGCAGCGCTGGATCGGATCAAACCTGGTTTGCATCGCTATCCGCCCATTGACCTGGACCATTTGACCGATGCCATCGCCGCGCATCACGGCATTCCCGATGCCCGCCGGATTATCGTTGGTTGCGGGTCGGATGAGCTGTTGGCCACCCTCTGTCAGGCCTATGTGGATCCAGGCGACGAGGTGATTGTCACGCAATACGCGTTCGTCCTGTTCACACATCTCACGCTGATGTCCGGCGGGGTGCCCGTGAAGGCCGATGATCAGGGCTATACCGCCAGTGTCGACAATATTTTGGCAAGCGTCAGCGCGCGCACCAAAATGGTGTTTTTAGCCAATCCAAACAACCCGACGGGGACCTACCTGTCGCGGGCCGAAGTGCAGCGCCTGCGCGATGGCTTACCCGAGACGGTGCTGCTGGTTCTCGACGCCGCCTATGCCGAATATGTCGAGCGCAACGACTACAGTGCCGGTGCGGCGATGGTTGATGCATTTGAAAATGTTGTCATGCTGCGCACCTATTCGAAGTTTTACGGCATGGCCGGGCTGCGCCTTGGATGGGCCTATTGCCCAGAAGATATCGCCAATACCCTGGCCAGTGTGAAACCCCCTTATGGGGTCAACCTTGGTGCTGTCGAGGCCGGCATTGCAACCCTTGAGGACCATGATTTCCATGCCCTGTCTTTGCGCCATAACGTGGATATGATCGCTTGGTTTGGCGCGCAAATGACCGCGCTTGGGCTGACCGTCGAGCCAACGGTCGCAAATTTCGTGATGCTGCGGTTCCCGGCCACGGCGGGCCGTGACGCCGCTGCCGCCCGAGTCTTTTTGGATCAGCGCAATATTTTGGTGCGGGCGCTGGCGGATTATGGCCTGCCCGAACATGTTCGCATTTCAATGGGCACCACCGAGGAAATGCAGACAACGGTCGCCGCGATCCGTGAGTTCATGCAGTCAACAGTTGCCGCCGATGGCTGACGTACGCACCACACCACTGTTCCAACGTCTTGCCATCATCGGCCACGGTCTGATTGGCTCATCGATCAGCCGAGCCGTTCGCCAAGCCGGCAACTTAGCCGCACATGTGGCGGTTGCCGACAGTGATGCCGCCGATCTCGACCGCAGCCGAGCCCTTGATATTGCCGATTCCGTACACGCCGATCCGCAGGCGGCGGTTAAGGACGCCGATTGTGTGGTGCTGTGCACGCCGGTCGGCACCTATGGCAGCTTGGCGGCGCAGCTGGCGCCGCTGCTGCAGCCAGGCACAATCCTGACCGATGTGGGTTCAATCAAGCGGATTGTAACCGCTGAAATTGCCCCTCATGTGCCGGCCGGGGTTCATCTGATCCCAGGCCACCCCTTGGCCGGAACCGAGAAAAGCGGCCCTGACGCCGGCTTTGCCGAATTGTTTGAAGGGCGCTATTGGATCCTCACGCCGCCGCCAGATTGTGATCCGGCAGCGATTGAGCGCTTAGCCTCCCTTTGGCGCGAAATTGGCGCCATCGTCGAAATCATGGACGAAGATTATCACGATAAGGTTTTGGCCCTGACCTCGCATTTGCCGCATTTAATTTCCTATACAATTGTCGGCACGGCGACCGATCTTGAAGAACATATGAAACAGGATGTGATCCGCTTTGCGGCATCTGGGTTTCGCGATTTCACCCGCCTGGCGGGTTCTAATCCGGTGATGTGGCGAGATGTTTTCTTGAACAACCGCGAAGCCGTTTTAGAAATGCTGCAACGCTTCCAAGAAGACTTAACCTATCTGCAGCGCGCCATTCGTTGGGGCGATGGCGAGACTTTGGAAAAGCTCTTTACGCGCACCCGTGAAATTCGCCGTGGCGTCATCGACGCCAAACAAGACATCCCGCCACAGCCGAAAGACCTGCCGCCGGAGCAGAGCTAAATGCTCACTTCGGCGGGTCCCAACGCAACCGCGGCACCGCCGCAATCGCCACCGGACCAAGCCAAATTTTTCCGGCCTGGATGCTCAACGGCAGCTCAATTGTTTGCTTGCTGCGGTTCTTGTTTTTCATGCGCAGACCGGTGATTATAAATTGTGCAACGGCTGCGGCGCGCGGCGTTAAATGGCCACTTTGCACAGCTGACTTAATCACCGTGTCAACACCGCCGACGTCAAAACGACCTGCTGCGGCCAGCTGTAAATCTTGATCCAGTGTCACGGTTGCATCACCGTTCAAGGTTACCGGCGGAAAATCAACGGCCAACCGCCGCAATTCAACCACGCCGCCATTATCACGCCAAGCCGCCATACTGTCCCTGCGGCCGTCGCCAACATCGCCGATAACATCTACCGCCAGGCTGACCTGACCGCCACCGCTGCTTAAAACCGGGCTATCCGGCAATGTGATATCGCTGAGATCAAGTTGCAGTTCCTGGCTGTTTTGGCCGCCGCTTGTGGCAACTTGCCAGGTGAAATCCAGCTGTTTAGCGGTGATGCTGCCGGCGGGCCATTCAAATTCCAAGGCACGCGCCCGCAGCTTGCCGCTCGGCTGTGATCCCGGCTGCCGCAGATTGAGCCGAAAATCCGTCACGTCAGCGCGGAGTCGGGCTGCATTCGCAGGTTGTTTTTGCGACAATGTGACGGTCGCAGGGCGGCTTAAGGTTACCATCCCGAAATCGCTGAGGGAGGTTGATAAATGAACCTCCGGACTGCCTAAGACCTCTGGCCAAAGCACGTTATTTGGCTGCCATGACGGTTGTAAAAGATGCACGTTCCACGCAAGCGGAAAACCTTTCACGGTCAACGTCTCATAGGTGATGACGTCACCTCTCTGGCGGCGCTCATCAATCCAGTCTGTGGCCAATGTTTGGATCTGCCACGCCGCCGTCCACCACAGCCCGCCGTAAGTGACAACGACGGCGATCAGCAGCACCGGCAGTCTGCGCTGCCAGCGCTGTTGGCGGTGCCAAAAATCTTTACTTCTTGTGAACAGCGATTGTCGTGTCATGCTGCTATGCCTCGTTCGACGGCTCACTATTTCTGTTAAGGTGCCCGCCATGGCAGCGTTACATCAAACACCAACATGGATCTTCGGCTATGGCTCGTTGATGTGGAACCCAGGCTTTCCCTTCATTGCCCGGCAACCCGCCCGCCTGCAAGGGTATCAGCGCCGACCCTGTGTTTCATCCGTCCATTACCGCGGCAGTATAACACATCCAGGGGTGGTGATGGGATTGGATAAAGGCGGTGCATGCCAGGGCATCGGCTACCAGATCGCGCCGGCAAACTACCAACACGTCATTGAGTACCTTGACCAACGGGAACTTATTTACCCTGTCTATCAACGCCTGCAGCTGCCGATCGATTTATTGGACGGCAGTGAAAAATCGGTGCCTGCGATCACCTATGTGGTGGACCGCCAAGACGCCCTTTATATCGGCGACCTGCCGCCGCCGGCACTGCTGGCGCGGGTTGCCACCGCTGCAGGGGTGAGCGGCACAAGCTTGGCCTATCTAAGCAATGTGCTTGAGCATCTCAGAGACTTAGACATTCATGACGCCGGTTTAGAAGACCTGCTTCGTGCCGTGCAAGCGCTGCCGCCTGCACCGCACCTCCCTGCCGCCGACTGCGGCTAGGCAGCGGTGCCGATAAAGACCGGATTTAAAAGGGTCTCGCCGCGGGCCAAACGATCCAGGTTTTGCGCCACGAAAGCCCACCGCCGCGCCACCATCTCATGACTCCACGCCGAACTATGCGGGGACATGATCAGGTTTGGCAGTTTTTGATAGGGAAAATCCGACGGCCAAGGGTTTTCACTGTTGCCGCGACGCCACCAAACATCCAGCATCGCACCCCGAATTTGGCCGGCCGCCAGGGCCCCATAAAGTGCCGCTTCATCAACCACCGGTGCGCGGCCAACGTTCATTAAAACAGCATCACTTTTCATCAATGCCAAGCGCTCGGCATTAATCATGCCCTTGGTTTCAGGCGACAGCGGCGCGCAGATAATCACAAAGTCGCTTGCTGCCAACAATTCCTCTAGCCCGGATGCGCCGAAATAAGTATCAACCAAATCAGGCTCTTGGCGAATTGTCCGTGATTGCGCCAAAACCCGCATATCGAACGCTTTTGCGCGGCGCGCAATTTCGCGGCCAATATGACCATAACCAACAATGCCGACGGTGGCGTCGCGCAACTCCCGGCGAAACGGCCCGCTGTTGATTGAGCGGGTGCCGAAGGAATTTCGGCGCATCCAAGGGTCTTGGTCACGCAGCAAGCCGACTTGGAATTCCAGCATCGCCAACAGAACATGTTCGGCAATGGTGGATTCATGCTCGAACGTGTTGCACACCACCACCCCTGCCGGCACGGCGTCGGGGCTTAACCATTCATGGCCGGTATACGGGATTTGCAGAAATTTCAGCCGCCCGGAGGTTGGAAAATGCGGCACCGGGCCGCAAACCATAGCATCGGCTTGATCCACCAGCTCGCTGAACTGCTGGGGTGTGGCGGCCGGATCCACAGCTTCAACCAACCACTCTGTTTGCAAGGCCTGGCGCACGCCATCGGCCTGGCTTAACGACATCTTGCCTGCAAGTAATACCGTCAACGGAGCGCTCATTACCTTTTCCTTAAAAACGTTATGCTGCTGGATGCTTTTCTCTGGCCGCAATCTGATCAATAATCAACTGTATTTCAAGCTGCCAATCATTGCCCCGCAGGAGGATCCACATGCCCCGAGCAGAACCACCGTCATGGGCCGAAGGCGTCGTCCGCCATGGTGCTGTCGTCGCCGGCAACGCCGATGCTGTTTATGCCGGCATGGCAATCTTGACGGCCGGCGGCAATGCCTTTGATGCGATTGTCGCGGCGGCCTATGCCATGGGTGTGGTCGAGCCGCTTGATAACGGCATCGGCGGCGGTGGTTTCGCGACCATCTATGTGGCCGAACAGGAACAGACTTTGGCCCTGGATTTCATCGGCGCGGCACCATTGGCGGCCAATTACCAACTGTACCAAACCCATAGCCCGATTGACGGCTATCGCATTACCGTGCGCGGCCGGGAAAATGAACGCGGTCACCGCTCTGTGGCCGTGCCTGGCGCCGTTGCCGGTCTTTGCACCTTGCTTGAACGCTTCGGCACGCTGCCGCTTGGTGCGGTTTTAGAACCTGCCATCGCCCTTGCTGAAAACGGCTATACGATTGCCCGCAAGCCTGCCTTGCGGTTGGCCCGTACCGAGGAAACTTTGCGCATCAGCGCCGAAACGGTGCGGGTTTTACTGAATCCCGATGGCTCCTTGCCAAGCGCCGGCACGGCCATGCGCAATGCCGATTATGGCCAAAGTTTGCGGCAATTGGCGGTCGAGGGACCGGCTTGTTTTTATCGCGGTGACATTGCCGCCCGCATTTGCGCCGATATGGCGGCGCATGACGGGTTTTTAAATGCCAATGATCTGGCCAATTACCAGGCCCGCTGGCGGGCACCATCATGGGGTCAGTTTGCCGGTCGCCGCTTGGCCACGATGGCGCCGCCATCGGCAGGTCAACTGGTGTTGAGCGGCCTGCGGGCGCTCGAACAACAGCCGACAGGCGACCGCTTGCGGCAGCACGCCCAGGCGATGCTGACGATGTTTCAACGCCGCGGCACGGCGATTGGCGATCCCGCCTTCATTCCATTGCCGCGGGCCGCCGGTGAATCAGCTGAGACGACCAGCCTGGCGGCCATTGACGGCGCCGGTAATGCCGCCTGCATCACCTATTCGTTAAACATCCACTCCGGCATCGTCAGCCCCGGTACCGGCATGCTTTTGAACAACCAAATGCTGTTGTTTGATCCCTGGCCCGGCGGCAGCAATGCGATTATCGGCGGCAAACGGCCAACCAGCTCGATGATGCCGACCCTGGCGTTTAATGCGTCCGGTGTTGAATTGGCCATTGGTGCCTCAGGGTCAACCCGCATTCCAACGGCCTTAATGCAGGTCATTGATCATGTTTTCATTGGTGCGGAATCACTTCAAGACGCCATCGCCGCCGGCCGCATCCATGCGGAAGCCGAACAGCTTTTGGCAGATGCCGATATGGCCGATGCAGCTGCCGTGATTGCCGATGATTTGGGCCTTAACTGCCAATTACTTGCCGGCCGCGACCCGTCCATGGGATCTGTGCAAGCGATCTATCGGGACCCTGCCAGCGGCAATGTGAAAGCGGCAGGTGATCCGCGGGCCGGTGGCAGCGGTCGCGTCAGTTGAGCCAACGGCCTTTTTATTGCGCCCGGTCCCGACAGGCGGCACATGCTTCAGGATAAAAGCAGCGAAGCGCGCTCGGGGGACATTTGGCGCTTAGCCTGGCCCATCATTCTTGCCAACCTAACGGTGCCGCTGGTTGGCTTAGTTGATACCGCAATCATGGGCCATTTGCCGGACCCTGCTTTTATTGGCGGTGTCGCCATTGGCGGTTTGATCTTCAGTTATGTGTACTGGGGGTTTGGGTTTCTGCGCATGAGCACAACTGGGCTTGCGGCCCAAGCCAGCGGTGCCGGCGATGACAATGAATTACGCGCAACCTTGGCCCGCGCCCTTGGCTTGGCGGTCATTGCCGGGATCATTTGTGTTGCGCTTGGCGGCATGATCGCCGGCTTGGCGTTAGCAATCATGGATGGCGACGCCGTGGTTGAAGGCCATGCCGAAACTTATTTCACCATTCGTGTCCTCGCCGCCCCTGCTGCGCTGGCTAATACCGCCATCCTTGGGTGGTTCTTCGGGATTCGGGCGATGCGGGCGGGGATGCTGCAACAGCTCACCGTCAATTTAGCAAATGTCATTTTTGACGTTATTTTTGTTTTTGGCTTCGATATGAGCATTGCCGGTGTCGCTTGGGCATCGGTGGTCGCCCAATATCTAGGTCTGGCGTTGTCGGTGGTTATGCTGCGCCATTATCTGCGGCGTCTGGGTGGCGCGTTTCAGCTGCCGCTGATTATCGACCGCCGCAAAATCATCGCCATGACACGGATTAATGCCGATATTTTTATCCGTACCCTGTGTCTGTTAACAGGCACGGCTTTGTTCATGAATATCAGCGCCGCTCAGGGCACGGTGATTTTGGCGGCCAATGCAGCATTACTGAATTTACAGACTTTGGCGGCCTATGGACTAGACGGCTTTGCCCATGCCGCCGAGGTTCTGGTTGGCCGGGCGATCGGTGCCAAAGCCCCCCAGCAACTCCGCCAAGCGGTGCATAGGTCATCGATGATGGCGGCGGTCTTGGCGCTGCTGATCGGGCTGGTATTCTATCTTTTCGGTGCTTGGATTATCACCTTGCTGACCGATATCGACGCTGTTCGGGAAACCGCCATGCGGTTCTTGCCCTGGGCGGCGTTAGCACCTGTGATCAGTTTTGCGGCGTTCCAACTTGATGGCATTTTCATCGGCGCGACACGTTCGGCCGAAATGCGCAATGCGATGCTGGTGTCGCTGGGGTTTTTCTGGCTGGTGCTGCAGGTAAGCGTGCCCTTGGCGGCCAATCATGGCCTGTGGTTTGCGTTGGTTTTATTCCTTGGGGCCCGCAGCCTTGCCTTACTTTGGTATTATGGCCGGGTGCGGGAAATGGCCGATCCCGGCGCTTAAAACTCTGCCGTATCAATAATCCACGGCTCTCGCCCGGCGGCGGCAATCCACTCGCGCATCGCCGGCAGGGCAAGGATTGCCTGCATATACTCCTGCTCAACCGTGTCAACGTCCACGGCATAGGTTTGAAAGCGCGTGACCACCGGTGCAAACATCGCATCGGCGATGCTAAATCGGCCAAATAAAAAATCCCCGCCGGCGCCAAAGCGTTGCCGGCACCGACGCCAAATCGCCGTCACCCGATTAATGTCCTCCATCACCCCCAATGCCCGCCCCTGATCAGGAAAGCGCGAGCGGATGTTCATCGGCATATTATCGCGCAAGGCGGTGAACCCGGAGTGCATTTCGGACGCCACGGCGCGGGCAACCGCGCGGTCTGCCGGCTCGGCCGGCCAAAGCTGTGCCGCCGGTGCTTGCTCGGCCAAATACTCGCAAATGGCCAAACTGTCCCAAATGGTCAGATCGCCATGCTTGAGGACAGGCACACGACCCGAAGGCGTATGTTTGAGAATCTCCTCACGGGTGGTTGGCTCGTCCAATGGAATGATAATCTCGTCAAAGGCGATATCCGCCATTTTCAGCGCCAGCCAAGGTCTTAAAGACCAAGACGAGTAGTTTCGATTCCCAATCACTAGGCTAAAGTCAGTCATGACTTTTCCTTTGTTATGTGTTTTTTCAGCAATCATTTGACCCAGTTGTGGCTCACAAAGCAACCTTTGTGATAACCTACGATTTTCGTAAACCTGCCATAAACCGACGACACCGACCCGTAGATGACACGCCATAGATCATCAAAACATAAGGATTTTCCGCCTCATGAAAACCAATCTGGTTAACCGCGCGAACGCCCGCACCATTGCAATTACCGCCGTCAATGGCGACGCTTTTAAGGACTGGAAAAAAAATGCGGACGCAGCGGCACAGGCCTGGGCGACGGCAACCGGGTTTTCCGCCAAGGCAGGTGAGATGATGTTACGACCTGCCGCAGATGGTCGCCTGGCAGAAGTCTTACTGGGCATTGAGGGGGATGATCTGGGGCTGTGGGATTTGGCTGAACTGCCCGGCAAACTGCCCGCCGGACGCTATAAGCTGAGCCGTTCCTCGGCACCAAAAGCAGCCACCGCCGCCGCCTTAGGTTGGGCCTTGGGATGTTATCGTTTCAACCGCTATAAGTCGGCGGCGGCAACGGTGGAAACCGAATTGGTCTGGCCGGTCGGTGCCGACCGCCGCCTGGCCACGGCTCAAGCCGAAGGTATTGCCTTGGCCCGCGATTTGATCAACACGCCGGCCGGTGACCTTGGCCCGTCGCACCTGGCGACTGCCGCCCGCAAACTGGCCCGCCAGCATAAAGCCAGCTGCACGGTAATTGTCGGCGACGATTTGCTGAAGAAAAATTACCCTGCCGTTCACGCTGTCGGCCGCGCCGCCGCTAACGCCCCGCGATTGATCGACATTACCTGGGGGCAAGCCAAAGCGCCGAAAGTCACCTTGGTTGGTAAAGGTGTATGTTTTGATTCCGGCGGCCTTGACATTAAGCCTTCCAGCGGCATGCTGCTGATGAAAAAAGATATGGGCGGGGCCGCCCAAGCGCTGGCCTTGGCGCATATGATCATGGCGCTGGAGTTGCCGATCCGGTTGCGGGTGTTGGTGCCGGCGGTTGAAAATGCCATCTCCGGTAATGCCTTTCGCCCCTTGGACGTGCTTGATACCCGCAAAGGGCTGACCGTTGAAGTTGGCAATACCGATGCCGAGGGGCGGTTGATTTTGTGCGACGCTTTGGCCGAAGCGGACCGCGATAAACCTGAGCTGCTTTTTGATTTTGCAACCCTGACCGGGGCGGCCCGGGTGGCCCTTGGCACCGATCTGCCGGCGCTATTCTGCAATGACGATCAACTGGCGGAAGATTTGACCACCGCCGGCATTGATACCGCCGATCCGATGTGGCGTTTGCCGCTATGGCCAGGCTATAAAGCACATCTAAAATCACCGGTCGCAGACCTGTCGAGCACCGGCTCGGGAGGCTTTGGCGGGGCCATCACGGCGGCGCTTTTCTTAGAGCATTTCGTCGCCGCCGACAGACCCTGGGTGCATATTGACTTGATGGCGTGGAATCGTGCTGCCCGGCCAGGCCGTCCGGAAGGTGGCGAAGCGATGACCGTGCGGGCGATTTTTGACGTTTTGCAGCGCCGCTATGCGTAGACCAAGGCCCGGGGCTGGCCGCTTAGCGGCTTAATATTGGCGGTTGAAATTAACCTCATTGACGGGCTTTTCACCGGCCATCAGACGGCGAATGTTATCAACGATCTGGCGGGTTGCCGTGTCCGGATTGGTTTGGGCGGCCACATGCGGCCAGATGTCAATTTTGGCATGCCCCCAAAACCCGTGATCTTGCGGCAAAGGTTCCTCACAAAACACATCTAGCGCCGCACCGGCAATCTGGCCGGTATTGATCGCGGCCAGCAAATCAGGTTCAACCATGGTGGCCCCACGGCCGGCGTTGATCACAAAACTGCCCGCCGGCATTTGATTAAAACGTGCCGTCGTCATCAGATCGCGGGTATCCAGGGTCAGCGGTAACAGGTTCACCAGGATTTCGGTGTCGGCCAGAAAGTCCGCCAGCGCATCTTCGCCGGCAAAGCTGGTCACCCCTGGGAGGTTTTTAGGTGACCGGCTCCAGCCGCGAACCGGGAAGCCAAGGGCAGTTAATTTGCCGGCCAGATCGCTGCCCAGCGCACCCAAGCCCATGATCCCAACACGCCGTTTGGCGGTATCCGGAAAGGGCAGTTTGGTCCACGCTTTCGCAGCGGTAATCTCTGCATACTCAAGTGCCTGGCGATGAAATCGCAAAATATGCAGCAAGCACCACTCGCTCATCGCTTGCGACATCCACGGGTCCACAATCCGTAAAATTGGGATATTTTCAGGGAGTTGCGGATCGGCAAAAATGTGATCAACCCCTTGGCCCAATCCGTAAATTGCCTTCAAGTTCACACAGCTGGCCAAGACCCCTGCCGGCGGTGCCCAGACCAAGGCATACTCAATCTCGCTTGGGTCACCCATTTGATCGGGCCAGGAACGAAAATCAAGATCATCAAAATGTTCTGCCAAAGTCGCCTGCCACGCTGCCGGGTCATCATTGTTATTGGAACAGAATAAAATAACCGGCATCGCTTGCACTCCATGGGCAGGGAAATTAATCGCTCAGATCTACTGGCCTAGCACATCATCACTGCCTGCTTCCAGATCAAAGGCCGCCGCCATCAACGCTTGGGTGTAAGCATGTTGTGGCCGGCTGACAATATCCGCCGTCGGGCCCCGCTCGACCACAACACCATCGCGCATCACAATAATGTCATGGGCCATTGCTTGAACGACTTTCAAATCATGGCTAATGAACAGATACGCCAGCCGGTGGCGACGCTGTAAATCACGCAACAAATCAACAATCTGTGCCTGTACGCTCATATCAAGAGCCGAAGTCGGCTCATCCAAAACCATCAAATCAGGGCGCAGGACCAACGCTCTGGCAATTGCAATCCGTTGTCGCTGACCGCCGGAAAACTCATGCGGATAGCGGTCCATCATATCGCCATCAAGGCCAACTTCATGTAAGGCTTCCGCCACCCGCGCCGGCAGCGCATCGGGGCCGTCCAAGCCAACCTCTTCAGGCCGATGAACACGCAGTCCCTCGCCAATAATTTCGGCAATTGAAAGCCGCGGACTAAGACTGCCGTAAGGGTCTTGAAAGACCACCTGCAAACGCCGCCGCAAGGCCCGTAACGGCAATCTTGGTAATCCAGTGATCGGCGCACCATCAAAGGTGACCAGCCCGTCAGCCTTTTGCAATTGCAGCAAGGCCATCGCCAATGTGGTTTTACCGGACCCTGATTCGCCAACCACACCAATGGTCTCGCCGGCACGGATTGACAATGACACATTGTCCACCGCCTTCACATGGGCGACGGTGCGCTTCATCAGGCCGCGCTTAATTGGAAACCAAACACGCAGATCCTTGGCCCGTAAGATCTCTTTTGCATCCGCCGGCACAGGCGTTGGTTGACCCTGCGGCACGGCAGCCAATAAGGCTTGCGTATACGGATGCGCAGGTGCCTCAAAGACAGTTTCGGCGGTGCCATGTTCGACCATTTCGCCGTTGGTCATAACAATCACCCGATCAGCCATTTTACGGACAATCCCCAAGTCATGGGTGATCAATACCAGCGCCATGCCCAGACGCCGGCGAAGGTCATCTAAGAGCTTCAAAATCTGTGCTTGAATGGTCACATCAAGGGCCGTCGTCGGCTCATCGGCAATTAAAATTTCCGGCTCATTGGCTAATGCCATGGCAATCATCACCCGCTGGCGTTGCCCGCCGGACAATTGATGCGGATAGGCGGAGAGGCGGTTTTCGGCATCGCGGATACCAACCAATTCCAGCAATTCCAAGGTACGCGCCCGTGCCTGCTTTGGCCGCAATCCTTTGTGCACAAAAAGCACCTCGCCGATCTGTTTTTCGACCGAATGCAGCGGGTTCAACGAAGTCATCGGTTCTTGAAAAATCATCGAAATCCGATTGCCGCTGATTTGCCGGATAACTGTCTCATCGGCGGCAATCAGCTCGGTGCCGTCAAAAACAATGCTGCCGCGCGGATGGCGGGCCTGCGGATAGGGAAGTAATTGCAGGATGGATAAGGCGGTAACAGATTTACCGGAACCTGACTCGCCGACGATGGCCACGGCCTCACCGGCATCCAAATCAAACGAGATCTGCTTGACCGCCTGCACGGCGGTGTCACCACTGCCAAAGCTGACCGCCAGGTCACGCACTTGCAAAAGCGCGCTCATGGTTGTTCTTCCTCAAAGGTCTTGCGCGGATCAAAAGCGTCCCGCACCCCTTCGCCGACGAAGATCAACAGGCTCAGCATCACCGCCAGGGTGAAAAAGCCGGTCAGGCCAAGCCAGGGCGCGTTCAAGTTATTGCGTCCTTGCAGCAGCAATTCACCCAGCGACGCAGAGCCCGGCGGCAAGCCAAGACCCAGAAAATCAAGGCTGGTCAAACCGGTAATCGCGCCATTCAAAATGAACGGCAACAGGGTCAAGGTTGCGACCATGGCATTCGGTAAAATATGCCGAAACATCAGGGTCGTGTCGGAAACACCAAGGGCCCGCGCCGCCCGCACATAGTCAAAATTCCGCGCCCGCAAAAATTCCGCCCGCACAACGCCGGTTAAGGCGGTCCAACTGAACAGCAGCATAATCCCCAACAGCAACCAGAAACTGGGCGCAAAAAATCCTGCTAAAATGATTAAGATATAAAGCGACGGCAAGCCGCCCCAAACTTCCAAAAAGCGCTGAAAGCTTAAGTCAACCCAGCCACCATAGAAGCCTTGCACGGCTCCGGCGGCAATCCCCACCAGCGAGCTGAAAAACGTCAGGATCAAGCCGAAAAAGACCGAGATACGGAAGCCGTAAATCATCCGCGCGACCACATCGCGGGCCTGATCATCGGTCCCAAGCCAGTTTTCCGCACTGGGCGGTGATGGTGCGGGTTGCCCAAGATCGCGGATAATTGTGTCATAGGAAAATCGCACCGGCGGCCACAAGATCCAGCCTTTTTCAGCAATCAATTCTTGTACGAAAGGATCGGTGTAATCTGCCTCGGTTGGAAAATCGCCACCAAATGTCGTTTCCGGATAAGCCACCATCACAGGCGCATAATAGCCACCGTCAAAAGCCACCAGCAGCGGTTTATCATTGGCCAAAAACTCCGCAAAAAGACTGACCACAAACAACAACAAGAACAACCATAGTGAATAGTAGCCACGTCGATTGCGGCGGAAGTTCTGCCAGCGTCGGCGGTTCAAGGGCGAGATCAAAGGCCGGCGCATCACTCAGCCCTCACGACGCTCAAAATCGATCCGTGGATCAATCAGGACATAGGTTAAATCGCCGATTAGATTCATCACCAACCCAAGCAAGGTAAAGATATACAGGGTTGCAAAAACAACTGGGTAATCGCGGTTTATGATCGCCTCATAGCCAAGCAGACCAAGGCCATCAAGCGAGAAAATTACCTCAATTAATAACGATCCGGTGAATAACACCCCCACCAGCGTCGCCGGAAACCCGGCAACCACGATCAACATCGCATTGCGAAACACGTGACCATATAAAACCTGCCGGGGCGCCAAGCCTTTGGCGCGGGCGGTGATGACGTATTGTTTGCCGATTTCATCGATGAAAGAATTTTTCGTCAACATGGTTAAGCCGGCAAAACCGCCAATCACCATCGCCGTCACCGGCAGCACCATATGCCAAAGGTAATCCCCAATCCGGGCCGGCCAATCAAGGCTTTCCCAATTGTCGGAAATAATCCCACGCAAAGGAAAAACCTCAAAAAAACTGCCGCCTGCAAACAGCACCACCAACAATAAGGCAAACAGAAAGCCAGGGATCGCGTTGCCAATGATCACCAACACCGAGGTCCAAATATCAAACCGGTCCCCGTCACGAACCGCTTTCAAGACCCCCAGTGGAATCGAGATCAGATAGACCAATAAGGTGGTCCAAAGCCCGAGCGAGATTGACACCGGCATTTTTTCAAAAACCAGATCAACAACTTTTCGATCCCGGAAATAGCTTTCCCCAAAATCAAACCGCAGATAGTTGCCGACCATCAGGAAAAACCGTTCATGCAGCGGTTTATCGAAGCCAAACATACGCTCAATCTCGGCGATAATTTCAGGGTCGAGGCCCCGGGCACCGCGATAGCTGCTTTCAGGATTGCCATTGCTGGCTTTGGCATCTTTTGGCTTTGCTGTTTCACCGCCGCCGCCGCCGGAAATCTGCGCCGTGGCATCAATCGCGGTGCCTTGCAGGCGGGCCATCATCTGTTCCACCGGGCCGCCCGGCGCAATTTGGATGATGGTGAAATTCAACACCATGATCGCAAAAAGGGTCGGTACGATCAGCAACAACCGGCGCAGGATGTAAGCGGACATCAATCAGAGCCGATTATTGGCCACGGGCCGCTTGAATGCGGGCGTCGCGGGCCGGGTCAATCCACCAATTGCCGCGTAGGGACACCCCATGGGTAGGAATTTTTCCGGGCCGCCCAAACCGGTCCCAGAAAGCGATCCGGTCAACATCGTTATGGAACTGTGGGATCACCACATACTGCCATTGTAAAACCCGGTCCAAGGCTTGTGACCAGGCCAATAGCTCATCCCAACTCGGGGCATTGATGACCCCTGCCACCAAGGCGTCGACCACCGGGTTTTTGAGGCCGGCCAGATTACCCGAACCCGGCATATCGGCAGCGCTGGAATGCCAATATTCTCGCTGCTCGTTTCCGGGCGGCAAAACCGGCCCAAAACCGCCGACGACCATGTCAAAATCAAAGTCGCGGGTGCGGTTTTGATATTGCGCCGTGTCAACCTGGCGGATCGTTGCGGTAATGCCCAGTCGCTCCAGATTTTTGGTCATCGGCAGGGCAATTTTATCCATTGTCGAGCCTGATTGCAGCAGGATTTCAAAGCGGAACGCGGTGCCTGCGGCATTGCGCAAGGTGCCGTCGGTGACCGTCCAACCGGCTTCACGCAGAAGTTTCAGCGCTTGCCGCAACTGCCGGCGGTTATTGCCGCTGCCATCGGTGACAGGCAATGTGAACGGCCGTGAAAACACGTCCGCCGGCAATTTATCACGAAAGCCTTCAAGGATTTCCAGCTCGCGGCCTTTCGGGATGTCGCTCGATCCCCATGGCCGGCCTTGAAAATAACCTGTGGTGCGGGCGTATTGGCCGAAAAACAACGTCTTGTTTGACCATTCAAAGTCAAAAGCATAGCCCAGGGCTTGGCGCACTTTACGGTCCTGAAATAACGGCCGCCGCATGTTGAAAACAAAGCCCTGCATCCCAATCGGCCCTTGGTTTGGGAAGGCCGTTGCCTCAACCAGACCATCCTGCCGCGCCGGGAAATCATAGGCCGTGGCCCAGCGCCGGGCGCTATTTTCAACCCGGTAGTCAATCTTACCGGCTTTGAACGCTTCCAGAATCACCGCCCCATCGCGGTAATAATCGGCGCGGATTTGATCAAAGTTAAAACGCCCTTTGTTGACGGCGATATCACGGCCCCAGTAATCGCTCACCCGCTGCACTTCAACATAGCGTCCGGGCTCAAATTTACTGATCCGAAACGGCCCGCTACCTAAGGGTGGTTCTAAGGTTGATTTGGTAAAGTCGCGGTCTTGCCAATAGTGTTTTGGCAGCACCGGCATCTGCCCAAGAATGGACGGTAGTTCCCGGCTGCCGCCGGGCGCGAAGCTAAACTCCACCTGATGGCGGGTGATCGCGGTTACTTTTGTCACATCTTTCCAATAGTGCCGAAAAAATGGTCGGCCTTTGGTTGTAAAGGTCTCAAAAGTCCAGACAACATCTTCGGCGGTCAGGGCTTTGCCGTCATGCCAACGTGCATCCGGCCGCAGATTCACCCGCATCCCTGACCAATCATCGGCCAGTTGTAAACTTTCCGCCAAGCGACCGTAACTGCTGAAATCTTCATCCCGCGACGACGTCAAAAGAGTGTCATAGATCAAACCGACCAAGGCCGCAGGTGCGCCTTTGATGTTGAACGGGTTGAAGCTGTCAAACGTCCCTTGGGCGCCGACAGTGATCCGGCCACCTTTTGGCGCCTCTGGATTGACATAGTCAAAATGTGCGAAATCGGCCGGATATTTCAACGTGTGATAGGTTGCGAAACCATGAGTGGCAGGGCCCCATCCGGATGCCATCGCACCGCTGCTGATCGTTAACGCAAAAATGCTCAACGCTGCCCGCATCATTTGACTCATACCTTGTTCCCTTTTCCCGTCACTATCGGTCCACACATCGGCAAGCCTGCAACACCATTTGGGCGAAATAATGGAGCAATCAAGGCAAGCGCTTAAAAACCCCCGGCCAATGGATTGCGTCCATCACGATCTTCAATTTCCAAAACCCATAAATCAGGATCGATCTGCCGCTGCCGAGCAAGATAGGCATCAGCATCGATTTCAGTGATCAAAGCCTCGCCGGTGCCGCGCATCCAAACCAATTCACCATTTTGATTACGGACTTCAGCTAAGACCTCGCAGCCTGCTTCAAAACGATTAATTTTGATCAGGATTTGCCCTGCGTCCTCATCCCCACGGGCCACGACCATGGCCGATATACCGGCGGCAGAGCACAGCCGGACAGCAGCTTGAATGCGCAATCGTGATTTTAAACGTGTGCTCATCAACGCTCAATTTCAGGCTGTTGTTCGGGCCGCCCTATGCCATTGCCCGATCCAGCATGGCATGCAGCAGCACATCGCAGCCTGCCGCCAAATCCTCCGGCTTGGCATTCTCCACCTCATTATGACTGATACCGTCCTCGCAGGGCACGAAAATCATCGCGCTGGGGCAAAGTCGGGCCATGTAAATCGCATCATGGCCGGCACCGGAGACGATATCCATCGACGGGTGACCGTTTGCCGCCGCCCCGGCACGCACGGCGTTGACACAATCAGCATCGAATGGGGTCGGCGGTGAATACCAGAAGTCACGCACCTCAAGCGTAATTCCCATCGCCGCCGCAATCTCTTCTGCTCCGGCCTTAAAAGCAGCATCCATCTGGCTGAGTACAGCATCGTCAGGGTGGCGAATATCAACCGTGAAAAACACATGCCCGGGGATCACGTTGCGGGAATTAGGGCTGGCTTGAAAATAGCCGCAGGTGGTGCGGCCATTGGGTTGAAACTGCATACCAATCTGGTTCAACAGGTCAACCATCCGGGCGCTGGCCACCAGTGCATCTTTGCGGATCGGCATCGGTGTCGGGCCGGCATGTGCTTCTTGGCCTGTGACCTCGACCTCCAGCCAGCGCTGACCTTGCGCGGCGGTCACAATGCCGACAGGCTTACCTTCGGCCTCTAAAATCGGTCCTTGTTCGATATGCGCTTCAAAATACGCGCCGACAGGATGGTCGCCGGGTATCTGCTCACCGGCATAGCCGATATTTTTCAAATCTTCGCCCAAAACGCCGCCATCGACAGCTGTTTTGGCCAACACCTCGTCCAGGCCAAAGACACCCGCAAAGGTGCCCGAGCCCATCATTGCCGGCGAAAATCGCGAACCTTCCTCATTGGTCCAAACCGCGACTTCAATCGGTGCCGCTGTTTCGACGCCGGCGTCATTGAGGGTGCGCACCACTTCCAACGCGCCCAAAACCCCATAGACGCCGTCAAAGCGGCCACCGGTCGGCTGCGTATCCAAATGGCTGCCGGACATCACCGGCAAGCGGTCCGGGTCAGTGCCGGGGCGGCGGGCAAAAATATTGCCAACCTGATCAACGGTGATGCTACAGCCTGCATCTTTGGCCCATTTGACAAATAGATCGCGGCCTTGGCCATCCAATTCAGTCCCTGCCAAACGTGCATTCCCGCCTTTTGGGGTGGCCCCGATTTTGGCCATTTCCATCAGACTGTCCCACAGTCTTTGGCTATCGATTTTCAGGTTTTGCATCGCTTTCGCTCCCATAATGAACTGATCCGCCGAGGTGATCATAATCGGCAATGGCGGTTTTGCAACGACTGCCCCTGGGACGTTTTGCACCAGGGCGTGCGGTCTGACCGCCACAACTTCAGCGGGCGATTGCGGTATCGACGACCGGCAGCGCTAAGATATGGCAACGCTTGTGCCCACAATGGCCCGGCCTGCGCGACACTTTCTCATTTGACCGGCTTGTCCGGGCAAGGTTAAATTCAGTTATCGGGGGCAAAAATCGCCACGATTTACAAAGGATTTTGGCCATGCAATTTGATCTCAACCCCGCCCAACGTGAACTGCAGGCACGCGCCCGCGACCTGGCCCACAGCGTCATCAAGCCTCGCGCCGCTGAGGTTGACCAAAGTGAGCAATATCCATGGGATAATGTTGCCGCCCTCACGGCGGCAGGCTTCATGGGCATGACCATCCCAACAGAATGGGGCGGCCAGGGACGCGATTGGCTCGATGCCGTCATCGTCGTGGAGGAAATGGCCAAGGTCTGCGGTGTCACCGGACGCATCGTCGTTGAAGGCAACATGGGCGGGATCGCCGCGATTATGCGCGACGGCAGCGATGCGCAGAAAAAACTGGCCCGCGATTATGTGTTGGCAGGTGACAAGCCGGCGATTTGCATTACCGAACCTGATGCCGGCAGTGCGGCCACGGAAATGACCACCCGCGCCGATAAACGCGGCGATAAATACATCATTAATGGGGTCAAACATTGGATTACCGGCGGCGGTGTCTCAAAATTACATGTGATTTTCGCCCGCGTTTTTGACGAAAACGGTCTTGAACTTGGGATCGGTGGCTTTATCGCCGAGCGCGATAAGACTCCTGGCCTGCGGATCGGTGAGCGTGAACCAACCATGGGCCTGCGCGGGATTCCTGAAACCCTGGTGCATTTTGAAGATATGGAAGTGTCGGCAGATATGCTGATCCCGGCGCCCCAGGGTTACAAGCGCGGTTTTGCCAGCTTAATGAATGCCTATAACTCACAGCGTGTGGGGGCCGGCACCGTCGCCCTCGGCTTGGCTCAAGGAGCCTATGACCTGGCGCTGGCATTTGTCCAAGAGCGCGAACAGTTCGGCCGGCCAATTGCTGAATTCCAAGGCCTGCAATGGATGCTGACCGATATGTCGATCCAATTGGAAGCGGCACGGGGGCTGATTTGGCGGGCCGCCGCCAGCGGCCAAGACGGTTTCCCCGATGTCTTGCTGGCCGCCCAAGCCAAAATCTTCGCTTCCGAAATGGCCTTGAAAGTTACCGTCGATGCGCTGCAATTGCACGGTGCCCGGGGGTATTCCCGTAATTTACCGCTGGAGCGCATTTCCCGTGACGCCCGGATGTTCACAATTGGCGGCGGTACGGCGCAAATTCTGCGCACTGTTGCAGCCAGTCGCATCCTTCAGCGCAAGCTGCCACAAACCCGCGACGGCTATTTGAACTTTGACCGTCGCACCAGCCCCAAACAAGCAGCCGAGTAATGTTGCCGCGGCCCCCCGATGCAGCATCACTAAGCCGTCATGTTCATCCGTGAACTGGTGCTGATCGCGTTGATTGTCAGCGGCGGCGTCGGGGCCAGCCAAATACCGCAATTTGTCCAAGAATATGAGCAGCGACTTGGTGGTGCCAGCGATGAGGCCAATCGCCAGCTGGCCGAATATGACAACGTTGCCCGCCAAGCAGGGATGGTTCTGAGCACCTATATTGCCTTGCTTAAAAGCAATTCAGACCAGCGTGTGATCGCGACCGGCGAAACAATTTCCAAGCTGCAGAGCCGCGCCCAAGGCCTGCGCCGGCAACGCCAAGACTTGAGCCGGTCGGCGCGATTGTTAAAGCCGCTTGTTCTGGCCCGGCTTTATGACCACGATTTGCTGACCGCGACCTGGGCGCAATTTCGCCTAAACCTGCTTTTAGATCCAATTTTTGGGATCTTAGGGTTGATCCTTGGCTGGCTTATCCACATGCTGCTCTGGGCTGGTTTGGGAGCGATTTTTGCACCGCCGCGGCGGCGCCGATATTAACCCCTGGTCGCCGCCGACAGCAGCTTGGCCCTAGCACCCATCTTGAGACGAGGACTCGCCAATGAATGATGACCTGCGCTACCAGGTTGACGACCTGATCGGCTATACCGAGAGCTTATTTAGCGGCCACGGCATGGATGCCGATAAGGCCGCCATCGTTGCCCCCTTGCTGGTTGAGGCCGATATGATGGGCCATGATACCCATGGTTTACAGCTTGCCGCAGGCTATCTGAAAGCACTCAGCAGCGGCGATATGAGCGGCCAAGGCTTGCCTGCTGTCATCAATGATCACGGTGCCGCGCTGGCTTTGCAGGGCAGCCGTATTTCCGGCGTTTGGCTGACCGCCTACGGGATTGACCAAGCGATCGGCCGTGCCGGTCAATACGGCACCGCCACGGTGGTCATTCGGGAAAGCCATCATATCGCCTGTCTGGCCGCATTTCTGCGCCGCGCCACCGACGCCAACTGCATGATTATCCTGGCCAGCTCAGACCCGTCGGTTGCCAGTGTTGCGCCCTTTGGCGGCATTACCCCGGTTTTCACCCCCAATCCAATCGCAATCGGCATTCCGACCGAAGACGAGCCGATCCTGATTGATATCAGCGCCTCGATCACCACCAATGGGATGACCGGGCGATTGCATAATGAGGGCCGGTCGCTGAGCCATCCCTGGGTCCAGGACGCAGCCGGCAACGCCACCACCGATCCCGGTGCTTTGTTCACGGATCCACCAGGCACAATTTTGCCGATCGGCGGCAAGGATCATGGCCACAAAGGCTATGGTCTGGCGCTCATGATCGAGGCCATGACCCAAGCACTTTCAGGCTATGGCCGCGCCGATGGTCCAAGCCAATGGGGCGCCAGCGTCTTCATCCAAGTTATTGACCCGGCCGCCTTTGGCGGCAGCGATGCGTATCTGCGCCAAAGTAGTTGGCTTGCCGCCGCCTGCCAAGCCAGTCCGCCGGCTCCCGGCATCGATGCGGTGCGCCTACCGGGACAGCGGGCAATGGCCCGCCGGCGAGCCGCCTTAGCCAATGGCTTAAGCTTATACCCAGGCATCATGGACGCACTGGCACCGCTGGCCGAGCGCCTCGATATCAGCCCACCAACGCCGATCTAAGGTTGGTTTTTTTTGCTGCGACATACGGCTTTAAGCGGTAGCCTGAGGGTGGCAATAGGCGCCGGAAAAGCCTGGCCGGAAGCGGATAGCTTGTTGCCCGTAAACAGACTTCAATGACGATTGGATGTAATCGTCACAGGAGTACGAGATGCCAAAGCAAGCTTCAGTTGTCGCCCAGGTGAGCAATTTTCAAAAGCCTGATCAGCGCTGGCAATCGGTTGTCCATAATGACGCCAATGCCGATGGGCATTTTGTCTATGCCGTCGTAAGTACCGGGATCTTCTGTCGACCAAGCTGTAAAAGCCGTCGACCGAACCGCGAGAATGTGCAGTTTTATGAGCTGCCCGAGGCCGCCCTAGCAGCCGGGTTTAGAGCCTGTAAGCGCTGCCGGCCTGAGCACATAAACCCTGTTGACCCGCGCCTTGCCAGCCTTCGAAAAGCCTGCGGCCTGTTGGCGGCTGCCGATGAAATGCCGCCTGCATCGGCCGAGCTTGCGAGCCGTTGCGGCCTTAGTGAACGCAGTATGCGGCGGTTGTTCATTGATTTTTTGGGGATCACCAGCCGGCAATATTGGGACGCCCTCAGGGTCCGGCGTTTGAAGGCCAATCTCCGTGCCGGTGAGGCTGTTGCCTGTGCCGCCTACGGGGCCGGTTATGGGGCCGCAAGCAGACTGTATGAAAACGCCCGTGACCGTCTGGGAATGACCCCGGCAACCTATGGCAAAGGCGGCAAAGGGGCGCATATTCGGTATACGTTATTTACCGATGAGATCGGTAAAGTGATCATTGCGGCAACGCAAACTGGAGTTTGCTTTCTTGGCCTAGGCACCGACCCACAGCATCTAATCACCGAGTTACAGCAAGATTTTCCAGCCGCCACCCTGGCCCACGACGATGCTGCTCTGGTTGATTACGTTGCCGTCGTGCGGGCCTTTTTAGCGGCCGGCGCACCACATCCGGATTTGCCCTTGGACATCCGCTGGACAGCCTTCCAACGCCGAGTTTGGCGCGCCTTGATGGACATCCCGGTAGGGGAAACACGAAGCTATCGGCAGATTGCCGATCACATCGGCGCCCCGAAAGCTGTGCGGGCCGTTGGCCGGGCCTGTGCCAGCAACCCTGTTTCATTGCTGGTGCCGTGTCACCGGGCGGTGGGCAGTGACGGCAGCTTGCGCGGCTACCGCTGGGGCCTGGCCCGCAAACAGCGATTGCTTGATCACGAAGCGACATAAGCCCCCTTCGGTTAACGCTTTATCAAAAGATATGCTATTTTGACACGATATCCTGGCTGAGCGCTTCCAATTCACTTGATCTTGACGGGCCGATGACCGATCGCACAACGCTTCGTTTCGACTTAGATGATCGAACCTGCCTGATTGAGGTGAAAAGTTTGCCTCGGGCGCGGCGGCTAACCTTGCGTGTCGACCCGGGCCTGGGGCAACCCCGGGTGGTCAAACCCAGTCATGTCACATTGTGCGAAGTCGAAGCCTTTCTGCAGCGAAATCATGGGTGGCTGCGGCAGCGTTTGGCAAATTTGCCGCCGCCCGTGCCGTTCATCCATGGGGCCGAAATCCCCCTTCGCGGAAACCTGCACCGGATCTGTCATCAACCGCAGGAACGCGGCACCGTTTGGTGTTTGGCGGCAGCAGACGGTATCCCGGCGCAGCTTTGTGTTGCCGGCGCAGCGGCGCATCTGGGCCGCCGGGTGGAGGATTGGTTAAAGCGTGAGGCCCGCCGTGACATCCAAGAACGGGTCCGCCATCACGCCGATAAAATTGCCCCCACACCTGGCCGCATCACCTGCCGTGATACACGATCACGCTGGGGTTCCTGTGCTGCCAATGGCAATTTATCATTTTCATGGCGGCTTATTTTCGCCCCCACCGACGTTCTTGACTATGTTGTCGCCCATGAGGTGTCGCATCTGGTTGAGCATAATCACTCGGCACGTTTTTGGCGCTTAACGGCAAGCCTCTGCCCGGAGTTTGAGGCCGCCAGACGGTGGCTGAAACGCTATGGCAATGACCTGCACCGCTATGGTCGCGGCATGGCCTCTTAAGACCGCCGGGCGGCGGCCATGATCGCTGCCCAAATTTTCGCCGGCAGGCCACCACCGCTGACAGCATCCATCGGCCGACCATCATCATTACCAAGCCAGACGACCACCACCCGCCGGTCGTCAAAGCCGGCAAACCAGGCATCTCGAAAGCCTTGGCTGGTGCCTGTTTTACCAACTGCACGCGGTCCGGCCGAGGCCGCGGCGCGACCTGTTCCCGTGTCGATCACGGCCGCCAGCATTGTGCTGATATCGGCGCTCACCGCCGGGCTTAACGCCGCTGTGCCATCACCTGGTTGATGGCGAAAAAGCGTCTTTCCCACTGCTGTCTTAACGGCCCGAACGCCATAGGGCGGTAAGGCAAATCCGCCATTGGCAATCGCCACATAAAGACTGGCCAGGGCCAAAGGTGACATCTCACTCACGCCAAGGCTGAGGCTTGGTGTCGGACTAAAATTGGCCGTTGCCCCCAGGCGGCGGGCAAGATTAATCACCTGCTCGCGGCCAAGCTGTTCGGCCAAGCGAACCGTTGCGGCATTACGCGACCCGGCCAACGCCTCGGTTAAGCTGATCTGGCCTAAATATTTGCCGTCATAATTTCGAGGCCGCCAGCCGTCAATTGTGATGGGCTGGTCAGAAATCTGGCTTTGCGGGCGTAATCCCGCTTCCAAGGCAGCGATATAGACCATTGGCTTAAAGGCCGAGCCAGGCTGCCGGCGGGCTTGGGTGGCACGGTTAAATTGACTGCGTCGGTAGTCAAAACCGCCGACCATCGCCTGCACCGCACCGTCAAGGCCAAGCACCACCACAGCAATTTGGGCGGCACCTTTTTGGCGCGCCGCCGGGCGAAATTTTGAGACCACCGCCTCGGCCGCTGTTTGCACCCGCACATCAAGGGTTGTCTCGACAACCAAATCTTGCGGCGGCGCACCTGTGAGCGCACTGGCCCGTTCAAAAATCCAATCGGCCATATAGCGATGACTGCGTGAGCTGCTGGCGGCACCGCGCAAGGTCGGTAACTTCCCGGCCCAACGCTGCGCCTCGGCAGTGGTGATGGCATTTACCGTGGCCATATTGGCAAGTACCTGGGCCATACGTTGGCGCGCCGCCTGTGGGTTGCGCACCGGGTTATAATTGCTTGGCGCTTTGAGCATCCCGGCCAACAGCGCACTTTCCGGCAGTGTCAATTGCCGTGCGGATTTACCGAAATAACTGCGGGCGGCGGCATCAACACCATAAGCGCCGGCACCGAAGTAAACACGGTTAAGGTAAATGGTCAGAATTTCAGCCTTGCTAAACCGCGCTTCCAGCCAAAAGGCAAGCAGCAGTTCTTGGACCTTGCGCTGCACGCTTCGCTCAGGCGTCAGGAAGATATTTTTAGCAAGTTGCTGGGTTAAAGTGCTGCCGCCTTGGCGCACCCGACCAGACCGGATATTGACCAGCATGGCACGGGCCAAGCCGCGCAGATCAAGGCCAAAATGGTCATAAAAGCGGCGATCCTCGGTGGCCACCACGGCGGTTGCCAGATGCGCCGGCAGCTGGGCGACCGTCAATGCCTCACCATGATAGGCGCCATAGCTGGCAAAACTTTGCCCTTGGCGATCAAACAGCCGGACGCTGCGAGTACGTTCTTGCAGGGCGAGGTTGGAAATATCCGGCAAGCCATGGGCGTAATAGGCAATCAGTCCAAGCAGCGCGACGGCCGACCAAATCCCGGCAACAAAGGTCCATTTGAGCAGCTTGCGTAGAACCCCGCCGCCGCCCCGCGCGCCTTTCAGAGCTGCTTTTGTCGCCTTCGGGGTTTTCACCGGGCGGGCTTTTGCGGCAGCTTTTACAGAGGGTCGCCGAGCGGGTTTTTTTGAGGTTTCGCGTTTTGCCACCAGCTAATCCCATGCGATGATTTTTACAAAATCACCTGGCCGTCTCAGAGAACCGGAGTGATGCGCCGATTGCACCCATTCACGGTTGTTAAACAAACCCCAAGTTACGCACACAGCGGACCGCACCGGCGCTGCCGTGCTGTTCTTTTTAGACGTCTAAATTTGCCACCTTCAGGGCGTTTGTTTGGATAAAGGCGCGGCGCGGCTCAACAACATCGCCCATCAATGTGGAGAAAATATCCTGTGCCTCATCGGCATGGTTCACCTTCACCTGCATCAAGGTGCGTTGGTTCGGATCCAGGGTTGTTGCCCACAATTGGTCGGGGTTCATTTCGCCCAGACCTTTATAGCGGTTGATCGCCACCCCCCGGCGGCCATTTTCAAAAATCTTATCGATCATCGCGATAGGTCCATCGATGCTGTAGCTGCGATCCTTGGCGGTCATGGTTGCCGGGCTCAGGAACACCTCTTGCAAATCTGCCGTTAATTGATCAAGGCGGCGTGCTTCCGGGGTGCGCACCAACATACCGTCAATCCGATAGCGTTCGGTGACACCGCGCAAGGTGCGGATAAATTCAAGCACCCCGCCTGGGGCATCACTTTGGCCGTCGTCGTCAAGATATTGGCCCTCCCAGCCGCGCTCCAATGGATCACTGAATTCATCTAAGCGGCGGACGATATAGGCCACAGCGGCAGCGCCACGTTCGGCGTCATCAAGTACTGCCGGGCTTAAGCCGCCGGCGATCACCGATTGCTCAATCACCAAGGCATTGCCAACTTTGCGGACCAGCGGATCAATCAAAGTGCGGACTTCATGTGCCTGCTCTGCCGTCGCCCGTAAATCCTCGCCGCTAATTTGGCTGCCGTTATGCAGTGTCAGCACGGCACCGTCGAGGCCGGCATCAATCAGGAAACCTTCCAGCGCCCGGTCATCTTTCAAATAGGTTTCCGAGCTGCCGCGTTTGGCCCGGTATAGCGGCGGCTGGGCAATATAAAGATAGCCACGCTCCAGGAGTTCGGGCATTTGCCGGAAAAAGAAGGTCAACAGCAAGGTGCGGATATGGCTGCCGTCAACATCGGCATCGGTCATGATAATGATTTTGTGATAGCGGCTTTTGTCAGGGTTGAAATCCTCGGGGCCAATGCCGGTACCGAGGGCCGCGATCAAGGTGCCGATTTCAGCACTTGAAAGCATTTTATCAAAACGCGCCCGCTCCACATTGAGAATTTTACCACGCAGCGGCAAAATTGCCTGGGTGCGGCGGTCACGTCCTTGCTTGGCGGAACCACCGGCGCTGTCACCCTCGACCAGGAACAGTTCTGCTTGCGCTGGATCACGTTCCTGACAATCGGCCAGCTTGCCGGGCAGGTTGGCGATGTCTAGCGCCCCTTTTCGGCGTGTCAATTCTCGCGCCCGCCGGGCCGCTTCACGTGCGGCGGCGGCTTCATAGGCTTTGGTGACCACTCGTTTAGCGTCGGCAGGGTGCTCTTCAAACCACTGTTGCAGTTTGTCGGAGACGATATTTTCAACCACTGGCCGGACTTCCGAGGAAACGAGCTTGTCCTTGGTCTGCGAGGAAAATTTCGGATCCGGAACTTTGACCGATAACACACAGGTCAAGCCTTCGCGGGCGTCATCGCCCGTCAGCGATACTTTTTCCTTTCGAGCGATTCCGCTTTCCTGGGCATAAGCGTTTACATGCCGGGTTAAGGCACCGCGAAAACCGGCCAAATGGGCACCGCCGTCGCGCTGCGGGATGTTATTGGTAAAGCACAGCATGGTTTCGTGGTAGCTGTCGGTCCACTCCATCGCAACTTCAACCGTGATACCGTCCCGCTCGCCCAGCATCATGATGGTCGGGTGCAAGCTTTGCCTGGTGCGATCAAGATATTCCACGAAAGCGGTCAGGCCGCCCTCATAAAATAGCTCATGAACGATCGGGTCAGCGGGCCGATTGTCGGTTAAGACGATGCGGACACCGGAGTTCAAAAAGGCCAGCTCACGCAGCCGATGTTCCAGGGTGGCAAGATCGAAAACAGTTTGCGAGAATGTTTCCGATGACGGCAAAAAAGTGATTTCCGTGCCGGTCCGCTGCGTGTCACCGGTGATGGTCAAGTCGCCATTCGGCTCACCATCTCGGAAACTTAACTGATGGATTTTGCCGTCCCGGTAAATGCTCAACGACAGGTCAACCGACAGAGCATTCACAACCGATACGCCAACCCCATGCAGACCGCCGGAAACCTTATAGGAGTTTTGGTCAAATTTACCGCCTGCGTGTAACTGCGTCATGATCACTTGGGCCGCCGATACGCCTTCTTCGGCATGCACACCGACAGGAATGCCGCGGCCATTGTCGGTCACCGTCACCGAGCCGTCACCATTCAAGGTCACGGTCACATGATCGCAATGCCCCGCCAAAGCTTCATCAATGGCATTATCAACCACCTCATAGACCATATGGTGCAGGCCGGAGCCATCATCGGTATCGCCGATATACATGCCTGGCCGCTTGCGGACAGCATCTAAGCCGCGCAGCACCTTGATCTGGTCGGCACCGTATTCGGCAGAGTCGTTATTTTCATTTCCCTCGACTTCGGTCATTGCCGATTGTCTCCATATATTTTCAATGCGGCGTTATGATGCCGTCTTCAACGTGGTAAAAAGCTGCCCGCCCCGACAGCTCTGCAAATGCCGGCGCGTCTGTCCCGGTGAACCAAGCCTGGCCGCCAAGACTAAGAACTTCATCAAATAATGCCGCCCGTCTGGTTGCATCTAAATGCGCCGCGACCTCATCCAGCAGCAGCAGCGGGGCGGCCCCGCAATAGGCATGATGCAGCCGCGCATGGGCCAGCATGATCGCGATCAGCAACGCTTTTTGCTCGCCTGTCGAGCAGCGATCGGCGGTTGCCCCTTTATCAATATGCGTCACCGCCAAGTCCGTGCGGTGCGGGCCGTCAAAGCCATTATCGCCGGCATGGCGGGCCAATTGCAATTGCGCCTTAAGCTGACTTTCAACATCAATCGCCGGCAAGCTATCAAGCCAGCGGTCAAGCGGACCGTCAACCTCAATCCGCGCCTTTGGAAAGCCACCGCGTGAGGTGGCGCAGGCATGATCAAGCCGTTCCGCCATTTCCCGCCGGGCGGCCGCAACCGCAACCCCTGTACCGGCAATGGTTTCTTCTAACGCCGTCAACCAATGGGCATCTGCAGGACCGAGTTTTAACAAGCGTGAGCGTTCACGCATGGCATGCTCAAAACGACTGACTCGCCCCGCATGGGCCGGATCAAAGGCCAAAACCAGACGGTCTAAAAAGCGCCGCCGACCACCGCCACCTTCTGCGAATAAACGGTCCATCGCAGGCGTTAACCAGCTGACCGCTAAAAGCTCGCACAAGCCAGCTTGCCCGCGCACCGGCACACCATCGATACGGATCAGCCGGCGTTCACTTGCTGCCGTTGCATCGCGGCCGGTGCCGACACGAATAACCTCATCGCCGGTATCAATATCCGCCGACATGGCCCATGCCGGCGCGGTTTCGGCATTTGAGGGGGCGTCATGGTCAATGTCGGACAACCGGGCCCGCCGCAAGCCACGTCCGGGAGCCAAAAACGACAGCGCTTCCAACAGATTGGTTTTGCCCGCACCATTTGGCCCAAGCAGCACCACGGCACCGGCATCAGGTTGTATTTCGGCCGCCCGGTAGTTGCGAAAACAATTTACCGTCAGCCGTTTAATCTGTGGCCGAGGGGAGAGCAATGATGACGGCTCCAGCCTTGGGTGCGGAAAGGATGTCGCGATCACATTCAAGGTTTGACCAACTTTCGCCTTAAACCCGCATCGGCATCAAAACATAAAGTGCACTATCGTCGGCACTGTCCCGAATAATTGTCGGCGCGGCAGCATCAGCAAGCGTAAACACCGCTTCGCCACCATCGATCTGGGCGGCAATATCCAGCAGATAGCGGGAATTAAAACCGATTTCCAGCGGCGTCGCATTGTAATCGACTTCCAGCTCCTCACGCGCCGAGCCTGCTTCCGGACTATTCGCCAACAGCACCAATGCGCCGTTGCCGATGGTCATTTTAATGGCCCGGGATTTTTCGGTGGAGATGATCGCAACCCGATCAACGGCAGCTGAAAACGTCTTGCAATCAACATGCAAAATTTTGTCGTTTTCGGTGGGGATCACACGCTCATAATCCGGGAAGGTACCGTCAATTAATTTTGTCGTTAGAACACTGTCCGCAAAGGTGAAACAGAGTTTGGTTTCGGACAGGCTGACATCGATATCGCCATCGATTTCATCAATCAGCTTGCGCAGCTCGACAACTGCTTTGCGGGGGGCAATCACCGATGGCATGCTTTCGGCACCAACCGGCAGCGGCATCTCAACCCGCGCCAAGCGATGGCCGTCGGTGGCGACCGCCCGCAGCACCTGAACGTCGGCACTTTGGCCGGCATGCAAATAAATGCCATTAAGATAATAACGGGTTTCTTCGGTTGAAATCGCAAACCGAGTCCGGTCAATTAACATTTTTGCATCGGTCGCCGAGAGCGTGAAGGCGACACTTAAGTCGTCACGGCTCACCGCCGGAAAGTCTTCAACAGGCAAGGTTGGTAAGGTGAACACCGAGCGCCCGGCACGGATGGTCATGCGGTCACTATCGCCGGCCGTGTCCAATTCAACTTCGGCACCGTCCGGCAGCTTGCGGACGATCTCATGGATCATCTGCGCGGCAACCGTCGTTTCGCCCGGCTGGTCAATCGCACAGCCGACGGATTCGATGATCGACATATCCATATCGGTCGCCGTTAAGCTCAGTCGGCCATCACCGGCACGCAACAGAACGTTTGATAGGATTGGAATGGTATTGCGGCGCTCAACAACGCTTTGAACGTGGCCCAACGGTTTCAAAAGAGCAGCGCGATCAATTGTAATTTTCATCGGATTCTCGATCGTTCACATAGCTAATTTACGGTTGCGATTCCATCGAATCACTTGACCGTTAGCTATACCACAAAACCTGCCTGTGGTGATATTTAACAGGGTTTTAACAATATTTTTGTTAACGCTGTCGGTGTGGCGATCAAAAGGCCCGGAAATGCGCGTCGAAAACCGCCATTGACGGCCGCACTCATGCTAGCTTTCCAGCATCCGGCGCAGCAAATCCACATCTTCTGCGAATTGTTGATCAACGATCCGCAATTCTTCCACCCGCTTGACCGCATGCATCACGGTAGTGTGATCCCGGCCGCCGAACTTACGGCCAATCTCCGGCAATGATCGTGGGGTCAGTTTTTTTGACAAATACATGGCCACCTGGCGGGGCCGGGCAATGGCCCGCGCACGCCGCACTGAATGCATATCCGTCAGCCGAATGTTGTAGTGACCGGCGACCTGCTTTTGAATTTCCTCGACCGTGACACGCCGGTCATTGGCCCGCAACAGGTCATGCAGAACCTCTTGCGTGCTTTCCAAGGTAATCTCCCGGCCGACAAGGGTGGAATGGGCGACAATCCGGTTCATCCCGCCTTCAAGTTCACGCACGTTAGAGCTGATTTTATGGGCCAAAAACTCCAGCACTTTGAGCGGAATATCAACCCCGACTTTTTCGGCTTTCGACTGCAGAATGCCAAGCCGTAATTCATAGGTCGTGGGATGAATATCAGCGACCAAGCCCCACCCCAGCCGCGAGCGCAACCGCTCCTCCACACCTTGCAAGTCGGTTGGCGACTTATCCGCAGAGATGATTACTTGGCGATTACGGTCGATCAGCGCGTTGAAGGTATGGAAAAATTCTTCCTGGGTCGACTCTTTGCCGCTGATGAACTGGAAGTCATCAATCATCAGCACATCGACCGACCGAAATTGATCCTTGAAGGCAACGGTATCTTTGAACCGAAGCGCCCGGACAAACTGATACATGAACTTCTCGGCCGTTAAGTACAATACGTTTCGGCCCGGATGGCGCTGACGAATATGCCAGGCAATGGCATGCATCAAATGGGTCTTACCAAGGCCGACACCACCATATAAAAACAACGGGTTAAACGGCACATGCTCGCTTTCAGCAACTCGCCGAGCGGCCGCAAAAGCAAGCTCATTGGGTTTACCGACAACGAAATTATCGAAGGTCAAGCGGTGGTCTAAATGCGCTTCACCGACAGCGTCGCTGCCGTTGACCTGGCGAAGAGCTGCCGGCCCGGTGTTCGCATCCGACACGGCGTCCAGTACTGAATCCAGCACTGCATCCTCTGCCACCGGGGTTGCCGCCGTCACCCGCCGCACGACAATATCGACGGTTGTCAGTCCACGCACTTCGGCCAACCAAAGCGCCACCAGTCGGTCACGGTAAAGAGCCGCCACCCGATCGCGCAAAAACGGCGAAGTGACAGCCAATGTGACACAGCCGTCGATGACGTCGCATAATGTCAAAGGTTTCAAGAAACCACGATAAACAGCATCGCCAAATTCATCGCGCAGGCGTGCCCTAATCCGAATCCACGCACTATTGATGGTCTCACCCGAGGGATGGTGGTTGTTGGTCAATGACATGCTTTAACGTACCTTTTCTGGCGCTTATGCTCGCAATATTCGACCGCGAACGTCGCGCTTTTTTTTCTTAAGCCACCCTTAGCCAGGAAAGCACCACTGGACCCACACGTCGGTTGGGACACTCGCCCGTTTGTTTTACAACTTTTAACTTTGGCCCCCAAATGAAGCGCTCTTCAATACTTATTGTGCCAGGCTTTTTACTTCTTGACGAAACCCTTTTTGCGATTAACGGAAGCAGAAATATCCGCTGGCCTGCCTGAATACTCAAGGCACTACTTCTAGGACAGGTGTTGTTTCCGTCGCTCGAGTTATATTGTTACCTCATGGTGCGGCCTCGACGCAACCACGACAAGGCACCTTTTTTTCACATTTTTGCGAATCTTTTTGTTGACAGTTTGGGAAGCCATAAAGAATCAAGGCTTTGCATAATTTCCTTCATAAACTGTATTTTGTTGGTCCAAAAATTGAAAAAGGCTTGCTTTTCAGGCCTTTGCGAAACGGGGGTTATTGTAACCAAACGGTAATTTTTTTTGCCCTGGTATGAGATCGCTTGCGCCGTAGCAAACCATGTTGTCACCTTGACAGCGCGTTCACGGCAGGTGGGCAGCGGC
>MDTB01105419.1_pt1 | contig 42192 bp, 33 predicted proteins | sample 811161 | NCBI WGS metagenome assembly MDTB01 (sample SAMN05326650, study PRJNA326480) | marine metagenome | isolation source: seawater | place: Mediterranean Sea | collected 2009 | reverse complement strand
TGCCCATGAAGCACACGGAGATCACGGTTCAAAGTCCGATGTCCTGAGGGAAAAACTGCATCACCTTGAGCGTGAGATCGAGGAACTGCACGACGCAGGTAAGCATGAACACGCGGAGAAGCTGGAACACCATGCCCGTGAGATTCACCAGCAACTGGAAGGCGACGAAAGCCGCCATCACGACGACCACGACGGTCATCATGAGGATGCCTTGAGGGAAAATTTACATCATTTAGAACGTGAGATCGAGGAACTGCATGACGCAGGCAAACACGAGCACGCGGAGAACCTGGAACATCATGCTCGTGAGATGCGCAAGCATCTGAAAGTCGGCGTAGGCCGCCATCACGAAGATCATGAGGATCACGGAAATCATGATGGCCGTCATCATGAGGGTGACCGTGCGGATGCCAAGATGCGCGTTTACTCCGAGCAGTTGCAGTCCAAGCGCCACGGTGTGGAAGCGCGTCTTGAGAAGTTTAAGGTTGCTTTGGTGCAAGTAGAGGGGGATGACGATGAAGCTCAGAAGAAACGTCGGCAGATGAAACAACGCATGGCCGAGCTGGAATCTCAGCACAAAGTCATCATGGATAAAATGGAAGGGCTCAAGCGCCGTTCCGGAGAGCGTCGCGACTCTGAGCATCACGATCACGAGACGCACAAGGACTGAAGTCTGGGCTCAGATGTCTCTTGCCTGAAAAGACGGCAATTTTCTGGCATCGTGGCATCAGGGAAAGGCTATCGTGCCTGCCACGTTCAGCCTTCCAGCGGATGCCCGTTGCCAAGAAAAATCAGTACGGTTCGATACCCGATTTCGATGTTTCAAATGCATTGTCATGGTTTTGCATGGCGGGTGTATTCTTATTCAAAACAACAGGCAGGTACAAGCGGCGTTTCAGCTCAGCTGAAAGCGTTGCATCTCCACGGCGTTTCCCCCTGATTTCCTCAAGGGACGCGGTTCTGGCTGGGCGAAGCCATTGCCATCCACCGCGCGCACCCGCACTTCATAAACCCCTGCCTGCAGACCATGGAGGGTGATTCCCCAATATCCTGTTCCGAAACGCATGGGCCACTCTCTGGGTTGGCCGGTCCTCGCATCAAATCCGAGAAGCTGGTGAGGTCTGACGTCCGGAGGCAGGATTTGTTCCCAATCGGGGGGAGGGTAGATACGGCAGGGTTTCCAATCCGCCTCAGGTTGTGCTCGCTCCGCATCTTCCTGGGGCTGCGCATCCTTGGCAACTCGGCGCAGGCTGTATTCGACTCGCTTCAGGCCTGAGAGGCCAGAGATTACCTTTCCAGTCAAAGTCACCGGCTGGCTGGCGGACATGCGCTCAGGGACCGGGTCCACGTAGGCGGATGTCTTCAGGTGGGATTCAGGATCGTTGTTCTGGAGGGCATAGGTGTCATTGGCGCGGTAATCGTTGGTGAGAAAAATCTGCTGCAGCCACTTGATGGACTTGAAGCCATGGGCCCATGGGACGATCATGCGCACGGGGCCACCGCGCAGGGGTGTGATGGGTTGCCCATTGAGTCGGTAAGCCAGCATGGGAGGGAAGCCCCCCGGGGGCGTCTCCATTGCCTGTGTGTAACTGAGTGACGACTGAAAGATCTGCTCGGGATCTTCGTTGTGAAAGCCTCGGTAATAAATGCGCCGGACATCTTTCATCTTCCCGCAGAGCTTCAACACTTCACGCAGGGGGACACCTTCCCAGAGTCCCTGTCCCAGGGGCTCTGGGATGTTCAGGCACTGGGTGGCCTTGATGAACTTGACTCCATGGCTCTTGCCAAGCTCGCGAAGGGTTTCCAGGTCAAGGGCCGTCCCGTCCCTCAATGTGTGTGGGGCTTGAATCCGGGCGGGCTGCGTAACGTATGGAGGTTCCACCTGTGGATCCGTCGTCATTTCCAGGCGCCATGTTTCCGGTGTCATGCGGGCCTCGACAAGGGCTTTACCGGTGAGTGTGTGGGGCTTCGGATTGCCCCTGGCAACGGTATTGAAGGACTCAGCGGGCGTCAGGAATGGGTGCGGGCAGGCAGGAAGTGCTGTGGCCTGGTTTGTCGCTGCGCCAGAAAGGATGTCTGCTTGGATGGGCTGAGCGGCTGCCAGGCTGGTCATCGTCCATGCGGCACTGTTGGACACAAAGGCTCGCCGTGAAATTGCCTCGGCATCCCCCGGAGAAGAAGGTTTATGCATATCATTCTCCACATTACACACTTTGGTGCTCAGGACAAGGCATGATCCGGATTGCTGAGGTGGATGAATCTCTGATCTGAGGGTCCGCTTTATAGCTTGTGATTGGGGGTGTTGACAGAAATCTTGTCAAATTTGTTTTTTTGGTTTATCTGACCCATATGTATATCAAGCAAGTCCCCATCGTGGGGCCATGCAGCTCGCATGGCTGTTTCCTTCAGGCTAAGAATCTTTCCTCCAAGGACGCTTTTTCATGGATCACTCCCACAGTGTCGCCAAGCAATTCTGCGTGTCTTGCGGTAGCTCTGATGCTGCTGCTGTCTTCCAGTCTTTGGGGAAGTGGCCTGGCTACTGCGGTTCCCGGTTTGTCCGCGGAAGCGCTTGAGTCGCTTGTCGCACATTACGACGGAAGCCAGGGTGTGGAAACGGATGACAGTGCGGTCCTCTCATGGACCCCAGTGGATGCGCAGGGTGAACTTCTGAACGAGATGAAACTCGAGTCCATGCAGCGGGGAGGCGGGGCGTCGGATCTGATCAGCTACCATCCCGAGGGACGATTGTTGTTTGATGACACGGCCGAAGGTGATGATGGAAGGTATCTGGAGGGAACGCTCTCCAACGACGGGTCTACCTCTTTCACCGTCATCTGGCGTGGTCAATACAGCGCGGACGCTCCCTTTGCGACGTCGGGCACCTACGCCTACAACATCGGCCCCAACGCCACTTCCCACCAGCGTGATGATGGGAAGGGTGGCTTTGTGGTGGAACAGTATAACGGTACGACTTACGCAGGGGACGACATCACGGCCTATGACGGAGTGCCTACGGTATGGAGCAGTGTCCTTGCGGAAAACAGTCATGCTTTCTATGCCAACGGGGAGAACTTGAATCTCGGAGGCATGCCGTCCTACCAGCTCAATGCCCAGGCATCGATCATCCTGGGAGCATACAGCGCGAGTGGCTATGATTTCGTTGGCGAGATCGAGGAACTCCTGATTTTTGAGAGTGCTCTTTCGACTAGTGATCGTGAACTGATCGAGACCTACCTGGGCAGCACGCCTCCTGACGAGGAAGAGCCTGTGGTTGATGCGCCCGGTATTGTTATCTTCAGGGAGGGGAATGAGGTGACCATTCAGATCAGTGAACAGGCACATTTGCTTGCTTCAGATGATCTGGTGAATTGGTCGATCATCCCCGAAGCGGCTCCCGAGCTGACCCTGCCGGCGGATCAGGGCCAGCAGTTTTTCCGTGCAGTCGATTCCATCAGCGAAATTTCGGAGGGGATGGTTTTCCGAACCCGGGTTTCCTCGGATACGTGGAGGGAAGCTGAGTATCATCTGGATACGGGTGCTTTTTACTTTATCGGAGAAAAGTCTCACGGCTTTGATCATTACACCAGTGGTGGTAACGATCTCTGGTGGTGTTACATGAACACCGGAGGCAAGGGATCGGGACTCATCGAATTCCTCATGGAACGTAATCAGGATGCCGAGGCGACCAAGAACCGGGCTCTCGACAACGGATGGTTGACTTACACGGGCAATGCCTATGGGTTCCTCGAGCTTGAAGCGCTGCCGGCACAGCAGACTCTGGTGAATCATACGGCACCGGAAACAAGTGGTCAGAATGATACAACCGAAGCGTATTCAGAGGATTACGATGTGATCGATCACGAGAACGTGTATTACGTGCTCTATCGTAATGCAGGTAATGGGCATCTGTATCTGGGGATCGGAGGGCCCTCTCTTAGGGAACAGGCCGGGTCACTGCCTCCCGGTGATGGCAGTCCCAACCGGGACAACGGGGTGCGGGGGGATGTGGCCTTCAAAACAGTCATTCCGCTGTCCGATGCGGACAAACAGGCATTGATCGAAACATTCACTCCCATGACACCTGCCTACAATGACACTTCCGGAGCCTACCATTACATGCACCCCGAGGGGCTTTGATGACTCGGGCGATTCCGCCTGGCGATGCAAATAACGGCATCATGCCTTCAGCCCTCCTGCCTGCGTCAGGCGCGAGGGCTGCTTGCGCGTCTGAGGTATGAGTATCAATAGTTAATTTTGACCCCTAGTGGATAGTTGCCAAGTGCTTTGCTTGAGGTTTATGATCCGCTCTGGTTATATGTGCTTTGTTTGTCGCTGGAGCTCTGGCTATGGATTATAAGGTCCAATTTGATGTATTCGAGGGTCCGATGGATCTGCTTCTTTATCTGGTAAGGAAGCAGGAGGTGGATATTTATCAAGTGAACCTGACCCAGCTGGCGACGGAATTCATCCAGTATGTCGAGTTCATGCGTGAACTGGATCTGGATGTTGCCGGTGAGTTTGTCGTGATGGCAGCGACATTGATGTACATCAAAAGCAAGGAGCTGTTGCCCAAGGACAAGCAAGTGCTGCTGGAGGATGATGACGAAGGGCAGGATCCACGTTGGGAATTGATCCGCCAGCTCGTGGAATACAAGAAATTCAAGGATGCAGCGGCTCAATTGAAGGAGAAAGAGATTGAGCAGGAATCCATTTTTGTCAGGCAGGCGCCCAAACCCAACTTCAAATTGATGGAAACCCGGGAGGCTCCGCGTCCGGATGTCAGTGTGTTCGATCTGGTGAAGGCGGTGGGGACGATCCTTCAGCGCATCGAGGACAAGGAAGGTCAGACCCGTGAAATTCAGGCAGATACCTGGTCGGTCAGTCAGAAAATTGAAATGTTTCGAAAACGGACTCAGACGCAGAAACGCTTCAAATTCTCCGAATTGTTTGAGGATGATCGCACCCGGCAGGAAGTGGTGGTGACTTTTCTGGCGCTCTTGGAGATGATCCGTATGAAACAGTTGCAGGCGGTGCAGCCAAGTCCTTTTGAAGAAATTGAAATTCAACCGGCTCAGGCAAGTGATGAACAGGCATCGAATCCCGAGGATGCTGCGCATGAAGAAGAGGCATCGGGGCAGGCCCAGAACCCTTCATCCTAGTTGTGTGACATGGAATTAAAACTCGTTCTGGAATCCATTTTATTTTCTTCACAGAAACCGCTGTCGATTGCGGAACTGCGTGCATGTATCAAGGAAGCACCCGGCTACGCCGAGGAGCCCATTCCCACGGAGCTTCAGCAAGTCAAAGCAGCGGTCCTTGAGCAGACGCTCGAAGACTTGTCCCGGGACATCAATGTAATGGGGCGGAGTTTTCGCCTGACCTGTGTCGCAGGTTCGTGGCAGTTTGTGAATGCACCGGAGTATGTGGCCTGGATCAAGGCATTGGTTGGACATCGCCCCCGCGCCCCGCGATTGACGCAGGCCGCGCTTGAGACTCTGGCGATCATCGCCTATCGACAACCCCTGACGCGTGCCGAGGCGGAGCAGATCCGTGGAGTGTCGGTGGATGGGGTGCTGAAGATGCTTATTGACCGGGGACTGGTGGAGCAGGCAGGACGCGCCGAGGTGCTTGGGCGGCCCATGACCTTCAAGACGACCGAGCTGTTTCTGGAGTATTTCGGTTTGAAGAACCTCGAAGACCTGCCGGCTGCCGATGACTTGCGGAGAGTTCCCGTGGATAAACCGCCCGGACTCAACACAAGTGATCCCGAGTTGGATACCGCCGAGACCTCGGATTCGGAAGCTGACACAGTCGAAGAATCAAGTGACAATGATCCAGAGGCAGAAAACGATGCGTCTGATCCCAACGACGTGGACAAGGCATTCGATGCCGATGACGCAAAGGACTCAGGCGAGGATGAGGAAGATGAGTTCGGCGATGAGGAAGATGAGGATTGGGAGTCGGACGACTTGAAGGAAGACGATGAGAGCAGCGCCGGGGATGGGTTTGACGACGATGCTGAATTAGAGAACGACCCCTCCCGGAATTAAACCCGGGAATGTACGCAAAAGGAGGATTATGAGTTTGGATAAACACCGTCAAGCGATCGACTCGATTGATGCGAAACTAGTGGCTTTGTTAAACGAGCGGATTGATCACGTGCAGGCGATCGGGCAGATCAAGCACCGTGACGGCGGCTCGATCTATGCCCCTCACCGCGAGAAGGCGGTGCTGGACCGGGTCTGCGCACTGAATGAGGGCTCCTTGCCAAGCGAATCACTGCGTGCGGTTTACCGGGAGATCATGTCGGCTGCCATCGCACTCGAAAAACCCACGACCATTGCCTTTTTTGGTCCCGAAGCAACCTATACCCACCAGGCTGCGATTCGGAAATTTGGTGCCAGCCTCGGCTATCAGGCGCTGAAAACGATTGGTGACGTGTTTGATGAAGTGTCCAAGGAACGGGCGGATTACGGTGTTGTGCCGGTTGAAAACTCGACCGAGGGAGTCGTTACCCACACGCTGGACATGTTTGTGGACAGTCCACTCAAGATCGTCGCACAGATTGTGATGAGGATTCAGCATTGCCTTCTTGGTACCGGTGAACGATCTGAAATTAAAAAACTTTATACCCATCCCCAGCCTCTCGGTCAGTGTCGCATATGGTTGCAGACTCAAATACCTCATGTTGAGGTCATCGAGACAAGCTCGACGACACGTGCTGCAGAACTGGCTGCCAAAGAACCCAACGCAGCGGCCATTGCCGGTGCACTTGCTGCAGAACATTATGGTCTGAATATCCTGGAATCCGATATTCAGGACAATGCCGCCAATGCGACGCGTTTTCTGGTTCTTGGTAAACAGTGCAGTCCGGCTACCGGAGAGGATCGAAGCAGCATCATGGTGAGCATTGATCACAGTGTCGGTGCCTTGCATCGGGCGATTGCCCCCTTCCAATCGCTTGAACTGAACATGTCCAAAATCGAGTCCAGACCCAGCAAACGCAAGGCATGGGAGTATTTCTTCTTCATCGATTTTGACGGGCACATGGATGATTCGAAGGTGAAGGAAGCTGTCGCATTGCTTGAGCGGGAATGCAATTCCGTGAAAATACTGGGTTCTTATCCGAAGAGCGAATAGCTCGTATCCGACGCCTTGATCCCTGCTGATAGCTTCTGCGTTTGACCACTCTTAGCATGTCTGTTGTGTGATTTCGTTGCTGTTTCGAGGATGCCGGTTCCGTGGATAGAATGTTCGCAGGAAAGGATTTCATTGGATCCTTCCATCATTCATGGAATGGTTGGGTTCAAATGCACATCGAATTAATCAATACCGGCAGCGAATTACTTCTGGGGCAGACGCGCAACACCCATCAGGCATGGATTGCAAAGCAGCTGTCCGAGGCCGGCTACCTGTTGAGCCATCAGTGCACCGTCTCAGATACCGGACCCGCTATCCAGGGGGCTTTGCGCGAGGCTTTGAAGCGAGCGGACCTGATCCTGACTACGGGTGGACTGGGCCCCACCTCCGATGACCGGACCCGTGATTTTCTCTCGGAGCTCATTGAGCGTCGCCTCATCAAGTCCGAGACCATCGTGGAGCATATCCGGAATTATTTTGAAGGGCGGGGAAGGGTCATGCCCGAGCAGGTGACCATTCAGGCGATGATTCCAGAAGGATGCGAATATTTCCTCAACCAATTCGGAACGGCGCCGGGTTTGTTGATTCCGTTGGATCCCAATCCATTTCGTGCATCCGGCAAACCTGCATGGATCGCCATGTTTCCTGGCCCACCCCGGGAACTGCACCCCATGTTCAGAGACCAATTCATGCCTTGGCTGGAGCGAAGGCTACCTCTGGATCAGGCTTATCAATGTCGTATTCTCAGGACCAGTGGACTGGGTGAAAGCTGGATCGAGGAACGGCTTTCAAAGAAACTGGCATCCTTGATGGAGCAGGGACTCGACGTAGGTTATTGCGCGCGCAGCGGGGAGGTGGACATCCGTTTTACGGCTGATGGGTCTGAAGCCGAATCGCTGATACACCAGAGTACCGCGATCACTTACGAAGACATGGGACCTCTTATCTACGGAGAAGGGGAGGTGTCACTGGAGGCTGTATTGATCGAGGCATGCAAAGCCAGGGGACTCAAAATGGCACTGGCAGAATCATGCACCGGGGGAGGCATGGCGCATGTGATCACCAATGTGCCCGGAGCTTCAGAGGTGCTTCACTGTGGTGTGGTCAGCTATGCCAACGAAGCCAAGACTAACCTTTTGAGCGTGCCTGCACCTTTGATCGAGGAGCACGGTGCCGTGAGTGAACCCGTCGCTCGTGCGATGGTGGAGGGTGCCTTGAAGGTTTCAGGGGCCGACCTTGCCCTTGCTGTCACGGGTATTGCCGGGCCCTCCGGGGGAAGTCCGGAAAAACCGGTGGGAACTGTTTTCATCGCTGTTGCCGACAGGTCGCGGGTGCATCTGGTCAAGAAACTCAACCCCTACGATCGTGAAACCTTTAAATTCGTGACCATCAATCAGGGATTGGAATTGCTGCGCCGGATGGTGCTTGGAATCTCCATGACCGACGAATGACGCTCGCTCAAGGGAGAAATCTGGCAGGGGAAAGTAAGTGGTCATCCTTAAATTCACCATTGACGCGCGTCTTTTCCCGATTAATATCTCCCACTTATTTTTGAACCTTACTATTTGAAATTGGAACGTTAGAAACTCTATGTCAGTCAAAATCGCAATCAATGGTTTCGGAAGAATCGGTCGTCTGGTCTTCCGCGCACTCGCAGAACAAGGTCTCCTCGGAAACGAAGTTGAAGTCGTTGCCGTGGGAGACATCGTACCCGCCGATAATCTGGCTTACCTTTTGAAATACGACTCCACACAGGGTCGTTTCAAAGGTGAAGTCAGTTCCAAGAAATCATCTGCCGACAAGGAAGACGATGATGTATTGGTCGTGAATGGCAAAGACATCCACGTTGTCAGCGCACGCCAACCTTCCGGGCTTCCCTGGAAGGACCTTGGAGTCGAACTCGTGATCGAATCCACCGGATTGTTCACCAGTGCCGATGCTGCTCAAGGTCACATCGAAGCGGGTGCCAAGAAGGTGATCATCTCCGCTCCTGCCAAAGGGGATGGTATCGCGACCCTCGTGATGGGCGTGAATCACGAATCCTATGAGCCCGCAAACCATCACATCATTTCCAACGCTTCCTGTACCACCAACTGTCTGGCTCCTCTGGTATATGTGTTGCTCAAGGAAGGATTTGGCATTGAGGAAGGTCTGATGACCACCGTGCACGCTTACACCGCTACCCAGAAAACAGTGGACGGACCCAGCCGCAAGGACTGGAAAGGTGGACGCTCCGCTGCCATCAACATCATTCCTTCCGGTACTGGCGCCGCCAAAGCTGTGGGACTCGTGCTTCCGGAAGTGAAGGGTAAGCTGACAGGTATGGCATTTCGCGTGCCGACCCCCACCGCTTCCTGCGTGGACTTGACCGTTCGCACCGTGAAAGAAACCAGCTACGCTGAAATTTCCGCTGCCATGAAAAAAGCCAGTGAAACATATCTGAAAGGTGTGCTGGAATGGACCGAGGACGAAGTGGTCAGTACCGACTTCATTCACTGCGAATCTTCCTCCATCTTTGATGCAGGCAGTGGCCTTGAGTTGAATAGCCGTTTCTTCAAACTGGTCAGCTGGTATGACAACGAATGGGGTTACAGCAACCGCGTCGGTGATTTGCTGAAATACATCCTTGGCAAAGGTCTTTGATCCGCTGAATCACTTATTTTCATTACACGAAGGGCGATCGAAGGGTCGCCCTTTTTTGATGCATGGAACCTTCGTTCAACAAGCCCGATTTATCCCAGGAAACCATAGCGCTTCGAGAAGCCTGGATGCGTCATGACGATGCCTTCCTGAAGGATTATCTCATCTCGGATGTGGAGGATCCCCGCATTCACTTTCCGAGTATTTTTACGCGTGGCATGATTGCGGAAGCATTGTTCCCTGAAAAGTTCCGTGAACTGATATGGGAGGAATACCGGTTCGGCATATGCTTGAGCTACATGCGGCGTGTGTTTCAGCAGAGGCCCTCGAGTGGTACCTCTGGATTTCTACTGGAAGCATTGAAGCAGGGGGATGAAATTTTTCAAGCTATCCCGGTGCCTGCATACATGCATGCATCCTGGCAACAGTTGAATGCCTCGCGTTCGGATTCCAACTACATTGCTGCCTGTCTGGAGCAGGGTGTGTCCGGAGAAAAGGCGGCGGCATTCCAACCCGAGTTATTGAATACTTTTCAGCATCGGTGGAGGGATGCATTGTCAGATCATTGTCAGACTTCTCTCAAGGTGATGGAACCTGCCTGTGGGTCCGCCAACGATTATCGTTTTCTTCATTCCTTTGGTCTGGGTGCCTGCATCGATTACGAAGGTTTCGATATCTGTCCCAAGAATATTTCTAATGCACGTGGCATGTTTCCTGAGATCAGGTTCAACGAGGGAAGTGTGTTTGAGGTGGATGCTCAGGATCGCACAGTCGATTTTCTTTTTGTCCATGATCTGTTCGAGCATCTTTCGATTGCTGGTATGGAGCGGGGTCTGGATGAGCTATGTCGCGTGACGCGCGGGACGGCTTGTCTGTGCTTTTTCAACATGGCTGAGCGCGCAGATCATCTGGTTCAACCCAAAGAAGGTTACCATTGGAATCGATTGAGCCTGGAAAAGATCACTCGGTTTCTGGATTCTCGATGTGAGCAATTGCAGGTCATTCACACTGCCAGCTTCCTGCATCAGGCATTTGCCTGCAACGATTATCACAATCCAGGATCTTATGCACTTGTCCTGGATTTTCATGTAAAATAAAAGCGTGCAATTTATTTTCATCACGGCCTAATGGTGGAAATGCTTCATCATGTTCAGGCTCTTAAAGTTATGGCATGGAGGGGTTTGGTGTATGGAAATGCTGATAAATATTCTGGTCGGACTTGCTTTGCTTTGCTTGCTTGTCTGGCTGGCTTGGAAAATCGTCAAAGCTGCGATGAATCGTTCTGATGAGCCTGCCGCATTGGGATTGAAGTGGCTGATCACCCTTGTCCTCGTGGGGTTCTGGGTTTTTGCCTTACGCGGACTTCTCAGTTCGGGTCCCGGAGTCGTGATCATGGTTCCGATCAGCGTGCTCATCGGCTTTATTCTTGGTATTCTCTGGACACCTACCCTGGCCAAGACATTGGTGAGTCCGTTGACGAGTATGTTCGATGGGGGAAATATTGAGGCGGAACCCGTTCCTTTTTACGCTATTGCAGAGGCCAAACGAAAGCGAGGGCTCTATGATGCATCCATCGCCGAAGTGAGGAAGCAACTGGCCAAGTTCCCCCGTGACATGCAGGGGCACTTGATGTTGGCAGAGTTGTTTGCCGAGGATCAAGGGGATGTGGACGGGGCTGTAGAATGTCTGGAGCAGTTTTATGCCGAGCATGAGCTCGGTGCTGTGAACGGGGCTTTTGTGCTGAACCGGCTTGCTGATCTCCAGCTCAAGTTCAAGAAAAACCCCCAGCAGGCCCGAGCGTATGTACAGCGAATTCACTCGGATTTTCAAGATACCGATCAAGCTGATAAAGCGCTTCAGCGCATTGCACATCTGCAGGATGAAGATTTCCTTGTCACGCGTCAGGACAAGAAAAAATTTGAGGTCAAAAAATCCAATCTAAAGCTGGGTTTGATGGATCATTCAGAGATGGTCCAAGCCCCGGTCAATGATCTGGATGGAAAAGCGCATGAACTGGTGATGCATCTGGAGCAGCATCCGAACGACACGGATGCGCGCGAGCAGCTGGCCTGGATTTATGCCAAGCATTATGGAAAGATTGACTGGGCGATTGAACAGCTGAAAGAGCTGGCGCACATGGAGCATCAATCTGTTTCTCAGATTGCTCGGTGGTATCATCAGATGGCGGATATCCATTGTCGATTTTCCGGTAGCTCTGAAGCGGCGAAGTTTGCTCTGGAAGAATTCATCCAACGCTTTCCCCAGAGCGGTCATTCAGAACGCGCCCGGACAAGGCTCAAACGATTGAAACTGGAGTCGAAGACATCAAAAAAGAGCCAGTCTGATGAGACTGGCTCTTTTCCAAGTAAAATGGATTAGTTCAGTGGAAATTATTTCAACTGAAGCGCGATCTGTTTCTCCAATTCGCTTGCCATATCCACATCGGGACGTCCCCACTTTGTTCGAGCCTGTACCAGAACGCGTGTGATGGTAGGGCTGAGTTCTTCGATCCTGACCCATGTGGTACGTGTGTCGACACGAGCTGTCAGGGAGTGGTTGATGCGGTTTTCGTTTACCACTGTGCCATTGAAGCGCAATACTTCGATAGCCGCTTCATAGATCTGGTCCATCGGGCGTTCATAACGACCTTCAACAGAATCTTTCAACCAAGGCACACCTGCCTGCTTGCTTCCGTTAGCCGTCGAGTAACATCCAGCCGTGCCAGCGAGCATGATGCTCAAAAGAACACACGATACAAAATACTTGAAATTCATCCCTCGTATGCAATCAAAATCACATGCTACGTCAAGCATGAAGATGTAAAGGATTTGAATAAATCCGGTTCGCAGTTTGCAACCAGGAGCTTATTTCTTCCGAAATCGAACCATGTAATTGTCTTTGAGGATATCGTAAGACGCTGTTTTCTCGAACCCTGCGGATTCAATTTCTCTACAGAAGACGCTTTCTCCTGCTCTGACGTGGTTCATGATCCAGTCTGAACTCGCACCTTCCTCGCGTTTGAAATCGACCAGGATGATTTCACCGTCAGCACGCAGGGCTTTTGAAAGAGAAGCCAGCGCATTTTTTGGGAGTTCAAAATGGTGGTAAGTATCGCAGATGAACACTTTGTTCTTCAGCAAATTCCTCTGCTGAAATAGTGCCAGCCATGGCCAAAAGTAAACTCAACATAATCAAACCGGACCCTGATTGTCCATGCGGATCCGTGAATTTTCATGTAACCTATCCTTTTCAAACGGTGTGTTTCGTTTGTCTGCACACGCGAGTGACACACTGTGGACGCAACGGAATAAAGTGGTCCGTGCGATTGTCTTTACATTCAACTCAAATCTGAGCCGGGTGTGTGCATCGAATGATCATATCCCATGGACCTCAGTCTTTTGACAAATGAGGAGCTTATTTTTGTCGGGAAGGTGTTTTGAATCAGCGATGGGCTGAATAGTGCCCTGACTCAGCCAAAGCAAGGGAGACATTCGTGACTTCGATGATCTCACTGAATGGGATGGGCGCAGGTTGTCCCTCAGTCAATGAGGTGATGATTGACTGCATTTCCAGCTCATGCCCCTTGTCCTGTCCGGAAGGTTTTTGCTTGGAAAATCCCTGCCAGCCATAACCTTGAAGTGTTCGGAAGTTATCCAGCTGTAAAACACTGCCGCCACAAAAAATATCCAATCGTTCCTTGGGGAAACTTTTGGAACCGTTGGCAAAATAATGAACGGTTCCCAGGCTGCCATCTGCCAATGTCAGCTGAATCGAAAAGGTATCCATGCTGCCTGCTCCGGGAGTCTGGGCGTATTGGACGGTGGCATTTTCAATGGGGCTTGCCGCCAGGAACCGAATCAGGTCAATGAAGTGACAAGCTTCCCCGAGCAATCGCCCGCCTCCGATCTCCGGATGCTGTGTCCAATGATCAGGAGGGATGTATCCTGCATTCACCGTGTAGATAAATGACTTGGGATCGCTCCTGGATTTTAATAAGTCATTGAGAGTTTGGGTCAGCGGAGCAAAGCGACGATTGAATCCCACCATGAGAAAAGGGTTTTTGGCCGATTGATAACCCTCCTGAATGGCATCGAGTTCCTCACGGTTCAGGCAGAGCGGCTTTTCGACAAACACGGACTTTTCGGTCTTCAAGGCCTCTCGTACCAGAGTAGCATGGGTGTTGTGCCGGGTGGTGATTGCAACCAGGTTCGTCGATGGATCGTTGAACAGAGATCCAGCATCGGTGCCGGCTTGTGCAAATCCAAACTTGCGTCCCAGATCCGCTGAGCTTACCCCTCTGCTGGAAATGATGTGTTGCAAGTTGGCCCCCGTTTTTGCAAGAGCGGGTAGCAAGACCTGGCGGGTGAAATTGCCGGCACCTATCACACCGCAGGAGACACTTGATACCGTCTTACGTTTTGTTTTATCCAGCGTGATTGACCGGACAAGCGCGTTCGATGAGATTGTTGTGTTTGTTTCAGGATATTCGATCAGGATACCAATGCCCCCTTTGTCTCCAACCGTCTGGTAGGCTTTCAAGGCTTCCTTCAGTTTGAAACGGTGGGTGATGAGTGGTTTCAGATTGATTTGCTTTTCTGCCAGCAGGTGAAGGAATGCCTCAAAATTACGTTGCTCCGTCCAGCGAACATATGGCAGTGGGTAATCGACGCCTTCTTCTTCGTATCGCGGGTCATAGCGCCCGGGTCCATAGGAGCAGGAGACCTGAAAGCTGAGCTCCTTTTCATAGAAATCCGCCCTGGATAGTTCCAGTCCCACCACACCGACCAGTAAGATCCGGCCCCGCTTTCGAGACATCAGGGCCGCTTGATGCACGGGATCGCTGCTCTTGGTGGAGGCAGTGATGAGCACGCCATCGACCCCTCGCCCTCCAGACCATGTGTTGGCTTTGGAAACTGGATCTTCTCCCTTGGAGAGATCAACCACCTCGGCCCCAAAGGATCGGGCCAGATCACATTTGGAGGAATCAAAGTCAATACCCAGTACCCGACAGCCATTGGCACGCAACATCTGAATACAGAGCAGACCAATCAATCCAAGGCCCGTGACCACGATGGACTCTCCAAGCGTGGGTTTCAAAAGACGGATTCCCTGAAGCCCGATGGCACCCACAACGGTGAAGGCCGCTTCCTCATTGGAAACCTTTTCCGGGATCCGACAACAAAGGTTTTTGGGGATGCAGACGAACTCCGCATGATGCCCATTGGACACGACCCGGTCCCCTTGCTTGAAAGCTCCTTTGGAAATGTTGGAACCCGTGTCCAGAACCGTTCCCACATTGCAGTAACCCATGGGCAGGGGTTGATCGAGTTTGGATTGAACCGCTTGAAGCGTGGGCTTGAGGCCATCGACCTTGATCTTGTCGATCACCGCCTTGACTTTGTCCGGCTGACTGCGTGCTTTCTGGATCCACCCGGACTTGCCAAAATCCACGAGCATCCGCTCAGTACCCGACGATACCAGTGTAGTGCCTGTAGCAATCAGGAGGGACCCTTTGCGCACTTTGGGCGCCGGGACTTCGGCCAGGATTGTTTCTCCACTTTTCAGGCTCTGGAGGATTTGCAGCATTGGGATCAGGCTAGGTCAAGAGACCCTTGCCAGCAAGATTGAAAGTAGGCCCCGCTGGATCCCTTCCTGGCCAAGATTCAGTGGCTATTCCTGACCATTATTCTCGCGTTGTAAGTCATGGATCACAATGCCTTGGGATGCGTGGCGTGCGGCAGGGTCTCTGGATCGTGCAATGGCTACGGCACGATCGCGGGCGTTGTCATCGAACCGATATTTTTCGTGTAATTGTCGATGCTCTTCTGCCTTTTCCTGATGGCCCAGCTCGGCATGGATCAGGGATAGGTTATAATGAGCAGTCTGGTTTTCGGAATCCAGTCCTAGAGTTCGATTGAACTGTTCAATGGCCAGATCAAGGAACTGCTTTTCACGCTCAGGCTGTCCTCGCTCCAGTTTGGATCGCAGGTAGTAGGTCTGACCCAGTTCATTGATGACGACGTAATCCTTGCTGAAATCGAAACCACGTTCGTCCAGCTCAGGGTAGCGATCTTCCAGGATGCTTTTGTAGTTCTGGATAGCTTCATCCAATTCCCCATTCTGGGCATGCACGCGTCCGGTGAACCATGCCATCGTCCATCGAGGTGCCGGAGGAGTGAAGCCTGCGGCGCGTTGAAGGGCCCGTGCGGCATCGTCCACGCGACCTTCTTTGAAAAACACGCGTGCCGCATTCACTGGGCCTTCGGGGCGTCCAAGGGATTCGACCTGAGCAAATGCTTCTGATGCTTGTTTGAGTTCTCCCTTGTCACTTCCAGCGGAACCTTTCAAGAGCAGACCGATGCCATAGTCATTCCAACGTTGCCAGACAGGGAATGCCGGCGGCGCGATCGCAGCTGTGGAATCGGCTTCTGGAGCTTTGCTGCCAGTAACCGGGAAATGAACCACATCCTCCGCCAACACAGAGACGGGAAGATCGTTCGCATAATCTTCACCATACACATACTGCATGTAGGAAGTGTCAAATTTTCTGTAATTGAGACGAACGCTGACCTTGAGTGCTTCCTGCTGATCTTCTGGGACCTTGAATTGATAGTGCACGACCGATCCGGCTCCGGGGGGGATCTGGTTGTTGTAAAGAGGGGTGAAAATATCGCCTGCGTTGCGTCGGTCAATGCGATTGCCGTCCTTGTCCAACATGTAAACATTCACGAAATGCGACCACGGATCGACTCGTTTCTGCTCATCCACACGACCGCTTTGACCCAGCACGCCCACGTCATCCTCGACTTTTACGTCCAGCCATACCTGATTTGAATCAGCAGTTCCCTGAGTAAAGATATGGCCCAGTTTCAATGTGCGAATCACAATTTCGAATAAATAAGTTTGACCAGGTTTGAGAACAGGGATTTCTGGGCGTATGGGGGCTGTCAAGGGCCTGTCGACTGTCCCGCCTTCCTTGACACCGAAGATGTCCACACGCAGGTTGCCCTGATGGAATTGTTCGTGCTCCTCGATCACCCAGTCCGGTGCGTTTCTTATGTGAGGCAAGGCTGTATTGGCCGAGGGATAGAGGTGGTCATGAATTTTCAACTTTCCTGAATCATCGAAAAAGCGGGCTCCGAAGTCCGTTGATTGTTCCAGTTGCATGTGACATCCGTTGCAGTTGGACTCTGCTTTGGGTGGAAAATAAAACGCTCTGGCGTTGCTGCCCGAGACCCCGCTCAGTAAAAAGTTGTCGTAATGATTTTGCCCCCTCAGCCATTCCTTGTAGTGAGTGAGCTCCCCGGGAAGACTGACTTTATGGCATGCCGAACAGTATTCCCCGGTTTTATGGAGGGGTTTCAAAAATGTCTTGTTGTGAAAAGCGGGTTTTGCTTTGACAAGTAGTTCGTTGACATACTGCAGCGCGCGGTTTTCGCTGAAAGCAAAAGGATAATGGACGGGTTCCTCAATGGTATAGGCCGCATTGCCTTTGGTACTGTTGACATGCGTGATGGCGTGGCAAACCGTGCAGGTGATGCCTGCCTTTGCGGTGGGATGATTCTCCATGTCGAAATCTGGATCATCAAAGGCACCACTCATGAATGGAACCACATCATGGCAGCCGGCGCACCACCTCGACGCCTTGACATCGCCATCGCGCTGCATGAGGTTGTCTCGCAGCTCCTTGATTGAAAAAAGGTAAGGTTCGTTGTTGAACGAGCTGAAATGATGCGAGCTGTGGAACCAGTCGTTGTAAGTGTCTTCATGGCAGCGCTTGCAATACTCATCCATCATCAGGGTTTCGGCAGGGATGAAATTACCCGTGGTGGTTCTGGCCAGTGAAGGTTCAAAATACTTTTCACCCTCTTCGGGCCCAGCGACGTTCCATTTACGTGGGTCCTGTTGGTGAAACCCTACCATCCCTATCACGACGGCGCCTACCGCGAGCGCCCAGCTGGCCCCAACTCTCCATTGAATGCGTGGGCCTGCCAATCGGTGAAGTACGTAGAGCCAGACGGCAAGCACAGGCGTGACAACATGTGCCCAGTAGAGCATTGAACGTGTGTTTGGGTTTCGAACTTCGAATCCTTCCACGCGCATCAGAGCAAAGCCTGAAAGAAGAAGGATGAGTGAAATCCATAGTAGTGCGAAGCCTGCCTTGACCGCTCTCCGGTTCTTGCGCTTGTAGGCAAGTTTCAGATGTGCAAAGGCAAAAACAAGGAAAGGTAGCACCAGAATGATCCCCAGCACCAGATGCGCCAGGAACATGTATTGATAAAAATAATTTTGATAAAGCTCATCCTTCCACCACTCCATGAAGGTGATGGCGCTTAAATAAGCCGAATTCGCACCTAAAATCGCAAAGAGCCCAAGCACCATGTACAACAATACCAGGAGTCGAGGACCCATGGTTGGACGATATCGGTTTTTTTTTGTCGACTGAGTATTTCCTGACACGTTTTTAATGAAAGAGTTTAGTCAAGTGGTGTGCAATAGGAAAACCTAGCATTCTCCTGAAGAAAATCAAAAAAAAGTCCGGATCGCTAAGGTATGGACTTTGCTGAAAACACAGTTACTCAGCAGAGGAAATAATTAACTTGGTTATTTGTTACCCTTGGATTTGCTGCCCGATTTGGATTTGCCGGCGGCGGCGCTTTGCAGTGCGTTCTTTTTGCTTTTCGAGATGGCGCCGGCTTTTTTGAGTTAATTGAGCACTTTGCTCGCGCATTTGATTTATTAGTTGGGTTTGGGGCGAAATCGTGGCCCAAAGTAGTCTGATTCAGGGTGAAACCATCGGATTGGTTATTCAGGCGTATCCTGACTCAACAATCTTGCGATGAAGAAATGATATCTTCCCGGCCATTCAAGCTGCCTGAGGCACTGCGGCTTTTTTAACTTTTGATCCCTGCCGTCCAGTTGATATTTATCATGATCGAGAGACATCATATCGGACGACCACACTTATGCGATGGGGATGGATACCCTTCTTTTCGTTATCAAACTTGACGTAGACTGCTGCGTGGGTGTTGATAATCCGGCTCCTTGTCGACATACCTTAACAAGAATTATGGTCTGCTTCATGGTAAAGAAAGTATACTGAGCATGCACCTATTTACTGATGCGTAAATGAAAGTAAACGACTTACAGAAAATGGGAGTCCCCCATGGGAAACCTACCCAATTGGCTCAGGAATTTATGGCGCGATTCCGTCTGAAGGGAGGGGCCGCTTCAGCTTTGCGCAGCGAATTGCAGGCCATTCTGGATGCCCCTGCGCAATTTCTGGAAGATCCCTTGCGATCTGCATTCGCCAAAGCAATGTCTAGAGTCTCCGTGTTTGTACCTGGTAAATCCGCGCCATGGAAACAATGGGGGAGCAATTTGGACGAGGAATCCGTCAAACAAATGGAGCGAGCCTGCCAACTTCCCATATCTGTTCAAGGCGCCTTGATGCCGGATGCTCACCTTGGCTATGGGTTACCTATTGGGGGAGTGCTGGGAACGGAGGATTCCGTCATTCCTTATGCTGTTGGAGTGGATATTGCTTGCCGTATGAAACTATCCGTGGTGGATATTCCAGTATCTGATTTACAACGACAGAAGGATCAATTGACTCGTGCGATCCATGCAGAAACACGTTTTGGTATCGGGGCTTCATTCAAAAAAAAGCGCCAGCACGCAGTTATGGATGAGGATTGGGAAGTCAGTCCTGTGACCCGTCACCTGAAAGACAAGGCATGGAGCCAGCTGGGAACCAGTGGTAGCGGGAATCACTTTGTCGAATTCGGAACATTTGAACTCCAGGAAAAAGTCAAAGGATTGATGCCTGGAACCTATGTTGCCTTGTTGAGTCACAGTGGAAGTCGGGGGACCGGAGCTCAGGTTTGTGGTCATTACAGTAAGCTGGCCATGGAAGCTCATCCTGAACTCCCCAGATCACTGCGTCATCTGGCTTGGCTGGATTTGAATTCGGAAGATGGCATTGAATATTGGAATGCCATGGAATTAATGGGGCAGTATGCCGCAGCCAACCATGCCTGTATTCACCATCACATTCTTGAGTATCTTGGAATCAATTTAATGCTGGACGTTGAAAATCATCACAATTTTGCATGGAAAGAGAGGCATTGTATCGATGGCAAGGAACGTGATCTGATTGTGCATCGCAAGGGAGCGACTCCTGCCGGTGAAGGTGTTCTAGGTATTATTCCGGGCTCAATGGCTGCGCCTGGCTTTCTCGTGAGGGGCAAGGGGTCTGCCAAATCTCTGCATTCTGCCTCCCATGGTGCCGGCCGTGTGATGAGTCGAAAGCGCGCGATGCAATCCCTTGAATGGGGCCCGGTAAATAAGCAGCTGAAAGAAAAGGAAATCACCTTGATGTCTGCAGGTCTGGATGAAGTGCCGATGGTATACAAGGACATTCACCAGGTGATGGCTGCGCAATCTGATCTGGTTGAAACCCTTGGCCGATTTGAGCCTCGTATCGTAAAGATGGCTCCTCATGGCGAACGAGCCGAAGATTAATGAAGTCACCTTTCGAACATCATCTTCAGTAATGAAATCAGGATGCTTTCCAACAATGAATCGTCTGGGAAGGGGCGACAGTTCCTGTACATTATTCTGTCTATGATCATTGGACATTCTTTTTTTATGATACCATTTCTGCAGGCTGTCGCATGACGATTTGAGACACGATCAAGTGCTTTTCGCGGAAATTAATTTTTTGCCAAAAGAGCGGGTATCTAATCATTTGATTCCATGAAAAAAATGCGGCATGATTAAGTCAGTTGCGTAAGTCTGATTCGTTCATCATCATGCTCCAAGGAAAATGAGGGTGACTCAACAGGCCGCTCCACTGACCATCACCCAGCTCACACTATGACCTTACCTATCCCAATCCAAAGACTGAACCAAGCATCGATGGCGCTGCTTCTATGGGCAGCCATGTCCTCTTTTATTTTCCTGCAGGCGGCTGATTACCAGAGTCAAACGACTGCAGATCCGGATATTTCAGTTGAATCCCTCAAACTCCGAGTGATCCCACTCGAGAAGTCTGAATTGCAAGTCGAGACAGAAGCCTGGCAGGATTTGCTCAAGTCCAAGGCGACGGAAATCATTGAGCTTGAAATTCAGGAAATCTCTTCAGAAGGGGAAGAAAAAGATCAGATCAATCAGCTCGTGGTTGAAAAAGTCCGTGAGAGAACCTTGATTGCGGATCGCATGACGATTGTGATGAATGCATTTCAGACCAAAGGCGGAGATCCTGCTGAATACAAAGATTACATGGCTTCAGTGACAGGGATTCAAGTTGACATAAAGGAAATTGGTAAAACAAGTTCGAGGGTGATTTCCTGGCTGAAATCTGAGGAAGGGGGCATCCGGTGGGCACTGAATCTCATATGGTTTGTAGTGACACTTATTGCCTCCCGTTTCATTGCCTTTTTACTGGGTAATATCACTCGCAAGGCGTTAGATCGTGCTGCGGTTAATTCTTCCGAATTGTTAAAAGACTTTTTCGTCCATGCCGTCCGGAAATTAATTTTCCTTGTCGGTTTGATTGTAGCCTTGGATTTGATTGGTGTACAAAGCGGTCCATTTCTGGCTGCATTCGGAGCTGTGGGCTTCATACTGGGCTTTGCCTTGCAGGGTACCCTTGCAAATCTGGCTGCTGGAATCATGATCCTTTTTCATCGTCCTTATGACATAGGTAATTTCGTGACTGCTGGAGGAGTGACCGGGAAGATCACCAGGATGAACCTGGCATCCACCACTTTTTTGACAGGCGACAACCAACAGGTGATTGTTCCCAATGGCAGCATATGGGGGGATGTGATCACGAATATCACCGGAAGTGAAACACGGCGGGTGGATATGAGTTTTGGAATCAGTTATGACGATGACATGGATAAGGCGGAATCCCTGATATTAGACATCCTAGAGCAGCATCCCAAAGTGCTCAAACACCCCGCTCCTACCGTTAAAACAAATGAACTGGGTGATTTCTCGGTCAATCTAATTTGCCGGCCCTGGGTCAAAACCGCTGACTATTGGACCGTTCATTGGGACATCATCAAACAAGTAAAAAAACGATTTGATGCAGAGGACCTTTCATTCCCTTACCCACAGCACGATGTCCATATGTCGCAAGTCAGTTGAAAGTTCCCGGCTGTGCCCGAGCGTGGTGCTGTGTCACTTGATTTATCCACCAACAAGGCATAACATCTTCCAATGAAACCTATTTCGTTCATATGGATTCTATCAGTCTGGATGAGCCTGGATTTCATCATGCATGGTGCCTCGACGGATCCATTTGATTTTGATCAGGTCATCCATTTTAAAATCGAAATCCCCGATGCAGGAATAGAGATCCTCAGGCAATCGAATTTTCAGCGGCGCTGGCCTGATTCAAGCCATCGCCCTAAAGTGAAGGCGGAGGTTCGCATCAATGATGAACCTTTCAAAGATGTCTCGGTCAGGCTCAAAGGTGCTGCAGGGAGTTTTCGCTCGATAGACAGTAAGCCGGCTCTTACCATTAATCTGGACAGTCATATCAAGGATCAGCAATTTGAAGGATACGATAAGTTTTATTTGAATAATTCGGTTCAGGATCGCTCCTATTGCAATGAAATCATCTGCCGTGAATTGTTTCAGCGCGCAGGGATCCCGACTCCGAGAGCGACCCATGCGACAGTTGAACTCAATGGCCGGGATCTCGGCCTCTATGTCATGATCGAGGGGTTCAATAAAAAATGGCTGAAACGTCATTTTGATCAAATTGGTGGCAATCTCTATGACAGTGGATTTCTCAAGGATATCCATGCCAATCTGACTGTCAATGTGGGGAAAAACCCGGAGGATCATTCAGCTAAAAATAATTTGATAGCCGCTGTTTATGAGAAAGATCTGAGCAAATTACTGCCAGGCATCATGCGGCATCTGGACCTTGACATGTTCCTGACACATGTGGCGTTGGATACCTTGACATGGAATTGGGACGGCTACGCCATGAAGCCAAATAATTATCGGCTTTATCACAATCTAGATACTGGTAAATTTCAGTTCATCCCTCATGGAATGGATCAAATGTTTCAAAACCCGCAGGGAAGCATTTACCCCAGATTTCGTGGAGTCACAGTATTGTCATTGATGCGTCTTCCCGCCATGCAGCAACAATACTTCAAGCGTATGCTTCATCTTTATGGAACGGTATTCAAACCCAAGCAATTGGTGAATCGAGTGGATCAACTTGCTGCCGTTATCGAACCGGAACTCAAAAAGCGTTCGTTACGTGAGTGGGATCGGAATCAGCGCGGTATTCAACGATTAAAAGACAGTATTGGTGCCAGAGGCGATTTCTTGGGTTGGGAGCTGTCTGCGCCAGAGCGGGCTTTGAAATTTCCTGACGCCGGTTTTGTTTCAATCAGGAATTGGAAAACATCGCGGTTGCGAGGTGACATTCAATTCAGGAATGCCAATGAAAACAACAAGCAGGTATTGGTCATCGAAAGCGGCAGTGGAATCAATATCGGCCGTTGGTATTCCCAGCAATTGTTGACTCAAGGCACGTATCGATTTGAGGCGCGGGTCAGGTGTGAGAATGTGGTTGCAGCTCCCAACGATCTTTATGGCGGAGTGCGGGTGCGCGCCTCTGGTTCGAGGATAAACGCTGTCCTGACCGGAACAAGAAACTGGACATGGGTGGCAGCTGATTTTTTGGTCTCGCAGCCTGTTGAGGAAGTGGAACTTTCGTGTGAGTTTCGTGGAATGCAGGGGAGGACCTGGTTCGAGGAAGGTTCCTTGCGGCTGGTCAAACTGCGCTGATATTAGCTCAGCCCCGCACTGGACAATTTCCAGAAAATGATTCGAATTCCAGTGAGAACCGCGTGGATCTTTCACATCCACCTTGATGCCTGTTCTGGATGGAATCCAAATCACTGAGTCAAGCAAGTGATGTTTGCTACATTCAAACCGTTTTGATTTTCAATGGGAAGACGTTATAGAGCTACGCTTACGATCACAATGAGTTGTAGACGAGAATAATCATTTCCGCAGATCTGGTTTTATGTTAGCCTTTACTCATCATGGAATTGACTGGACATCATTTGATTGGGGATACTACCGGGGCCGTCGGACAAGAAACTTTTCAAGCACAGGACCCTTGCTCGCAGGCAGTATTGTCACCCGCTTTTCATGAAGCCACCGTCTCCGAAGTAGGGATGGCTTTGCGTCTCGGGCAGGAATGTTTCGACACCTTCCGAGCAACCACAGCGGAAGATCGAGCTGCTTTCCTGGAGGCCATTGCTGATGAAGTAATGGCTCTGGGAGACGCCTTGCTGGAGCGTGCCCATCAAGAGACCGGCTTGCCCATGGCAAGATTGACCGGTGAAAGAGGCCGTGCCGTCAATCAGGCCAAACTGTTTGCAGGACTGATCCGGGAGGGTTCCTGGATCGATGCGCGTATCGATCTTGCTCTGCCTGATCGTCAGCCCCTGCCCAAGCCTGACATCAGACGTATGCTTGCTCCCATTGGACCTGTCGTTGTTTTTGGAGCCAGTAATTTTCCTCTAGCCATTTCCGTGGTTGGTACTGATACCATCGCTGCTCTGGGAGCAGGTTGTCCTGTCGTCGTCAAGGGGCATCCCGGTCACCCGGGAGTATGCGAAATGCTGGGGTCTGCGATTCAAAATGCAGTCAAAAAATGTGATTTACCCCCTGGCGTCTTTTCTTTACTTCAAGGTGCTGGACATGAACTGGGAGTGACACTGGTGCAGCACCCTATCACGCAGGCTGTGGCATTCACAGGGTCATTGCGAGGTGGACGTGCACTCTTCGATGTGGCCAACGCTCGCAAAGAACCCATCCCTTTTTATGCTGAAATGGGCAGCATCAATCCCGTTTTTGTTTTGCCCGGAGCTGCTGCCGAAAGAGGTGCATCAATAGCCGAACAATTCGTCCAATCGGTTGGACTTGGGGTTGGGCAGTTCTGTACGAATCCCGGTATGTTGATTGGCTTGAAAAGTGAATTCCTGGATGACCTTACCCAGAAAACTGCCGATGCCGCTGAGGCTGCAGGGCCGGCGACGATGCTCCATCAAGGGATTGCAGAAGCCTACAGCGAAGGGCTGAATAAAATCAAATCCATCGAAGGCGTCAAAACCTGTGGTGCTTCCTCTGTTGCGTCTGACGCAACAAAGAATCAGGCAGCCTGTCACATATTCGAAGCCAACCTGAACACTTTGTTTGATCACCCTGAATTGAAAGAAGAAAACTTCGGGCCTTCTTCTGTCATTCTGAAAGCAGATAGCGCAGAACAACTGGAGCAGGCTGCTGAAGGATTGGAAGGACAATTGACCGCGACCGTACATGGTACGGAAGACGATCTGCAAAAACACGGAAAACTGATTCGTATTTTGGAGCGAAAAGTGGGGAGATTGATTTTTAACGGATTTCCAACAGGAATTGAAGTTTGCCCATCCATGCATCATGGGGGGCCTTACCCAGCAACTACTCATAGTTTCTTTACCTCGATCGGTACTGCTTCGATCCTCCGGTTTGTGCGTCCCTTGTGTTACCAGAGCTTTCCTGATACAGGGTTGCCGGTTGAACTTCGCAATAAAAATGAACGTGGAATTCTACGTCTTGTGGATAATGCCTGGACGCGTGATGACATCTAATGAGGCTGGTTCATGAGCAGGTCATTTTTTCCAGCGATGCTGCTTCTGGCCCTCTGGGCCTGTAACGTTGCCTGTGATCGGCAAAAGAAAGACCCTGGTCTCGTCCATCCGGAAATTTCACCTGAAATTAATCAGGTCATAGAAAGTAATAAAAACGATCATCCTGCTGAAGACGCAGTTGAGTCTGTTGCGGAAGAGCCGCAAGTCATAGAGGCTGCTGCGCCAGATGCTTTGGAAGATACATTTGGAAGCTCGGCTTTATTTGGATTAGCTAAAGCTGATGAATCCATGACCGCTGGTGAAGATCTTCTGCAAACAGGAGAATACGCCAAGGCACTGGAGCAATTCAAAATAGCTGCTGAAATTGATTCGGAAAATGAGGAAGTATTCTTCAATCTTGGATTTGCGCATTCACGTGTGGGGAATACGGAAGCAGCGATAGCGGCCTATCAGAAGACAATCGAGATATTTCCGGCTTACGGAGAAGCCCACAACAATCTTGGTAATCTTTTTCTCAAAGAAAAACTATTTACCAGCGCCATCGAGCATTTCAAGATCGGAATCGAAATTGATCCAGAGCATGCGGCAGCGCACAACAATCTGGGAACTGCACTGAGTCGGCAGCTTAAGATCAACGAAGCGGTGCCGCATTTTGCCAAAGCGACTCAAATCGATGACCGTTATATCCAAGCCTGGTGTAATCTCGGCAACGCCTACACCTCGCAAAAAAGGTTTAAAGATGCCCTCGGCGCTTTCCAGCACGTACTAAGTATTGACCCGTCTTTCCCGCCTGCCTTGTCCGGCATGCAGAGGCTCCGATCCAAGGTGATTGCCCTGCCAAGGTGATTTGCGTGCACGCTCAGGAACTTGCGCTGGTGTAATGCTTGATCGCAAATCGCCACATTATTTCGGAAGCCAACAAGCAGACTCCTGCCATCATGATCAGCGAAAAAATTTCCATCGGCGACTGGAGGTTTTGAATGAAGAATTTTGTGGGTATGTTAGCTACCAGCAGCATGGGAATGGCGAATGTGAAGAAGGCTTTGAATCCTCCTTTGAAAGCGGCATCCGGTAGTCTGGCCACATTGAACAAATTATAATATCCCCAGGCAAACCCCTCTGCTTTGATGGTCCAGAAACTGATGCTTGCCAGAATGAGCATCAACGAATAATGGATCATTACGCCGCATACGCTCATCATCGCAAAGCCAACGAAATGAATGATGCCTGGCTGCAATTCAAGTTGAATGCCGGCATAGACCATGACTGCAATGGCAGCCAGGGTGCTGACGTACGATCCCAAGTCCATCGTCCTGAGCGATACCAGAAATCTGGGATTTACCGGAAGAAGCAGCATGAAGTCGAGACGCCCTGTCCGGATATGTTCCGAGAGTTGTGTGATGTTGTTGAGGAAAACAGCGTGGAAAAGTTGTTGGATGAAATTGGCTGCCCCGATGAGAAAAATAACCTCATATCGACTCCAGCTTCCGATATGGTCTGTGTGCGAATAGATAACTGAAATGAAGGTGATTTGCAGCCCAAACCAAAGTAACTCCACGATCAGCCAAAGCACGAAATTAACCTTGAACTGCATGTCGCGCATTATGGAATTTTGACAAAGCGCCCCATAAATACTCAGATAACGCTTCCAGCCTGTTTGGATAAAAGGAGGTATTCTGGTTTCTTTGGGCATGATTTCTTTCCTTACTCTTATCCACCTACAGCTGTGTATGACCGGATGCCTCGATTCCAAACAAATCTTGCTGTAAGAAAAGCAATGACAAGCCAAACAGTCTGAACGATGATACCCTCCCACATTGCTTGTCCCTCGACACGCCCCAGATAAATCAATACCGGAAACGAAAGAAGATAAGGAAAAGGCGTCCAGTAGAGCAGGGTTTCCAACCATGTTGGCAGCAGATCAAGGGGAAACAAATGCCCTCCTGCGATGTATTCAAATGCATATAATATGAAAATGAAAGTGGCTACTTCCAGCACCCAAAATGCAAGTAGCGCCATGGTAAAAGAGATCAGGAATTGAAGCAGTCCAGTCAGGCAAAGGGAAAGGATAGATAGCATCAGTGCCTCCATGCTCACGGGAGTAGTCCAATAATGCCTTTGCCAAAGCAGGAAGAGGCCCACTGGGATAGTTGCTACCAGAATATAAATCAAACGATTTGCCAGAAATAAGCTGAATCGAAATGTCAGGTAATCCATCGGCTTCAATAGAAATTGGCTGATTACTCCATTGCGGATGTCAGCTGCGATTTGCCAGTCATCCTCATTAACAGCGGTCATGGAATTGACAATCAGGATGAGGAGGTAGTAGGACACCATTTGTGATAGATTATAGGCACCTACCATATCTCCCTCGGCCTTGTCGGAAAAGATGGTTTTCCACAAAAGAATGTTTGCCAGAAGTGGAATTAAAGTAAATACCGCCCGAAACATGAAATTCATTCGATACGCGAGCGTATTCTGAATTCCTACATTGATGACGTGTCCGTACCTAGAGCACTCATTCCAGAACTTGATCATGGTGCATTATTTCTTCGGAACTTCATGGTAGACAAATCTGGGTGGATAAACTTTTTGATCCAATCCAGCAGCGAGCTTTTCCATGAAACAGTGGATCGCGGTCTTTTCCCTTTCGCCCATATCATATTGAATCGTCTTACCAAGGTATTCTTTGCGGAAATCAGGGTCAAACCGGGATTCCCCTTCTATAAGGGCAGGCAGTTGAGCAATGCCCTTCAACTTGGCAGACATCAAGGAGCTTAAAAGGGCCGGATCCTCATATCCCTGACGAATGGCCCAAACCGCAAAGACAAAAGGTAACCCGGTCAACTCCTTCCAGGCAGCCCCCAGATCCCATATCCGATGCGTGTGATCAGCCTGAATAAAGGCAATAGCCGGATCACCAATCAGGAGTACAGCATCCTTTTCAAAGGATTCCTCATAGCTGGACAATGGCTGCCATTGTGGTTGAACTCCCTTGGCTTTGAGTAGGATTTTCAACAGATTGATGCTTGTCAGCGAAGCGGGGTCACAGTGCACCACTTCAATTGACTTCAAAGGAACTTTTGTTGCAAGAAAGACACTGATCACAGGTCCGTCACAGGCAACGGCCACGTCATCAAGAATGGCATATCCGGGGTTTAGAAGAGCCTCGGTAATACTCACCAGGGCTGCATCCAAAGTCTCATTCTCAAGCATATCCGCCAATTGTGACGGGGGGGCAAAGATGACTTGATCTTCAATACCGCAGGTGAGTGGTATGGAATTCAGGTAAGGCACCGAGCCTATTCGGAAGCTTGAGAGGATGTTTGTTGGCTTGTCACCGTCTGCAGTCATGCAGGTTGAATGCGAGATGTTGTGTTTGCTTCAGTTTGCTGCTGACCGGTTTCAGGTTGAATCTGCTCGTAAAAAGTGTTCCGCTGAACAGGTATGCGTTCTGCCTCCATGATGGCTTTACGCATCGCATTTTCTGTTTGTCCCTGAGGTGAACCTGCACCTGCCATATGAAAAATATGTTCCTCGACAATGGTTCCATGCAGGTCGTCTGCCCCGTAGCTCAATGCCACTTGGGCCATTTTGAGTCCCATGCCCACCCAGTAGGCAGTAATGTGGTCGAAATTATCCAGCATTAAGCGAGCGACTGCAATGGTTCTCAGCATATCATTGCCTGTCGGTGGTCGCTTGACGGGGATCGCATTGTTGTCTGGTTGATAGGGAAGGGGGACGAAACCGCAAAATCCCTTCGTTTCATCCTGCAGTTCTCTTAACTGTCGCATGTGATCCAAGCGATCCTCGATAGTTTCCACGTGACCATAGAGCATGGTGCAGGTGCTTCTGCCTCCGAGTCGGTGCCAGGTACGGTGAACATCGAGATACTCCTTGGCTGACTCCTTGCCGGTCGCAATTTTTTTGCGAACCTCGGGTTGAAAGATTTCTGCTCCTCCGCCTGTTAATGAATCCAAACCGCAGGCCTTAAGTTCGTGGAGCGTTTCTTCCACTGACCTCTTAGATAGCCACGCAAGATGCAGGATTTCAACCGCAGTAAAACATTTGAGCTGTAGACTTGAACTGACGGCTTTCAGCCCATTGAGCATATCCTTGTAATAAGAAAATGGCAGGCTTGGGTGTAATCCGCCCACAATGTGAAGTTCGGTAATGCCAAGTTCCAGCGCCTCACGGGCTTTGGTTTGCATTTGCTCCAGTGTTAACTCAAATCCGTCTTGATCTCGCTTTTTACGTGAAAAAGAACAAAACTGGCAGCTCAGAATGCAATAATTAGAATAGTTGATATATCGATTAACGATGTAAGAAGCGCGGTTTTTATTCTTTTGGCTGTTGGCCAGATCTGCCAGGGCTCCCAGTATGTTGAGATCTTGCGTCTGGTAGAGCCGGTGTGCGTCTTGAATATCCAGACGCCGACCTTCGCGGACCTTTTCATATAAGTCGGCAAGTTCACTCTTTTCAATCATCCAATTTAAATTCATTTCTCCAAAAATCCTCAAGTGGGCGTGTCTCCAATTGCCTAAGCCTCTTTGGAAACGGTGTCTGAATTTGAAACTGTTTTCAAGGATCGAACCCGCGAAAATCTTTCCTTAGACGGAGCTTAAAGGACCTTGGAAATGAGTTGCAACGGCATCAGGGTTTCATCGCGTGTTCATGTGACACAATAATAAAACTTACTGCGTCATCGCTTTAATTCAAGAATCAGAAATTGGAGCAAGACAGGATTTGACCACAGCAAGAAGTTCTCCTCCATCCAATGGTTTGCGCAATATGGCATTGGCTCCAAGGGAAAGGGCCAGCTCGAGGATATCGTCGGAACTCATGTGGCCTCCTCCAGACATCGCAATGATAGGTATATCTGGGTTTTCTTTTTTGAGTTCAATGATGGTTTCCAGCCCCTCTTTGTCTGGCATGATAATATCTGTGATGACCAAATCAAACTTGATTTTGCGCGCTAAATCTATTCCCGGATCGCCATCAGCCGCAGTCGTTGTTTGATGCCCGACTTTGTCAAGATGTATCGATGCCCACATCCGTATGTATTCATCATCGTCGATTAGCAAGATTTTCGCCATAATTAAACAATCAGAGAATTTACCATAGTGTGATTGGGAGGTTTTGCAAAAGAAAATTTCCGGAATTATGGGGCTGAGACAAAAATGGGCCACAGAGGGCAATTGATTGATTCATTACTTTCTCATTTTACTGCTGTCTGTTAATCATTCTCTGGATAGCAGCAATTGTTTATAGCCTCCTTAAGCAGCCAACGGCCACAACATGGGACCCTTTTGGCAACGGCTTTGTCCAGTTGATTCAAAACAGACCTTCTTTTTGGTTTGAAGTTTAGGTTTGCCCTTTCACAAGGAATTACGCTTTCAGGCAGTCAAATTTGGAAACAACCACTTGCCGTTTTTTCGAAAACAATTCAAGAGTCAGAGACTGGACTATGATTCTGTGATGCATCATGAACCGAAGTTAATCCACGGGCTTTTGACGCTGTATTGGTGAGCTTCGGACCATTTTCAGAGAAAATGAGCCGCGTTCTTTTGGGGAGCACAATACTCAAAACCTTGTCTTCAATGATCCAGGACCTGAATTGATACTGGCAAAAATTGACAAATAAACCCCTGATGCCACCATCGGGATGCGCTTCGATCGACTTGATCCCAAATAATTTGAACGGACAAGTCATTCCCGTCCTCAATGCCTTCGAAATAGCCTCTTTGGCCGTCCAGCCGACAGCTCCTGAAGCAGCGCTGCCGAGACCGATTTTCTCCAAGCAATGTAATTCTTCTGAATGACATTGGGTTCGCATGGTTGTTGCTCTTTTGGTGTCCCACTCTTCGACATCAATGGCCATCGGATGAGTGGCAGGAAAGACCAGAGCCGCTGCGATTGATTTTGAGTGTGTGATCCCTACCTGCCATTGGATCGTAGATTGGTTTTGAAGGACCGGGTCCTTGAAAATGCCTGTTTGTATATGGACATTTGGTCGGCTTTCCTGAGGGTTTGCATTCAGATAAGCGGTTTTTGCACATACACGACCAAGTAAGAAAGATTGCTTCCGCTTTTGGGCTGAAATGGACTGGTAATAGGTGGCTTCTTCAGGGTGCAGCCAGTGGGTCCACTGGCTTTCATTCGAATCAAAATCATTTATTCCAAGGCATGTAAACCATCCCTCATCGGTTAATTCCTTCCGCTCAAGACTGAAATGCTGGGCGATTGGATATGTTTTTTTCAGGTCCATGGGATGGTAAACAGTATTGTCATTGTTTAACCTTGAGCCTGGTCATTTAGCAAAGTAAATATATTTCACCACAAGAAACCGCTCCATGCTTCCGATAGATTTTGACCCACCAACATACTGCATAAGGGCGTTTTTTGCTCTCTTTCATCATGAATAAACCGACACTCTTTTAGGTTTGAAACCTTTCTTGATTTAAGCCATCATCAGATTGCTAGAGTCATTAACTTGCACGATTGACCATTTTTCTGGCTATCTTTGGCGAGTTTTCTGGGTTGTTCAATTCACTGATAAAACCAAGAATCATGAGTTTTTTCGAAAAACTGAGTGACTACGTCAAAACCTTGATATCCGGAGATTCCCTCGCTGGAGTGGATTTCATTGTGTGGTCTTTGCTTTTGTTACCAGTGGTGACTATCACAGCTATTGCTGTTTATTTTCTCACGGTTTCCTATATCAGGAAACCGTCGCGTCATGAAATCTCAGCCATTCCACCTCGAAGGAGTTCTCTTTGGCGTAGTCGCTATCCCATTTCCAAATATGTCTTTGGCCAGCCAGAGCGCTGGATGGCTTTTAGAACCCGTAACATTGGTACCGTTCGAAATGCACTTGGTCTTACCAACACTGAAGTCTGTTCCTGGGAGCAAGGGTTAAGCAAAGCAACTGAGCGTCATCTTTTCATTACTCCTCCAATCCGAGGCTGGGTGCTTGTTTTCGGGCATTACCTGCCCAACCCATCCGAGGATATTGATACTTTTTACAAATATATGCGGAATCTGAGTAAGGAAGTGGGGGAAGTTCAATTTTTTTGTCTGGATGCCCGCTTTCATGAGCATGGCTGGGTGCGATTGATTGATGGGAATGTGGTCCGTTCCTATGTCTGGGCCGAGTCTGTATTGTGGAACGAGGGGAGTCCTTCTTCAGCAGAATGCTCTTTGCGCATGCATGCATTTGATTATGGAGATCAATCTGAAACAGAATCTTTGACAGAACTCAATCGAAAACTTGAGTACAATGTTGAACATATTCATGCTCTCGCGGCCCGATGGAGTTTGGATCCTTTGAGAGTGGAGCCTAAGGATTTTACTTCAGAATTTGGATTAACTGGCGAAATAGATCAACTTCATGTGGGTTGATGTAACCTCCAACTACCTCGTTTTTTACTTATGAAAGAGTTGTTTCCCCCATTGGATGGGATTGTAGATAAATATCCCCTAGATAAAATATTTAAAGGCGAATTGAAGGCTACTTTGAGACCGTTGGAAGAAGCGGATCATCAGGCGTTATTCAATTTTTTCAAAGCCGTCCCAGAAAATGAACGCTTGTTCATCAAGCATCAAGTTCAAGATCCGGATGTGATCAAGCGTTGGTGCGAGAAACTTGATTTGGAAAAAGATTTCCCCCTTTTGGCTCTGGGAGAGAATGGTCAGATTTTGGCTGCCTGTACCTTGCATCAAAACGGCTTTGGATGGAAACGACATATCGGCCGGGTGAGCGTGTTCGTGCATCCGGATTTCCGCCGAAGAGGTTTGGCCTACGCCTTGGTTGATGAACTCATGGGCGTGGCAAGGCAACTGGGGCTTGAGAAATTAGAGGCCGAATTTGTTGCCGAGCAAGAGCGTGCCCTCAAGGTGTTTGCCCTGCTCGGTTTCTCTGATCTGGTCAATCTGCCAAGATACGTCATGGATATGCAGGGAAAACACCATGATTATCTGCTGATGGGGATTTTGCTTACCACGGACATCGAATATGCTGGTGTCGGGGGTTGATCTAGTCTCCAACTTTTACCGCCGATTGACATGAACCAGACTGACGGATATTGCCCGAATTGTGGCTCTGAAATTCCTTCCGATTACAGGGCATGTCCAGAATGTGGCTCGTGTGAAGAAACCGGTTGGTCAGAGCGAGCGCAATACGAAAGCATTGGCGTCGATTATGACGATTCGTTTGACTATGATTCGTTTGTGAAAGAAGAGTTTGGCGACGGTCCTCAGCGCCAGGCCAGATCCTCCATGCAATGGGTATGGATGATCGTTGCTTTCGTCCTGATTGTCCTGTTTCTCAAATGGTACTTTCCCATATGAGCCGGCAAATTTTCACCATTCAATGGCAAAGGTCAAACTGGTAGTTCCCAGCCCTTACGATAGGCCTTTCGGATAAATTGATTTGCATGCTCATTGTTCGTCACCCTCATGCTTTCAGCGTCCCACTGAATGCGAGATCCGGCGCGAATAGCAACGTTGCCAAGTAACACGGCCTCTGTCATAGGGCCTGCGTAATCAAAGTGTGAAAGCGCTTTGGCATTTCCTTTGCAAGCAGCAATCCACTCATGGTGATGTGCCTTGTCATTATCCTTATCTGCTCCAGGCCATCGTGGGAGGCTCGCATCGATTCCAGCAAAATCTTCCATGGACGCACCCGATAAAAAGGACGCTGCACCCCAATAACTGGGCACATACATGGTATCTTTCGTGCCCATGAGAATGCAGCCATTCCCCGGTAGCTCTTTCTCTGACACCAGTGATGGATCTGGTTTTTGTCCTCCATCATACCAGGTCAGTTCGACCGGACCTCGCTGCTTATTGGCTGGGAATTTCCAAATTACCTTGGAGGACGTTGGAGCAGATTCATCGGTTCCACCCTCGCCGGTTCCTGAAATTTCAGTAGGGTTTTTCAGGTCAAGGGCAAAGAAGGCGAGGTCCATATTATGGCATCCCATATCACCCAGTGCACCCGTACCGAAGTCCCACCAGCCTCTCCATTTGAAGGGAGCATAGGATTGGTGATAAGGGCGTTCAGGGGCCGGGCCCAGCCACAGGTCCCAATTGATTGTGTCGGGGACTGCCTGAACTTCAGCGGGGCGTGTCAATCCTTGAGGCCAAATTGGTCGATCAGTCCAGATATGCGCTTCCCTGACATCGCCAATAACGCCAGCGCGGATTAATTCAACAAGGCGTCGGCTCTCAGTCTGCGAATGTCCTTGATTACCCATCTGGGTAACCACGCCCGTCTCACGAGCTATTCGTGTCAATATGCGAGCCTCCTCAACGGTATGAGTCAGAGGTTTCTGACAATAAACATGCTTTCCCGCTCGCATGGCCATGATTGCCGGATGTGCGTGGGTGTGGTCCGGGGTCGAGATGGTGACGGCATCAATATGACCGCTCTCTTTGTCGAACAGGTCCCTGAAGTCCTGGTAAATGCTGGCCTTGGGAAATTTTTTGAATGCTCCAGCCGCATTCCTTGAATCCACATCACAAAGAGCCACCACGTTTTCTTCCGCGCAATAACCAATGTCTACTCCGCCTTTTCCGCCTGCTCCGATGGCCGCGATGTTCAATCGACTGTTTGCTCCCAGCACTTTCCGAACGGAAACCCAGGGAAAAGCCAGACTTGTAGCTGCTAGTGATCCGGATGCAACGAACCGGCGACGGTTGAATGATTGACGGAAACTCATAAAGCGTCATTATATGCGTGACGCGTTTAACGTCCAGATTTCAATGCCAAGCATTTCTGGTTTCAGTTTTGTCACATAAATGTTACGCTGTGGTCTAACGAAAGTCATCAGAATGGAAGATTTTGAATCATGTGAGCACGCGCATACTAGTTGTTGACGATGAGCCGGATGCAATAGAGTTGATCCGATTTAACCTGAAGGCATCGGGTTACGATGTCATTACTGCCGAGGATGGAGAGGAGGCCCTCTCCAAGGCTCGTAAATTTTCCCCTGATCTGATCCTGCTTGATGTGATGCTTCCAGAAGTTGATGGTTTGGAGGTCTGCAAGATCCTGAGGCGTGATCCTGCCACTTCCTCGTTACCCGTCATCATGTTAACTGCCAAAGCATCTGAAATAGATCGTGTACTGGGATTAGAGTTCGGTGCAGATGATTATGTAACCAAACCATTCAGTCCGCGCGAACTGATGCTTCGTGTCCGGAATCTCCTTAAACGCAGAGAAACGCCGCAAGGTAATGTGGAGAAAATCCATGTCCGAGATCTTGAATTGGATATTCCATGTCACGAAGCCCGCGTGTCTGGTAAATCGGTAGATCTTACCGCTACCGAATTCAAGCTGTTGCAGCTATTGATGGAACGCAAAGGCCGGGTTCAGTCAAGAGATCAGCTGCTCCAGGAAGTATGGGGCTATGATCAGGCCATCGATACCCGCACCGTGGATACTCATATCCGACGTTTACGGGAAAAGCTAGGTCATGCGGCTCAATATATTTCGACCATACGCGGCGTCGGTTACCGGTTGGTAGAACCTTGTGAATAAATGTCAGGCAAAAATAAGGTTGTTTCGAGCCCCGACCAGGCCGTGAGTGCAGAAACCACATATTCCCTGATTTGTCACTCATGATCTGGTTAGTTGCATGTCTTACTGCATTGATAACAGCACTCCTGGTTTCAGGTCTCTGGGTGGCTTTTTATTCACGCACTCGTAACCGTGCTGCGAGCTCCACCCTGCGTATTCAGTCTCTCGAGGATCAATTGATCGAAACGCGAGCCGACATGGAGCATCATCGAGATTTGGTGTTTGATGCGATGGCCGAAGGGGTGATATTGTGCGATCTTGGTGGGCGCGTTGTTTTCATGAATCGAGCTATTCACCGTATTTTCGGTATTCCTGAAAACATCCCTGAAAATACGACATTACTCGAAGCATTGAGACTGCACGAAGTCGAAGAAGTTTTCGAGCGGACCTTAAAAAGTGGACGTACCATGGGCATTGAGATCAACCCGACCGGCTTGGATACCAACAGTCTGAGATTGAATGCGGTGGTTGTCCATAGCTCCTCAGGCCAAGCTGAAAGTGTATTGCTCATTTTTCATGATTTTACTCGTTTGAAAGAATTGGAAAATGCCCGTCGCGATTTCGTTGCGAATGTCAGTCATGAACTCAGAACGCCGTTATCCATGATCAAGGGTTTTGTTGAAACCATTATTGATCATCCCTCCATGGAGCGTGGAACCTTAAATGGTTTTTTGGGTAAAGTTAGAAAACACTCAGATCGCCTTGCTCATTTGATTGAGGATTTGTTGATGGTTTCGCGTTTGGAGTCCGGGCAAGCTACAGTTAATCTTCAGTCCTTGCACTTGGCCCCGGAGGTGTTGCGTGTGCTGGATGATTTAAAAAGAAGCGCCGAGAAGAAAAAGGTGCAGCTTTCCCTTGCAGTGGATCCCCAGCTGCATGTCCTGGCGGATTCAGACCTTTTGGAGCAAATTCTGCTCAACCTGCTGGAGAATGCCATCAAGTATGGCTCGATGGGCGGCAAGGTTTCGGTCCATGCCGAACCGTATGACCGCGATCAAATTCGAGTCAGCATTTCCGATGATGGGCCAGGTATTCCGGCTGAGTCGCTTGATCGTATTTTTGAACGGTTCTTTCGTGTGGATAAGGCCCGTTCCCGTGCTCAGGGCGGCACGGGCCTTGGTCTATCCATCGTCAAGCATATCGCCCAGACCCTGGGTGGACGTGTTTGGGTAGAAAGCAGGATGGGAGAAGGAACCACCTTCTTTTTCACACTCAAGGCTTCCGCAGATCTTTCAGCAGATTCCAACACTCAGGCTTAACGTTTGAGGTCTGTCACTTGACAGTGCTCTGTTCAAAATGAACTGTATCGGTTATACAGTGCAGTCTAAGGGCCATGTTGATTCCAAGTCGTTGTCTGGCAATATTTTTTGCCTCTTTATCTGCGCTTGGGTTACTTCTTTGGCACTCGCCCAGTCCAAAGTCACCATCTCACGAGCAGGTTAGGGAAACACCGTTCCCATCCATCAGTCATCGGGTAAAGAAACCGAATATCAACTGTAAGTATCCTCTGGCATGGCCTCCCGGAAAGTATGGGCGCTCCCATGAGAGCCTTTTCAGGAATACCTAGACCTGGGTGAAGTGGCGGATTCAGCTTGGATCTATCGTATTAAGGATCTGAACTCAAAGCAGGCTTCTGATTGAACCAATCAACTCGGACTCAATCCAGAGCCGCTGGCATCGGCACCGAGATACAAGGGAGACCTGTCATGGGTAAAATTCGCCATACCGCTAGATCACTCCGGAGATGTGTATTTTCAAAATAGTCTCGCCTTTCCTTTCTACTTTGATTTTGCAACGCATTTCTTACCAGCCTTCTCGGGAATGAATCTGACAGAATTTGAAAATGTTTCCCTTACTCCGGCCACTCAGGATGCAGTTTCCATCGCCAATCCGGATAGTGTTGCTGCTCCTGAAGTAGTGGCGCTGCTTGTATCCAATGAAGGAGACATCACCCATGAAATGGTGCAAGCAAGTGGATTGGTTCAATTGGGCGCCACCCTATTGAATTGGCCTGAGCGCTAAACTTTATTGACCGAGTTGCTCCGCCAGTCAAGTGGCTCGTATCTGGAATTTTTCGTGGATAAAGCCGATGTATGGTTGGATTTTTAATACAAATACATTTCACCTGGATCATTCGTCATCAAACAGATTCGTGAGGTTCCCGTGGCCCCTCACTGGGAAGCTGCCTCCCGCCACCTTCAGCAGTGTGGACGCGTTTGAAGTGGTGCAGGGAGAGTTTGGTGACATGATGGCGCGGCTTCGATTGAAGTCCATCTGGCGTTTTCAAAGTTGGGGGAACATTGGCGAGGATTTGCCTCAAAATGTGCGAACGTGAGCTCGACACTGACCAGCAAAATCCAGTCACTCTCTCACGACAATCGGCTGATAGACCTTTGAGGTAATTGGATTACTACCTTCGCCATCAAAAAACGATGCTTTCAGTTTAAAGGTTCCAGCGGTAATATCCAGCCATGCTGAACTATTGCTTGAATTCAATGTCGCGGCGAATTGCGTGCGCCCTTTTATGCTTTCACACAATCCTCAGTGCAAGTGAGCAGCCTAATATACTACTGATCCTTGTAGATGACATGGGTTATGGTGATCTACGCTGCTACAACAGGAACTCTAAAATCCCCACCCCTAACATGAATCGGCTTGCTGATGAAGGGATGCGATTTACAGATGCACACGCAGCAGGGCCTCTTTGTCATGTCTCTCGTTACGGGCTCATGACCGGACAATACCCTTTTCGCGCAAGGCCGAACACCTGGTCTCGACGAGCAACCATAGATCAGGCCAGGGTGACGCTTCCCTCTTTTCTCAAATCAAGGGGATACAATACTGCCATGGTGGGTAAATGGCACCTGGGATTTGATGAAGACGGCTATGATAAACCTTTGCCCGGAGGTCCGGTGGATCGAGGTTTTGACAGCTTTTTTGGTATCCGTGCATCGACCGATATTCCACCCTATTTCTACATTCGGAATGATCAGGCAGTGATGCCTCCCACACTTGAAATAGAGGCAAATAACAGCGAGGGATGGTCCCCTATTCAGGGTGCTTTCTGGCGAAAAGGTGGGATTTCACCCGATCTGCAGCTAAAAGATGTTTTGCCTAGATTCACCAATGAAGCCATTCAGGTGATTGAAACCCACGCCTCAAGTCAATCGCAAGAACCCCTTTTCCTGTATCTGGCCTACCCGGCTCCTCATACGCCCTGGCTTCCCGATGAATCCTTCATTGGCAAGAGTGGTGCAGGAATGTACGGCGACTTCACCATGATGGTCGATGCCATGATAGGACGTGTTCTCAAAGCGTTGGAGCTTTCGGGGATGCAGGAAGATACTTTGGTGATCCTCAGCTCAGACAACGGGCCTGTCTGGTATGAACATGATGTTGAACGATTTGATCATGATTCTTCTGGAGGGCTGAGGGGGATGAAGGCGGATGCCTGGGAAGCTGGGCACCGGATGCCATTTATCGTACGATGGCCGGGTCGGATTCGATCAGGTTCGGTGAGTCAACAGACCATCAGTTTCACGGACATACTTCCCACCGCAGCTGCCATGATTGGTCAGGCATTACCTGAAGGGGCTGCTCCTGATGGCGTGAGCTTCTTTGATGTGCTTGCCGGTAGACGGCCGGAAGCGTCTCCGGTTCGAGAGCATCTTGTGGTTCCTTCGGGTAACGGTACCCTGACCATTCGGAAAGGGCCATGGAAACTCATTCAGGGTCTGGGTTCAGGTGGTTTTAGTAAGCCATCCAGAATCAAAGCATCCGAGGGAGGTCCAAGAGGTCAGCTTTATCATTTGAATCAGGATCCATCGGAAAGCATCAATCTTTACATGGAGCATCCAGAGCTGGTAAATGAGCTGGAACAACAGCTTAAAGCCATTCAAAACGATTCAACCAAGGCCTGATGTTCAAGGAGGTCATTAATAATCCTCCAATTCTATGTTGAATACCTCCCAGTTTTTGGCATGTTGTAAGTCATATATTAAAGATAAAATAATATGAGCGAATCAAATAAACCTCTCAAAATCATCGCCTACCTGAAACCATCTTGTGGATGGAGTCAGGGCGTGCGTGCCATCATGCGTAAATACGATCTGCCTTTTGAAGACCGGGACATCATCAATGATCCAGTTCAAAGACAGGAAATGATCGAAAAAAGCGGTCAGATGCTCAGTCCATGCGTCGAGATCGATGATCGTATGCTCGCAGATGTCAGCGGAGAAGAAGTCGAAGCCTTTATGCTGGCAAACGGCCTGATCAAGCCATCAAGCACTGAACCTGATGCCCCCATCAACGCCCCATGTCCAGACGAAATGCCTCAGGCTCAGACCATGCAATTCCGTTCTTGAGAGCGTTTATCTTCATATTTTTCAAATGTAGCTCCAACGGAAGCCCTCGCCGGCTTCCGTTTTTTAATGGTCTTTTCAAATCCTGGTTTTTCAAGGCAGGATAGGATCAATTACTCGGATGAAGGCAGAAAAAGTCAAAAAAACTGAAGGACACTGGTCATCAGCTGACGTGGTGGATCTTGAGTATTTTTTGATGCATGCCTCCTCCAGTGAAAACCGAGGTGAATTGGCTCAGCAAGCACGTTACTGGTTTCAGCAGCATGTTTCAGGTCATTCAGGGGAAGAGCATGCAGAGTTTCCTGATCCCAAGGTTCTCAAGGTCTGGCTGAAGCATCAAAAAAAACAGCACAAGGGTGACACGCCTTTACCGGGAGAGTCTTGGCAATGGCTGATCGGAATGCTTTTTTGGTTGCTTCTTTTCGCGGGATTGCTCGCCGGAGCTGGCGTGACCGCAAGTCTTTTGGATTACGACGGAGCTCAGCCTGTCAACGTAGCGATGTTCTTGTGCCTGCTGGTAGGGGTTCAGCTTATCTGGAGCTTCGTATCCTTTATTGTGATCGCTGGAAAAGGTTTGCAATGGATTCCTCTCCATGCCGGCTTTTCACTGCGATTGCTTCAAAGTTTGATGCACTGGGCCTCCACTCGCTTAGATCGTCATTTGGTTTCAAAACTTGCGACTGAAAAACGCATGGTCTGGGAATCCTTTTGGCGACAGTTATGGGATGACCATGCAGCCTCTGGGCGGTTTTTACTTTGGCCCATTCTGACCAGAATTCAGATGGCGGGGGTGATGTTCAATGTGGGTGTGATGTTCACTTTGATGACAAGTGTGGTTTTTCGTGATCTTGCATTTGGGTGGCAGACTTCGATGCAGCAAATCAATGACGGAACAGTGGCCACGGTGGTTAAAACCTTGTCCTTGCCATGGAATTGGATTTGGGGAGAAGGACAGGGATTTCCGTCGCTTGCACAGATTGAAGGAAGTCGTATCATCCTCAAAGATGGAATCGGGGCCATGCAAAATCCCTACCTCACTTCCTGGTGGCCGTTTCTAATGATGGCAGTCACCGTATATGGCTTCATCCCTCGCATGTTGCTCTGGCTCTGGCTGAGCGTTCAAGAGCGTCGTCAGGTGGCTCTTTACCCAATTCAAAGTGCCTCTTGTCAAAAGTTGTGGAGTCGGTTTCATACCCGCTGCCTTCATGTGACAACAAGACCGTTTGATAACCACTCTCAGCCAAAAGGCAATGCGCCGGCTCCTTCACTTCTAGCAGATAACCTCGCGTCAACTGCTGGCTCCGCCCAATCAACGGTTCTTGATGTCCCATGCTGGTTCTATATGGACGAAGGCTTGGGATCCCCCAATGAACAGAGTAAAATTAAATCCCTGCTTTCGCCCTATGGATGGCAAGTGAAAGGAGTGCTCGACTCTTCACCGTCAGATGATGGCTCCTGCTTTGAGCGATTCTGCAGCGGCGATTGCCTCCTATGGGTGGAGGAAGCATGGCAACCCCCCATTCAGGAAAAAATGAAGCGTTTGAAAGCATTCCACGGACTTCTGCCCTCAGGTGTATTCTTGTCTGTAGGTCTTGTAGGGAAACCTCGGGGCGTATCCTGGCTGACTCCTGTGCGTTCACGAGATCTCGAAATCTGGCAGAAGTTCGTTCATCAAAACCTGTCAAAGGAAATACAGGTTCGAGCTCTTGTTGCATCATGATGAACGCATCCGAAATCCCCACTTTTGCCGTGGTTGGTCATCCCAATGAGGGTAAATCTTCTGTGGTAGCGACTT
>MDTB01179785.1_pt1 | contig 42214 bp, 43 predicted proteins | sample 811161 | NCBI WGS metagenome assembly MDTB01 (sample SAMN05326650, study PRJNA326480) | marine metagenome | isolation source: seawater | place: Mediterranean Sea | collected 2009 | reverse complement strand
GTAATTAAATGCTAAAAATATGAAAGCTATACTCTTTCCAGGCCAAGGTTCACAAATTGTAGGGATGGGATCAGAGTTTTACAATAATTTTGAAATCGTAAAAAAGATTTTTAAAGAAGCAGACGAAAAACTTAATTATAAAATATCAAAAATCATTTTGGAAGGTCCTGAGGATCAACTAAAATTAACTCAAAATACTCAACCAGCGATACTAACTGTTAGTTATGCAATTTTTTCTGTTCTTAAAAAAGAATTTAAGTTTGATTTTAAATTCACAAAATTTTTCGCCGGTCATTCTTTGGGTGAGTATAGCGCTTTGGTTAGTTCAGATTCATTGAAATTTGATGACGCGATTTATTTACTTTTTGAAAGAGGTAAATCTATGCAAGAAGCGGTTCCATTAGGTAAAGGCAAAATGATAGCGGTATTAGGATCGAAAATAGAGGAACTTAATAATTTAATAAAACAAGCTAAAACAAAAGGAGCTTGTGAAATTGCTAACGATAATGCTGAGGGCCAAACAATCATAAGTGGAGATATTGAGAGTATAAATTTATTGCAAAATATTTTAAAAGAGAACAAAAAAAAATTTGTGCCTCTGAATGTAAGCGCACCTTTTCATTGTTCTCTAATGAGTCCAGCAGCACAAAAAATGAAAGACAAGATTAACTCTACAAATTTTACGAAGCCTAGTTTTGACATTGTATGTAACGTGACATCAAAACCTGAAAATAATCCAGATAATATAAAAAGATTATTAGTAGAACAGATTTGCTCTACTGTTAGATGGAGAGAAAGCATAATTAATATGTCTCAAGAAAATGTAACCGATTTCATTGAAATAGGACCTGGAAAAGTTTTATCTGGAATGGTTAAAAGGACAGTAAAGAATATTAATTGCTTTAGTATAAATTCAATTGATGATATGAAAAAAACAATAAATGAACTTAAAAAATAAAAAAGTTATAATCACAGGTGCAACTGGCGGAATAGGTAACAGCCTGGTAAAAAAATTTGCGCAGAGTGAGTCAAAAATTTTGGCAACAGGGACTAATGAAGAAAAGTTAAATAAACTTAAAACTGATTTTAAGGATATTCAAATTGAAAAATTTAATCTAGCAGAGCACTCTAAAATTGAGTCTTTTATTGATACAGCAAACAATAAATTAGGAGGTCTTGATATTTTAATTAACAATGCTGGAATAAATTTAGATAGTTTAACAATTAGACTCACTGAAGAAAACTGGAAAAAGGTTTTAGATTTAAATTTAACCTCAACTTTTTTGATGTGTAAATCTGCAATTAAAAAAATGATAAAAAATAAGAGTGGAAAGATTGTTAATATAACGTCAATTGTTGGTCATACAGGTAATTTTGGACAAACGAATTATTCAGCCTCAAAAGCAGGAATAGTTGCTTTTTCAAAAAGCTTAGCTCTTGAATATGCGAAAAAAAACATAAATATTAATTGTGTATCACCTGGTTTTATTAAAACCGAAATGACCGACAAAATTCCAGAGGAATATAAAACAAAGTTGATAAGTAGAATTCCTGCAGGTGACTTAGGAACAGGAGATGATGTTTCAAATTGTGTAGCTTTTTTAGCATCAGATATGGCTAATTACATAAATGGTGAAACCATTCACGTTAATGGTGGAATGTATATGGCTTGACAATTCTATCCAATAATTTATTAAGAAAATATCATAAAAATAACAAAGGTAATTAATGTCAAACGATATAAAACCAAAAATTAAAAAGATAGTTGCCGATCACCTAGGTATAGAAGAAGAGAAAGTTACCGAAGAAGCAAGTTTTATTGATGATTTAGGAGCTGATAGTCTAGATACTGTTGAATTAGTAATGGCTTTTGAAGAAGAATTTGGATCAGAAATTTCAGACAGTGAAGCTGAAAAAATTTTAACAGTTGGAGATGCTATTAAATTTATTGAAAGTAAATCAAATCAATAAACTTGAAATTTATTATTTGATATGAGTAACGACTCAAATAATATCATGGTTATTTTGTCATCTCCTTCAGGTGCAGGCAAAACAACAATTACAAAAAAAATTCAGCAAAAATATCATTCGTTTAAAATCTCAGTTTCTCACACCACTCGTAAACCTAGACAAAATGAAGTAGACGGTGTTGACTATTTTTTTGTTAAAAATGAAGAATTTAAAAAATTAGTTGATGAAGGTAAATTTTACGAATACGCAAAAATTTTTGATAATTATTATGGCACTTTAAAAAAAAATGTAGATGATCTAATAAAGAATAACGATATTATTTTTGATATTGATTGGCAGGGTAACAAACAATTGTCAAAATTTAAAAATCTTAAATTGATTAAAATATTTTTAATACCACCAAATAAAGAAGAATTAAAAAAAAGACTTATAAAAAGAAATCAAGACTCCCCTGAAGAATTAGACAGGAGATTTAAAGCTTTTGATGCAGACGTTCAACATTGGAATGATTATGATTATATTTTAATTAACGAAAATCTAGAAAATTGTTACCATCAAATAGAAAAAATTATATCCCCTCACAAAAAAATTTTTACTGAATTTCCTCATAAAGTTTAGTTATCTCGTAATATATTTCTGGTTTTATATCAGATGGTCTTGATTTCAAGTCTAAATTTTTGATCAAATTAACTTTTTTTTTAAATATTTTTTTTATGTTTTTATTTATCATTTTTCTTTTATTAGAAAATAAAATTTTAGTGATTTTTTCTAAGCTATCAATATTTTTGAAATTAGCTGAAATCTTTTTCGGTTTAAATAACATAACTGTAGAGTCAACTTTTGGTTTAGGTAAAAAACAATTAGGCGAAACATCAAATTTTTTACTTATATTTAATCTATAATTCGCCAAAATAGATAATCTTCCATAACTCTTTGAGTTAAAAGGTCCTAATATTCTTTGGGACATTTCTTTTTGAAACATTAAAATTAAATCAGTGTAATTAGGAGGCCAATATTTAAATTTAATCATTTTTACAAGAATTTGTGATGAAATGTTATAAGGCAAGTTGCCAAAAATAATTGTTTTTCCTTTTAATTTTTTCTCAAGATCAAATTTAAGAAAATCCTTATTATAAATTTTAACGTTTTTATTTTTTTTGTATTTAGTTTGTAAGCTTTTACAAATGACAATATCTTTTTCTATAAGAGTTAAAGAATGTGGATTTTTTTTAAGAATTTCATCAGTCAATGCACCTTTTCCTGGACCAATTTCTAATACATTCATATTAGTAACTTGAACTAAATTAGTAATTTTTTTTATAATATTTTGATCAACCAAAAAATTTTGACCCAAAGATTTTTTAGCATATATCATTAGATCCTAGAGTTTATAAATTTAATACATCGAAACAAGCTATAGAAATTAGCTTTGTTTTTTCCTATTAAATCTATTCCGGGACCATGGTCAGGTGAAACCCTTAAATAATCTAAACCTAAAGTAATATTTATTGCATCAAAATTAAATAATGTTTTAAAAGGAGTTAAGACTTGATCATGATACATTCCTACTATTACATCATATTTTTTGAAGTTATTGATAAATAATGTATCTGCTATTAATGGTCCTTCAATCTTAAGCCCTTTCCTTTTTAATTTTAAGATTGTTGGAATGATTATTTTAACCTCCTCAGAGTTTTTTTTAAGTTCGCTGTTATGAGGGTTTAGTCCAAGTATACCTATTTTAGGTTTAAACTTAAACATACTCTTAAATTCCTTATTTAGAGTTGTAAGTTTTTTATTAATTATAGATGAAGAAATATTTTTCGGAACTTCTTTTATATCTAAATGAGTTGTTAGTGGTACAACAGAAAATTTCTTATTATGTATAAACATTACTTCAGATGAATCTTTAATTTTACATTTAGAGGCAAAAAATTCAGTAACACCAATTTTTTTTGATTTTTGAATTAATTTTTTATTTATAGGACAATTTATAATTGCTCTAGCAGACTTACTTTTAATCAAAGAGTGAGCAAGATTTAAACTTTTCAAAACATATTTAGAAGACTCTCTAGTATTTATTTTAAAAGGATTTTTAAAGTTTATTGGAATATCTATTATTTTTAAATTTGTTGAATTATTTTTAGAATTAATATTATTGATCTTAGTTATTTTTATTTTGAAATTCAATTTTTCAAATTGTTTTGAAAATAAATTAAAACTTCCAATTAAATAAATTTTTTTTTTCGTTCTTTTGTTTAATTTTTTCCAAACTTTAAATATTATTTCTGAATTAATACTATTTGGGTCTCCAGCTATCAAAATAATTTTATTATTCATTGTATTGTATGAGAGTATTATTCTTAATTTTAGATAAGTAACTACTTGAAAATAAATTCAAAAGTTCATTTTTTCTTTGGGAGATCATTTGACCTTTCATCCTTTTTAAATTTATATCACCAAATTCAATTTTTCTTTTATCTAATAACTTAATAAATAAGGCTGTTTCTGATTTTATTATTGGCTCTGAAACATCCCCGGGCTTCATTTGCTTTACGGTATTTAAAATTATATTTGATAATGCTTGAGATGCTATCCATCCTAAATTTCCACCTTCAAGTGAGGACAAAGACTTGCTATATTTAATTGCGACATTTTCAAATCCAATTTCATTAATTTGGTTTTTAATTTCTTCAATCTTAATCTTATCATTAGAATTATTTTCTAAAAAAATTTCTATTTCCGCAAGATTATATTCTTCAGATTTTTTTTGATTTTTAATTACTTTATTTAATTCTTTATCTATCTCCTCTTCATTAACTATTATTTTATCACGATATGAGCTTAGAATAAGTTGCTGCCAAGCAAACTCTGTTTCAATACCATCTAAAAAAAGATTGTAATTTAGATTATTTTCTTCGAAAATTCTTTTAAAACCGTTTTTATCAGTATTATAACTTGAAGAAACGTTTTCTAAATAATCTGAAACTGACTTGCTATTAGCAATTATTTTAAACTTCACAACTTCTTCTTTTTTAAGCTTAAAATTAATTAAAAAATTTAAAGCCTCCTTTTTGGTTCTATTAACATTTTCTTGAGTTAATTCTTTATTATTAAGAATTAAAATTGTTTTAATTCTATTTTTCAATTCATAAGAAGTTATTATCTGATTATTGCCAACATTAACTAAAATCTTATTTTGAATAGAAGCATATGAGATGCCTGCTGTAGATAAAATGATAATAAAAAAAGATCTTAGAAAAAACATTAGTTAAAAGAAGGTGAGTTTATATTTCCGAAAGGAGTTAGTGTTATTTTAAACATTAATGAGTCCTCTGGTTCTAACTCTGAATCATTATAAAATTCTCTTCTATATACTAATCCAGCTCTTAGGCAGTCATTTGTATATTCATAACTTAAATTATAATATTCTGCAGAATCTGTAATTAAATTTCTTTTTGTTTCTGCTGAAAATAAACCGTATTTATTTTGAGTTAAATCTACTTTACCTTTAAAATATTCTTGATCGCCAATATGCTCTTTTTCTTCTAAATAATTAAAATCAAATTTAATAGGATTTAAGTTAAAGCTAGCACCAAGTTCGTTATAGTTTAGATCTTGATAGTTTTGATCTAATGCAAAATTATAGTTAAATTTTATATTATCATTAATTTCTAACTCAGAACTACCTATTACATCAGAAAATCTTTGATTTAAACTTGACGACGAAGGCATATTTTGATTTTCTTTTTCATTAATAATTTGTGCTATTGAAAAATCTAGTTTTTTATCTGAAGTTTCAAATTCATAATCAAATCCCAATGTAGAACTCAACCCATTTTCAAAATTTTTATTGGTATTCAACCGATCCAATGTAAATATATTCGAGTGATTTAATCTTGATTTTTCTGTTTCTTTTCTCATGTGTCCAGGCGCATACCTGAATAATAGTTTGGGGGTCAAAATATGAGATGTATTATCCCTCATCTTTTTAAAAAGATCAATTTGAGCCAAATAACCTACAGCTCCAAATAATTCGTTTGTAGTATCGCTTTTATAAATTTCGGTATTTTTTGTTTCATAATTAACATTTTTTAATTTTCCGAGCAGTCGTCCCTTCAAACCTGAAGAATATTTGTTTTCTTTGTATTTCCAATCAATATCGTTAATTAAAAATTTTGTAAGTTTATTAGTTTCAAAGTTGTGAAAAATTAAATTGGATTGTAAGTCAGCATAACCATATTTAGTGCTACTAAATAAATTTTTATCTAATATAATATCTGGTAGAATATATTCATATTCATCATTCTTACTTGTTTCTGTTAAGTCTTCGTATGCACTTGCTTTTAACCCAATAAATAAATCTTCATTTTCATGAGAAAAACTTAAAGAATTCTCTAGAATATCATTTTCATAATTAACTAAATCATTATTGATTTTGTACAATTTCAAATATTTTTTATTTGAGGTTTTTTGAATTGATACTTTTAATTCATTATCAGCACCTTTGTCATTTTTAAATTTTTTTACAAATTGAGAAAAGAAATGATATTTGCTTCCCTCTAATTTAGTACCACTTGTATTTTTATAACCTTCTGTGTATCCGAAATTTGATATTAAATTTGATTTTTTAAATGCTTGACGATGTTCTCCCAAAAATAATGGATGTTCAGATGTAAACAATTTCGTAGAAAATGTAATATCTTTATCCCTACCTAAATCCCAAAAATAAGGGACTTCAAAACTTGCTCCTAAATTTTTTGAGTCCGAAAAAGATGGCGGTAAAAATCCTGATCTTCGATCTACGGAAGGATCCGGGTGTGACAGTTTTGGTAAATAAAAAATAGGAAAATCATAAATTTTGATTACAGCATTGTCATAATAAATAGTTTTTTTCTTTTTATCATGAGCCATTTTACTTGCTTGTAAAGACCAAGGCGGACATTTATCTTCTTTTCTATAGTTACACAAAGTAAAAATACTTTTCGTAAATTCACTATTTTGATTCTCAATTTTTACTGTATTAGCAAAAACTCGAGGCTTATTGTCTTTATTAACTTTGAAATCTTCTTGATTTAAAAATGCTTTAATATCTGTTCCAATAATTTCTCTCTTCTTTTCATCTACATATATTTGTGAAAAATTATATTTATTATCATTAGAATCAATAACTTTTATTTTACCTGTAGATTTAAAAAAATTATTTTCAATAGAGTACTCAAAGTTTTCCAGATAAATATTGTTATTTTCTAAATCTTTAAGTGTTGTTTCATAATCTGATTTTATTAAACCGTTTTTATTATCAAAGATTATATTTTCTCCATTAAGGAAGTAACCTTCAGATGTTAATACTGTAGTTTTGCCTGTGCTTTTTAAAAATTTAAGATCTTTTTTATATTCTGCGTAATCAGTTTTAAATATATTATTTTTATAATCTGTTGCTATAACTTCACCTTTTAAGATAGTTGAGCGACTTTCTTTGTCTATTGAAATTTGAGATGACTGAATATTAAGATTATTTGCCAATAAAGGATGGAAAAAAAATATTGAGATAAATATTGCTAAAAATTTATTTTTCATTGATTTGTAAAATTCCCACAGAACTAAATAAGCCAATTACAGCTACCGGTATCCAGGCTGCTAATGAAAGAGAAATTCTATCAGTTTTACCTAAGGCTAAAGATAAATCTTTAAAATAATAAACTGCAACACAAGCTATTATTCCAACTACAATAAAAGTAAAATTATTTGATTTTTTTAAAGTATTCATTGTCAGTATAGAGGCTAGAGCAGTCATCATGAACAAAAAGAAAGGTAAAGATAGCATTGAATTTAAATTTTGATTGAGAAAAGTTTTATTATAACCTCTAACTTGGAGATCCTTATAATTTAAAACTAAATCTAAAAAGGACATTGTATCAAAGTTTCTAAATAAACTATTAATTTTTTTCTGGTCATACTTAGAATATATTGAATAATTTTTTTTCTGATCTTCTTGAACTATTCCATTATTGAATTTCATAATCAAAACTTCATCTAAAACCCAATTATTATTTGATATATTAGCACTTTCTGAAAAAATTTTTTGGATAAGATTATAATTTTCATCTAAATCGAAGACTGTAATTCTCTTTAAAACATTTTGATCGATTTTATCTGCAGTGATAATTCTATGTCCAAAATCTAAATTTTCTTTTGTCCAAAGTCCATTTTTATTTATTGAAACCAAATGATCAATATCCCTAGAGTATTCTGATTTTGTCTGTTCATAGTACTTTACCATGGTCGAAGTGAAAGGATTTATAGCAATTAAAACAACCCAGCCAAAAATGAAAGAGGAAAAGGCTAAAATAAAAAATATTCTAAAGTTTGAATATCCAAATACTTTTAAATTTAATAAATCTGTACTATTTCTTAAATATAAAAGAAACCATAGACTTGAAATAAAAATGATAAAGGGCAACATTTTAATAATTAAACTTGGTATAAACATTGCTGTAAGCGATATAGGAATTAAAAGAGTAACGTTCAAATTTTTAAAAAATTCAATTTCTTCAAATAGATTTAAAATTAAACCAAAACAATATGCAATTAAAATGACGTTGAAAATTCTTTTAAAAAACCCTGACAATAGATATTTAAATAAAACTTTATTCATTTAGACACCATCGATTCTTTAGAAAATTTATAAATAAGTAATAAATAAATTGTAGGAATGAAAATAAATGGAGAAAATAAAAACAATAAATTTACCATCTTAGAAATGCCTGTGTATCTAACTATAAGCTCTGCATAAAGCAAGACCAGAAAGCTCAAAGTAAAAATGGTATATTTATTTAAAAAGTAGTTTTTTTTTTGTTTAGTTTTAATTATTAAAAAGGAACATAATAAAGAAATTATAGGAATATAAAAAGGGAGAACGAACCTTCGATTTAGAATAGTCTTAATTTCTTCTTCAGCACTTTTTTTGCACTCAAAAACATTACTAGAGTTTTTTGGAAAAACACATTTTAAAAGTTCATTTGTAGGAGTTTCTTGAAACTTTGGAATTTTGATAGTATCTGTTGAGAGACTATCTAAATTTATATTCAACTGTTCAAATTTAACGATGTTATTTTTTAAACTTTCTTTTTGCGTCGATATAATTTGTCCGTTAAATAATATTAATTTCTTATTTCCTTTCACAACTCCATTTTTAGCAATTATTGTTGTTGAATTTCTTTGAGATTGATCAGAGGTTAAATTTTTTAAAACATTTTGTTCATCATGAATAAAAACATTACTCATTTCATTATTTTTTTTGGCTTCAACTAAAAATGTAAAACCTTTAAACGAATCACTAAACTGCTGAATTCTTATTGTAGGTAAAAATGAATCGAAGCCTTGTTTATTAAGTAAATACCTAGATTTATTTAAAGCCAGAGGAGTTATAAAAGTAGAAAAAATTAAATATATAAATAAAATAATTATTGAAACTGCAAAAAAAAGATTTGCTACTTTTAACTTTTTTATTCCAGAAGTCCAAAGTATTATAAATTCATTTTCTTGCGTCTTTTTTAGAATAAATAAGACTAATGCCAATAAAAAAGATAAAGGTATAAATTTCGTAAAAATACTCAATAAATTTAAAATTGAGTATTGAAAATATGTTGCGACGGAATAACCACTTTCTACAATTAAGTCTAAAAAATTTACTGCTCTTACCGTCCAAGCGATTATGGTCAACCCGAATAGTATAACAAAAAAAGTTTTTAGTATTTCTTTGATAAAGTTTCGATAAATTGTGTTTTGTAGCATTGTAATTTGATATATTAAAATAATGCAACTTTAACTAAAACTCAACCTATGATAGTACACTATGGTGAATTTTCCATTGAAATCTTGTATATTTGAACATATATACCTCTCAACTCTAATTATTTAAAATTTATGTCTATTAAAATTTACTATTCCAAAAAAACAATCAGCAAACCCTCTGCTAATATAGTGTTATTTTCTGATGAGAAATTTAATATAAGGGGTCTTAAAAAGTATCTTACTAATTCAGAGTTTTCTTACATAGAGGATTTATTAAAAACTAGTGATTTGAAAAAAAATTTATTCGTTTTTGAGCTTACTTCAAAAAAAAAAATAATTTTAATATCAATTAAAAATAACTTGAAAATAAACGAAGTAGAGAATTTAGGCGCAGAATTTTACGGACGTGTAAATTACGGAAAAAATAGTGAATATTTTATAATTTCAGATAGCATTGTAAGTAAGCATAATAATTTTTTAGGATATTTTCTTCATGGGTTAAAATTGAAATCTTATGAATTTAAAAAATATAAGACAAAAAAAGAAACAAGACTTATTTTTCTTAATGTACTGGGAAATAAAAATAAACCTTCAATTCAAAATCAAATAAGGTTTAGAGCTTTAGAAGAAGGTACTTTTTATGCAAGAGACTTAGTCTCAGAACCAGGAAATATTTTACATCCAGACGAGTATACAAAAAGAATAAGATCTCTCAGCAAATATGGTTTGAAAATAAACATATACGATGAAAAAAAACTTAAGAAACTCGGGATGCATGCTTTGCTTGGTGTAGGGCAGGGAAGTATTAGAGGATCATATCTTGTAACAATGGAATGGAATGGGGCAAAAAATAATTCTAAACCTCTTGCTTTTGTAGGAAAAGGAGTTTGTTTTGATACAGGTGGATATTCTTTAAAACCAGCAAAATTTATGGAAGACATGACTTACGATATGGCAGGTTCTGCTACTGTAGTTGGTTTAATGAAAACTTTAGCTTTAAGAAAAGCTAAAGTTAATGTTGTAGGAGTAGTTGGGCTGGTAGAAAATATGGTAAGTGGAAACGCTCAGAGACCTGGAGATATTGTTAAATCTTATAGTGGTAAAACTATAGAAATATTGAATACAGACGCAGAAGGAAGGTTGGTCTTAGCGGATGCTTTAACTTTCACAGAAAAGAAATTCAAACCAAAATTCATTGTTGATTTAGCTACTTTAACTGGTGCAATCATAGTTTGTTTGGGATCAGAATATGCGGGATTATTTTCAAACGATGATGACTTATCAAAAAAAATTTTTAATGCTGGTGAAAAAGTAGAAGAAAAAGTATGGAGAATGCCTCTACACAAAAATTATGACAAGCTAATGAATTCTAAAAATGCTGACGTGCAAAATATAAATTATGTTGGTGGAGCAGGATCAACAACAGCAGCTCAATTTTTACAAAGATTTATTTTAAATAAAACATCCTGGGCTCACTTAGATATAGCTGGAATGGCTTTCTCAAAATATGGTGGAGCTTTAAATTCAGGTGGAGCCACAGGATACGGTGTAAGATTGTTAAATTTACTTATAGAAGATAATTATGAGTAATATTGAGCAAACCCTCTCAATAATAAAACCTGACGCAGTAGAAAGAAATCTAATTGATGAAATTAAATCAATATTTATTAAGAACAATTTAAAAATTAAGGAGAATAAAAAAATCCATATTACTAAAGAGGAGGCGGCAGAATTTTATAAGGTTCATCAAACTAAGCCTTTTTACGATGATCTTTGCTCTTATTTATCATCTGGACCTATTGTTGTGATGGTCTTGGAGGGAGAAAATGCTGTATTATTCAATAGAGAGCTGATGGGATCAACCGATCCAAAACAAGCAAAAAAAAATACTATTAGAAAACTCTATGGAATATCAATAGATAAAAATTCAGTTCATGGATCTGACTCTGTTGACAACGCTAAAAAAGAGATTGATTTTTTTTTTAAAAATTAACTGTACCTAAATATTTTTATAATAGCCTCTGAAAAAGCTCGATATTCAAGTTTTTGGGTTTTGATTTTAAGTATTTCTTTATTATCATTTTTATTTATAAAAAAAGTCTTTTGTATAATTTTTGTTCCACCATCTAATTTTTCATTTACAAAATGAACAGTGCATCCACTTTTTTTTTCTTTATTTTTTAATACTCTTTTGAAAATATTCAGCCCTTTAAATTTTGGAAGCAAAGATGGGTGAATATTAATTATAATTTTCCTATATGATTGAAGAAATTTTTTAGAAATAATTTTCATATATCCAGCTAAACAAATAAAAGTTATTTTACATTTTTTTAATTCTTTTAAAATTAGATTTTCAAAACTTCTTTTTTTTGTATTAATTACTAAATATGGAATAGAATTAATTTTAGCATAAAACAATCCTTTTGCATTTTTATTATCAGAGATAACCAACTTAATCTTAATTGGGAAATTTTCATTTCTAGAGTTTTTAATCAGGTATTTTAAATTTGAACCAGATCCAGAAATAAAAACGCAAGTATTTTTTTTTACCATCTTATAGAATTAAAAAAATTTACTTTTTTAGAATCTTTTGAAATAAAGCCTATTTGATAGGGCATAAACTCTTTAGTAAAATACTTTGTAATTTTTTTTGCATATTTCTTATCTATAATTACGCAAAATCCAATACCACAATTAAAAGTTTTCAACATTTCAAGATCGCTAATGTTTTTTGACTTTAACCACTTAAAAATTTTTTTTATTTTAATTTTTGATAAATCAATATTAACAGATAAGTTTTCTGGAACTGATCTCACAATATTCTCAGCCAAACCACCTCCAGTAATATGCGCTGCAGCATTTATTAAATCTTTATTTGTTAAGGCTAAAATTTCATTTGTATAAATTTTTGTTGGTTTTAATAGTTCTTTTTTTAAATTTTTATTTATTTTATAATTTTTTAAAATTGATCTTACCAATGAATAACCATTTGAATGAATACCACTTGAGGGAATAGCGAAAATTAAATTATTTTTTTTGACATTATTTTTACTTAAAATTTTCTTTTTTGATACAATGCCCACACTGAAACCAGCCAAATCAAATTTATCTTTAGAATATATACCAGGCATTTCTGCAGTTTCACCACCAATTAGTTTACAATTTGAAATTTTACATCCGTGCAATATACCTTTTAAAATACTCTTTGTTTTCTTAAGCTCTAACTTTCCAAGAGCCATATAATCTAAAAAAAATAGTGGTTTCGCTCCTTGAACAATTAAATCATTTACGCACATAGCTACTAAATCGATACCAATAGTATCAAATTTTTTAAATTTGTTGGCTAAGTCTAATTTTGTACCTACACCGTCGGTACATGAGACTATAACAGGGTCTTTAATTTTGATATTACTTATATCGAAAACTGAACCAAAAGCTCCGATATTACCTAAGTCAAATAATTTGTTCGTTTTTTGGTCATTTTTTTTTGATACTTTCGCAATGTGATTAACAAATTTATTGGCAAGCGAAATGTTTACACCACTTTTTTTATAATTATTTTGTATTTTTTTCATTCGTAAAAATGATAATTAGCTAAATATGAAAAATTTTATATTTATATGTTCTATATTAATTATTTTATTTAAAACTGGAAACGTTTTATCGGATAACAATATATTTAATGTTAATAATATTGAGATAAGCAAAGATATTTCAAAAAATAAACAAAAATTAGCTAATCTAGCTTTTCAAGAAGGATTTAAAGAATTAACAAGTAGACTATTATTAGAGGAAGATTACAAAAGAATTTCAGCTACTAATTTAATAGAAATAAAAAAATTAATTTCTTATTATCAAATTAAAAATGATGAGAATAATAGCAATATAAGCTTTAACCTTTTCTTTGATAGGGATAGGATACATAACTTTTTTTATCAAAGAAACATTCTTTATTCAGACATTATAAATACTAACATCATAGTATTTCCTTTACTAATAAAAGATAAACAAAATTTTATATATACCAAAAATTATTTTTATGAAAATTGGAATAATGAAGATTCAAAAGAGTCGATTCAATACACCCTTCCAGTGGAAAGCGTTGAAAGTATCCAAAAGATCAAAATGAATAAAGAAAATATATATAAACTTAATATACAAGATTTTTTTAAGGAATATAATTTAGAAAATATGGCATTCATTGCCATTGAGATAGAAGACAATAGTGCAAAAGTTTTTTTGAATTCTAAAATTGAAGGCAAGAAATTGAATAAAAATTTATTAATTAACAATACAAACTTAAGGGAAAATCAATTTAATGATAAAATAATTCTTGAAATTAAAAATGTTTTAAAAGATTTAATTAAGTCTCAAAACTTAATAGATGTTAGAACACCGTCTTTTTTAAATGTTGAAATAAAATTAAATAGCAAGGATAATTTGGTTGAATTTAATAATAGATTAAAGAAAATAGATCTTATTGATAATTTTTATGTACAACAATTAAATAAAGACTTTGTTTTAGTAAAAATTAAGTATCTTGGAAAAATCAATAAGATTATAAAAAAACTTAAAGATCAAAACATTGATTTAAAAATGAAAGACGGTCAGTGGAAAATTAACATTATTTAAATGAGTCAACTTATATTCAAATTCCCTTTTAAAACAAAATATTACGAACAGGATTATTATGTCTCTAGCAATAATTTTTCTGCCTATCGTTTAATAGAGAGCTGGCCTAACTGGCCAGATAAGTGGGTTAATATATTCGGACCAAAGGGGTGTGGAAAAACACATTTAACTAATATTCTAAATAAAAAAATTAAAAAAATTAAGATATTTGATGCAAAAACAATAGATAAAGTAAATATGTCGGAATTAGATAATTTAAAATGTTTAATAATTGATAATTACGAACAAAATATAGATGAAAATTTTTTTTACTCAATTTTAAATCACTTTAAACAACTTGATTCTTATGTGGTTGTTAATTCTGTAATACCAATCAAAAGTATGTCAATTAAGCTAAAGGATCTAAATTCAAGAACAGATGGTTTTGTAAGTCTAGGCATTGAATTACCAACAGATGATTTGTTGAGAGTAATAATATCTAAGTCCTTTTCAGATAAGCAAATTAACTTAAGTCCAAAAATTTCTGAATATATTATTAAAAATATAGACCGCTCATACGAAAAAGTGTTTAAATTTATAAAAGAAATTGATGATTTATCTTTATCTTCTGGAAAATCAATAAATATTAATTTAATAAAAAAAGTATTAACTAATGAATAAATATAGAACTCATAACTGTTCAGAATTATCTGAGAAAGATGTTGGGAAAGAAACATCTTTATCTGGTTGGTTGCACAGAAAGAGAGACCACGGTAATTTACTATTTATAGATTTAAGGGATCACTACGGTTTAACTCAATGTGTAATTGAAAATAATAATAAATTTTTTTCTATTTTAGAAAAAGTAAGACCTGAGTCCGTCTTAACTATTTCAGGTAAAGTTTCTAAAAGAGAAAAAGGAACCGAAAATTTAGAATTAAGCACTGGAAAAATTGAAGTAAATATTCAATCCATAAAAATTTTATCAGAGGCAAAGGAATTACCTATGCCAGTTTTTGGAGAACAGGATTATCCAGAAGACATAAGATTAAAATACAGGTTTTTAGATTTAAGAAGAGAAGAAATGCATAAAAATATAATTTTACGATCTAAAGTTATTTCATTTATAAGATCAGAAATGTTAAATTTTGGTTTTCTTGAATATCAAACTCCAATTTTAACTTCCTCTAGCCCAGAAGGAGCCAGAGATTTCTTAGTACCAAGTAGATTAAATCCAGGAAAATTTTACGCTTTACCTCAAGCTCCACAGCAGTTTAAACAATTAGTTATGATTTCAGGTTTTGATAAATATTTTCAAGTCGCTCCATGTTTTAGAGATGAAGATGCTAGATCTGACAGAAGTCCTGGCGAATTTTATCAACTTGATATTGAAATGTCTTTTGTTGAGCAAGAGGACATTTTCTTAGTTGTAGAAAAACTAATGGTAAATTTATTCAAAAAATTTTCAACTAAAAAAATAATTAATGAAAAGTTTCCAAGAATACCCTACCAAGAAGCTATGCTTAAATATGGTACCGACAAACCTGATTTAAGAAATCCATTGTTAATTTACGACATAACGAATATTTTCACGAGAGAAGATGTAAAATTTGATATTTTTAAAAGATTAGTAAAATCGGGATCAATATCAAGATGCATTATAACAAAAAAAACTAAAGATAAGCCAAGAAGTTTTTTTGATAATATTGACAAATGGGCAAAAGAACAAGGAGCTTCTGGCTTAGCTTATTTTACTATCGAAAAAGATAAAAAAATAACTGGAAAAGGTCCAGTAGGGAAGTTTTTTAGTGAAGACTCTTTAAAAGAAATTATGAAGATCTGTAAAGCTGAGGTGGGAGATAGTGTATTTTTATCTTGTGGAAAAGAGCAAGAAATTTTAAAGATTTTATCAGTTGCTAGAGACAAAATAGCAAAAGATCTTGATTTAATCAAAGAGGATCACTTTGCATTTTGTTGGATTGTTGACTACCCAATGTACGAGTTTGATGAGCAAACAAAAAAAATAAAATTTAGTCACAATCCTTTTTCATTACCTCAGGGAGAAGTAGAAAAAATAGATTTTGATAATCCTTTAAAAATAAAAGCATATCAGTACGATATTGTTTGCAATGGAGTTGAATTATCTTCAGGAGCTATAAGAAATTATATGCCTGAATTAATGTACAAGCTTTTTTCAATCGCTGGATACAACAAAAAAGATGTTGAAGAAAAATTTAGCGGTATGTTAAATGCATTAAGTTATGGTGCTCCTCCACATGGAGGAATAGCACCAGGCATAGATAGAATAGTAATGTTACTTGCAAATGAAAAAAATATTAGAGAAATAACTTTGTTTCCAATGAATCAAAACGCTCAAGATCTTATGATGGGGGCTCCGTCCGAAGTTGATTTGAAACAGCTTAAAGAATTAGGAATAAAAATAGATATTAAAAAAAATTAATTTTTTGATTTTAAGTTAATTCTTACGTCAGAAAGATCAACTAATTTTTCTTCGTATTTACTTCTAACGAAACCTTTGGAAGTTATGTTTTTAACAATCTTAAGAAATTTATCATCTGTAGTTTGATCCGTAACATCTTTAGTACTTGCAATGGAAGGAGTATGAGCTAATTCTTCTTTTCCTAGATACGATATTGCTAACTCTCTAAACACATAATCTAAAATTGAAGAAGCGCTTAATATTCTATCATTACCCAGTACATTTCCTGATGGTTCAAATTTGGTATCAATAAATGCATCAACATATTCATCAAGAGGTACGCCATATTGCAAGCCAAGAGAGATAGCAATTGCAAAATTATTCATCATTGCTTTTACTAGTTCTCCCTCTTTATTTGTATCAATAAATATCTCTCCAATTTTGCCATCGTCATACTCACCAGTGTGTAAATACACTTTATGATCCCCAATTTGAGCTTTTTGAATGTAGCCTTTTCTTCTGTCAGGCATTTTAAATCTTGCGTTAGTTTGGTTTTTAACTTTTAGGTTTTGATTATCAATAAAACCTTGGTTTTTAGATGACTCTATCTTTTTTGAAATATTTGCAGATAACAAACTATCGGACTCTTTTTGTTTTTCTGATGCTTCTTTTTTATTGCCAATTTTTTTGGTTTTTCGATTATTAAGTTTTACATCTATTACCTGAACTTCTCCATCATTTCTGGAGTCAATTTTGGATAGTTCCTTTTCATTAAGGCTGTCTAATTTGTGAACAGTCTTAAAGACACAAGTATAATAAGTTTCTACTACAAATTTTTTCATTTTTTGAAAAGGAATCTCTTAATGAAAGATGTATAGCAAAAATCTCCACTGTCTGGTATATATAATTATACACTTATAAAGTGTGTGGACTTTTAAAAATCAAAAATGAATTTAAAAATAATTTTTACCTGGTGGAACAGACAAACATTTGGAACTTTTCTAAAGACTTTTTTCTCTGGAAAATATGTTGGTAAAGACGAATTTGGCAACAAATATTATAAAAATAAAAAAGACGAGCGTTGGGTAATATATTCTAACAATATCGAAGCAACTAAAATTACTTCAGATTGGTTTTTATGGATGCATCATACAATTGATACACCCCCCAATGATAAAGAAAAAAAATACAATTGGCAAAAAAATCATATAGAAAATAAAACAGGGTTGAAAGATGCCTACAAACCTACGAAGATTAAAAAAGATGATAAGTTTAAAAAATATGAAACCTGGAAATTGTAAATTAATTTTAAGTATATTTATTTTATTGCTCTATAGTTTAAAGTCTTTTGCAGAGGAAAAAGTTATAACTTCTCCACTTGTCAATTTAAATGAGTTAAAACCGAGCTTTGAAGAAATTGAAGAAACGAATGATAGTCAAATAAGTAACGAAGTAATCAAAAATAAAAAAGAAAATTTATCTAAAAAAAACGTTTCAAGTGCAAAATTTATTGGTCTTGATAAGATTACAGCAAAGACCTCAGAGATTGTGATAAATCTTGGAGAGGTAAAAAAATTTGGTCCTCTCGAAATAAAAGTTTTAAAATGTGGCAAGATTGACTCTAACAGTATAAGCGACAGCGTAGCGTATTTACAAGTAAAAGATTCTTCAGAAAATCAAAATGAAAAAGTTTTTATATTTAATGGTTGGACTTTTTCATCAGACCCAACAATAGCTCCATTCGATCATGCAATATACGATTTACAATTAGTAAATTGCGGTAATGTTTAATAGAATTTTTCTTTAGCTAACCAATTAGTATCAAATTCTGATTTAACGAATTTTTCGTGAGATAAAATTTTTTTATGTAGATCTATTGTAGTAGTTATTCCTTCTAAAACAAATTCATCCAATGATCTTAAAGTTCGCTGTATTGCTTCAGATCTATTCCGTCCCTTGCATATTACTTTTGCAATCAAACTGTCGTAATAGGGAGTTACTTTACATCCTTGAAAAATTGATCCATCAACTCGAGTTCTAAATCCCGACGGTTGATGACAAACACTAATTATTCCTGGGCTAGGTTGAAAGTCTAAGGCTGGATTTTCAGCATTGATTCTACATTCAATGGAATGACCACGAGGATCTATATCACTTTGCTTTAAAGCAGTTTCCCCTGTAAAAGCAATCCACAACTGTTCTTTAACTATGTCAATGCCGGTTTGTACTTCTGTAACTGGATGCTCTACTTGGACCCTAGTATTCATTTCTAAAAAATAAAATTTACCATTTTCGTAAATAAATTCTACTGTACCAGCGCCTTCATAACCTATTTGCTCAACCATTTTTACTGTCTTTTCTAGTAAATCTTTTCTCTGTTCATTAGTCAAAACTGGACTAGGAGTTTCTTCAATTAATTTCTGGTGTCTTCTTTGAACTGAACAATCTCTTTCTCCAAGATGAACAGTTTTATTCTTTCCTGACATTATTTGAACTTCAATATGTCTAGGGTGTTTAAAATATTTTTCAATATACAACTCATCATTTCCAAAGTATTTTTTTGCCTCATTTTTTGCTGTTAAAAAAAGATTTTCTAATTGACTTTCTTCATTAACAATTTTCATCCCTTTTCCACCACCGCCACCAGCTGCTTTTATTAAAACAGGGTATCCAATTTCTTTACATATAGATCTTGCTTCAGAAAATGATTTTACGCCTCCTTCTGATCCTTCGATTATTGGCAAACCATATTTTTTGGCTATTCTCTTAGCTTCAATTTTGTCTCCCATTTTTGAAATTAAGTCAGCACTAGGTCCAATAAATTTTATTCCATGTTTCGTAACCATTTCAGCAAATTTAGAGTTTTCGGACAGAAAACCGTAACCAGGGTGGATTGCCTCAGCATTAGTCAAGTCAACGGCAGACATTATCGAAGCTATATTCAGATAACTATTTTGAGGTTGATGTGATCCTATGCAGACACTTTCATCAGCAAGTCTTACATGCATAGCATCGGAGTCTACATCGGAATGTACAGCAACTGTTGCTATACCCCATTCTTTGCATGCTCTTATAATTCTAACAGCGATCTCACCTCTGTTAGCTATCAAAACTTTTTTGAACATTTTATTTTACTTAAGAACAATTAGTGGCTGACCAAACTCCACTGGCTGACCATCATTAACAAGAATTTTTTTTACTACTCCATCACTAGTAGAGGGAACATGATTCATTGTTTTCATAGCCTCTACAATCATTACAGTTTGACCTTTTTTAATTTTATCTCCAACTTTAACAAATTTTTTCCCTCCGGGTTCTGGGGCTAAATAGGCTGTTCCAATAATTGGAGATTTAATTCTTACACCTTCAGCGTCATCAGATTCATTAAGAACTGCTTTAATAGGAGAGACAATTGCTCCAGTTTTGCTTTGCTCAATTGGTTTAGATGCTTTTGAAACTTTAATCTTAGTTTGACCTTCTTGGTATTCTAATTCTGTTAAATTAAATTCAGTTAAATAGTCAACTAGTTCTTTAATAAGCTTCTTATCTATTTTCATTTTTTTAAATAATTTTTCATTGCTAGTAATGCTATTATATAACCTTCAACTCCAAACCCACAAAGAATACCCGTTGCTAATTTGCTTATTAGCGATTTATGCCTGAATTCTTCTCTATTGTAAATATTAGTTATATGTAATTCGACTATAGGAATTTTGAGCACTTTTAATGCATCGTGTATAGCTATAGAGGTATGTGTATAGGCCCCTGCATTTATAATTAAACCTTCCTGTTCATTTCTTGCTTTTTGAATTTCATCTACCAATTCTCCTTCGATATTTGATTGAAACAAAGAAAGCACAATACCGTTTTTTTTAGCAAATTCTTTACAATTATTTTCAATATCTTTTAAAGAAATATTGCCATATTTTTCTTTTTCTCTTTCACCTAAAAGGTTGAGGTTTGGCCCATTAAGAATTATAATTTTATTCATCATTATTTTTATAAATTACTTAGTTAACTCAATTATGGCAAAAATACAATTAAATGGAAAAAAAGTTACAATAAAACCTAACTTAACTATTCAAAATTTATTAAAACAATTTAAACTTGACGATAAAAAAGTAGCAATAGAACATAATGGAATTATTGTTCAAAAATCGAGTTATAAAAAAAAATATTTAAAAAACAACGATAAATTAGAAGTAGTTCACTTTATAGGAGGAGGCTAATTTGAAAAAAGATACTTTTAAAGTTGCTAATAAAATTTTAAAATCTCGATTAATTATTGGTACTGGAAAATACAAAAATTTCAGAGAAACTGCCCAAGCTGTAAAAGAGTCAGGAGCTGATATGGTTACCGTAGCTGTCAGGAGAGTAAATATTTTAGATAAAAAAAAGCCAATTTTAACTGACTATTTAAACCCCAAAAAAATAATTTTTTTACCAAATACTGCAGGGTGTTTCACTTCCCAGGAGGCTTTAAGAACTTTAAGACTGGCAAGAGAGATGGGTGGATGGAAACTTGTTAAGTTAGAAGTTTTAGGAGATAAAAAAACTTTGTACCCTGACATGGTTGAAACTATCAAATCAACAAAGATTTTGGTCAAAGAGGGATTCAAAGTTATGGTTTACTGTACAGACGATCCTTTATTAGCTAAAAAACTTGAAGATTGTGGAGCTTCGGCAATTATGCCTTTAGCTTCACCTATAGGCTCAGGATTAGGCTTACAAAATAAAGTTAACATTTCTTTGATTATCAAACAATCTAAAGTCCCCGTGATAGTTGATGCCGGAATTGGTACAGCTTCCGATTCAACTGTAGCAATGGAAATGGGTTGTGATGGTGTTCTTGTTAATAGTGCAATTGCAAATTCAAAAAACCCAATAAGGATGGCCAGAGCATTCAAAAATGCCGTTATTTCTGGAAGAGACTCTTACTTAGCAGGAAGAATGAAAAAAAATTATTTCGCATCTCCAAGCTCCCCAATTGACGGATTAATTTAAACTCTTTTTTTTCTTCTGACCCACAACGTTCGTGGACTAACATTTTTTTTCTTAATATTTTTAGTTTTTTTAATTTTTTTTGTAGTTAATTTAATTCCATTTTTTTGTTTTCTTTCCAAGTTTTCTGATGTTTTATTTATAATATCAATTTCGTTTATGTTCTGTACTTTATTAATTATCTTTTTTGACTTATTTAAAAGTTCAATTTTATATTCTGGGATAACTAAGTTTGAGTCATTAAAAAAATTTATTTTTAAAGAATATTTTTTTTGAAAATATTCAATTTCTTTTACAAGCTTTTGTTCAATGTATATTTTTACTTTTTCAGGAATATGAGCTTTAATAATTTTTACTTTACTGTTAAAAGCTAAAAGTTCTATTTTTTTAATGATTTTTTGAGCAAATGACTCTAAAGACAAAATTGTCTCCCAGTTTATTGAAGCTTCTCGAAGCCTTTGTCTAGTCATTTCTAACAAACCGAAATTACTAATTCTACCAACTTGAATCCTGGCTCTATCTTTTCTAATGCTCTCTCTCATTTTTTTTTTCAACCATACGTCTATTATAAAAATTCATCATATCAATGAAATCGATAACAATTAACCCTGACAAGTCTCTAATTTTAATTTGACGAGATATTTCCTCAGCTGCCTCAAGATTTGTATTTAATGCAGTTTTTTCAATATTGATTTGTTTAGTAGATTGTCCAGAATTAATATCTATGGCGACTAGCGCTTCGGTTGGATTAATTACTAAATAGCCCCCAGACTTTAATTTAACCCTTGGTTCAAAAATATTGTTTAATTCTTTTTCAATATTTGCATCATGAAATAAAGGAATTTTACCTCTATACTTTTTAATATTTTTTACGTTTTTGGGCATTAATTGTTTCATAAATTTTTTTGCTTTTTGATATGCCTCATTTCCATCAATATAAATATTTTTTGTATCATTGTCGTAAGTATCTCTCAAAGTGCGTTTGATAATATCTCCCTCTTCATAAACTAGTGAGGGTGCATTAGAATTTAGAGCTTTATCTCTTATATCTTCCCAGGTTTTAAGAGTATTTTCAAAATCTTTTTCTATTTCATTTTTAGTTTTATTAGCACCAGCTGTACGAACTATTACTCCCATACTTTTTGGAATTTCAATTTGATTTAAAATACCTCTTATTTTTTGTCTATCAGAAGAATTAAAAATTTTTCTAGAAATACCTCCACCTTTTGGTGTATTAGGCATCAATACAATATATTTTCCTGCTAAAGATATAAATGTTGTAAGTGCAGCTCCTTTTTGACCTCTTTCCTCTTTAATCACCTGTATTAATATTACTTGACCAGGCTTAATTACTTCTTGAATTTTATATCTTTTAAGACCATAAGAAGTTTTTAATTCTTCTCTATATTCTTTTTTTACTTCTTCTTCATTTTTTGGTGAATTTTTTTCTTCTCCGTTTGCTTCTGCAATTTTATCTGAATTCTTCCCATTAGAAATATCTTCCAAAGCTTTATTTTTTAAATTCTCTCTTATTTTTTCTTCAGCATATTTAATTTTTTCTTTATCTTCAGAAGGAATTTGATAATAATCAGATTGAATATCGTTAAAGGCTAAAAACCCGTGTCTTATTCTGCCAAAATTTACAAAAGCTGCTTGCAATGAAGGCTCTACTCTACTTATTGTTCCAAGATAAATATTATTTTTAAAATTTAGCTTATTTTTATCTTCAAATTCGTATTCCTCAATTGAAGAGTTGGATTTAAGAACGATACGAGTTTCATTTGGATGCGAAGCATCAATATATAAATTTTTTTCCATTTTAATTGGATTCCTTTTAATCTGTTGAAATTTGAAATTTTTATTTTTGACATAAGATAATAATATACAATTTTTTCATTAAATGCACTTATAATAATAACAAATTAAGATTATTATGCCCTAAGATAGCCAAATTTTATTCATTAAACTATTTAAGATGAGATTATTTAGAATGTTCAAATTCATAAATTTTTCAATTAAGTTTTTCATTATATTCGCTTTAATCTGTTTATTTTTTGCCTTTTCAACGCTATGGTATTTTTCCATCGGTTTGCCGGATTACAAAAAGTTATCAAATTATCAACCTCCTATTTCAAGCAGAGTATATTCAGGCGATGGAAAGTTAATCGCAGAGTATGCCTTGGAAAAAAGATTATTTATTCCTATTGAGTCAATTCCTAAAAAAGTAATTAACTCGTTTTTGTCTGCTGAAGACAAGAACTTTTTCAATCATCCAGGCGTTGATGCAAAAGGTATAGTTAGAGCATTAATAAAAAATTTAAAAAATATTAGTGCAAATAAAAGATTAGAGGGTGCTTCTACTATAACTCAGCAGGTAGCTAAAAACTTTTTACTTACTAATGAAGTTTCTTTGAATAGAAAAATTAAAGAAGCCATATTAGCCTTTAGAATAGAAAGAGCTTATTCTAAAGAAAGAATTTTAGAATTATATTTAAATCAAATTTATTTGGGGCAAGGCACTTACGGAATAGCAGCTGCAAGTCTGGAATATTTTGACAAATCTGTAAAAGATTTAGATTACACTGAAGCAGCTTTGTTAGCAGCTTTACCTAAAGCTCCTAGTAGATACGATCCATTTAAATATCCTGATGTAGCAAAATTTAGAAGAAATCTAGTGCTTCAAAATTTAGAAGATAATAATTATATAACAAAAAAACAGCTAAAAAAATTTAAAAAATCTAAAATTACATTGAAGAGGAGGAAAATAGAAATTTTGAATGAGGCTAACTCTTATACAGAAGAAGTAAGAAGATCTATTAAAGAAAAATACGGTTTTAAAACACTGTATTCCGAAGGTTTATCTATTCGAACTCCCCTTAATATTAATTATCAAATTCAAGGAATTAATTCTTTAAGAAATGGCATAGAAGCATACGATAGACGGCATGGATGGAGAGGTGCTATTACCAATAAATTAAAAAATAAAAAATGGCAAAAAAAGATAGATCAATTTAAAATTGACCCTACTTTAAATTGGAAAAAAGCAGAAATTTTAGAAATAAGTTTAAGCAGGATAAAATTTAAGACATTTGAAGGTTTAGAGAATTTCATTATGCTAAATGAACTTAAATGGGCTATCCCAAACAAAAAAACTATTTTTAATATATTTAACGTTGGCGATATTATTTTTGTTCAACAAAAAAACAATATTTGGAGTTTAAAACAGTACCCCAAAGTAAACGGAGGAATTGTAGTTATTGATGCTTATACGGGAGACGTGAAAGCTTTAGTTGGTGGATTTAATTTTAAGTCAAGTGAATTCAATCGAGTTACTCAAGCAAAAAGACAACCTGGATCTGCATTTAAACCAATTGTTTATGCTGCAGCATTAGAAAACGGTTATTCGCCAAATTCAATAATTTTAGATGCACCATTTGTTGAAAGTCAAGGGGTAGGTTTAAAAGATTGGAAACCTGAAAATTACGGAAAAAAATTTTATGGTCCTTCGACTTTAAGAAAAGGAATTGAATATTCGAGAAACTTAATGACAGTAAGGATAGCAAAAACCTTAGGCTTAAATAAGATTTTAAATCTATCGAATAAGTTAGAAATTTATGATGATATTCCAGAATTATTGTCTGTTTCATTAGGCTCAGCTGAAACTACCTTAATAAATCTTGCATCTGCTTATGCCTCATTTGCAAATGGAGGTAAAAAAGTAAATCCTAATTTAATAAGTAGAATTCAAGACAGAAGAGGAAAAACAATCTTTAAATTAAATAACAAAAAATGTTTAGGATGTGACAAGTTTTTACACAGTTCAGAAGATTTTCCAATTATTGAGCGTGAGGAAAAGACAGTGTTTAGTGAGGAAACTGCGTATCAAATGACTTCAATTTTAGAGGGCGCCGTTCAAAGGGGGACAGCAAAAAAACTAAGAGATTTAAAAGTTCCTTTAGCAGGAAAAACTGGAACAACAAATAATAATTATGATGCTTGGTTTGTTGGTTTCACTTCTAATCTTGTAGTTGGAGTATACGTTGGTTTTGACAATCCTAAAACCTTAGGTAAGTATGAAACTGGTTCAAAGGCAGCTCTTCCAATTTTTAAGGATTTCGTTAAAAATGCTCTTTATAAAGAAGATTTTAAAGAATTTAAAATCCCTGAGGGTATATATTTAACTTCTTTAAACTATGATACAGGATTAAAATCCTCTCTAGAAGAAAAAAATACAATTATTGAAGCATTGAAAGCCAAAGATATTAACAACATCGATAATAACAAATTAATCTCAACAGATAGTTATGATAAACTAATAAAGTACAGACAATTTTACTAATGCAAAACTTTGAAAATAAATTGATACTTGTTGAAAAAACTCTTGAAAATATTAGGGGGTATCTTTGAAAAAAATAACATTCAAACCAAATTAACAGAATTAGAAAAAACTCTCCAAAGTAAAAATTTTTGGAAAGACAAGTCTAAAGTTAAAAAAACAATAAAAGAGAAAAAAATTTTCGAGGATATTTCAAATTCTTTCAAAAATTGCACTAATGAAATGAATAATTTAAAAGATTTATTCAAATTAGCCTTAGAGGAAAAGAACGAAGAAATTATTAATGATTGCAGCTTAAAAATTAACGATTTATTAAATAAAATTAAAAAAGATGAGATCAATTGTTTTCTTTCAGGAGAAAATGATGATTTCAATATTTATTTAGAGATACATGCAGGCGCTGGGGGGACAGAAAGCCAAGATTGGGCAGATATGTTAAGAAGAATGTATTTAAAATGGTTTGATAAAAAACAATTTAAATATGAGTTTATCAGTGAACATAAAGGAGAAGAAGCTGGTATCAAATCTTCAACACTTAAGGTTAGTGGGGATTACCTTTACGGGTTAATGAAAAGTGAGTCAGGTGTTCATAGACTAGTTAGAATTTCACCTTTCGATAGTGGCGCACGAAGACACACTAGTTTTGCCAGTGTTTGGGTTTATCCGGCTGTAGATGATAATATTAAAGTTCAAATCGATGACAAAGATTTAAGAATAGATACTTATAGGTCTAGTGGTGCAGGAGGGCAGCACGTCAACACAACTGATAGCGCAGTAAGGATAACTCACTTACCAACAAAAATTGTAGTTCAATGTCAAAATGAAAGATCACAACATAAGAACAAAGAAACTTGTTATAAAATGCTTAAAGCAAGACTTTATGAACACGAAATTCAAAAAAGAGAGACAGAAAATAAAAAAGAATTAAATTTAAAAACAGATATTGGTTGGGGACATCAAATAAGATCTTATATTCTTCAACCATATCAACTTGTTAAAGATCTAAGAAATAAAGTAGAGAGCACAAATCCATCTGATGTTCTTAATGGAAATATTGATGAGTTTATTGAGGCAGGAATTATAAACAGATAATGAAAAAGTTATTTATTATTATATTTATAGCAACTTTCTCTATATTAATTTCTATTTTAATTGTTTTGTCTACAATAGGTTTCGAGACAAATAAATTTAATAAAATTATTTCTGAAAAAGCTACAGAAAACAATAAAAACGTCTCATTAAATTTACAAAAAGTAAAATTTAAATTTGATATTAAAGAATTTGATTTATTCATAGAGACAAAAAATCCAGAATTAACTTATAAAAGTCTTTTAATTCCAATTTCAAAAGTGAGAGCATACTTAAATTTCTCTTCTTTAATTAGATCTAATACAAAAATTGAAAAGGTCAGTATATCTTCTGAAGAAGTGAATATAGATCAATTAAAAAGAATCATTATCAAGACAAAACCGTCTAATTTAAACAGCCTTATAATTAATAAAATTAAAAATGGGAAATTGATTATTAATTTAGAATTATATTTAAACGATAATTTAGAGATAGACAACTTTATTGCAAAAGGAAAAGTCGAAGACATGAACGCTTCAATTAGTAATGATTTTACTTTAACTAGCACAAGTTTTAATTTTTTTGGAGACACATCTGACATATTAATTAAAAATGTTAAAAGTAAAATAGAGGGATTGATAATTAAGGATGGTAATTTTCATATTAAGAATGATAAAGAGATTAATATAAAATCTGATTTCACTACTTTAATAGATATAAATGAAAAAAATATTACTAAATATCTTCCAATTCTTGAAAAAATTAGATTAATTAATATTGAAACAAATTTTAGTGGAGAAGTGAATAACTTCCTAAATCTAACTTTTGATAAAACTTTTAAAATAACTAATTATATTTATTCTAATAAAGGAAGAATTAATAAATCTTATTTTAAGCTAAACAAAGCTCTCAAAAATCCTTTTTCAGAACAAGATATAGAAAAGTTACATTTTAAAAATACTATTTTTGACACTCGATATTCTTTAGATAAAAAAAATTATATAAACTTCAAAGGTCAGTACAGCTTTGATGAAAAAAATTATCAAAATTTTAATTTTAAAAATAATTTTTTTAAAGATGTATCAAAAACTATTTTGAACACGGAAGTTTATCAAAAAATAAATATTGATTTTATCAACTACAAAAAAGATGTAGATAAAAAAGCTAAAATATTTCTAGATTTTTCTAGAAAAAAAGATCTAATAGATTTGAATGAGTTTAAATATTTTGAAAATAAAAATTTAATCTCTGTTGAAAACCTTAGATTAGACAAAAAAGGTTTAGTTTCACTTAAAAATATTAAAGTTAAGACTTTTAATAAAGATAATTTAAAAAATGATTTTACTTTAGATTTTGGAAAAAAGATAAAAATTTCTGGAACTAGATATGATGCTAAAAACTTAAATAAGTTTTTTAATAAAAAGTCGAAAAGTAATTTACTAAATAAAATAAACAAAGAAATTTATATAGATATAAAAAATATCGATACGCCGTTATCTAAAAAGCTCAAAAATTTTAGATTGATTGGAGCTATTGAAAAAGGAAAATTTACAAAAATTTCATCAAAAGGAGATTTTGGTGATAACAAATTTTTAGATATTTCAATGAAAAGTGATAAAAAAAACGGCAGGAAATTTTTAGAAGTTTACTCAGATTTACCCCAACCTTTGCTGTCCGAGTATAGTTTTTTCAATGGTTTGACTGAAGGAGTTTTAAATTTTTCCTCTATAATTGAGAATGATACGTCTTCTTCAATTTTAGTAATTGATGATTTTAAAGTTGTAAATGCTCCGGGAGTAGTAAAACTTTTGTCACTAGCTGACTTTGGTGGTTTAGCTGATTTAGCTGAAGGAGAGGGCTTATCTTTTGAAAAACTAGAAATAAAAATGGATACAAATAAAGGATTTTTAAAATTAAATGAACTTTATGCTGTGGGTCCAAGCATTTCAGTTCTAATGGAGGGATATAAAGAGGAGAGTGGGTTAACAAGTTTAAGGGGAACTTTAGTTCCTGCAAAAAACTTAAATAAATTTCTATCAAAAATACCTGTGATTGGGAAAATTATAATTCCGAAAGATATTGGTGAAGGTTTATTTGGGGTCAGTTTTAAAATTAAAGGGATGCCAGAAAAAATGAAAACAACAATTAATCCTATCAAAACGTTGACACCCCGTTTTATAACTAAAGCTTTAGAAAAACAAAAAAAAGCTAAATAATTTTAATGATATAATGTTTTTTCTTACCAAATGAAATCTTTAAATCTTTACTATTATTGAAATCATCTAGTATAACTATTCTATTCTCGTCTGTTAAAATTTGATTATTTATTTTTAATGCATTACTTTGAATTGCTCTTCTAGCCTCACTTTTTGATGACATGATTTTATTTGAGGATAGTAAGTCTAAAATTTTAATTCCTAATTTAAAACTACTTTTTTTTATTTTAATTTCTGGCAATTCACCTCCCGATCCACCAGACACAAAAGTTATTTTTGCTGTTTTTTCTGCTTTCAAAGAAGCAGTTTTACCGTGTAACATGCTAGTTGTTTCATTCGCTAATAAAATTTTTAATTCATTAATGTTTGTATTTTTTAATTTTTCAATTTTGCTTATACTTAAATCTGTGAACATTTTAAGAAATTTTATTACGTCTCTATCATCAGTATTTCTCCAGAATTGCCAATAATCATAAGAAGATAAAAGTTTTTCATCAAGCCAAACTGCACCTTTCTCAGTTTTACCCATTTTAGCACCGGATGCTATAGTTATTAAGGGAGTTGTTAATCCAAAAACTTGTTTACCCGAATATCGTTTAATTAGTTCTACTCCATTGACAATATTTCCCCATTGATCTGAACCACCTATTTGCATCAGGCAATTCTTAGTTTTATTCAGTTCCAAAAAGTCATAAGCCTGTAAAATCATGTAATTAAATTCCATATAACTTAAAGATTGTTCTCTATCTAATCTCAACTTAACACTATCAAAACTAAGCATTTTATTAATCGTAAAATGTTTTCCTATCTCTCTTAAAAATTTTATATAATTTAATTTTCTAAGCCACTTGTAGTTATTTACAAAAACGGGTTTTAATTTAGTATTCTTTGTCTTTAAAAAAATTTTAAAAACTTTTTCAATGTTTTTTATATTTTTTTCTATTTGTTTCTCTGAAATTATTTTTCTTGTTTCTTCTTTTCCCGAAGGATCTCCGATTCTTGTTGTTCCACCACCTAGCAAAACAATTGGTTGATGACCATGTTTTTGCAATAATCTTAAACACATTATCTGCAATAAACTTCCCACATGTAAACTCGATGCAGTACAATCAAAACCAATATAAGCTTTAATTTTCTTTTCATTCATTAACTGTTCTAACTCTTCAGAACTAGTACATTGATTGAAATACTCTCTTTCTTTGAATTCTTTTAGAAATGACTTTTCCATATTTTTTAAAAACAGTGTAGAATCAATATACTAGATTTAAATTAATTAAAAAATACATATGAGCAAAAGCTTTTATAGCCTTGGTTTAATGAGCGGAACATCAATGGATGGAGTAGATGCATCAGTTATACAAACAGATGGAAAGACCAAATATAAGCCTATTTTAGACAAATATTTTGAATATCCAAAAGATATTTATATACATTTAACAAAATTAAGGGATAAAATTAAAGGTTCTAGAGATTTAAAAAAAAATTCAAAAGAAATACAAAATGTCGAGAAAGAAATTACCTTATTTCATGCTAAAGCAGTTAATCAAATTTTAAAAAAAATTAAGGTAAATGTTGATTTCATAGGCTTTCATGGTCAGACTATTTATCATAACGCAAAAGATAGAATTTCTAAACAGCTAGGAGATGGAAAACTTCTTTCAAAAATTACAAAAAAAACCGTCATATGTAATTTTAGGCAAAATGATTTAAAAAATGGAGGAGAAGGAGCGCCCTTAACTCCGATATTTCATCAAATGTTACAAAAAATATTTAATATTAAACCAGTTAGTTTTTTTAATATAGGTGGAATATTAAATCGTACAACTATTTGGAAGGATGGATTGCTTAGCGCAAGAGATCTTGGTCCCGGAATGTGTTTAATTGATAAGTGGATAAGAACTAAAACTAACAAAAAATATGACAAGAATGGAGAAATTGCCAAAGTTGGAAAAGTAAATAAAAATGTTTTAGATAAGTATTGGAATATTTTTCAAATATCTGATCCAGAAAGAATATCATACGACATTAATGATTTTGATATTTCTTTTGCTAAAAAATTATCTCTTAAAGATGGGGCTGCTACATTAACTCTTTATACAGCTAACTACTTTATTGCACATTTCGAAACTAATGCAAGATTTCAAGATACAAAAAAAGAAAAAACAATTTTATGCGGAGGAGGAAGAAAAAATAAATTTTTGGTTAAAACAATAAAGTCATGGAATAAAAATGTAAAACTTATAGATGACTATGGGATTGATGGAGATTTTGTCGAGTCACAAGCTTTTGCTTATCTAGCAGTTAGATCTTATCTTAAATTACCAATTTCTTTTCCTGAGACAACTGGATGTAAAAAACCGACAACTGGTGGAAAAATAATAAAATTTAAATAAGAGCTGTTTTTTCTTTAATATATTTTTCTATCTCTAAACTTAATTCTTTTTCTTTATTTTTAAAAAAATGATTAGAATTTTTAATTTTAAAGAATGGTACTTCCACACCTTTTTGACTTTTTATTCTGTTATTTAAATCGTTGATACTTTCTTTAGTTACAAGTTCATCGTTTTCACTGTAGATTACTTGTCCCGAGGTTGGACATGGAGCTAAAAAAGAAAAATCATAAACGTTAGGCTGTGGAGACACAGCAATGAAATGGTTAACTTCTGGTCTTCTCATTATAAGTTGCATACATATTAAAGAGCCAAATGAAAATCCAGAAACCCAACATTGACTATAATCTAAATTCTGTCTTTCAATCCAATCTAAAGCAGCCGCCGCATCTGATAATTCGCCTTGACCATTATCGAACACACCATCACTCTTACCAACTCCTCTAAAGTTAACTTTGATAACAGAAAAACCATTTTTTTGAAAAATATTATACATTACTTGAACAATTTTATTATTCATTGTCCCTCCGTATTGAGGGTGTGGGTGTAAGACTATCGCAACAGGTGAACCAAATTTCGGATTTTTATAGTATTTTGCTTCTAGTCTTCCCGAAGGTCCTGGAACAAAAATTTCTAAACTTTTAGGTTTTATCATTAGTAATGATTATTATTTTCAAAAAAAAGATAAACTTTATAACATGTTTTTATGCGTCAAATATATTTTTTTAATTCCTACTATTAGGGTAGGAATTGATCGCTAATTATTGTATTACAACGATAATTTATGAAACTTACTACTAAAGGAAGATATGCTGTAATGGCAATGGCAGATCTTGCTACAAACGCCAGCATTGGTCCAATTAGTTTAAAAGAAATTTCAGTAAGACAGAATATTTCTCTAGCTTATTTAGAGCAAATATTTATCAAGTTGAAAAATAAAAAACTTGTAAGAAGTTCAAGAGGAGCCACTGGCGGATATATTTTAGAAAAACCAGCATCTGAAATTAAATTATCAAATATAATTTTTGCAGTTGATGAAGAGGTAAGAATGCTTAATTGTAAAAAAACATCAAAGAAAGGATGTACTAATAAAACAACAAAATGCATCACTCATAATTTATGGGATCAACTAGATCAACATATAAACGGTTTTTTTGAAAAAATAAGATTACAGGATTTAGTTAAACAAAATTCAAATTTAAAATCTCTATGAAAAATCAAAACGCTAATATTCCTCAAGATTATAAATATGGTTTTACAACCGAGATAGATAATATAAAAGCTCCTAAAGGTCTTTCTGAGGAAACAATTAAATTTATCTCTAACATTAAAAAAGAACCGAAATGGATGTTAGATTGGAGACTTAAAGCATTTAATAGGCTGAAAGTCTCTAAAGAGCCAAATTGGCAAAAACCAAAATATCCAAAGATAAATTATCAAGATTTATATTATTATTCTGCTCCAAAAAGTATGAAAGATAAACCTAAATCTTTAGATGAAGTTGATCCTAAATTAATTGAGACTTACAATAAACTTGGGATACCTTTAAATGAGCAAAAAAAATTGAGCGGAGTTGCTGTTGATGCTGTGTTTGACTCTGTTTCTGTTGCCACAACCTTTAAAGATGAATTAACAAAAAAAGGTATAATTTTTTGTCCAATTTCAGAAGCAATACAAAAACACCCTGATCTTGTTAAAAAATATTTAGGTTCGGTAATTCCAATTTCAGATCATTACTTTGCAACTCTTAACTCTGCTGTTTTTACAGATGGATCTTTTGTTTATATACCTCCAAATACTAGATGTCCGATGGAGTTATCAACTTACTTCAGAATTAATGCCGCAGAAACTGGGCAATTTGAAAGAACATTAATTATTGCCGATAAAGGTAGCTATGTAAGTTATTTAGAGGGGTGCACTGCACCAATGAGAGATGAAAATCAATTACATGCAGCTAATGTGGAGCTTATAGCTTTAGATGATGCTGAAATAAAATATTCAACTGTTCAAAATTGGTATCCAGGCGATAAAAATGGCGTGGGTGGAATTTACAATTTTGTTACTAAACGTGGTGCATGCAGAGGAAAAAACTCAAAAATCTCTTGGACTCAAGTAGAAACTGGATCTGCAATAACTTGGAAATATCCTAGCTGTATTTTACAAGGAGATAATTCTGTAGGTGAATTTTATTCTATTGCCATTACTAATAATTATCAAAAAGCTGATACTGGAACAAAAATGATTCACCTTGGAAAAAATACAAAAAGTAAAATTATTTCCAAAGGAATATCAGCTGGAAAAGCAGACAATACTTATAGAGGATTAGTTGATATAGGAAGAAAGGCATCAAACTCAAGAAATTATACCCAGTGCGATTCTCTATTAATGGGAAACAAGTGTGGTGCACATACTGTTCCTTATATTAAGAATAAAAATTCAACATCTATAATAGAACATGAAGCTACAACTTCTAAAATTAATGATGATCAATTGTTTTATTGTAATCAAAGAGGCTTAAATCAAGAAGAAGCTGTCAGTTTAATTGTTAATGGTTTTTGCAAAGATGTTTTACAGCAACTACCAATGGAGTTTGCTGTTGAAGCTCAAAAACTAGTGGGTATTAGTCTAGAAGGAAGTGTTGGCTAATGCTAGAAATTAAAAATTTAAATGCCTCAATAAATAACAAAGAAATTTTAAAAGGTTTAAATATATCTATTAAACCAGGAGAGTTACACGCAATAATGGGACCCAACGGTTCTGGAAAAAGTACATTAGCAAATGTTCTCTCAGGGAAAGAAGGATACAAAATTTCTGGTGAGTTAAATTATTTAGGGAAAAGTTTAAGTGATATATCAATTGACGAAAGAGCGCAAAAGGGAATTTTTTTAGCTTTTCAATATCCAACTGAAATACCTGGAGTAAACACTAGTAACTTTTTAAGAACATCTCTTAATAAAGTAAGAAAAGCTCAAGGGAAAAAAGAAATAGACGCTCTATCCTTCTTAAAATTGGTAAAAGAAAAATCAACTGAGCTTGGAATGGACGAAAAAATGTTAACTAGACAACTTAATGTTGGGTTTTCAGGAGGAGAAAAAAAGAAAAATGAAATCCTGCAAATGAAAATTTTAGATCCAAATTTAATAATTCTTGATGAAACTGACTCAGGTTTAGATATTGATGCATTAAAAATAGTTGCTGATGGTGTAAATTCTTCTCGGGATAAGCAAAAATCATTTTTAGTTATTACACACTATCAAAGATTATTAAATTTTATCAAACCAGATTTTGTTCATGTTTTATCTGATGGCAAAATTGTTAAATCTGGTACGAAAGAATTAGCAATGCAACTTGAAAAAACAGGTTATAAAGGTATCAATTAAAATGCTCAATTTTAAAATTCATTCAAAAGAAATTGATAAAATTGGTAATTTTACAAAAGAAGAAAAAAATTTTAGATTGAAAAATTTAAACTATTTTAACGATGTTGGACTTCCAAATAAAAGAAATGAAGATTGGAAGTTTTCAGATTTAAAAGAAATAGTATCAAAAAATTTTAGCAAATTGGACCTAAGTTTAGAAAAGTCGAAAAAACCAAAAATAGATTTTATAAAAGACTTCGAACATAATTACATGCTGGTTATTAATGGTGAATTAGTAGAGAGTAATTTTAAATACGAAGAAAAAAATATGATTGATTTGAAATCTTTTTTAAATAAAGATTATTCCAATAAAAAAGAAAATAACCCTTTAGTAAATTTAAATCACGCTTTATCAGACAAAGGTTACTATTTAGAGGTGAAAGATAATTATAAATTTAAAAAGATTTTAGTAATTTACCATTTTTATACAGTAGATCTGAACGAAAATTTTTTAAATATTAAAAATAAAATTAAAATTGGAAAAAATTCTGAACTTCATATTTTAGACTTTATTCTAAATAACTCTAAAAGTAATTTTTTTAATAATGTTTATGAAGATGTTACTTTAGAAAACTCAGCAAATTTTAAGAATATCTATCTTCAAAATGATAAAAGCTTGGGATACTTTCATAAATACTCAAAAAATAAATTATCTTCTGGATCAAAAATAAATTCATTTATTTTTCCTTCTGGTCTTAAATTCAATAAATTAGACTTAGAATTTGATTTAGAGGGTGAAAAAAGCGAGTGCAATATTCATTCAGCTTCTTTTTTAAGCGGTCAAGAGCATCAAGAAGTAAAAACTCGAGTAAATCATCTTTATCCAAATTGTAAAAGCTACCAAAAGGTAAAAAATGTATTAAATGCCGAAAGCAGAGGAGTCTACCAAGGAAAAATTTTTGTTAAAGATATTGCTCAAAAAACTGATGCTTATCAATTAAGCAAAGCTATTTTACTTAGCGAGAGATCAGAGTTTAATTCAAAGCCTGAACTTGAAATTTATGCAGATGATGTTAAATGCTCCCACGGATCAACATCTGGTAGTCTGGATAAAGACTCAATTTATTACTTAATGACCAGAGGATTAAGTAAAAAGGAGTCTACCAAAATGCTAGTCGAGAGTTTCCTTAATGAAATAATTGAATTAATTAAAAGCAGCTCTTTAAGAAATTTTATTAAAACCAAATTAGAAGAACATTTACAAAATGAACATAAAAAACATTAAATCAGAATTTCCAATTTTTAAACAAAAAGTAAATGGAAAACCTTTGGTTTATTTAGATAGCGCAAATTCTTCGCAAAAACCAAAAGCTGTTATAGATAGAATATAAAGTTTTTATGAAACTGAGTTCTCTAACGTTGGAAGAAGTGTTCACTCACTTGCAGTAAAAGCAACTAATAGATTTGAGGACTCTAGAGATATCGTTAAAAATTATCTGAATGCAAAATTTAGAGAGGAAATTATATTTACTAAAGGAGCAACAGAGTCGATTAATTTAGTTGCATCGTCTTATGGCGAAAAATTTATTAAAGAGGGCGATGAAATTCTAACTACTGAATTAGAGCATCATTCAAATTATGTTCCTTGGCACTTTCTAAGACAAAAAAAAGGTGCGAAAATTAAATTTGCTCCTGTTAATGAGAAAGGTGAAGTTGTAATTGAAGAAATAAAAAAATTAATAAATTCAAAAACAAAAATTATTGCGATAACTCACATCTCAAATGTTACAGGAGTTATAATGCCGGTAAAAAAAATAGTTGACCTGGCTAAAGAAAAAAATATTCCAGTTTTGGTTGACGGAACTCAAGGAGCTCCACATTTAAAAATTGATATGCAGGATTTAGGATGTGATTTTTATGCGATATCATGTCATAAAATGTATGGTCCAAATGGTCTAGGAATTTTATATGCCAAAAAAAAATGGCTAGAAGAGTTACCTCCTTATCAAGGGGGTGGAGGGATGATTAGTGAAGTACTAAAGGAAAAAATAACTTTTGCAGAAACACCTACTAAATTTGAGGCGGGCACTATGCAAACTGCAGAAGTTGTCGCTTTTTCTGAGGCAATAAAATTTATCGAAAAATTAGGAATAAAAAATATTCAAAATCATGAAAATGAAGTTATGGAATATGGTATTGAAAAATTAAAAAAAAATAACTCAATAAATTTAATTGGCGACCCAAAAGAAAGAGGTTCAGTAATATGTTTTACTATGAAAGGAATACATCCTCATGATATTGCTACAATTTTAGATGAAGATGGAGTGGCTATCAGAGCAGGCCATCATTGTTGTCAAATTTTACATGATAAATTGGGTATACCAGCAACAGCCAGAGCTTCTCTTGGCGTGTACAATTCAAAAGATGATATAGATAAATTAAGCGATGCTATAGACAATTGTAAAAAAATTTTTAAAGTATAAATGGAACTAAAAGAACTTTATCAAGAAATAATATTAGATCATGCGAAAAATCCTCGAAATAAAGGAAAATGCGAAGGGTATAATCATGACGCTAAAGCTCACAATCCTTTATGTGGTGATAAAGTTCACATTTACGCAAAGTTAGACGATAATAAAAGTTTGTCCGGTTTAAGTTTTGAAGGTGAAGGATGTGCTATTTCCTTAGCATCTGCTTCAATACTTACTGATACACTTAAGGGAAGAGATTTACAATTTTCAAAAAAAGTAACTGATGATTTTTTAAATATGTTAAAAACTAAATCAAAAATTACTTTGAATAGTTTATCAGAAGATCAAATTACAACTATTTCCTCATTATCTGGAGTTCAAGAATTTCCAATGAGAATAAAATGTGCAACAATGGCGTGGCATACTTTATTGGCTGCTTTAGAAAAAAAAGGTTAATTATGGATAATTTTAAAAATAAAGTAATTTCAGAAATAAAGAAAATTTATGATCCAGAAATCCCAGTAAATATATATGATTTAGGTCTTATTTATAAGATAGATATTGATAAAGAGAAAAAAGTTATAATCGAAATGACTTTAACTTCACCCAATTGCCCAGTAGCGGAAAGTTTGCCAAATTCTGTCAAAGATAATATATTAAAATTGGATGGGGTAAAGGATGTTGACCTGAAACTAGTGTGGGATCCACCCTGGACAAAAGAAAAAATGTCAGAGGCAGCTAAATTAGAATTAAATTTATGAACGAACAAATAATTAAACTAAGTGATAATGCAGTTAGTAGAATTAAAGAAATTATGTCGAAAGCTGAAGATAGTACTATTGGGGTGAGAATTGGCGTTAAGTCAGGGGGCTGTGCTGGCATGTCTTACGTAATGGAGTATGCCAAGGAAATTAAGCCAAACGAAGAAGTTGTAGAAGATAAGGGTGTGAAAGTTTTTATTGATCCAAAAGCAGTAATGTATCTTTTAGGTACTGAGATGGATTATAAAAAAGAAAAGTTTTCATCACAATTTGTTTTTAACAATCCTAACGAAACTGAGCGTTGTGGTTGTGGTGAGTCTTTTAAAATTTAGCCGCTATAATACATCTCAAACTCAATTGGATGCGGCGTATGTTCGAATTTGTAAATTTCTTGAAATTTTAAATCTATATAAGCATCGATTTGATCATCAGTAAATACTCCGCCATGAGTAAGAAATTTTCTATCTTTATCTAAATTTTGCATTGCTTCTCTAAGTGAACCGCATACTGTAGGCAGCTTTTTTACTTCATCTTCTGAAAGTGTATACAAATCTTTATCAAATGACTTTCCTGGGTCAATCTTGTTTTTAATTCCGTCAATTCCTGCCATTAGCATAGAGGCAAAAGTTAAATACGGGTTTCCAGCGGCATCAGGGAATCTTATTTCCATTCGTGCTGCTTTGGGATTCATGATAATAGGAATTCTACACGAAGCCGATCTATTTCTTGCAGAATATGCAAGGATCACTGGCGCCTCAAAACCAGGTATTAATCTTTTATAGCTATTTGTTGTAGCATTTGAAAAGGCGTTAATAGCTCTAGCGTGTTTTAAAATTCCTCCAATATAATATAATGCTGTCTTTGATAAACCTGCGTATTCTTTGCCCATAAACACTGGCGTGTTTCCTTTCCAAATTGACTGGTGACAGTGCATACCAGATCCGTTATCACCTTTTACCGGTTTTGGCATAAAAGTTGCTGTCTTACCAAAAGAGTGAGTAACCATTTGTACTGCGTATTTATAAAGTTGAAGATTATCTGCTTGATTAGTTAAAGTTCCAAAATACATTCCAAGTTCGTGTTGGCTAGGAGCAACCTCATGATGGTGTTTTTCTACTTTGACACCCATATCTTTAAGAGCTTTTAGGTATTCCCCTCTCATATCTTGAGCGCTATCGACTGGAGGAACTGGAAAGTATCCTCCTTTAATACCTGGTCTATGACCCATGTTTCCGTTCTCGTACATTTTGCCAGTGTTGTAAGGACCTTCTGAGCTGTCAATATTGAAACTGGTTTCGTTCATATCATTTTTAAATCTTACATCGTCAAATACAAAAAATTCAGGCTCAGGTCCAAAATAAGATTTATCACCTATTCCTGATTTTTTTAAATAAGCTTCTGCTTTTTTTGCCGTTCCTCTCGGATCTCTTTCATATGGATCTTTCTTCACAGCGTCTAAAATGTCACAAAATATATTTAATGTAGTATGTGAGTTAAACGGATCAATTATTGGTCTATCTAAATCTGGCTTTAAGATCATGTCAGATTCATTTATTGCTTTCCAACCAGCTATAGATGATCCATCAAAAAAAACTCCATCGTTTAACATATCGTCGTCAACAACAGTAGCATCCATTGTTAAATGCTGAAGTTTTCCTCTAGGGTCAGTAAATCTCAAATCAACGAACTCTACTTGCTTGTCTTTCATCAATTTAAGAATATTTTTTGAACTCATATAGTTTTATTGGTCTTTAAAATAAGATTTTAAATTACAAAGCATACATACATAAGTATTGATTTCAATATATAATAATTAGTATATAACAGCTATGCATTTTATTCATAATACAATCTCAACTTGAAATGAGAGAAGCTAAAACCTTTGACATATTACTTTTAACATTACTTGGTTTGATTTGGGGTTCTTCATTTTTTAATATAAAAATCGCAACCTATTCTTATGAGCCTTTCACACTAGCTTTAATTAGAGTAGTCTTTGCTAGCTTTCCATTACTAATACTTTGCTGGTATAAAAAAATTAAAATTCAGGCATTCTCAAAACATTGGAAGCCTTATGCTTTAATCGGACTTTGCAATATTGCAATTCCGTTCACTCTAATTGCTATCGGAACTGCAAAAATTAATAGTTATTTAGCTGCAATGTTAATGAGCACCACACCTATGAGTGGCTCAATTCTTGCCCACTTTTTTACTAAAGATGAAAAAATAACCTTATTAAAATCAATTGGGATTTTGATTGGCTTCTCAGGAATATTATTCCTATTCTTTGATAAATTAATTATTAATGGGGAAAACTATATTTATGTATTGATTACGATTTTAGGATCTACATTTTATTCTATTGGGGGTATTTTGACTTTAAAACTTAAAGCTAAAGGCAATGAAAATGTTACCACTTCCACAACCCTTTGGTCTGTGATTTTTTTATTACCTTTAACACTTTTTTTCGAATCTCCATGGGAATTAAACCCTTCAACTGAGTCTACTTTAGCGCTTTTATATCTTGGGGTAGTTGCAACTGGATTAGCATGGTTGATTAGGTTTAGAATATTAACTGTTAATGGCTTAGTTTTTCAGACTCAGGTGGCTTATTTAATTCCAATTTTTGGAGTTTTATTTGGATATTTCTTAATGGATGAAATAATAACTTGGAGAGTGCTAATCTCATTGGTTATAATAATGGTTGGTATTTATATTGTTAAAAAAAATAATAAAGGTTTAAAAAAGTGAAATGCAACCAGATTCTATAGAATTAAGTTTTTTATCTATTTTAGCATTTATTACTTTTTTTATATTTTTAATAGTAAGCAGACTTTCTTATAGAAATAGTAACAATGTCCTTCTAGACACTGAATTTACTAAACCACAAGCGTTTCACAATGAACCGATTTCTCGAAGTGGAGGAATAGCTAGTATTATTTCTTTGTTTTCATCTTTAGGGGTTTACTACCTTCTATTTTCTAACATACTTTATGAATATATTTTCATATGTAGCAGCCTGTTTTTAATTGGTTATTTAGACGATATTAAAAAAAAAATTACCCCTAATTTGAGATTAGTTTTAATGATCTTTTTTCTGATCATTTTTATTAGCATTTTGCCTATAAAAATTATGAATATTGATTTAATTTTTTTAAATTCCTGGTTGGAAAATAAAATTTTTTCAATTTTTTTTATACTTTTATGCTTTCTATTTATTGTAAATGGGGCAAACTTAATAGATGGTTTCAACGGCCTCTTAACAATAAACTTAATTATCATTAATTCTGTATTATTGTTTGTAAATTTAAACAACAACCATACAGAATTTTCTTTTTTTTTATCTTCTCAGATTATTATTATGATTTCATTTTTATTATTTAATTTTCCAAAGGCTAAAATGTTTCTTGGCGACAGCGGATCTTATTTGTTTGGGTCTTTGGTAGCGTTAAACATCATTATTACCAACAATCTTAATATGAATATTTCCTCTTTCTTTTTATGTGTTTTACTATTTTATTTATTTTTTGAAGTTTTTTTTTCGTTTTTCAGAAAAATTTATCAAAAAAAGTCTCCTGTGTTTCCAGATAAAGAGCATTTACACATGCTTACCTATGCTTATATTTCCAAAAGTTTCGGTCCAGATAAAAGCAACTACATTAATTCAGTTTTTATTAATTCTTTTTATAGTATTTTAGTTTTACCGAGTATATATTTTGCTGAAAATACCTTGATTTGTAAGTATTGGTTTTTTTCTTTAATTTTAATTTATACACTATGTTATATTCGACTT
>MDTB01225637.1_pt1 | contig 42216 bp, 45 predicted proteins | sample 811161 | NCBI WGS metagenome assembly MDTB01 (sample SAMN05326650, study PRJNA326480) | marine metagenome | isolation source: seawater | place: Mediterranean Sea | collected 2009 | reverse complement strand
GCAAAAGCAGCATTTGATGTTGTTAATTTGAACTTTGAAGAATATGTTCAAACTTCAGAAAAATATTTGAGGCCAAATGAGGTTGACTACCTACTGGGGGACCCATCAAAGGCTAAAGAAAAACTAAAATGGGAACCAAAAACCTCTTTTAATGAATTAGTTGAAATGATGGTCAGTAGCGATATGAAATTAGCTAAACAAGAAAGAGTTTTGATTGATGAAAATTTAATATCGCCAACTTGGGAAAATCCAAAAAAATAATTATTTACTAAGCTATATTTTCTTCAAACCAATTATAAGTTCTAATTAAACCTTCTTCTAAATTGACAGTACTTTTCCAACCATGAGAATTGATAATTGACGAGTCTAAAAGCTTTCTTGGGTTTCCATCAGGCTTAGAAGTATCGAAATTGATTTCTCCTTTGTATTGAATAATATCTTTCAAAATAAATCCAAGTTCTTTTATTGAGACCTCTTCATTGCTACCAATGTTTATTAAATCTATCTCAATATTATTTTCAACTATAAACAATATTGCTTTTGCAAGATCTTCTACATATAAAAATTCTCTTAAAGGTTTTCCACTACCCCAAATTTTAAACACTTCTTGTTTTGAGGACTTAGCATTATGCATTCTATAAATTAAACCAGGTATCACATGGCTATCTTTTTCAGCAAAAAAATCATAAGGACCATATAAATTGGTTGGCATTAAGTTAATTATTTTATGTCCGTACTGATTTGAGATTGATCTTCCAAGTTCAATGGATGACAATTTTGCCATTGCGTATGGAGAATTAGTTGGCTCAAGCTTTCCATCCATAAAGCTCTCCTCTTTTATAGGGTTTTCAGCGTTTAGTGGATATATGCAGCTACTACCTAAATTAATTATTTTTATCTCAGGATTTTCAATGGAGGCTTCTAAAATATTCATATTTATTTTAAGATTTTCTAGTATAAATTCTGTCCTTTTTGTATTGTTTGCATATATACCACCCACTCTTGCTGCTGCATTAATGATTAAATTGGGTTCTATTTCGCGAATTTTGTTTTGAGTTTGGCTGTAAGAAAACAAATCAGTATCTGCTCTAGTAGAAGAAAAAACATTAAGCGATTTATTGCTAGCAAAAACTTTAGTTACTGCTCTCCCAACTAAACCGTTGCTTCCAAAAATTAATACTTTAATGATTTATCCTTTAACTTTTGTCAATTAATCATTTACTTAATAATTATTATATAATCTTAATGATATGGGTAGTAGTAAAACTGTTTTAGTTCTTGGAGCTGGAGGTTTCATAGGAAGTCATATGGTTAAAAGATTGAAATTTGAAAAGAACAATGTGATTGGTGTTGATTTAAAATTACCTGAATTTAGTGATACAAAGGCAGACGATTTTATTGTAGGAGACTTAAGAGATAATAATTTTGTAAAAGACTTGTTTAAAAAATTATCAAATGAATATAAAGAGTCATTTTCAGACATTTATCAATTTGCTGCAGACATGGGAGGTGCTGGTTACATATTTACTGGTACAAATGATGCTGATATTATGAGTAGCTCTGTACAAATAAATCTAAATATTTTAGGAGCAATCGCAAAGTATAAATCAGTAGAAAATAAAAATTTAAAAATATTTTATTCAAGCTCAGCTTGTATCTATCCAGAGCATAATCAGCTTGATCCAGATAATCCTGACTGTAGGGAAGAATCGGCTTATCCAGCTGATCCTGATTCGGAATATGGATGGGAAAAACTATTCTCAGAAAGACTTTATTTTACTTTTGCAAAAAATTTTAATATTCCAGTTAGAGTTGCCAGGTATCACAATATTTTTGGACCAGAAGGAACTTGGGAGGGAGGTAGAGAAAAAGCACCTGCTGCAATATGTAGAAAAGTTACAGAGTTACAAAACAATGAAGAGATAGAAATATGGGGAGATGGTCTTCAAACGAGATCTTTTTTATATATAGATGAATGCATAGAAGCAACAAGAAAGTTAATGGAAAGCGATTTTCCTGGGCCAATAAATATTGGTTCTGAAGAAATGGTAACAATAAACGAGCTTGTTGATATTACTTCAAAAGTTGCTGGTAAAAAACTGTCTAAAAAACATAAACTTGATGCACCACTAGGTGTAAGAGGCAGAAATTCAAACAATAGTTTAGTAAGAGAGAGGCTAAATTGGGACTACTCTATGACGCTTGAAGAAGGAATTACTAAAACTTATGAATGGATTTACAGTCAAAATAGTAAATCTAGATAATAAATTATTTTTTCAATAAGTTAAATATAATAATTAGACTGAAAACAGTGAACAATTTACCGTATTTAGTTAATGTACCGCCTTTTATAATTAGAGATTTAAAGGAAGAAGATTTAAGATTAATTAAAAAAATTTACTTAATTTTCTTTGGTAAGTTTATTGGTTATATTGTTAAGAGAACAAAAGGAAAAACTTTCTGCTTTCTCATAAATATTTTCTTTAAAAAAAATGGCAAAATAATTTATAAAGATGAAAAATATATTAAAGAAATTAATAAAGAAAGAGTGGCATACTATCCCAATAAAAGAATATTAAGAATTGTAAAAAGCTTAGATTATCAGTTGAGTTTACTGTTTAATTCTTACTGTTTAGAAAAAATCGACTTTAAAGATGAAGATATAGTTATAGATTGTGGTGCAAATGTTGGAGAATTAGGTCTCTCATTTATAAATAAAGGATTAAATTTAAATTATCTTGCATTTGAGCCAGATACAAAAACATACGATTGCTTAGTTTTAAATATAGGAAATGATAAAAACAAGACTTACAATCTTGGTCTATCAAATCAAAATTCAAAAAAAGAATTTTTCTTAGATAATGATGGTGGCAACTCTTCTCTTGTAAATTTTGGCTCAGATAAAAGTGCTGAAATTGAAACAATTACCTTAGATTCATTAGAACTATCAAGTCAAATCAAATTATTTAAAGTTGAAGCAGAAGGTTATGAGCCCGAAGTTTTAAAAGGATCAAAGAATACGTTAGGTTTAATAGAGTACGTTTCAGTAGATTTTGGGCCTGAAAGAGGAATAGAACTTGAAAATACTGTTGTTGAAGTCAATAACCTTTTAGTGGAATCTAATTTTGAATTAATTGAATTTAGCAAGTTCAGAATGATTGGTCTCTATAAAAATAAAGAACTATGAAAATATTATCACCAGACATTTTAGAAATCAGAATATCTGAGTATTTAGAAAACTTAAGAAAAAAAAACAAATTTGAATATTTTCCATCTGTTATGGGAGTAACTAAGGAAGGTGAAAGAATGAATCTTGGATTTAGTTGCTACGTATTAAAATGTGCATACATTTTAAACCTTTTATCTGATGATGATTCAGAAACTAAAAATTGGTCTCAATATATAAATAATTATCAAACAAACATAGAGAATTTACCTAGTAACTCATATGTAGATTTCGATTATTTTAATAGTTTTAGAAATAGATCAGGAATAAATTTTATTAAAGACACAATTAAAGATATATCAACTTCATTGAAAATCAAAAAATTCCCAAACATAAATGAAAGAATTGAAACCTATATAAGAGCAGAATCAAAACAAGCTATTTCCACTCTTTATGAAGTTAAATCAGAAACAAAATTTAAGTATTTAGATTTTCCTAAAACGAAAATAGAAATAGATAATTTTTTAGAAAATCTTAATTGGAGAACCCCCTGGGCTTCTGGCGCACAATTTTCTTCGTTATGTGTGTTTGCCAAAACACAGTTAGAAAAAAAACATTTTAAAGAAATTAAACCACTATTAATTGAGTTTATTGAGAAATTGGCAAACCCAAATACTGGAGCTTATTATCTTGGAAGGGAGCCTTCTCAGCAAGAAATAATAAATGGTTCAATGAAAGTAATTACAGGATTAGATTGGCTTAATCAACCAATACATTATCCCGAAAAATTAATTGATCTAGCTTTAAAAGTAAATCCTGATTCGGAAGGGTGTGATCTTGTAGATATAGTTTATGTTTTATTTAAGTGCTCAGAACAAACTAACTACAAAAAGAAAGATATTGTTAGTTACCTCAATAATTTAATTGATGAAATATATTTACACTTTAAAGAAGAAGAAGGTGGTTTTTCATATTTTATTAACAAAAGCCAGACACATTACTACGGAGTTAAGATAACAAATGGCTTGAATGTGGCTGATATCCATGGGACTATACTTTTAACATGGGCTCTTTCTATGATTTACAATATTCAAGAAGAAGAATTAGTTAGTTGGAAAATATTAAAGCCGTAAAATATGATTAACTATCTTTATTGTTTTGATACAAATTACAATATTCAAGCATTGTGTTCTATATATTCACTATTACAAAAGTCGTCTGAAAAAATTAATTTAGAAATTATTCATAATGAGCCAGAATCATTTAAAAAAATATATAAAAAAATAATTAATCATACAAATTTAAACAACATTAATTTGCATGAGTTTAAGAATCCCGGAATTGAATTTCCAAATTTAAATGGTGCGCATGTTACAGAAGCTACTTACTACAGGATGTTTATAAGCAATTTTATATCTAAAGATATTGATTTTCTGGTTTATTTAGATGCAGATATTATATGTTATAAAGATCCCTCAATTGAAATTAATAAATCCGTTAAAAATCTTTTAAATTCTAATAAAGTAATCTCAGTAAAAACTGAACATAAGAATGAGGGAAGCAACCAAGAAATGTTTAAAAGACTTTTGTTACATGGCGACAGTTACTTCAATGCAGGGGTAATGTTAATTAATTTCAAGAAATGGAATGAATCAAACTTAACTAAGCCAATTTTTGAAAAAATGAAAGCATTAAAAGAAGATATTATTTTTTGGGATCAGGATGTGCTAAATTCTTATTTTGACGGTGAATATATTGAGCTAAATAACAATTTAAATTACAATTTATTTTTAACTGAGAAAAATTCTAAAGTTAAAATTTCAAAAAAATCTGAAAACGAAATGATACTAATACATTATTCAGGCAGTTATAAACCATGGACAGTGAGGGGTGCTTACAATTTAAGTTCTGATTTTTATCATCAAATATACAGAGAGCTTTTTCAACAAAACTACCACATAACATCTAATTGGAGAGTCGGCTCTTTAATTCAGTTAATAAAAGGAATACTAAATTTAAATATTTTCTACATCAACAGGCCATTAGGATTTTTAATTGATTCATTAAAAACCATAACTATGAAAAAATGAAAGATGTAAACTCACAGATAATAAAAAACGACATTATTAGTAGTTATAATCTTGCAAGAAACTGTAATAAAGTATTTGTGGAATCTGTAACACACGAACAGTACGAGCAACTAAAAAGCAGTAATTCTAAAATTGTTTCTCAGAATGAGATATTGATTGTATATAAAAATACAAAACTAGAAATATGTGAAAATGATATCATCTTTTGCCATAGTTCATTCATACATGAATTATTTTATTTATTAAAAAAAGTAAATAATTTAAAAAATTTAAAACTTGTAACAACACAGTCAGATGTGAAAATTACAAAAAAACTTTTTAACTCAAAACCAAAATGTGTATCCGAATGGTATTCGATAAACGTTGATTTTGATCATGAAAAATTGATACCAATTCCACTAGGTATAGCAAATGACTATTCACCAAAAAATCTTAGGACTGAAGATTTCTTAGATGTAGAAAAAAATATTCAAAAAAAGGAAAAAATTTATTGTAATTTTAATCCAAACACTAACAACAAAGAAAGAGTAAACATTAGTAAATTATTTAAAAACAATGAGTTATTTGAATTTGACTCACCCACTCTTTCCTTGAGTGAATATTTTTATAAGTTAAAAGAATATAGATTTATCTTATCACCATGGGGCAATGGTTTTGATACACATAGACTTTGGGAGTCTTTATATTCAGGATCAATTCCAATTACTAAAAATCACATAACATATAAAGGTTTGAGTGAAAAAAGCGTCTTATTTGTCGATGATTATAACGAAGTTAATATTGAGTTATTAAATGAATTTATGAAAAATTATATCCCTATTGATAGTTCATACCTTAAAACAAGTTTCTGGATTAGAAAAATGAATTCTACTTTATTGTCTAGCCAAAATAAGACTGTCATTAAGGAGAGCAAAGTTCTAACTTTTTACAGAATTTACGAACAACTATTTTTTTACAAGTTAGAAAGTTATTTAAAGAAAATAAAATACTATTTGGGTAAAATTCCTAAATTATTATATGGAGATTCTTAATAATTCCTACCTTCACCATGACCACCGTCATAGTAAAAAAGGGGAGAATCTAAATAAATTAAATCAGTTAATTTCAACAATGCTAACCAACAGTCATAATCTCCTACTCCATTAGGCAATCCCCTAAAGCCTCCAACTTTATTAAATAATTCTTTCTGGACCATAACACTTGAAGTTATTATGCAATTATGAATAGATATAAAATCATAATCCCATATTTCAGGGTATGAGAAGTTTCTATAATACTTTGTTTTTTTATATCTTTTCTTAATCTTTTTGTAAAAACGTTCCTGATTATATAAAGGGTATTTTACAGAATTATCGTAGACACCTTCTCCAAACAATCCTTCGGTTGAAGAAAGCTTATATTTTTTTGATTCTAATAAATCTACCTGTAAAGAAAGCTTATTTTCAAACCATATATCATCATCATCAAGGAAGGCTAAGTATTTACCTTCAGATACCTCTACTCCTTTGTTTCTAACTGCATCTGTCGGAAAACCATAGATACTCTTAAGACCTGGGTCCAAATCTAATTTTTTTACTTTTGAAGGAAACTTATAGTCATAATACTCTTTTTGATCTGAGGCATCATTAACAATAATTATTTCGTAATTTTTATAGTCTTGATTTAAAACACTATCTACTGCATTTATCAAATAATTGAACCTGTTATATGAAGGAATAACAACGCTAACTAAAGGTAAAGACATAATTAAATTATAACGATTATTTCTAAATCCTAATTAATAATCAATTATGTTGTTTGAGCAATAATATTTTGTATACATTTATAACAATTTTCCATGTAATTATTAACATTTACCATCTCTATTTTATTTATTCCTAAAGATTGTAAGTAGTCTCTATCTTCATTATTAGTTACAAAGAAGAGGCATTCATTTTTATTTAAATCAGCTAATAAATTCTTATTAGTTGAAGAATCACTTTTTGAGAAAGAAACAAAAATTGTTAACTTATCTAAATATTTTTTGGGAAATTTATTGATTGTACTGAAGTCTATTAACCATACGAAATCAGCATTAATAAGTGTATTGGTTGAAATATCACTGAAGATCTCATACCATTTCACTCTAAATTCTTTCAGCTCCTGATTGTTTTCAACTGGTGACAGATATATTTTATCAGGATCTTGATGAACAATTATTCCAAACAATTTGTGAGTAGCTGGAAGTTTAGATACAATATTTTTTTTATAACAAATAAGAGTTAACAAGGATTGATCTTGTCTATGATTAGACCTACTACTACCTTTTGGAGCTATTAATTCTTTATCTTTTGATTTTTCATACCACTCACTTACTATGTTTAACGCAATATCATAATTTGAATTAAATCCAACCATGCCACTTGCAAGATTTCTTTTTTTAAATATTTTTTTGTCAATGTTCATTTTTTCTAAGGTCTTTTTATGAGTCCATTGTGAAATTATTCCTGGGCTATAAGGTATATATACTCCTAAAGAACTCAATACAATTTTGATTAAAGTAAGTTTTTTAGTTATTTTATCTCCCGCATCTAACCAAAGAACAGATCCCGAGGATTCTTCTAACACTTCTTTTACTATTGCACTTTTCCAGGCGTATGATCCAAGTTTCCCATCTGTTTTAGACCTTTCAGAATAAAAACTTGGGTAATTATTAAAATCAAATTTTACGAGTCTAATTCCAAGTTCAGGATCTTGTAGTTGATTTCTTTGGTCACTATTTATACCTAAATCATAAACAATAAGTTCAGAATCTTTTTCATACTTTTTTACAGATTCAATTAGGTTTAAGAGACTTTTAAAATGTGTGTAGTCTGCTCCTGTAACAATTACTAACTTAGTGGAGTAGATACTCAAATAAGCAATCAAGTTCTTAATTGAAAAATAAATTAATTTAAAAATATCAAAAATAGAATCAAAAAAATTTCTAATTGTTATTTTAGATTTTTTTAACCTATGATTTAACATTCTTTATTTTTATCCAGTCTTCATTAAATAATTTTTTATATTCATTATTCCTAAACCAAGGATCAGCAATAATTATTTTTGACTTTATATTTTCTTTTATATGTGCAGCCATTAAAGAAAAAGTACTATTTCCAATAATAAAATTTTCATATTTTAACATTTCACTAAAATCTTCCAGAATATTATCTGAAGAATAGATATTTTTTGCATCTGAAAAAATATTTTGAGATTTCACCCATTTTATATCATCAGTAAAAATTGAATAATGAAATTTTTTAACATTTTTTTTCATAAAATTTAATGATCTTACGTAAAAATCAACACTTAATTCTTCTCCGAGAGGTATATAATCCGTTCTTCTAACATGTAAAGCAGTCGAACCTCTAGAAGGTACAAATTGTATGCTTTCATTAATATTTTTATTCTTCGAGAGTCCTTCTATTAGGAACTTTTTGTTCTCATTTATATACTTAAAATCTTGCCAGTATCCAGAAAAAAAGTTTAATGTCTTTGATTGTGAATCATCGAAATTATTTTCATTAAATTTCTTTACAAATAATTTGAACGGAAATTTTTCTAGAATTTTTGTCAATTGATATTGAAAATTACTCAGCTCTTTAAAACCAAAATAATTAATTGGAAGGATCAAATCCCTTCTTGTGATTGAGGGACTCTCTTCATTAAGCACTTTCTTCAAAACACCTGTATTTATAAAAACTTTGAATCCCATTTCTTTTAATGAATTAGCAAAGCAAAGTTGAAACAACTGATTGCCAAAACCACCAAGTATTGTTACAACAGCATATTTCTTCTTTAATTTCATAGGTAATCAAATTTTAGTTACATAAGAGAAAGAACTAATCATTTAATTTAATTGTTAAAGATTTAATATACTTATCTTTATTATTATAAAGTAATTAAGTTAATGAATTATTTATATATTTACATTGGTCAGCTTCCTGAGTACATAAAATTTAGTATTAATTCTGTTTTGTCAGTAGATAAGAATGCAAACATATATTTATGTACTAACAAGGAGTCATCATATAAAAATTGTAATTTGATAAATCTAAACGACATAAAATCTGAAAAAATAAATTACTTAACCGATAATAATTATTTTAAGAATACAAATTACGAAAATAACCCACTATGGATTAATTCTTTATTAAGGATTCTTTATTTAGAAAAAATTGGTGAAATTTATAATTTAGATTCTTTCGTTCATTTTGATTCAGACATCATTGTTTACGAGCCTTTTGACAGACTCAGCACTCTTGTAAAAGATGATATGGTTAACATTACACAACACAGTGCAAACCAACTCATTTTTGGCTATTCCTTTTTTCCTAATTTAGAAATTACAAAACTGCTATGTAAAGAAGTAGATCTTGTTATAAAAAATATAGAAAAGTATATTAAAGATAATTTGGGAAACCCCTTAAATGAGATGGATATATTAGGAAAAATATTTAAATCAAATCTAAATATTTTTAATACTTTGCCTATTTTGCCTTATGAAAAAACACCATATATATTTGATCCAGCATCTTATGGTCAATATTTTGGAGGAACAGCACAAAAACCTAGAAAAGTGTTTTCAATGAGAATAAAGGAAGACCATCATATTGTAGGAAGAGAAATTTTGTCAAAAAGAATAAAACCAAAGATGATTAATAATGAGCCTTATGTTTTTCACAATGATGAAAAATATAAAATTGTTAATTTACATATTCACTCCAAGCAGTTAAATAAATTTCTACCAAATAATTATAAGAATTATGTGTAGCAACAAAGTGAGGTCCAAATTTTACACCTAAGAAGTTTTGCTACTGATCATCGATATCTTGCTCTTTCTATGGAAGTAATTAAAGAACTAAACAAATTATATAAAGATTTTGGTTATAAAATTTGGACAAAAGAAGATCTTTCAAATGAGATAAATTCATATTGCGAAATGTATCAACATGGTTATGGATATTTTATTTGGAAACCTTATTTGATTAAGAAAGATTTAAAGAACATTGAAGATGGTGACATTTTATTTTATGTAGATGGCAGGTCAGGCTTAACCAGGAAACAATTATATAAATTAAGAAACAAAGTATATAAAATTCCGTGGCTCACAAGATTTATTCAATCTGATGAATTTGATTTAGCAATATGGAGGATGGATCATAACCCAGAACGAGTCTGGACTAATGGAGATTTATTTGATTTATTTCACATAAAATTAGAAGATGAGGAAGCGACAAGCGGTCAATATTCAGTAACTTTTTTTTGTCTAAGAAAGACGAAAGAAACTGTAGAACTTGTAAATAGATGGTTTCAATATATGAATGACAATTTAGATCTAACTAGAGACGAAGATAGCAAATTAGATAATCATTTAGAGTTCCAACAAAATAGATACGATCAAAGCTTCCTGTCTCTGTTGATAAAAAAACAATACAGTCACATTTCTAAACTTATAATTACAAATAAAGATATCTTTGATAAAGAGACATTAATACCACACATGAAAGAGCATCCAAATTAATGATTATTGTTGATGTAATGGGTGGATATGGAAATCAGCTATTTCAAATTTGCCTTGCTTTATTTTTTAAAAAACACGGTCACAACCCAAAGCTTTACGCTTTTAAAAATCATGATTATGACGATCATAATTTTTATATTGTAAATGAAAAAAATTTTGGATTAAAAACTTATAGTTTTACAGGCGAGAAAATTTTAAAAAAAATAAAAAATTTTAAAAAGATTGAAGATCGTTTTTTTGCAGTAATTAAAGAAGATAAAATTAACGAAATAAAAAATTTGGATTTTAACAATAATAAATTAGTCACAAGTTTTAATGGTTTTTGGCAAGATAAATATTTTGTTGATGAAGTATATGAGGAATTCTATAAAGGAATAACAAAAACAAAAGCAGTTAAAAATTCATTAGATTTGCCAGTTAAAAATGGTTCAACGATGCTTCATATAAGGAGAGGTGATCATCAAGACTACTTGCCTCTAAAGTATTACACAGATTCAATTGCTTCTGCAAGATCTGTTATTAAAGATTTTAGTTTAGACATTTTTACTGATGATAAAAAGTGGGTTCTTTCTCAGGATGAATTCAAAATGGCAGATAATGTATTTGGACCATCAGACTCTTTTCAGTCAGCAAAAGCTACAATTCATACATTTTCACAAATGCTTAACTATGAAAACTTTATTATTAGCAATAGTACCTATAGCTGGTGGGCAGCACGAATAGGAGAAAAGAGCAATTCTGCTATTTTCTATCCTTACCCACATTGGATAGGCTTTCAGCCAGACATATATTACGATAACTGGATAAAAGTTAAACGTTAGTAGACTTCTCTGAAATTAGATCTTCCCAAAAGTTGTAATAAAGAAACTTTTTAAAATTATTTTTTTCTATCATTTCTTTGTAAAAGTTAGTCAATTCTTCATCATTGAAATTGTTTAGATCGGACCATTTATCTATATAAAGACCTGGTATTCCTAATTTTTCTAAATTCGAAGTAAATTTTGTTTTCACAACTATTGGAATTGTATTAACCATTAAAGATTCCCAAAATCTATGAGTGTCGAGCCCATTACCCGGAGGGCAAATATTATATTTAAAAGTCGACATATGTTTTACATATGCTTTATGGTTTGGGAATTTTTTATTTGTGATTAGTTTATTTTTATTTACAATTTCTTGAACTGTTAATCGCTCTTTATTTGTTCCCTCATTAAAAGAAGATAGAATTAACGATGTCTTTTTTTCATTTTGATATCTTTTAAAATGAGAGAGTAGGCCATTATTAAGGTATCTTTTATTCTCTAAACCAATTGGCAAGATTGAAAAATTGTCATCTATTGGGAAATTTAAGTTTTGACTAAACCAATGTATAATTTTATTATCGAATAATTTTCTATGATTATCCTCAATAATAAAGTCAGAATTATGAGTTATAAGTGCGTACCTTTTACTAATTTGGCCGTGAAAATAATCAAAGAATATATTAATTAAATCAGATTTTAAAAATATTACATCACCTTCTTTTACATCTTCAGGTTTAAAACCTGTTGTTTCGTCAAATATATGATCGGCCATTTTTCTAAAGCCATCTCCAGAGATGAAAGGTCTACTAGATGGTCTGTAGATACTGGGGAATACATTAATGTTGTAATAAGTAATTTTTCTTTTGAATTTCCTAAATCTATACGAAATTATATTAATTAATCTAATCAGTACTCTTTTTAAGATAGATTTCTTTATTTTTATTTCTTCTGAGTCAAAGTTTTTTCTAGATTTCATTTATCTTTTTATCTTTAATAAAGAATCTGTTATCAACATTTGAAAATTGCTCCGGCTTATGTGTTACATTAATTATTGTTCCGTCAAACTTATTAATTTCTTTATCAAAATAAAAGACACTATCTTTGTCAAGATTTGCAGTTGCTTCATCCAGGAATAGAGTTTCAGGTTTATTTAAGAGTGCACGTATATATGATATCTTTTGCATTTGACCAGACGATAAAGTTTTTGAGGATACAATATTGTTTAATACATCTTCATTGTTAACTTCAAATACATTAAAGTCATCTAATTTAGATACTATCTCTTCATCTTCTACATCCTCATCAACTCCATATAAGATGTTATTTCTTAAAGTATCTTCAAATAAAAGAGGTATAGGTCCAACATATCCAAATCTTTTATTAAACTGGTTTACTGTTCCCTTGTCTCCTCTGTAAATACCCGCCAAAATTCCAATCAGGGTACTTTTACCTGATCCATTTTCACCTAGTATTACTGTATGTTCATATTTTTTTATATTTAAATCTAAGTTACTAAATATAGTATCTTCACTTCCTTCATATTTAAATTCAAGTCCTTTTATTTCGAAAGCTAAGTTTTCATTATTTTCTTCTACAAAATTTACCACTCCATTTTTTTCTGTTTGTTTTTTGTCTAAATCTTTTAAATATGAACTTAGATATACAGTCTGGCTTATAAGTTCTGCATATAGTCCTGTCATTTGGGATATAAACTGAACAGATCTAAGTAATATAAAAATAGCTTCTAATGTTACTTTTATATTAAAAAAAGGTTGAACTAAAAGTATCGTAATTAGTAAAGTTGTAGTTGTACTTATTAAATTATGATTAATAAAAAACAACTTTGAATTTTTCCAGTTTATTTCTGCTGATTCGTCTATTGCATTATTAAATCTACTAACTTCTTCGTGTTCTTTATTTAGTAATTTAATTAAATAATAGTTATTTAGAATTCTTTCATAAATTTTGTCAACGTTATACATAATTTTTGCATTAAGGACAGAGTTTTCTTTAAATAGATTTAAAATGTATGAAATTGGTTTTCCTAGAATAATTATGAAAAGTATGATAGTTAGAGTCAAGTTTAGATTAAGAAATATTAACGAAACTCCAAAAGTTATTAGTTGAATACTAGAATTTAAGATTTGCATAAACGTTCTATAAGTTGCAACGATACTATTAGTTTCAGAAGATACTTTATAGAGAATATAGGCGAATGATAAATTTTCTTTTTGAAACAATCTTTCAGTTGCATCTTTCATTAAGGTTGCTTTTAGCTCAATAAATAAACTTTCTTTATTCCAATGATTTACATAATTTAGTAATAATCTAATTAAAATAAAAAATGGTAGAAAATTTTTCATAAGATCAATATTTAAATATTCTAAATATTCATTGTCTGGAAGTTCATTTGTTAATAAATATGAAATTACTATAACAACAAAAATTTCCAAGAAAGCATTTAGATTTGAAAGTAGTATTGATAGAAATATACGAATTTTTTTTCTTTTTGTAGAGACACTCCTAGATATTCTTTGTATCTTCCTTATGTTCTCAATAATTTTATTTAAACCCATATAAAATCCAGCTTAATTTACTATTTTTTTTTGTTTACTTTTTTTTACTAACTCAAAAAACTTATAGATAAGGGGTATTCTTTTTATAATATTTATAGTGTATTTTTTTATTTTCATAATAAAAATCCTTGATTTATAGTAAATAAATTTAGGATTAAGAAATCTTAAAAACTTAAAAATTAAATAAAGCATAAAATCAACAATTAAAACCAAAAGATTATTGTTTAATGATTTTCTAAAATGAATGGACAATAGAGTTAGAATTTCTAAATATCGAGGGTAAAAATTAGGGCTTAGTTTGAATCTAAAATGGTAATTATTTAAATCAATTTCATTGAAAAAGGGATAGCCATTATAAAAATCTTGTCGGTATCCCTGTGTAATAGGAATTTTTAATTTATTAACTAATAGTTCACTAATAGCTACATCGTCATTTAATGAAAAATCATATTGATCTTTATTTTCAATAAGTTTTTCAATAACATCTCTTGAGAAAAAACACCCAGCTCCAGACACAAAAGTAATTTTCTCTTCTTCAGGGACTTCATACCAAGGGTAAACATCTACTGGTCCACAAAAAAAATTATCTAGTTTCTGTTTACCTAAAAAATTTATCATATTTTCTATATCTAAATAAGTTGTTGTAGTACATCTAAACAAAACATCAAATTCTATATTATCTATTACCCATTTAAAAGCTTTTAGACCTTTTTCATTAACAAATTCTTGTTTTGAGGAAACATTTAATAATAATGTATCTCCATGAAGAGAGTCATTTTCACCATCACCTTGATAAAAAATTGTTTTTATTCTTTCATCTTGTGCCCAAGTTTTTTTAATGAAGGGAAGAATAATATTTGAAGGATAAGAATTAGAGTTTGCTACTAAGACTAATACTTTCAAATTTTATCTTTTTAGGTTTAAATATGAAGGTGTTTCATTATACAAGAATTTTTTTATATCTATATCGTCAGGTATTTCAGGTTTAAAAATTTTTATATTTTGAAGCGATGAAAGCACAACTTCATCATCTGTTGCATAATGTGAAAAACCAAGTGCGCCATAATCATCATCTCTTCCGCTCCCTACAATTTTTACTGGTATTTTTTCTTTGTTGACTAAATTTCTCAAAAATTCAAATGGTCTATACAAAATAAAGGGTGTAATAGAATAAATTATTGGAATTTTACCTTCCATAGCTAGTCCTGTTGCCATCCCAACCATTAACTGCTCAGCGGCACCTGGGTTTATAAATCTTTCGGGATAGCCCTCTTTAATTTCATCAAAAACACCATATCCTACATCTCCAACGATTACATAAATATTTTCGTTTTCTTTCATTTCTTTAAAAACTAAATTAGCAAAAGTATTTCTCATAGTGATTTTAAAGCCTCATTGTATTGTTCTTTTGTAAAATTTTCATAATGAGCAGAAAGACCTGTCAAGCCATATTGCTCAACAGTTGTTCTTACAAAATTAATATTTGGGTAAAAAGACTTTAATCTTTTTTCAAGATAATCTAAATCAACTGAGTCATAAGCTGCCCAACCATTCGCATTTACATAAATTTTTATATTGCTTAAATCATTTTCTTTAATAAACTTTAAAGATTCCCAAACAGAACCTTCTGAACATTCTCCATCAGAAATCATGCAATATACATTTCGATTTTTGTTAGCTAAAGCTCTCCCAACTGCAACAGTGATTCCCATTCCTAAACTACCAGTAGAGCAGTGTACTTTTTTTAATTCATTTCTAGTAGGGTGTTCACCCATTTCATCTAAAAGACTCTGAGCATCAAAATTAAAATGTTTTTCTAAAACAACATAAAGTGCAACAGAGGCATGTCCATTTGAAAGAATAAAAATATCATCAGTATTCATTTCCGAATATACATCATCAATTGTCTCAACACAGGAAAAATAACTTCCAAGATGGTGAAGTTGATTTTTATAACAAATGTCTAAAAGTCTTTTAATTAATTTTTTGTCCATAGCTAATCTGATTACCTAATTTTACTTTTAACAAATTCATTTATTGACTCAATAATAAAATTGATCATCTCAGATGATAATCCTGGAAAAACCCCCAGCCAAAATGTACTTAAAGCAACATCATCAGAGTTAGACAAGCTTCCCACTTCTCTATGTTCTATATTTTTATACGCAGGTTGCCACAATATATTTCCTCCAAAGAGAAATCTTGAATTAATTTTTCTTTCATCTAGGAATTTAATTAATTCTGGTCTTGAAAAAGGAGCTTTTTTCTTAACTGTTAAAGCAAAGCCAAACCAACTTGGATCAGAGTCTGGCTCTTTTTCAGGCAAAATAAAAAACTCTTCAAGACTTTTCATTCCTTCATAAAGTTGCTTCCAGTTTTCTTTTCTTCTTTTTATAAAATATTCTGCTTTATCTAATTGAGAAACACCGATTGAGGTTTGCAAGTCAGTTAATTTTAAATTGTATCCTATGTGGGAATAAATATATTTGTGATCATATCCATATGGCAAATTACCCAGTTCCCAATCATAACGCCTATTGCAGGTATCCGACTCACCCGGTGCACACCAGCAATCTCTACCCCAATCTCTTATTGACTCTAAAACCTTTTTAATTACACCGTTCTCAGTTACTACAGCACCACCCTCGCCCATAGTTATATGATGAGCAGGATAGAAACTATAGGTACCCATTTCTCCAAATGTTCCTGTAAACTTATCATCATATTTTGAACCCAGTGCATCACATGAGTCTTCAATTAAAAATAAATCATTTTCTTTGCAAAAATTTGTTACTGCTTTTAAATTAAATGGATTTCCTAAAGTGTGTGCAAGCATGACAGCTTTAGTTTTTTCAGATAATGCATCTTCTAAATTATCAATCTTTATATTATATGTACCCAACTCACAATCAAGAAAAACAGGAATACAACCGTTTTGAATAATAGGGTTAATAGTTGTAGGAAATCCTGAAGCAACAGTGATAACTTCATCCCCTTTTTTTATAGCCCTATCTTTTAGTTTGTGGGATGTTAAAGCAGTAAATGCCAAAAGGTTTGCTGAGGAACCAGAATTAACTGGTACGGTGTGTTTTATATTTAAAAAGTTTGAAAATTTTTCCTCAAAAAGATCAGTAAATCTTCCTTCTGTCAACCAAAAATCAAGTGATGCATCAATCAAAGATTCTATATCTTTGTAATCAAAAGATCTTCCGCTTACTGGAACTGGCGAAACCCCAGGAGTAAACTCTTCTTCAGGAAATTCTTCTTCATAGTGATCTTTAACTAATTGGATTATTTTTTTTCTTACAGACATTCCATTTAATAGTACTAGCTTTTTGAAGTAGCTAGTAATTATGAATCTTTTAGATACAAACAGTTTATTGATAGTAACATTTAATGAAAAGAGGAATAATTTAAATGAAAACAATAATTTTGGCAGGTGGTTTTGGAAGCAGAATGCGGGAAGAAACTGAGTACAAGCCAAAGCCAATGGTAGAAATTGGAAATAAGCCGATACTTTGGCATATAATGATGAATTACAATTATCAAAAGCATAAAGATTTCATAGTTTGCATGGGTTATAAAAAAGAATTAATTATTGAATATTTTTTGAATTTTAATTCATTGGGTGACGACATCCAGGTGAAATTAGGAAATAATAACGAAGTTAATTTTTTTGATAATAAAAAAGAGCTAAAAGATGTAAATGTAATTCTTTCAGATACAGGATTAAAAACAAATACTGGAGAAAGGATTAGAAGAGTTAAAAAACATTTTTCTGAGGGCGAAAAATTTATGATGACATATGGCGATGGCTTAAGTGATGTAAATATCGATAAATTAATTTCTTTTCATGAGTCTCATGAAGGAATAGCCACTTTTACAGCAACTAAGCCTGAATCTAGATTTGGTGTAATTCAAACTGATGATAATAATTTAGTAACTTCTTTTGATGAAAAAGGACAAATAGAAAATCGCATAAATTGTGGTTTTATGATTTTAGACTACGAAGTATTTGATTATATTGAGGAAAACGATAATTTTGAACAACAGACCCTTAAAAAAATTGCATATGATAAAAAATTATATGCTTTTAATCATGACGGCTATTTTCAACCAATGGATACATATAGGGAATATAAATATTTAAATTCACTTTGGGAAGAAAATAAAGCTCCATGGAAAATTTGGAATGACTGACAGTTATTTTTTTGAAAATAAAAATATATTAGTAACTGGATCATCAGGACTTTTAGGAAGTTGGCTGGTAGAAGATTTAGTAGATCAAAAGACTGTCGTCACAGGTGTATCTCTAGACAATACAAAAGATCAGCTACTTCAAAGCAAGAAAATAATTGATAAAATTGAAAATTACTATATTGACATTTCAAGTTATGAAGATATAAAAAAAATAGTAAGTAATAAAAATTTTGATCTTATATTTCACTTAGCTGCTCAAACACAGGTAACTGATGCACTGAAAAATCCCTTAGCCACACTAAAGTCAAACATACAGGGAACTTGGAATATGTTAGAACTGTCTAGACTTTATGACATACCTATCGTGTCTGCATCTTCTGACAAGGCCTACGGAATTAGTGACGATTTACCATATCTTGAAACACATCCATTAAAAGGACAGTTTCCTTATGAAGTTTCAAAATCTTCAAGTGATTTGATTTCATCAATGTATAAAAATACTTTTGGAGTAAATGTAATCACACTTAGGTGTGGCAATATTTATGGAGGAGGAGATCTAAACTGGGATAGGTTGATTCCGGGTGTTGTCAAAGCTTTATTAAATGATGAAAAGCCAGTATTGAGAACAAAGGGAGAATTTATTCGAGAGTGGGTTTATGTCAAGGATGTCTCGAATGCTTATTTGGGAGCCGGAAAAGCTTTGATAAATAATGAGAATAATTTTGTAGCTTATAATTTTTCCTCAGGAGAAACCAAAACAGTTATGGAAATTTATGAAATAATTTCAAAATCTATTACTGGAGAGTTAGTAGAACCAATAATAAAGGAAGATTCAGAATTTGAAATAAAAAATCAAGAATTAGATTCATCAAGAATTAAAGATGACTTAGGAATTATGAGTCAATATACCCTTAAAGATGCTATTGGTGAAACGATTAAATGGTATGAAAAACATCTAAATTTATAAATAGTGTTACTTAATCATGATAAATATTAAAGTTACTCTCCCTGGGTTTAATGAAAACCTTACAATTTCACAATTTACCGGAAATGAAGAAAGTGTTTTAGATGACTGTAAGTTTTGGATAAATAAAAAAATTGAAAATCCAGATATTTGGTTTGTTTTTGAAAATATAACTTCAAAGGAAGAAGGTTGTGTAATCGATCCAAAAAAAGTTGTTTTTCTATCAGCAGAAACTTCCTACCCAGATAACCATTTCTTAAAAGATCCTAGAAAAAATTTTTTAAAACAATTTGGTTATATTTATACCACCTATGAAACAATTAATAAATCTATTAAAGACATGCCCTTCCTACCTTGGATGATAAATTCTAATCATGGAGACTCAATCTACTCACCATCCCCACGAGATGTAAATTATTTTCTAGAGTTAGAAGATTTGAAAAAAACAAAAACTTTAAGCATTATTTGTTCAGATAAAGATTTTACTGAAGGACATAAAAAAAGATTAGATTTTGCATATGGACTAAAAGAACATTTTGGAGATCTTATTGATTGGTTTGGTAATGGAATAAATCCATTAGATCAAAAATGGGATGGGATATCAAATTATAAATATCATATTTCAATTGAAAACAAAAATAAAGATTATCTAATTTCAGAGAAATTAATGGATTCTTTTTTGGGACTAAGTTTTCCTTTTTACTATGGAGCTCAAAACACCTCAGATTTTTTTCCAAAAAAGTCTTTCCAACATATAGATATAAATGATTTAAACAAAAGCATTGAAATTATCGAAGAGGGGATAAACAGTAATTTATTTGAACAGAATATTAAAGATCTTATTGAAAGCAAGCGTCTAGTATGTAAGGATTACAATCTTTTTTATCGTCTTTCAGTATTATCAAAACAAATTTTAGACAGAAAACAAAATACTAAAAAAAATCTAATTGTAAAGAATCTAGCATTCTATCAAGATAAATATGAAAGAAAACAAAAGTTCTTACAGAGCATATTTAATATTTTAAGAAAAATTAAATTTTTTCTAATAAAGAGATGACAGCATTACTTATATAGTCAATTTCATTATTAGTTAGGTTTACACCACTTGGTAGATTAATTCCATTATTTCCAATCAATTTAGAATTAATATTTTCTTTATATTCTTTACCCCAGATGGGATATTGGCTAATTGATGGAAATACAGTACGGGTATCAATATTTAATTTATGTAGTTCTTCCATAAAAGAGTCTCTACTTAAATTTAAATTTTGATCTAGCAAAACGCTTGTCATCCAGTAAATACTTTCTGTATTATTTCCTGCTTGATTTAATTTGATTCCCTCAACACTTGATAAATTAGTTTTATATCTTAAGTAGTTTCTTTTTTTTGCTTCAATTAGGGTATTTATATTTTCTAGCTGGCCTAATCCAAAAGCGGCTTGAAGATTAGACATTTTAAATTTATATCCTAATTCATCAATCCAAAAAGTTCCCGGAACTCGGCCGTGGTCCCATAATTTTTTAAATTTTAAAAATAATTCTTCATTATCTGTAACGACCATTCCACCCTCACCAGTGACTAAGAGTTTCGCACCTTGAAAACTAAAGCATCCAAAGTCTCCAAATGATCCTACCTTTTTATTATCATATGTAGCTCCTATCGCAGGAGCTGCATCCTCAATAACTTTAAGGTTATTATTTTTTGCAAAAGACATTATCTTATTCATTTCGGCAGGGTTTCCATAAAGATGAACAGGCATGATTGCTTTTGTTTTATTAGTTAATAGACTTTCTAATTGTTCGGTGTCTATACACCATGTATCTAAGTCAACATCGGCAAAAACAGGAGTAGCACCTACATACTTTATTGCACTAGCTGTCGCTACCCAAGTTAATTCAGGAACTATTACCTCGTCACCTTCTTTTATACCACATGCAATTAAAGATAGATATAAAGCTCCTGTGCAGGAAGACGTTGCCAAAGCATATTTGCTTCCAATAAAATTAGCAAAGTCAGACTCAAATTTATCAAGATACTTAGACCATTCATTATTCCACCCGTTATTTACTGCATCGTGACAGTAAATATTTTCATAGTGTGATACTAAAGGACCAGCAGTTAAGATTAATTGGTTTGGTTTCATATACTCTTCTTCTGGATAGACAAAATCAGTACCAGGAAGATATTCCAAATTAGTAGCCAGTAAAGTTTCTTTACACCATTTAGTCAAACTCTTTATAGCATTCATAAATTCATCCATTGAAATATTTAATATTAAATCAAATTCATCAACTATAAATTTTTTGTTTTTTTCATCCAGACGTAAACTAAGAACCCCATATGAGTGACTGTTTTTTTTATGAAAATGAAAATAAATAGAACACTCGTCGCCGAAGTATTTTTTAAAAACTTTTTCATCATCTTTATTTCCATGACATAATGGAACCAAGTAATTCCCATCATTTGTCTTTATTTTAGATAATTCAATTTCTGTAGTGTCATTAATAGATTTAAGAAATTTAAAGTTTTTCTTAGCATTTTTATTGAAATCAAATGACATATAATTTAATTTTAAATCATTATTGATTATTAGTTAAATATTGAATTAATTGATTTTATAGATAATTAAGAATAAATCCTAATTCAGAAAATTGATATACTGTTTTTTAAATGGATAATAGAACAATATTTGTATGTGGTACTTATAATTTAATCCAACTAATTGGAGATTCTATAATTAATTCATCAAAAAAAGTAATTTTTATATCTTGGGATAAACCTAAAAAGAGTACATACAGAAAAATTAAAATCCACAAGGTAGAAAATCAAAAAGAATGTGAAGATTTTATAATAAAAAAATCAAATAGTAGGGATGATTTTTTAGTTTCTAGCTATTGGCCATGGAAATTTAGTAAAGAAATAGTTGGTAAGTTTAAAAATAATTCAGTCAACTTTCATCCCTCTCCACTTCCAAAAGATAGAGGCTGGTTTCCTCATGTGCATCAAATAAGAAACGATAGAAATTCCGGTGTGACACTGCATACTATTGATGAAAAACTAGATAAAGGGGACATCTGGGTCCAAAAAATTATTAAGCTTCCATATCCTATTACTTCTGGAGTAGCTCATGATATTCTCAAAAAAGAAATTGTTAAAATCTTTAATGAAAATTGGAATAAGATTCTTAAATCCAAAATAAAACCTTATAAACAAAAAAAAGGTGGAAATTTTTACTCTAAATATGAACTAGATACACCAGAAATAATAAAAATAAAAAAAAGATCATCAGAGGATTTGCTTCTAAGAAAAATTGCAAGTAGAAATTTTAAGAATAAGTCATTTATAAAAATCCGAATTGGGAATAAAGAAAAGTTTGTCCATCTTGAATTTTCAGATGATGGAAGTAAAAAAGACTAAAGGATAATTAAATGTCAGAATTCTGGGAGGGTGATTTAAAAACGGGCTATTATGATAAAGTTTTAAATTCTGGGCTCAAAAAAAATAGAGGCATCCAAGCTAATTGGCACAATATAACGTTTTCTAGAGTAAAAAAATATTTAAGCAAAAACATATCTCATTTGGATTATGCATGTGGATCAGGATCTTTAATTGGCTTATATTCCCAATCTTCTTCAGTTGGTTTTGATATTTCAGAAAATCAGATTAATTATGCAAACTCAACATATCAAGGTAAAGGAAATTTTTACACCATAGATAATCTTGATTTAAGAGAGCATCATGAAAAATATGACATCATAACCGTTTTAGGACTTTTAGAATTCTTAGAAAATGAAGAAATTATAAAGATTATTAATAATCTTTATAGTTTGTTAAAACCAAATGGTAAATTAATATTAACAACCCCTAATTTCACATCCACTATGTATGTTTTAGAAAAAGCCCTTAATATTTTTGGAAGTGTTAACTACGAAGACAAACATATTAATAAATTTAACAAATCAAGATTATTGTTATTATTAGATCAATCAAAATTTCAAAATATTAAAATAGATAAATATATAAATTTTCCAGTATTTCTTTCATTTATGACTATTTCTTTATCATGTAAATTAAATTTATTAGTTGAAAAACTTTTAAATAAAAAAGTAGGGTATCTTTTATTTGCAGAATTAACAAAGACAGTTAAGTAAGCCATAAATAATTTGATTTATAAATAAGAATACCTTATTAAGATAAGTGCAGTGAGCAACAATTTAATAACACTCTCAATCATACTCCCAACAATAAATGAGGAAAAAAATTTAGAAAAGCTTATTCCTGAAATTATTACAGAACTAGAGGGTAGCAGCATAGAAGAATATGAAATTCTTGTTGTAGATGATGGTTCAACGGACAATACATTTTCGTTTGTTAATAGTTTAAGAGAAAGCAATGAAAGCATTCAAATTATAATTAGGAATGATGAACCTTCTCTTCCCATGTCAATTTATGATGGAATTAGAAAATCTAAATATGATTATGTAATGTGGTTGGATGCAGATGGCTCAATGCCAGCTAAGACGATCAGAGAACTAGTCAATAAGCAAGCCCTAAACTTAAATTCAGTAATTATTGGATCTAGATTTGTTACCGGCGGAGGCTACAAAGGCATACAGGACATTGGAGAGACTTCTTTTTTGGATGCAGTTAAAAATGTTCGAAAATCTAATGATTCAGTCTTTGGCATGGTTGCGTCAACTCTTTTTAATAAATTATTAATATTTCTACTTTCAAGTAAAGTAAAAGATTTAACTAGCGGTTTTATTATTGGAAAAAAAGATAATTTTAAAAAAGAAATATTTTCTATATCTTCTTATGGTGAATACTTTGTTTATTTAGTATCCGACTTAGTTCAAAATAAAAAAGATATTATTGAATTAGGATATGTTTGTGAAACAAGAATCCATGGCCAATCTAAAACAGCAAGCAGCATTCTTCAACTAATTAATAGAGGAATACCATATATAAGGGCTGCTATTATATGCAGAAGGAAACAATGAATATCAAAGATAAATCCGATAATCTTTTAGCTACTGTAATTAGATACTCTGAAATAACCAAGGGTAAGAATTTTATAACAGATAATGACTCAGAGTTTCAGGTTGCATCTTTTTATTTGAAAGGAGGGACAGTAATTGAAAAACATTATCATCCTGAACAAATAAGAAAAACATCAAAAACAACAGAAGTATTGGTTATTTTAGAAGGCCAAATGAAAGTAGAAATTTATGATAATAAATTAGATTTTATAACTAATGTCGTTCTTGAAAAAGGAGACACAATAACTCTTATTGATGGAGGGCATGGAATTACTTTAAATAAAGATACAAAATTTGTAGAAGTTAAGCAAGGCCCATATCAGGAAAATATTGACAAAAAAAGGTTTTAATATGATAAGAGTATTTGAACCACAAGTTACTTTAAAAGACAAATTTTCAGTTATCAAAACCTTATTTAAAAACAACATTTCTGGCACAAGTCCAGTAGTTTCAGAATTTGAAGAATTGTCATCTAAAAAATTTAATAGAAAGTATGCGGTTGCTGTTTCTAATGGCAGTGTGGCACTTGATGTAGCTTTCCAATCTTTAAAACTTAATAAAGAAGATGAAGTAATACTCCCGTCTCATACAATTATTTCTTGTTTGTCTGCAGTTGTAAGGTCTAATGCAAAACCAGTTTTTTGTGATGTTGATATAAATACTTGGAATATGACCCTTGAAGATGTAAAGAAATCTGTAACGCCAAAAACAAAAGTAATTTTAATGGTTCATACATATGGTCTTCCTGTAGAAGCAACGGCTATTGAAAAGTACTGCAAAGAGAATGGCATTATTTTAATAGAAGATGCTGCAGAAGCCCATGGTCAAGTTGAAGGTAGTAAAGTTTGTGGATCCTTTGGTGATATCTCAACATTTAGTTTCTATGCAAACAAACACGTAACAACGGGAGAAGGTGGGCTAGTAGTCACAGATTCTGAAGAAACCTATAAAAAATTATTACAAATTCGTAATTTAGACTTTACAAATGAAAGATTTAAACACGAAAATTTTTATTGGAATTACAGACTGAGTGGGTTACAGGCGTCGCTTGGAATCTCACAATTAAAAAATTTAGATAATGTAATAAAGAAAAAAAGGATTCAAGGAAATATTTATCAAGAGTTGTTATTTGATTACAGTGATTATATACAACCCCCAATAGATTCGTTTTCTGGCTTAGATAATCATTATTGGGTATTCGGAATACTACTCAAAAAGGAAAGTATAAGGAATAAGTTAATTGAAAAAATGTACAATGATGGTGTTGAAACTAGACCATTTTTCTGGCCTCTTCATCTTCAAAATGCATTACCGGATAACTTAAAAAGGGAAAAAGGTTCATTGCCAGTATCAGAAAAACTGGGAGAGAATGGCCTTTATCTTCCTTTGGGAACACACATAAATAAAAAAACCCAAAAAATTATTATTTCAAAATTAATAAAACATTTAGAAACATTTTAATAATTTCTAATTTGATAAAATTAATAAATAATAAAATGATAAAAGTTCAACAAGAAAAAGTAGTACTTGGACAACCCTGGGGAGGGCTGGGAGATAATCTTCAATATTCAAATTTACCTGAGCTTTATTACAAAAAAGGAATCAAATTTTATGTTTCTATTTTTAATCAAACAAGAAATAAGAATATAGATCAATTTTGCTGGCGTGATAATAATTTTTCCTACGGAAAGATATTAAAAAAACCAAATATAGGTTGGAAAATTTGGATTGACAACTTAGAAAGTTATAAAAATAGAAAAGACTTAAATATTATTCAAAAAAATAATCTTAATCATGGATTTGAAGAGGGTAATGGTTTTCCGTCAATCAACATTGATAAAAAACTTAAACATAATAGGATTCAATATAATTATTTAGCAGACTTTAATGCTATTACCATGGTTCCTGCTTCAAGTGGGTGGAATCAAATTCAGCAATATATTGGTAATACAAATTTAAGTATATTAAGTTTTCCAAAAGTTAAAAATTTAACCGATGCACCTAGTTTCCTTAAATCAGATAATGATAAAGTTCTGATGGATTCCTTTGAAGATATGCTTGAAATTTTATCTAAAACAGATACATTTATATGTTTAAATTCAGGATCTCATAGTTTGGCTGCTGCTTTAAAAAATATTATTGGAAGACCTAACAATATTATTTGTTTTTATGCTGGAGCAAAAGATATCAAAAATCCTGATGGAAGATTTATGTTTCACAATGTTGAATACAAGATAGTTGATGGCTTACCTAGGAAGCCAGTCCGAGATCGTAAGTTAGAACTATATGAAAAATTATATTTAAATTTTTTTTGATATCAGGCAAGATCTTTACTTCGAAAAAAAATAAATTAATGTAAGGATTTGTAAATATTATAAAGTTACTTTAACAAGACATTTTATTTAGTAGTTGAACCAGTCTACAATTTTTGCAGGAACAACTTTTAAGACTAAAGAAATAATAAATAGGCCAATTTTTGGATAGGTAATACCAGACTTGTTCATATTTGAGTATATAAACTCACTTGCTTCTTCAGAACTTATCATAAAAGGAGGATTTCTATGCTCCGAGGACATCTTTGTTGATACTTTACCAAACCTGATTATCAAATATTTATTAAGACCAATTTTTTTTATACTCTCCTCCAGTTTTCTTTTTGTAAGACCATAAATATAGTTTTTATAGCGAGGTTTTACTGCAGCAATAGAAGAGATATATATAAAATTTTTGATATTGTTTAATTCTTTATTTAAAGATTTTGTTAAGCTGTACGGAATTACGAAATTTATTTTATCAGTCTTAATTATTTCATCTATCTTTGGGAACTGTTCATCTCTATTTTCAGCAAGAAAACCATTAAAGAAAATAATTATTAAGTTTGGCACATCATATAGTAATTGAATTATCTTATCTTTATCTTCTAAATAATCTTGAACAGATAATTTTTTATAACATTTTAATGAATCATTACTCTTAGTTGTTACGCAATATGTTTTGTAGCCTTCTTTGTTAAGTAAAGTCAATAAATCTTTACTTATTTCTGAAGAAGCCCCGATTAATCCTATATTTTTTTCTTTCATTTTTATTACCTTATATTATATTTCCAAGAAAAAAAGAAATTCCGAACATCATTAGATAAATAAGAAGTTTTTTATCATTTATTAAAGTAACTACAATCTCTTCAGTATTCGAGTTAAAGGTATTTTCTCTAAATTTGTTACTAAATAAAACAAAAGAGATTATGGAAATTAGTATAAAAAAACTACTCAGATTTAATAATTGGAAAGATTTGACCTGTATTGACCAGTAAAGATAAGTGAATACAGAAAAAATAAATGATATGTTTAAAATTGATTTAAGTTCTTCAGGGCTATAGAAATTTTTAATAAAAGTTTTTACTTTAGAATTTTTTATTTCACTATTTCCAAGAATTGAGAATTTTTTACCAGTGACAACAGCAAGGCTTGAGAAGAAAACAAAAAGATACAAAGGGATAGATATTTTTGTAGATATAGCTTCTCCACCAATTGTAATTCTTATTAAAAATAAAATTGAAATGTTAATCAAGTCTAAATATTTAACATACTTAAGTTTTGTTGTATATAGAACATTAAAAAATAAATAGAGAGATGAATATAACAAAACCGAGGGATTTGAATAATAAATGATAAAATTTCCAAAAATAAATAGAATGAGCATCATTATTTTGGCAGTCTTTTTAGTTATCTCACCAGAAGCTAGAGGTCGTTTTTTTTTCACAGGATGGTTTCTATCCGATTCAATATCAATTAAATCATTAAAAATATAAGTTGATGAAACTAAAAATGAGAACCCCACAAAAATTATACTTAAAATTAACATATTTTCTGCAGTAGTCTCATTAGCCGCAAACATTACAATAAAAATTAATACATTCTTTAACCATTGATTAATTCTTAAAATAGAAATCATTTTTTTCTTATGACTTTAATTTCCATGGCTTAATATTAGTTGTCTTAATGAAATGGACTTATTCTTTAATATATTATGGAAACAACATTTAGAATGATTAGAGATGGAAAAAAGTAAAAGAAATTATTATTTCCCAGACATTATTGATGTTTGTCATAATTTGAAAGAGATAAGTACTAGCTCCATAATTTTAATGACCCACTTAGGGCTAGGAGATCAAATAATTTTAAATGGTCTAATAAACTATATTTCTATGAAATATAAAAAAATAATTTTGCCAGTTCAGAAAAGTAACTTCAAAACAATTCAATTTCTATATTCTGAAAATAGTGTTGTTGATATTATTGAATATCCCAAAGGTGAAGAACTTGATTTTATTGAGGAGCTTTCTCATTCTACTGGTATGGATATTCTTCAAATTGGTTTCCAAAAAGTAGGCAAAAAACCATTTAATCTTGCTTTTTACAGTCAATTGAAATTACCATATAAATATTCATATAGTCATTTTTATTATCCAGAAAATAAAAATTTAGAGTTAGACCTTAAAGATTATTTGATTAATTTTTATTCTACAGGTTCTAATGAGGTTATTTTAGTTCACAACGAATCTTCAAAAGGTGTATTTAATTTTGATAAAGTAGAACTTAATAATCCAATTTATATTACTAAAGAAAGCGATAAGTATGGAAATCTTTTTTATTACTCTCAAATTATTAAAACAGCGAAAGAAATACATTGTTTAGATAGTAGCTTTGCTCATTTAGTTGAAAGAACTGACACCAAAGCTAAACTATATTTTCATGATTTGTTTGGAGCAAGTATTCAATTAGCTAAAAATTGGTATTATATAACATATGAATATCCAAATTCCGATATCAACAGGGGAACTTTTAGATAAATTATCAATACTAGAAATAAAAAAAGATAAAGTAAAAGACTCAGCAAAACTTAAAAACATAAATCATGAATACGATTTATTAATCAACCTCTCAAAGAACCTAAAAGATAAAGATGAGAAGAGTTTCAATTCTCTTTATGAAGAGATTTTAAAAGTAAATAAAAAACTTTGGGATATTGAAGATAAAATCAGAATTTTAGAATCAGAGAAAAAATTTGATGAAGAGTTTATTTCAGTAGCAAGAAGTGTTTATTTTATAAATGATGATAGGTTTGATCTAAAGAAAAAAATAAATGAAACATTTGGATCTGATGTTGCTGAAGAAAAAGAATACATTGAATACAAACAATAATTTAAATTATCAATAAATTATTGATAATGAAAAAAATAATTGTCGAAAATGAGAATATTAAAGTTTATATTCTTGCTTTAGTTTCAATATTAATCGTTAGATTTGCTCTTGAAATAATTACATTTGAAAATAAATTAACAATTTCAACTTTATTTTTTTTGACCATTTTTCTGGTTGTAAATAAAAAATATTTAGAAAAATCATGACTAGTGTAAAAAAATATATTGAAAGTTTATTGATCACAAAAAATCTATTTTTTTACTTAGGATTATTTCTTTTTACGATAATCACTCAAAATATTTATTTAGATATAGAGACTATTGAGTGGGATATTGCATCTTATCTTGTTGCTTCTCAGGGTATAGAGAATGGATTATTGCCAAATCAAACTCAATGGGAGTCAAAAGGACCAATATTTATTTATCTTTACTACTTACTTTCAATACCAGCAGAAAATACTTTAGTTATTTTTAAACTAATAAATGATTTAATACTATTTCTTATTTCACTTATATTATTCAAAACAATACTTTCTAAAACAAAAGAATATACTCATGCCTTTTTTTCAAGTATTTTATTTTTATCAGTCATGAGTCAAGTTTGGGCTCAGAGTGGATATTCTGAGGTCTATTCTCTCTTATTTTTATCAATATCATATTTCATAATTACTAACTACAGATTTAATAATCTTTCTTATTTATTGACAGGAATATTGTTTTCAATTTCTTCATTAATTAATCAAGGAACAGTAATTTTTCTTTTACCTCTTATTATTTCAGAACTTACTTTAAACAGTCAAAGAACTTATTTTAGAAAAGTTCTTAACTTAGGAATTGGTTTTACAATTCCTCATTTATTCTTTCTTCTTTTGTATCTAATTAATGGTCTGCTAGATATTTATCTAGCAACCTACCTAACAATACCTCTAGGCTATGTTCAAGCTAATTATGCTAGTTTTTACGAGTTGTTTGTTTTTTCTAGAGAACTAATGGAATACAATCTCTATTTATATTTATGTTTATTATCTTTAATTTTCATAAATTTATTAAATTTATTTAAAAAATATACTAAAAAAACAAAATTAATTATTTTTGATTTAGATAATTTAAATATTATTTTTGGATTACTTTTTTATTTTATAGGATCACATAATTATTACCATCATTTAATTTATCTTGTATTTTTTATACCCTTCATGATGAATAAAATCAATTTTTCTAATCAGAAAAAATTTATTTACGTATTAATTCTTATATCTTCTTTATCTATTCTTCAAAATACTTATAAAGAATCATTAAACAATTTAACAAATATTAATAATTTGCAACAAAATTACCCACTGTATAATCTTGCCGAGGAGATAGATTCATACTTTATTGACGATTACGATATATTAGCTTTTGATTACAATTTAATTTTATATTATTTAAATAAGCCAAATTTTTCATATATAGTACATCCATCAAATCATTTCGAAGAATTTATTATCGAAGTTTTATCTGACTTGGATAAAGTTAACTCAAATTATATTTCAGATTTAATAAATAAAGAGCCAGATGTAATCATTTGTAACCCAAGAATGATAATAAGAGGTATTCCTACTGAAATAAGTTCTTTATTTAATTGTGAAGTTAGTGATTATAAAAAAAATTATTTTAAGCTAGATACGAAAAATTATAAAAATGATGAAAATTTAAATTATTACTATGATCCTTACAAAGAAATTAGTGTTTTCATAAAGAAAGGATAAATTGAAAATTTACAAAATAATAAAATATCCTTTCTACACAATAAGTGTCATCATCGTAATAGCTGTAATTATTATATTATCCATCAACATAATGAATTATGACCCATTGAACGGCTACGATGCAGATGCGCACATAAGTTACGTAGACTATTTAGCAATGTACTTACCTGATAAGATTAAAGTTCCTGATTCTCTAAGCACATATGAATATTTTTCTCCGCCGATACCTTATCTCTTTCCAGCTGGATTCTCAGTAATTTGTAGAAATATTATAGAAGCACAGGATCTGGTTATTGCGTGCAGGCCTCACTATCTGTTTTTTGCAAAAATTTTTCAGGCTCTCATGTATTTATCTACTCTTATAATGTATTCAAAAATTTCAAAATTACTGTATCCAAATAGCAATACTCACAGGTTTTTTACCTTAATAATGATTTCTATTTTAACGGTAAACTATAAAACTTTTGCGATGATAAGGGGAGAGCCCTATATATTATTTTTTTATTCGGTTATTTTATTTTTAATATTAAGTTTTATGAAAAAAGATAATAAAAATTGGATAAAATCATCACTCATTTTGGGTATATTTATTGGTCTAACAGCATTAAGTAGACAATGGGGGTTTTTATTATTTCCATCGATAATATTATTAACATTTTTTCTAGATTCAACTCAAAAAAAGAAAGATTATTTTAAATATATAAGCTCAGCATTTGTAGTTGGTTTTATAATTTCTGGTTGGTTTTATTTTAATTTATTTTTCAACTATGGAAGCTTTACACAATTTAATATGGAACCATCAACATTTAGTTTTTCAAATCAACCAAGCACATTTTATTCACCTTTTGATATAGATAATGAAAATGTTTTTAAAAAACCAATTAGACCCTATTTCTCTAATCAGTATCTCCCCGTTCTTTATTCAGACTTGTGGGGAGATTATTGGGGATATTTTACTTTTACAAGACAAGGATGGGATTATGGAAGGAACCAAGAAGTTATCGGTGATTATCTAGCTAGGGTAAACAGAGTTTCATTACTTCCTACATCATTACTTATTTTAGGCTTTAGCTTCGCTGTTCCAGCTTTATTCAAAAAGGAAAGAAACAATATAGATTATTATTCAATTATTCTAATCCTTGCATCTCTAGTTACTTACATTGGCTATCTCTGGTTTTTAATCAAATATCCAGAAATACCAAAAGGGGGAACAATAAAGGCAGCATATATAATTCAATTTTTTCATGTCCTCGCATTACTTAGTGCAAACTTCTTAGAACATTTAAGAGAAAAGTATTTAGTAATCTCAAATATTGTTATTGTCCTACTTTTAATCGTATTTGTTCACAATATTCCAGCAATGATTACTAACTACATATAAATTAAGTAAGTTATTAGTAAGCTAAATCTTGAAATGGAAAAAACGTTAACTGTAATTATACCTTTTTACAATGAGAAAAACTCTATTGAAACGTCTGTCAATAGAGTTATAAATGAAAATATATCTAATGAGATCATATTGGTTGATGATTGCTCAGATGATGGAACTGACCAAATAGCAAAAAGACTAGAAATTAATTTTGAAAATATAATTTATATAAAAACAAACAAAAATAAAGGCAAGGGGTCAGCATTAGCTAGAGCACAGTCAATGGTATCTTCGAGCCATGTAATAGTACATGATGCAGATTTGGAATATTTCCCATCAGATATAAGTGAAATGTTCAAATTAGCAGATTTGGAAGAAGATAAATTAATTTTGGGATCAAGAACTATTGGAAGTAAAGAGAGAACTAATCTATATAAATTTACATTTTACGGAAATAAGTTATTAACAAAACTATTTTCGATGGTAAATAATTACAAAATCAGTGATATAGCAACCTGCTACCAATTAATGTATGCTTCGTTTTTTAAAAATTTAGATATTAAAGAAAAAGGTTTTGGTATAGAAGTAGAAATTCTATCAAAATTTATAAAAACTAAAGGAAACATAATTGAATACCCAATCAATTATGAAGCAAGATCTTATGAGGATGGAAAAAAAATTAAATTAAAAGATGGTATAAAAATATTTTTAAAAATATTTAAATATCGTATTTCTACAAACTAATCTTAAAACTTCATTTATCAAACCAATTAATTCCAAATATTTGAAAATACTGAATTTACAATTTGTGGAATTAATTCGTAAAAATTTTTACTTTCTGTATTTGGAGATGTCAAATTTACAACACCATAAATGAATCTTTCTTGGAAAAAAAGACTGGATGCAACAACAATAAATATAACAAGCTTATTGTTAATTTCTTTTGCTTTCCTATTAGAGCTAAAGTCAAAAATTATTTTTAATACTAGTGGAACTAATAATATGCTAAATATTCTACTTGTATCTAAACCAAGACTAGTTGCAAGAATAGATATGCTTAAAACAAGATAATATTTTATTGTATTTTCCAAATTTTCAAAAAATGATAAATAGATTAACAAAAACGTTGTCCCAAGAAAACCTGACCAAAGAAATTCTAAAAAATTATTTGAAATAAAATTTACAGAATCATTTAAAACATTATCATTAAAAATAAATCGTAACCTAGATCTACCTGAAAAATTAATTAATCTTAAATAAAAGATTAATGCAATATATCCTGAAATAAAGCCAACACTCGAAGGAATTAAGAAAGATTTTAATTGATTCTTTCTTGCAAGAATTGACAAAGTAATCAATGAAAACAATCCTATTGCATAATGATTAAATGATAAAATAAAAAACAAAGAAATTAATTTATAAAAATTAAAATTATTTTCTAATAATAATTTTGTTAAAAGAATTAATAATAAAACAGAAATTATATCTACGTATCCTACAAACCAAGAAACTGTAACGAGCCATCCAGAGAATAGAAAAATAGTTGAATACTGATCTAAAAACATGATGTTGTAACAAATTAAAACAAGAGTTAATTGAAGAATTAAATAAAGTAAGATCAAAAAAACATCTAATGAGTTAATACCTAGTAATTTATTTATCAACATGAAAGTAGGAGATTCTAAATAGAATTGTGTAATTCCTGAATCACTGCTGAATAAACTTTTACTTATTTCAAAATGATCATTTATGTTATTTAGATATGTGATTTTATAAACAATGTGAATTAATATTTCTGAAACTAGAAGATTGAGCCAGAAAATTTTATTTCTCAGAATATTCATAGACATATTTTAACTTTATGATTAGGAAAATATATAAGTAATATATTTAATGATTTGTTCATTAAAATTACACTGTATGGAAAATAATTACGAATATGGAAGACATCTTCTTTTAGAATCATTTAAATTATTTATAGAAAAATTTGAGCTTCCAAAAAAATTGAACGTTTCACTTGTTGGGGGTTCAGATGAGGAGCCTGAATTAGCCGTTCTTAAAAAACTTGGCTATGAGATTAATTTAACAAAATACGGAATAGAGCACTATGAAGTTTTTTGTGATTTAAATGAAAATAATGATCTAGAAAAAATCGATGTTGATTTGCTTATATGTTCAAACGTTTTGGAACATATATGGAATGTAGAAAACTTCTTTGAAAATATAAACAAATTATCAAGTAAAGAAACGCTTATTTATATTAATTGTCCAAAATCAAATATGGAGCATGGCTCTCCAGAATATTATTCGGCCGGGTACGCAAAAGAATTTTTAACAAAAAACCTAGAATTTAAAGACTTTACTATTTTAAAGTCAGGAGAAGTTGGTACAGAAAGGTATTACAAAAGCATCCACCTACTACAGGCATGGTATACAAAAAAAGAAGTTGAAGCAAAATATAGGTTTAAAGAAAATACTCTTTCCTACAAGTTAAAGCATTTAATGAAATTATATAATTTAGGCCATTATTTGTCACTGTCTAGAGCATCTAACGACAGTCATGATTCGGCATTTATGACAAATTCATATGTCTTTGCAAAAAAATAATAATTGTTGGCTATTCTTATAAAGTCAATATGGATAAGCCAAAAAACATAATAAGTTATAAGATTAGAAACATAATATTTAACTTTTTAAGAAATAGAGGGTATTTTGTTAACGAGTCTACAGGTAGAACTTTATTAATTGAATTTTTTAAACGGCTTAAACCTGTTTCGATCAAAGAGGGCTTGATTAGAATAGGAGCACAGGGTGATGGCGGATATTTAATTCCAAACTGTCTAGACGATATTAAAGCCTGTTTTTCTCCGGGTGTTGCAGAAACTGCTGATTTTGAAAATGATTTATTTAATAAATATGAAATTAAATCTCACCTTGCTGACTTTAGTGTTGAAAAAGAGCCATTAGTAAATGAAAATTTTTCATTTACTAAAAAATATATTGATATATATCAGAGTGATGAAAACATTAGGCTTATTGATTGGATAAAAAGTTATGAAAAAAACTATTTAGATAATGATTATATTCTTCAAATGGATATTGAAAATGCTGAATGGAGAGTTCTTTATGATCTACAGATTGAAGATATTATAAGATTTCGAATCATGGTAATTGAATTTCATGGATTTGCTACAAGATTGCTTCAACCTGTTTCGTTCGGATTAGTAGATGCTTTATTCAGAAAAATACTTGATCACTTTTCTGTTGTACATATTCACCCAAATAATTGTTGTCCTGTAAGTATTAAGGATGATGTTAAAATCCCTGACACAGTTGAAATAACTTTTTTAAGGAAAGATTATATTAATGAGTCAGATAAAGAAATTATATTCCCTCATCCACTGGATAAAAAAAATGTTTTTGAAAAGGATGATATTATTATGCAGGAAATTTGGAATTTAAAATCGTAACTAATATGTTAATTTATAATGAACCAGAATATATTAAAGATTATTAAGGTGTTCTTTTGATTTTGTCAGCAATGTCATTTTTAGTTCTACTAATAAAGTATCTAATCTTTTATATTTACTTATATTTTTCAGGAAAATCATTATTTTTGATAATCAACTACTTTAGAAAAAAAGAATTTACAGAAAAATATATTTTACTAACAAGAGTTGAGTTTCTTTACCCGCTGTTAGGGATTATTTTTGTTGGGAACATTTTATTTTTAATTAATACATTCTTCCCATTAGATAATATTTTTGTGAATCTTATAATTTTTTTAATCATTGCTCCTTCTATTACAAAATCTTTAATCAACAAAAATATAATGAATGTAGTTAAAAATAACAATCTATTTTCAACTTTTATTTATATTTTCATACCTTCAATATTGGTAATTTCAACTTTTGACATTAATTTCAATTATGATGCAGGGTATTATCACTTACTTCATCAAAATTGGTTAAGAAGTTCTAATTTAATTGTTGGAATGGTTAATATTTTTTGGCCACTAGGAATGTCTTCAATATATGAATATATATCAGCAATACTTTGGTTTGATACATCCTTTGTACTGCTTCATTTTCTTAATTTATACTTTATTCATTTTTTCTATTTATTCATTTCAGATAATTTGATTAATTCAAAAAATAATATTTTAAGAAATGTATCTATCTTTATATTAATTTACTCCTTAATTGATAATTTTGGAATTGGGGGTGGAAGGAATGGTTTTCTTTATATACAAGGGGTCGGCAAGCAGGACATTACTGTAGGAGTCTTATTCTTTTATTTAAGTATCGTAATTTTATTAAAAATTAAAGAAAAAGATATTTCTAAAACTGAACTTATAATTCTTTCATTTATAATTTTTTTCATTTATCAGATTAAGGTATCTGGAGTCATAATTTTTTACTTGTACGCTATTTTGTTATTAATATTATTAAAAGAAAATAAAATAAAACTCAGTTCAGTTTTACTATTGCACTCACCTATTTTATTTTTTGGTATTTTATGGACATTGAAAAGTTTTTTCACAACAGGGTGTTTAATTTATCCAGTAAATTTCACTTGTTACGAAGGTTTTGATTGGTATATAAAAGGCTCAACTACTGAATTTGAATATATTACAAAATCAGCAAGTCTAGCATTTGATAACACCATTCCTTTTCTCGAATGGGCCAGAGTCAAGGGCTCTTTTGAGTACAGATCTCAAGTTTTTATTAACTATATTGTCTCATTAATTGTCCTGTATTTATTTAAACTAATCTTTTTCTATAAAAATAAACTTACTATTAGTGATTTATTAATTATTAGTTCTTTCATAATTTCAAACTTTGCTTATCTAATATTTTTTGGGCCAATTCCAAGATATGCAGTTGGTATATGTTTAGTTTCAGTCGCGGTGTTAGGATTCTACTCAGGAGAATTTAAATATAGAATTAAAGATATTGCAAAATATTCACTCTTGTTCTTTTCTGTTTTTTTTCTTGTAAGATCAACTGCTTATTTAGCATTAATAAACAATGAAAATCTTAGATTATTTGACCCAAGGACCAGTTACGAAATAAATACAGAAATTGGCTTTAAGCAATTTAATGAAAATTGGGTTGAACCTTTAGATGGTGATCAGTGTTGGTCTAATATAAAGTGTACAAACGCATTATCAGATATAGTGTTTATTAATAAAGGAATATTTAAAGTAGCTTATAAATGATCAAAACTTTAATTAGAGTCATTAGCCTAACCTTTCTAAATTTTTTAGTTTTAGTAAACAGCAGTTCTATAGATATTTTTCAACTAGTAAATGACTTTTCTTCAATACCTATACTTAGAACCTTATCTTTAAATTCAACCTTTATTTTTGTAAGTATTGCAGTATCTATATTCGCAGCTTTATTAATAGAATTTTTTAAACCATTCATAGAAGTATATTTAATGTTTTATCTGAAAATTACATTTTATTTTTTCATAAACCTTGTTTCGTTTTCAACAATATATATAGCACTGAGAGTTTACGGATATTCAAGGATGTATTTACTTATATATTTGTTAACCTCAACACTTCTTCTATTTATTACTGATAAGAAGTTAAAGTAATTACGTGTTAGGATTGCGACTTGGATAATTCAAAAGTAAGAGAATTTTGTGGCCCAACTCCAGATGACTATATCCCTGTTGAGATAACAGGTGATGATTTTATATTTGCGAATGATCCAGATTTTCAACAAATAAATTTATACGATTTTTTTGGAAGAGGCGCAACTGTAAATTCATTTGAGGAATGTGCTCATTATGTAAATGGAGGATGGGAACCTTTCAAAACTACTATTTTTGATATTTTGATTCCAATCTTGTACATTTTTGTTATAACTGGTGTAATATTTGTAATTTATAAGTCAAAGTTTTTAAACAAGACGACAATTATTTCTCTAATTAAAAATTTACAAAAATTTTTGTCATTTGATAGATTAAAGAAAATTTTTAATAAAAAATTAAACGTTAACATCTTGATAGCTATGTTTGTTTCCATCCAGCATTTTTTTATTTTTGATTATGTAAGAACAAAATCTGTTCGAATCCCTTCTTTTATTGATGAATATATTGCGTTAACTTCAAATGTAAATTTTTTTAATAATTTTGATTTCAATGCTGGGGGTTTTTTAGGAGGATCTTACAGTGTTTATTTAACATCAGGACCTATTTCAGCAATTGGAAGTGTTATTTCATGGAATTTATCAAACAACTTTATAGTTTCAAGAATATCAAATTATTACTGGTTAGCTTTACTTCAATTATTATTTTCAATAATTGTTTTTAAAATTTATAAAGAGAACTATAAAATGCCAATAATATTTAACGGATTAATTATTTTTTTAATTCCGTGGTGGGAAGGATCTTTATACTCGTTAGGCGAAATAGGATCCATGATTATGGTATCAAATGCCATATTTCTTTTTAATAAAAAAAGAAAATTCTCTTTGGTACTGTTTTCAATATCTATAGTCTTCGGAAAAATTTTATCGTTACTTCCATTTTTAGGATTCTATGCGGTACATTTTTTTCGACAAGAAGATAAGGCAAAAGTTTTTAGTGATATTTTATATTTCTTTATACCTCTTTCAATTTGGCTGATCTTAGTTCAACTTAATTATTCTTCTGGAGGTATAGTTACTTATTTGAACGACCAGTATTTATTAATAACAAATCATTCAAGTTCAGGGGTTAGCAGTTTTCAAAGTTTCGATTTTCTAAACTTTCGAGAAAATATTAATACTTCAGAAAGTTCTGATTGGAATATTTATGATCAAATTAGACTTGGTGCACTTCCAGTAATATTTTCAATATTATTATTCATAAACAGAGAAAAAATAGATAAAAAATTTGGAATACTAACTCTTCCAATTATTTGTAGTATATTTTTCCCTTATCTTTGGTTTTGGATATTTAACTCAACAAAATGGATAAGATACAGTCAGCATTTTTCCATTATCCTAATAATTTCTATTTTTTATTTTATTTTTTCGAATATTGAATTTAAAGATATTGATTACATAATTTTTATTATTTTATTTGGTTTATTCATAAACAATACAAAAGAACTAATAATCTTATTGATAGTTGGTGCTATATTTTTAATAAGTAATATTAATAAATACAAATCCAGATTTTATATAAAATTACTTATAGTTTTATTAATCACTATTGATATTTCGATGCCCTATTTTCAAAAAGATACACGTGGCAACCTAACAAATGTAATCGAAGTTTGCAAAAATTCCCTAATGGGTGAAGAATGCTTAGAAGCTTATATGAGAAAACTTAGTAGGTAAATTTATTTTGATTCTAATAAATCTTATAAAGTTTAATTCAAAGCTTTTTAGCAACCACAAACAAGTTTTTCCCAATTATATTTTTAAATAATTTATCAAAAAATTTAAAGATAATAAAAATATATTGATCATAAAATTTTATTTTTCTCTTATCAAATTCTAATTCCATTCGAATTAATTTTGAAAATAGCAGAACAGACCAACCTATAAAGTCAACATAGTAAATTTGTTCAACCTCAAAACCAGCTCTGGACAATAAATTCTTAAGCCCTTTTTTATCGTATCTTCTTACATGGTTTACTAAAACATCTAAATTTGACCAAACTAGATTAGATGACGGAACATATAGCAACAATTTTCCATCTTTTTTTAGCAGATTATAAATATCTTTTACAATTTCTTGATCATTTTCAATGTGCTCCAAAACATTTAATGAGATTACACAATCAATTTTTTCTTTAATCTGGTCAATTGTTTTGTAATTAATTAAGTTTTTTTCTTTTAATTTTTCAATTGCTTTTTCATTTTTTTCAAGAGCGCTTATCTTATAGCCCTTTTTTTTTAATTTTTCTGTAAATAAACCATACCCTGCTCCAAAATCTAGAATATTGTCTTTTCTATCTAAGCTTGAAAGCAACAATTTTAAAATATGAGAATTATAGTTTTTTGCAAAAGTTAAACTTTCCAAAGCAGCAATATCTAAATCTTCATTCATCTTTACATAATAATATATGGATTTGTACAGAGTTGTAATAGTAAAGAGTATCTTAATTAATGTTACAATCAGCAATTTTTTCACACTCTTGTGGTTGCTACAGGATTTGAACCTGTGACTTCTTCCTTGTAAGGTAAGAACCTTTATATTCGACAACCTATGAATACATACGACTTCTTTTACCCCAATGATTAAAAACTTATATGAACACCTATGACAGCATATGGTAACCTATATAAATAATTCCTCAAAAAAGTTGGGGGAAAGTTGGGGGAAATAGTGAAATAAATAATGAAACCGGAGAGATATATTAATGAAAACAGTCCTCTTGAATGGGCATTGCGAAAAACTTATCTTGAATATTTATCTGAAAATAATTTAAATGAAATTATTCCATTTGGCATCATCGAGGTAATCAATATTTTTTATTCAGTAGGTGAACATTATGAATATCATGATGGTTTTACAAATACTAAAAAACCCAAAAGGAAATTAAAAAAAGAATTATCAGATTATGAAACAACAGTGTATAAAAATATGCACAAATTCTGCAAAGAATTCATAAAGCTATTTGTAGCAAAGTATAAAGAATTACCAGAAGACGATAAAAATGATATTGAAGGATATAAAAAAGCATTGTTAAGCGATGAAGAATTTATATCAATTTGTGTTGAAATAGAAAATCAACAACTTTAAAAAAGTAGGGGGAAACCTTTATTTTTGAATAAAATTTCTGAAAAACCCTTGTGGGCGCGACAGGATTTGAACCTGTGACTTCTTCCTTGTAAGGAAAGAACCAATTAATACTAGGTTGTATCACAGAGTATCAATTTATAGAGTCAATGAACTAAAGCTGTTTCAAAAAGATATCAGAAGTTACAAGAGAGTATCTACAGTTTTAGAAAATTTGTGGGTCTTTTGTGGGTTTTTTTATCTTATGAAAGCAAATCTGTTTTAAATTGTCCTGGAGAATAAAGTAACGATATGCAATCAAAAATATAATTACTCAAACCTTTAAGATCTTCATCTGAAATATCGGAACCATCATCTAGCTTATAATATATTTCTTTAGCCAAATTTAGTGTTGCGTTAAACCAATTAATTTCTTGAATTGGAATTTCAGCAATTAAATCATTATTATGTTTGCCATCCCATTCTTTTGGAGAGAGCTTTGTACTTTTAAAGTAAGCTGTTTGTACATCTTTCAAACAGTCAATCTTTTGTAAAATATAGTTTTCTGATATAGCTTCTTGATTCGAAAGTGATTTTAAGTCCATATAGGTATGCATAAGAATTAATAACAAATTATCAAAACTTCTATCATTTGAATACTTAATTGGTTTACCCATCTTCACTCACACCTATACTAACTCTTGTTGCAAATCTGACTGCTGCTACTGGACTACAAGGATACCCACATTCTTTATACAAGCTATCCGTACCTAAATTTTCTGGATAAT
>MDTB01242094.1_pt1 | contig 42237 bp, 39 predicted proteins | sample 811161 | NCBI WGS metagenome assembly MDTB01 (sample SAMN05326650, study PRJNA326480) | marine metagenome | isolation source: seawater | place: Mediterranean Sea | collected 2009 | reverse complement strand
GAAAAAGAAACTCTACAAAAAGTGTGTTGATAAAATGTCAAACACTTTCCTCAATCGTAATCGCATTCTTCACACCATGGGCGATAGTGTAACAGCTAATGCCATCTATGATGAATGGGTTGTTGATGGTATCGACCCTGAAGATTCTAACTATGATTTCTTATTTCTGGAAGATCTTACAGAGGTACAAAGTTAGTAACCCCCAAAGTTCCCCTATTGTATAGATAGAACACCATGAAAAAGTTTCTCACCGCACTCGTCGCTTCTGTTGTTAGTCTGTCTCCTACTGGAGCCATGGCTGGCAACAATAACATCGACGAACATCAACAACTGTGGGACACATTGAGCAACGTTGGTGTTATTACTTTGGTGAATGATGCTCGTTATTGTGAGAAAGATGTGATGGGTTTGTATTACCCATATCAACGCACTCTGGTTGTTTGTCAAGAAAAAGCACGTGTTAATAATGGTAGGATGGTTGAGTGGACTAATGAAGACTTGGACACTCTACGTCATGAAGCACATCATGTGGTCCAAGATTGTTTAGATCGTAACCTTGGTGACGGTCATCTAGCTGTCCTATTTGATGGTCCTGGTCAACTCCGTGAGTTCTATACTGGTATTCTCTCACAACGTCAAATTAACTGGATTGTTAGCACTTACACCAAGAATGGTGGTGATAGTGATGTCATCAAACTTGAACTTGAGGCATTCGCTGTGGCACAAGGAGTTGGTCCTGTGAATATCGCAAACGCTCTTAATAGTCAATGTTCTGTACGTCCTGGTTTCTCGAAATGACAACACCTAACTGGCAAAAGAACTCTGGTAAGAGTAAGAAAACAAAAGGAACTTGTAAAGGTGTTATCAAAGCACGTAAACAAGTTCTGAAGTCTCTTAAGTTACAACTAAAAGTAAAATGAACCAACCAATCAAAGGTATCACTCTATGTGTTCTAGGTTTCTGTCTGGGTATCATTGTGGCACCCAATAAAGTCATAACATATGATACACCAATTGATAGGATAGATTATGATTTTGCTGAAAGTGATGAGACCTTGATTTCTGCCACTTATAATAGATGTGAGATATTCATGACAGATAGGGTTGCACGAACGAATTATATTTTAGAATATGTTGCAAAGGAACAGCGTAGAGAATTGACGGCATTTGATAAGGCATTATATGCTAACCTAGCAGCAAGTCGTTGTCTTGGATATTATGAAGGTGTAGAATAATATTGTTAGTAACCTCCAAATTGCCCCTATAGTATGAACAACACTCAAATGAAACCACTCACGCACCTATCCCATCCTGAAGATCTTATCTTAGGTGGTGAGACTTGGGTTCTTGATGCACTCTCTGACTGTGGTGGTTGGGTATCACAAAAGATTGATGGATGTCCTGCTATTGTGTGGGGAACTGACCCCAACAATGGTAAGTTTTTCGTTGGCACCAAGAGTGTATTTAACAAGAAGAAAATCAAGATTTGTTATACTGAACTGGACATTCTGACTTACTATCAAGGTGACAAGTATATGTCACTCGTTTATGTTTTGTGTCAGTGTCTTCGTTATCTCCCTCGCACTGAAGGTGTGTATCAGGGTGACTTCATTGGTCACGGTGGTAGTAACATCTACAAACCAAACACTTTGGTTTACAAGTTCCCACAAGTTGTCAAGGAAGACATCATCGTAGCACCTCATACTTACTATGAGGGTAACATCTTCCCTGAGATGGTTCCTTACCCTCTCACCGATGATCTTGTGTCCACTAAGAATTGCAAATTCGTTCAACCTATTGTTGACCGTGTTGCAGTCAACATCGAACCAGTTGTTATCAACAAGGACGAGTATTCTTTCCTTGATAAGAAACAACTGGCACAGGCTAAACAGTCTATCAATGGTCTCATTCGTGAGGGTGTTGAGTTGACTGATAAGGTTTTGTTTGATGTTCTGGGTGACAATCACCTGGTCAACTTGTTCCAATTGGTTGTTGACCTCAAAGACCAATTCATGGGTAATTGTGTAACATATCTCGCACCAGAAACTTACCTGAACTGGGAGCCTATTTCTGGTGAGGGTTATGTTTACTCTTCACCGTTGGGTTCATTCAAACTGGTCAATCGTCCCCAGTTCGCATACGCTAACATGACACAAGGTAAGTTCTCCAAATGACCAAACATTACACACAAACGAGTAACAAACCGTACTCCCGTCACAGTTACATTGTGGTGGCAAAAGACGGTAAAGAGTATAACTTTCCTGACTACGGTTCTGCTCAATCTTTCTGGTTTGAAAGGTCGCAGTTGGGTATGTTATCACACGTTGAGATTGTTGACAAGACCCAGAAAAAGGGGTTCTAATAAAGTTAGTAACCTCCAAAGCTCCCCTATAGTATGACCACTAATCTTTCTCCCTGGATGATGAAAACCGAAATCCTTGAACTTCTCCAATCCAAACAGATTTGGGAACTGAGTGACAAACAACTGGTCGCTGTCAAGAGTGAACTTCTCCGCATGAACGGTAAGATTCACAATGAACAACAACTTCGGTTCATGGCAGAAGAATCAGAGCGTTCTGACTATTTCCAGGACACACCTATGGCTGATGCTTTCGGGGGGTAATCTACCCCTCTTTTTTTATACTAACTCGTCATGACTTTCATTCGATCAACAAAAAACGGTTGTACTTACACACTAGACGGAAATGATCAGACTGTGTTACTGTATCACCCACTTTACAAAGATGGCACTATGGAAACAAATCGTGCGGCTTATGATTATGTTGAATGGGATTGTTTGGATGATGATGTAGAACAAGAGGCAGACCGTTGTTATAAATTACTCCTCGAATCTCTTGAGGAATAAAGTTAGTAACCTCCAAAGCTCCCCTATAGTGTAACCACAAACAACATCATGAGAAAGATTGAATCCCAAATGTGTCTCGCAATTCAGCAAAACCTGAATTGGTCCAATGGTAACACCATGGTCACATTTGATCAAGAGTCTAACACTTCCTCCGTCTATCTTCACGGAAATCTAATCGCTACCGTGACAGATAACGACATGACCATCTACGATGGTGGTTGGCAAAGTGTTACCACTAAATCACGATTGAACGCCCTTTGTGATGAGTTCTGTGTCGCAGGTGAAGGTGTCTTTCAACAGAACTTTAAGTGGTTTGTTCGTAAATTTGTTGGACAAGCAGGTCAATCCAAAGTTTACAATGTTTGTGACTTTGAGAATGGATTTGTATTCGCTTGAGGGGTTAACTCCCCTCTCTTTTTTTACACACTCACTAACACAAACCCAATGGCAGACAAAAACCCCAATTTGGAAATGTTGATGGCCCGCGAACAACTCATGGAAGATATTGATTCCATCGTTGAAACATTTTGTTGGGAAATGTGGGAGGGAAAGTATCCCGAAACCCAAGAAGATTTAACCCGACTTTTGTGTGATGCTGTCTGCAAAAACTTCCCCACAAACTAATGCAATTCCAAATCATTTCCGTTGAGTTCGATGTTGATGACAGTTGCTATGATCCTTCACTTGAACCACCAACAAGTGAGGAACTTGCAGAGAATTACATCGGTGAAATTTGGGATGCCGATGATGAAGATGATTTGATTGAAGAAATCACAAACGATGCAGCACATTGCATCTATTCTATTGACTACCGTATTATCCTTAAATGAACATGAACCGTCAGGAACTTCAAGAACAACTCATCGACAACGTGATTGAGGGAATGGACTTCAAAACTATGTGGCAAGTTTTGTTTGATTTTATGGACCAGAGTTATGATAAGTATACCGATGAAGAATTGATGGAAGAAGTTAAAGAGTATTACCCCGAACTTTTGGAGGAATAAAGTTAGTAACCTCCAAAGTTCCCCTATAGTGTAACCACAACACTCTTGTCTATGAACAAATGGACTCAAGTGATTTTAGGAGACAAAATGAGCATTATGTCGAACCATCTTTCTGAGATTATTACTCCTGAGACTGAACCAATAATCTGGTATACTCTTTATGAGATAATCAAAGAAGATGCGCCTGAACTTATTGATCAGTTCATTGAGACTACGGCAGCAGAAATGGAACTACCAGTTGATTATTTGATTCAGGAGTTCTTATGACTGAAAAGGAAAAGTTAATGATTGCTCAGCAATAAATTAAAAATATAACTTCTCTTATGAAGAATAATTGTTCTGAGCAATTGATCGAAGAAGTTAAAGAGTATTACCCCGAACTTTTGGAGGAATAAAGTTAGTAACCTCCAAAGCTCCCCTATAGTGTAACCACAACACTCTTATGAACAACACTCAAACTTACAACGGATGGACTAACTACGAGACCTGGAATGTGGCACTCTACATTAACAATGAGTTCGACATCTATTGTGTGGCTCGTGATTGGGTTCGTGACCGTATTGAGATGGGTTATGATTCACTTTCCTATGATGTGTTTCGTCACACTCTAAACTCATTGTTTGGTGATAAAACTCCTGACGGTGTGTGGTGGGATGATGACACTCTGGATCATCAAGAACTCACCGAAATGTTACACGAACTCGTAGAGGGTTGATCCCTCTTTTTTATTATTCACTCACTGAACTTATCACCATGAAATGGTCAATCTGGATCGAACCAAATAAAATCATCGAAGAAGAATATCCTAATGGTTGGTCACATGATGAGGTGTTTGAGGCAGCTTCAGCCAGGTGGGCAAATAAGGTAACCACAGTGAACCCTGCACCTGTTGGAGGATCATCTAACTCTTCATCACAAAGTAACAACAACTCTTCCTCCTCTTCATCATCACTTTCGTTGAGTGATATGTTTACTCTTACCATGGTTGGAGCAGTTGTTATTGGAGTGGCATCTTTGTTCCCTTCTAATAACAATAAGGTAGCACCAGTTGATAACAACGAAAAGATGGAATATCAACAACCCAGTAACAATGTAATTCAATACAGTGAGCATCACATTGATGAGTCAATCCCTGAGTTCTTTAACACTGAGTTTCAAGAGGAACCTATCAATGATCTTGGTCAAGATTGGGACAATTAAAGTTAGTAACCTCCAAAGATCCCCTATAGTATGAACAACACTCAAACGATGGTAGATTACACCTTGATTAAAGAACAACTCGGAACTGTTGTTGTTGATAACCATAACAACGAATATGTTGTTTATGATTTCAAAATTGGTTGTGAAGCATATCAACTTTGGAATAGAAAGGATCAAGCATTCTATTACACTGATTACAACGCATTTAATACTTTTTACCAACAGATTTCTGGTTAATAAAGTTAGTAACCTCCAAAGTTCCCCTATAGTATGAACAACACTAAAATCATCACTTTCCAACAAGCTCTTAACATTCTCGAAGAACAGTTTGATTCAACTTATCGTGGTATTTCTACGGTAAAAGAGATGACAACTGATCTGGTTTCCGCGATTAGTTTTGAGGGTGAAGATCCTAACACTGTGTATCACAATTTTGAGACAAAAGTTGGTCCTAATTGTATTGTGAAAGATGATCAAATCATCAAACTTGCATTACACTATGTTTGATTGAATTAAAGTTAGTAACTGTCGTCACTAAACAAGTTAGTAACCTCCAAAGTTCCCCTATAGTATAGGGGTAAAACCCCACACACTGATTCAAACGATGATTAACAACGACCAAACCACCATTACTGATGAAATCGCACTTAACTTTTATAGTGAGTATCATCAACATGTTGAAAACTTTGGTCTTTGTCAACTTGATCGTTACCAACGTCGGGTATACAAAAGGGGTCAAGAATTGATCAATTCTGTTCTTTCCTGATTCACTAATATGAACAACAAAGTTATCTGTCAATCAACCCACAGTAGGATTATCTTTCTTCTCTGTATTTTTCTTTTCTGATAAACCATTCCGTTTCTACTAAAGTATCAACAACCATGAACCTCGAATCTATCATTGAAGACCTTGAACAGTTCTATCAACAAATGGATCCTGATTATGAGATGATGTGTGATTTTGTAGAGAGTCAAGGTATTACTATCACCCCTAAGATTCAGGATATTATCTTCGACGTTATTGAACAGAATTTGTAACAACCTGAGCTGGGATTATCTCATTAAACTGATACCTACATGGTTGAGTTGGTTACAACATCGGACCCCATATTAGGGGTCCTCTTTTATTATCAACCTATTCTACAGTTACTCACACTTTTGTATCATACTATACAGAAAACATTGATATTAACTATTTTTTATTAAATTAATGTCTTTTTTAATATGTTTGAGTGTTTTATATGAATTATTATCGTTATCGTTAATTGATACGAATACGGATTATTATCGAGTTTAATGATATGAATTCGTATCACAGTAAGGTACAATTAAACCCATCTAATCCTCATCCTTATTGTCTGTTATTATGTGATCTTATTGTCTGTTATTATGTGATCTTATTGACATCTAAGGCCGCAGAGTATAAGACACTTTCCCAGAAATGTCAACACCCCTCTGTGACACTCCCAGACCCGTACATTTTTCAGTTGACAATCCTTACTGTTCTGATGTATAATGTTAGTAACCTCTGAAGTTCCCCTATGGTGTAACCCCGAACCACAGAACACTAATGAACAACTCCTATCAGAAAATGGTAGAAATCATTGATACTCTGAAAACGGAGGGTAAGGCACCTAAAGTCACAGTATTAGCCTCTCAGGTTAACCGTAACCGTAAGAGCCTTATGTGATACTAACACTATGAACCCGATTAGAACATTATTGATTGAAAGTTTAGGAGGAAAGTGTGTAAAATGTGGCATTTCAGAAAATCTAGAATTCGACCATATTGACCCCCAGACTAAAGCCTACACCATCAGCGGTAATTATCATCGAAAGGACCTACTAGTAGAGGTAGCAAAGTGTCAGCTGTTATGTAACAATTGCCATCAGCACAAGAGTGTTACTGACCTCAAAAATAGGCCTATTGACAAACAAGGTGGCAGACCTAGAAAGCATCAGTGTTTAGGGGAAATGCAGGTGATGAGAGTACCTAACCTAACGGCCAGTTTGTTACCCTCTCTCATAGATGTTATGGAGAAACTAGAAACAAATGGTCGCGACAGTGTTGATACTCTCAGTGAGATATTTGACCAGATAAGTGATACCCTATAACACTACTAAGTAACACTAACTGACAGTCCTGGATAAGACTCTAAACTGTCCACATATCAAACTCACTAACACTCACATGTCTTCTGAATTGTTCATCCCTCTCCTGAAGCAGGGTAACACTGGTGACGAAATCTTGGCTATCCTTGATACTCTCACCGCACCCACAGTTCCTAACACTGTCGCTCAGGAATACGGCACCTTGGAGGATATTGAGTTCTGATGAGTTGATAACATCGGAGGACAGAATCTGATGTCCTTTGTATACCATTGAGTGGTTACAGTTGTATACACTGAGGGGGCTACATGTCCCCTCTCCGATATCACTGTTATACGGGTATTGTGTTATTATGTAAATGTCGGCGTAGCGGGGGGTATAAACTTTTTTCAACATTTCTAACCTACAACGACACGAACGAGCGAGAAAAATATTTCGAGTATAATTTTTCGAAAATCTATGCCGAGCTCATAAAAAATTTTCCCCCTAAAAAATTTCCCCCATAAAGACACAAATGAAAAACTATGAGCCTTATTGGAATTTCTGGAAGGTAGTTCTAGCGGGTTGGTTAATTAAGTATCCTGGAAAAATTTTCTCAGGAATTTTTTGGTGCCTAATACTTCTTGGAGTAGGTGTAATGTATGTTGTTGACATCTCAGGTGTTCTCCCTGAAGGAGAGGGTATGAGAGAACCTCAAAACTATATACATGAGACATTATGAAAACGATGTATTCAATTTTTTTACAAAATAAATGTATTCTTACAGGACTCACAGAGGAGAAGTTTAGAACATCCTGGGAGACCTTAAACAATCTCGTAGGAATTATAACGACGAATTATACGGCGGAAGACCTCTCGTATGAGGTTGACAAAGAGTTCTCACAGTTCCCTAAGGTCAAAGACCTAACGGATGTGAGGGGGGTCGATACGGCCGTTGATACAAAGAAATTCCCTAAAGGGGGTTTTGGGTTTAGATAGGTTACAGGGTCTTTATGAGTTCTTAGAGGTCGGGAAAACCCTATAGAGACGTGAACCGGGGGCCTCTAAATATGGGTGAATGACATTGACAAGTGAACTTGTTACATGTATAATGTATATTGAAATGGAGTTTTATTTCAAATGGGAAAAGGATTTACTGTAAAAGCTACAGCACCTCGAAAATCCTCTAGTACTGCCAAGAGTGGATCCGAATGGGATTATGATGCTATCAAGGCACGTATGCGGGGTAAGAGTATTGTATTCTGTATGCCAGGTCGTGGTTGTTCATTTACGTTCTTGAAGAACTTTGTACAACTGTGTTTTGACTTGGTACAGAACCAGATGAGTATTCAGATTAGTCAAGACTATTCTTCAATGGTCAACTTTGCACGTTGTAAGTGTCTGGGTGCTAATGTTCTTCGTGGTCCTGACCAGATTCCCTGGGACGGTAAACTGAAGTATGATTATCAGTTGTGGATTGATAGTGATATTGTATTCAATACCGAGAAGTTCTGGCAACTGTGTGACGTAGCATTCCCTGAGGGTGCTGAGGAAGATCCTTCTAAAGAGCGTCCTATCAGTGCTGGTTGGTATTCTACAGAAGATGGTCGTACTACTTCTGTGGCTCACTGGTTGGAAGAGGATGACTTCCGCAACAATGGTGGAGTCATGAACCATGAGATGGTTGATGGTATCCAGAAGCGTAAGAAGCCTTTCACTGTTGACTACACTGGCTTTGGTTGGGTTCTGATCAAGAATGGTGTGTTCGAACACGAAGAGATGAAGTATCCTTGGTTCGCTCCTAAGATGCAAACCTTTGAGTCTGGAGCTGTTCAGGATATGTGTGGAGAAGACGTTTCGTTCTGTCTCGACGCTATTGAAGCTGGTTTCGAGATCTGGTGTGATCCTCGTATCCGTGTTGGACATGAAAAGATGCGTGTTATCTGATGTATAAACAGTTTCCCTATGAAATTACCTTCAAGTTGCCCTCTACGGGCAACAAGAGGTTTAAAGAGAGAGTTACAGCTTCGCATCAAAATGAAGCAAAGAAACTCTTCCAAGCAGGTAAACCATCTGCTATTATTGTAAACGCAAGACCACTACCACAGAACTAATATGGCAAAAGTAAAAATGGGTAAGGGTGGTATCGCCCTGATTAACTCATCTCCTAAGAACACTCGACAGGGTATGGGACGTAACACTAAGTTCGCTGCTACATCACGCAATAACGCAAAGAAAAAATATCGTAGGCAAGGACGATAATATATAACGAAGTAATGTAAATTAAATGGCATGTTTGATAGCAAACCTTCCTTCACAGGAAGTATGGGTCCGTAAAGAATACTTGACGGACCATCAAAGCGGACATGGCGAATTTGTAAAGGGCGTCTGGGTATCGGTTAAATCGATTCCTGGACGTGCTTTTTATTTTGAGACATACTTACCAGAGTATGCGGCAATGTATGACAAACTCCCTATCAGTGCCTTTGTATCAGAACCAAAGATTCCTTCACCTGATATGAGTCTACCAAACCTCCAGTTCTGGAATTGTATGGACTACGGGGTCGTATCAGTTGATAAGAAGTTCATTGGTTCTATGGACTTTGAGTGTTATACCAGAGACCATGGTAATGTTAAGGGTACATATGTCTGTACTATTGATAACTACCACCATGATCCAGATTATGTTGATTGGGCTACGAGTGAAAACCCAGCAGAACATAAGTCACATAATCTAATTGAATTGGAGAATGGTCAGTATGCACTCTACCCCAATAATAGGTTACGAATATTTGATAACAGTCTCACTCCTGTTGATCCTAAGATGCCTGATTTTAAAGTGTCTACTCAATACTATCAAGTAGAGAATGGTAATGATAGATTGGGTATGGGAAGAGAAGACGAGTATTTTTGGAAGACTGCTAAGGAAAGGGAAAATAAATAAAAATTCAGGGATAGCAACCCCTTTAAAAGTTCTGATTTCACAATCAGAAAAGGCTCCCATGGACGAAAGACTTTCACTCAACGAGTTTCAAGATAACAAAAAGATGTTGAGAGAGATCGCTAACGACGGTCTCACACCTAAGAAGCATGACTGCGTAGTCCAAAAAGAATTACATGAAAGAATTCGTAATGAGGACGATTATGATGACTGGGAATATGGAATGGAACCCATTACACTAAATGAGTTTTAACCTACTAAATAAACCAGAATTGTTGTAAGTGTAATTAGTGCCTGCAAGACGTATTAGTCAAGGATTTAAGGACATCAGCGCCACCTTTCAGATCAACCCTCTGAATGATGACCTGATTGCCATCCAGAACGCTAATGCAATATCAAGGTCAGTTCGTAATCTAGTTTTTACATTACCAGGCGAGAAGCCATTTCAACCCAATGTGGGTTCGAATGTCTCTCGTCTTTTGTTTGAAAACTTGGATTTACTGACAGCAGACTCTATTAAAAGAGAAATTGAAAACACAATCAATAATTACGAACCAAGAGTAGAACTCAATGAAGTAATTGTTGATCCAAATTATGATGAAAATGCATTTGATGTTGTTATTAAGTACTACATCACTGGGATTGATGTCCCAGAACAACAATTATCATTTGTATTACAGCTTACTAGATAAATGTCTCTAGTTAATTTTAGCAATTTAAACTTTGAACAGATAAAAACCTCTATAAAGGATTATCTGAAGGCGAACTCTAACTTCACCGACTATGATTTTGAGGGATCTAACCTCTCAACAATCATTGATACACTTGCTTTCAACACATATATCACCTCTTATAACGCCAACATGGCTACTAATGAGGTGTTTATTGATGGTGCAACCCTTAGAGAGAACGTTGTATCGTTAGCTAGAAACATTGGATACGTTCCAAGGTCAAGAAAATCGTCGATTGCTAATATCTCATTCAACGTAGATGTTAGTTCTGGTACATCTGTCTCTGTAACTCTAAAGGCAGGATCAGTTCTAACGTCTAGACAGACTGGAACAAGAGAAGGAACTAACTTTATTTTCTCAATTGTAGAGGATATTACTGTTCCGGTTGACTCAACTGGTAATGCATACTTCAATAATATTGATGTTTATGAAGGATCTTACATTGAACAGAACTTTACAGTAGATGAAGACCTTCAGAATCAAAAATTTATCCTTGATAACGCTGGAATTGACTCTTCTTTGATTAGTGTAAAGGTCAGAACATCAGAAGGAGACACTGTTTCTGAGAAATATACCCTGTTTAACAGTCTTTTTAAGGTTGGACCGACCACTAGAGTGTTCTTTATCCAAGAAACAGACGGAGAAAGGTACGAATTGCTCTTCGGAGACGGTGTTTTTGGCAAAAAACTCGAAAATAACAACTATATTGAGACAAGATATATCACTGGCAGTGGTGATATCACCAATTCTATCGAAAATTTCTCATTTATTGGGGTTTTGAGGGACAATAACAACGCCTCAATCACCTCTGGCATCTCTGCTATCACTACAAACATCCCATCTTATGGTGGGCAAGACATAGAAGGGGTTGAATCAGTAAAAAAATACGCTCCACTCATCTATGCATCACAAAATAGAGCAGTAACATCATCAGATTATGAAGCAATCCTTCCTCAGATCTATCCAGAAACTGAATCTGTATCTGCGTTTGGTGGCGAAGACCTAACTCCACCATCATATGGTAAGGTTTTCATCAGTGTGAAGCCATTTAATGGTGTTTTCTTGTCAAGTGCCATCAAACAGAACATTCAACAAGAGTTAAAACAGTATTCGGTCGTTGGAATTGTTCCAGAAATCGTCGATTTGAAGTATCTTTACGTTGAAGCTGACTGTGATGTGTATTATAACTCGAATTTAGCTAATAATTCACAATCTGTCCAAGATATTATTATCAATAGTATTGTCAGATACTCAGATTCTGTAGAATTGAACAAATTTGGAGCTAGATTTAAGTATAGTAAGTTCCAAAAGATTATTGATGATAGTAATGAAGCTATCACATCCAATATTACAACCATAACCATGAGAAGGGATATGGAAGCCTTGTTAAATACTTTTGCCGAGTATGAACTTTGTTTTGGCAATCGTTTTTACATCAAAAATCATGGTCACTCTGCAGTAAATAATGGTACAATCATTGGTTACAACATCAAATCCTCTGGATTTATTGTAAGTGGTATCAATGGAACTGTTTATCTTGGTGATCAACCAAATCCTGGACTTGAAACAGGAACTGTGTTCTTGTTTAGATTGATATCACCAGACGAACCAGTTGTTGTTAGAAGAAACATTGGAATTATTGATTATAAGAAGGGTGAGATAAGACTCAACCCTATCAATATTATCTCAACATCTGTCAACAATGGATCACCACTTGTTCAAGTTTCAGCTGTTCCTTACTCTAACGATGTAATCGGATTACAAGATCTTTATATTCAACTAGATACTGGGAACACAAATGTAAAAGTAATCAGGGACAACATTTCATCTAATAATGATGTTTCTGGAAGTAATTACATTGTGAGTTCTAGTTATTCTAATGGAAGTCTCGTAAGAGGAACACCAATCACAGTTATTGAATCCTCATCAACTACCACCAATCAAACAACTACTTCAACTGCAACATTGAACGGTTCTCCATCAATTTCAGTTACTTCATCATCTACCTCCTCCGGTTACTAAAGATAAATGGCATTAGATAGAGTAAAGCTTCAGGATATAGTTGCGAGTCAACTCCCATCATATGTTGTTGACGATTTTCCTCTGCTACCAGAGTTTTTACAACAATACTATGTCTCTCAGGAATTCCAGAGTGGTCCTGTAGATATCCTAAAGAATATCGATCAATATGTCAAGGTCGATGAACTCTTTAATTTGCGTAATTCTACCATTCTTGGTAGTGATTTATCTTTTGTTGATACCACTATCAGTATTGCGTCAACCACTGGAACTGACGGATTCTGTAACAGAGATGGTCTTATTAAAATTGATGATGAGATTATCTACTATGAGTATAAGACTGACACCACCTTTGAAAATTGTTCCAGAGGTTTCAGTGGTATCACCACTTATATAAATTCTATTGTTCCAGATCAGTTAGAGTTCTCACAATCTCAAATTGATGACCACACCAAGGGCACAGAAGTCTATAATCTTAACGTATTATTCCTTCAGCAGTTCTTTAGAAGGGTAAAAGGTCAAGTTACACCTGGGTTCGAAAACAGAACCCTTTACACCGGTTTAAACCAAAGAAACTTTGTTTATGGTGCAGATAGTTTTTACACTTCCAAAGGTACAGACGAATCGTTTAAGATTCTGTTCAGAGCTCTATATGGTGAAGAAGTAGAAGTAATCAAACCAAGTGAATACCTCATCAGACCTTCTAATGCTGACTACAAGATCACACAGGATTATATTGTTGAAGCCATACAGGGTGATCCACTAGATCTTAAGAATAGAACCATATTCCAAGACTCCACAAATGCAAGAGGATCTGTTAGTAATGTAAAACAGATTCTTTATGCTGGATATGAGTATTATCAGATTAGTATTGATTCTGGATATTCAAGAGATATTAATGTAAAGGGTTCAATTTTTGGCACATTTGAACCAGACCCCAAAACAAAGATTTTAAACAATGTCTCAATAGGACAAACTTTCATTGATGTTGACTCAACGATTGGTTTTCCAGAGTTTGGTAAACTTGCCACTGTTGATATTGATGGAAATAATGTGTCAGTTGCTTACAGTGGTAAAACTGACAACCAATTTTTTAATGTAGATGGGGTTCTCAATCAGATTGATCTGACAACTGATATCAGACTTGATCAGTTCTGCTATGCTTACACTGACATCAATCAGACAAATAAGATCATTGTAAGAATGGCATCGTCCTTAAAGGACTTTCAATTGAACGAGCAAGCCAATTATTACAGACCAAATGACACAATCTTTCTCAAATCACTTGGTTTGGAGGCAACGGGTAAGAAATCAAATAATTGGAGACTCAATGTAAAGTCAAAATTCTTTGTAGAGGATATTGTTGAAACTGATCCCTCCAATAGAATCTATACTATAACTTCTTCTTATCCACATTTCTTTAAAGTTGGATATAGTATTAGTTTAATTAATGAAGATAGAACCATTTCAATCAATGGTGAGATCAATAGTGTTGCAAATGCTCAACAATTCACCATCAAACTTGAATCATCTGCATCTCTGAATCAAGTTTACTTTGTTGAAAATAATACCCTAAAAGGCAATTCTACAAGATATCCACAACTTAACAATTTTATTGCTAATGTCCAGAATACCTATTCAAAATTCAATGGAGATGTCCTTCTTTCTTCAAACTCAATTCCAAATTACAATGATATTATTACTAACCCATATGATAGAAAGGTCAAGTTTAGCCAAAGTGTTGCATCGGGAATTAGCACTGATGTTTTAACTTTACCAACAAACTCAACTAACTTACCAGATCATGGTTTCTATACTGGCGACTCAGTTATCTACACACCTGGTTCATCGGGATTTACTGGTGTTACAACTGGATCATACTTCATCAGACGTGTTGATGAAAGTAATGTAAAAATTTCAAGAAGTAAATCAGACCTCTTCAAGAACATCTTTGTTTCTCTTGAGGGGACAGCTACTGATTGTAGTTTAGAATACTTGGAATTCTACAATAAGAATGTATATGTTCAGGGAATATACAGAGAAATTTTGCCACCCAACATGGAAAGTGGTACTTATGAGACTACCTCTGGTTATACTGGTGCTTTCACCAATGGTGTAGAACTCCTGAACTACAAATCACAGAATAGTGTTTACTATGGTGATATTCAAGCTATCAATATCACAAAGGAAGGAACTGATTATGATATTATCAATCCCCCAATCCTGAATGTTGTTGATGAAACTGGATTTGGTGTTACTGGTAAGACAAATACAAAGGGATCTCTCTATAAGATTAATATTGCTGATCCTGGATTTGGATATAAAGAAGTTCCCGAAGTTAGGATCAGGGGTGGTAATGGTTATGGTGCAAAAGCAGAGGCTAAACTCAAGAAAATTGATTTAGAACTCAAGTTCAATGCAGCTAATCCTGATGAGGTAAGTGTTTCTAACAATGCAATTGGTTTTGGGACTGCTCACAAACTGATTGATGGTGATGGATTAGTCTATCAACCAAGAAATCCAAATGTAGTTGTAGGTCTCAATACAAATCAAAGATATTTTATTCATGTTGTAACTGCTGAGAGTCTTAGATTCCACAACACTGAGGATGATGCTAAGATTGGCATCAATACAGTTGAAATCACTGGTCTTGGTCAGGGAATTCAGTATTTTGCTGGTGTCAAACAATTTAATGTTGTTTCAAGTATAATTGTTACTGATCCTGGTAGTGGATATGAAAACAAGGAAAGAGCTATTAGAGTCACTGATGAGTTAGGAAGAGTTGGTGTTGATACTGCACGTAATCAATTCAATATTCCAAACCATGGATATAAGAATGGAGAGATTGTTAGATATGTGAGCGGTTCTAATACTGTACAGGGATTGAGGAATAAAGACGAGTACTACATTCTTCATGCAACAAATGATAGTTTCAAACTCGCTCAAATAGGATCAAATATTGATGATAGAGAATTCTTCTACAATAACAATGTTGAGGTTGATCTGATTTCAACTGGTGATGGTACTTTCAATTATCAACCTATATCTGTTGAAGTTGAGGGTCTTCCAAATTATTTTGACAAGTCCTTTGTTAGTGACTTTGAAATTCTGTTTGTTATTGAGTCTCCTATTGAGGAGAACATTGAGACACCAGATAATGTCATTGCTTGGACTGGACCTGACGGACCTGAGGCTGAAATTACAAATAATGGCACTGTTGAAGGTGAGTTCTATGTGAGGGTCAATGGAACTTCACAATGGTTGATTAGTGATGATCCATTTTTAGGAAACCAAAAGAATTATGATGCTGAAATTGAACCACTTTTCAGAGGTGCTATCAAGTCTATTGATATTACTAATGGTGGTGTCGGTTATGGTGCGTCAGAGATCATCGACTTTAACAGACAACCAGATATTAAATTTGAAACTGGTGGAGGAGCAAGGGTAACTCCAATCATTAATGATGGTGCTATCACATCATTCATTATCAATGAAAGAGGAACAAAGTACAATACCCCTCCACATTTAACTATTGAGAGTGAGACTGGTAATTTTGCTCAACTTACCCCAACAATTGATAGTCAAGGTAGATTAAAGGACATTATTATTCTTGATGGAGGAAGAGGATACGTTCAAGGTAAGACATTTATCACTATCACGCCATCTGGACTTGGTGCGATTGCTAACGCTGATATTCATCCATGGAATGTTAACCTCTTTCAGAGGGTTTATGATAATATCCTGTCTGATGATGGTATCATCAATGAAAATATTGGAAATACATCTCTTGAATATTCACACCTCTATGCTGCTAGACCACTTAGAGAGTCTGTGTTCGCTCTGAATGGTTATGATGAAAAGGAATCTGACAATATCAAGTATGGTACATATGACCTTGTTAAGAGTGGTGGTGTTGAGGTAGATAGCACTAATCACTCTCCAATCATTGGATGGGCATATGATGGCAATCCAATCTATGGTCCATATGGTTATGAGAATAATGATGGAACAGGTTCTATCATTAAAATGACATCTGGATATGTCCAAGATGTATCTGATTCAAACAGACCATCAGTGAATGCATTTGCTGCTGGATTCTTTGTCAATGATTATACTTACATTGGTCAATCAACTCTAGATGAACATAATGGTAGATTCTGTGTCACACCAGACTTCCCTAATGGTGTTTACGCATACTTTGCCACTATTGATGATGCAGTATCTGGTACAGGTCCATTTGAAAAGTTCTTTGAACCAGTATTCCCATATATTATTGGCAATACTTATAGGTGTAAGCCAAATCCATTTAATTTCAAACCATCAAATAATCAAAATGGTTATGATATAACAAGTGACACATGGTTTAGAAACTCCAAGTTCTATTTCACTAGTGGACAGAAGAATAGGTATGATTACATCTTCAATTCTAATGAGATAATCAAACAGGGATATGATGTTTCTGCAGCATCATCAGGAACTGTCGATAGTCTTGTTGTGCAATCGCCAGGCACAAACTACAAAGTAAATGATCAGGTAGTTTTTGCAAAAGAGGGGACAGGTGGTAGAGGTCTTGATGTAAAGGTCTCTCAAATTAAGGGAAGAGAAGTATCAAGAGTAAGCGTTTCTGCCACATCCTTTGAGGGTGTTGAATTTATTCCAACCTTAGGAAGAAATTCCTTTGTAGGTATTGCTTCATATCCTCATGGATTTAAGAATGGGGATGATATCAATATTAGTGGTCTCTCTACAACTTTTGACAAATTTAATTCATCTTATCGAGTTCTTGTTAATACAAATACACTAAATCTAACCCTAGGTATTTCATCTGCCCAAACGACCGGTATTGTAACTTACTTCTATGTTGCAGGCAATTTGACACCCGAGTTCTGTCGTGAAAATGATGTTTTCCAAATCAATTATTCTGATACCTTTGAAAAAGTCAAGGTATTAAATGTAGACTTTGATACGAAGAGAATTAGAGTACTTAGAAACTATGAAGGTACGGTAGGAGCTGCTTACACCAACAATACTCTTCTTGTTGATCTTCCAAGAGACTTCTCTATCACTGGTACTTTATCGACCACCAAAACACTTGTCACCAATAGACAACTTTACTTTGATCCAATTGAAACAGTTGGTCTTGGTACTGTCGGTTCTGGCACTACCGTGAGGTTCTCAAATCCTGGTATTGGTGTTACTCAGGTATTCTTACAACCTACCGAACTTTATTATAAAGATCATGGCCTCGAATTAAATACACCCCTGAAGTATCAGACTGGTGATGGTGGTACCTCAATGGTTGTCTGGAATGGAACTGTAAACTATCCATTTAGAAATCTGACTGACCTCGGAACTCTTTATGCAGTTCCATTTAGTAAGAATATTCTTGGCATTAGTTCTAACAGAGTTGGTCTTAATACAATCTCTGGAAATTATGTTGGAGTAAATTCCACCGCTGGTCTTCTTTCTTTCACCAGTGTTGGAGCGGGTGACATACATTCATTCACAACTATGTTGAGTGATGTGGTGAGTGCTGATGTTACTAAAAATATAGTCACAGTAGGTCTTGCAGAGACCCATTCGCTCAGATTGAATGATGAGGTCACCATTGATGTTAAACCAACCTTCACAAAGGATGTAGAGGTCATTTACAACGATTTCAATAGAAGAGTCGTATTTGATCCAAAGAATTTTGCAGCTGTAGGTGTTGATACTGTTAGAAACCTGATCCAAATTGACGATCATGGATTTAAGTTGGGTGATAAGGTTATTCACACAGCTATTGCACCTGCAGGTGGATTGGTCGATAATGCCATGTATTTTGTTGTTCCTCTCAACGACAATACAATCCAACTCACTAATGAAAAATATGAGGCCGAATTACAGACTCCGGTGGTCGTTGGATTAAGCACACAAGGTCCTGGTACCCTGTCTCTGATTAATCCAGAGTTCACCATTCAAAGAAATAATAATCTTAGGTTCGTTCTTGATGATAGTTCATTGTCATTCCTAAACGGAACTGATTCCCTCTCTGCTTTTAGTTTCCATATTTACAATGACCCAGAATTTACTGATGAATTCTACTCTACAAAAACTACATCAACATTTGAAGTCTCATCTACTGGTAAAATTGGTGTTGACACTGGAGCAAATGTCAATATTTTAATATCTGACAATCTTCCACAGAGTCTGTATTACAGATTAGAACCAACAAACCTCAATTTGATTCCTCCTGTTAAAGAAGAGATATTGATTGACTCTGAAGTCAATAAGAATTCACAAATCAATATTGTTGAAAATAATGTAGATGGTATTCATAAGATTAGTGGAATTGGTACTACAACATTCTCTTATATTATCCCAGAACCCCCTGATACTCTTGAGTTCAACACATCAAATTCTAATACCACTTATTCAACCTCATCTCTCACTGAGAAAGGACCAGTACACAAGGTAAGAATATTTGGAAAGGGAGCTGGTTACAAAACTCTACCTGGATTTGTCAGTATTGCAAGTTCTGAGGGAACTGGTGCAATTATTGAAGCATCCAGTAGGACCATTGGTAAAATCCTTAATGTAAGAGCTAATAACATTGGATTTGATTATCCAACTGACACAACAATGAGAGGAGTTGCGAATCTCCCCGAAATTCTTAGTGTAACCCCTCTCCTGTCCTTTGAGAGTATCGGTATTTCCTCTGGTGGGGTGAATTACATCTTTGCTCCTAAACTGGTAGTAAAGGATGGATTTACAAATGACTTAATCACTGATGTTGAATTACGATATGAACTTGGTGATACTGAGGTTGAAATTATTAACAATACCAACTCACTTTATAATGTAACTCCCAACATCTATCCAATTGAAAATTCAAACGGATTTAGTATCTCATCTATTTCTTACACCAACAGCACTCAGATTGTAAGACTGACACTCGAAAAACAATTCAGTGAAGGTGAAGACTTCCCATTCAAGGTGGGTGGTAACATCATGGTAGAGAATGTCTCTATTGGTGTTGGTTCTACTGGTAAGGGATACAATAACGAAAATTATAATTATGACTTGTTTGAGTTGACGACTGTTGACTCACAACTTGGTGGTGCTGGTGCGTTCATTGAGTATAGTCTTGAAGATTACTTATCTTCTTCCGAAGTTCCTGGTGAAGTCTTAAGTATAGCAGCTGCTATTGTAACTCCACAATCATACTTCCCAATCTTTGATCCGAAGCTCCAGATAAGAAATTATGATGTTGGTGAAACTGTTCTGAATAACGATCGTGTTGGCGTAATTGAAAGATGGGATCCCATTGGTCAGTTACTTTATGTTTCAACTAACAAAGACTTTGTTGTAGGTACATCTCTGACATCACTCACTTCAAATATTAAGTCAGTGATTGATGATAAAATTGAATATAACGCTGAGATCAAGACCGGTGCTGGTGCCACTGTCTATGATGGATGGCAGACAGATTCTGGTATTTTGAATAACAATCTTCAGGTTATTCCTAACAATGAATACTATCAAAACTTCTCTTACTCTCTCAAGTCAAGAGTTGCCTTTGAAACATGGGATGATTCAGTAAGTGCTCTGGCTCATGCTTCTGGATTTGAGAAATACTCTGATCTTGTTGTTGAAACATCCGCTTCCAGAAGACTTGGAGCAGCTGACATTGATGTTGATGCTGTTGTAGATCTTTCAGAAGAGAAGAGTGTTCATTGTTATGATGATTTTGATATCGTCACCGAGAGAACAGTCGATGTAAATGGAGCTCCTATCTCAAATCAAATCGTATTTGAGAATGTCATACTACAAGATTACTTTGAGTCAAGGGGTAACAGAGTTATTCCAATTGATGATATTAGTTCTCAATTTGATAGTAATCCAAGAAGTGAACCTTTTGAAACGGTTTCACGTTTTGGGTCAGATTACAATTTCGCGAAGATATTTACTTTTGTAAGAGATTCTGACCTTTTGGATGAAACTCAGTTTGCAATTGTATCTGTTCTCCAAGATAATCTCAACTCTTACACTAATCAATATGCAAGAATCGAGAGTAATGAAACTCTTGGTTGGTTCGGTGTTGGCATAGGTTCAACAAGAACTGACTGGAATCTTAATTTCTATCCATATGAGTTTGAATATAACAATTATGATGTCTCATCATTTGCATTTAATGTTAGTGGCTCTGAGACTGACTCTACCAATCAACAACTTGGTAGTGTAGTCAACATCACCGGTATTCACACCAATATCTCAGCTGGTGTCACAACTACATTGGTATCCATATCAAATACTGTAAGAGCCGCCAAACTCCTCTTACAGTATGAAGATCCTGATAGCAACTTCTACGCTAATGAACTCAATATTCTTCATGATGGTTCGGAAGTATTAGAACTTCAATATGGTGACATCACAAATGACACTGGTCTTGCTGGTATTTCTGGATTTGGTACCTATAACTCTTTCATTAGTGGTTCAAATGTCGTCATTGAGTTTATTCCGTCAGTATCAGTAGCCCTTACATGTAATGCATCCTTATTGACTGTCTGTACATCAGGTTCATCATCAGGTGTTGGAAGTACAGCTGTTAGGACTGGTGATTTGGTCTCTTATTCTACCTCTATCTCAGCATCAGGTTCGCCTACCGCAAACACAATTGCACAGTTCTTCGATCCTGAAGCTAGTGGTTACTTCTTTATCAGCATCGAAGACACTACTAATAATGAATATGAGTTGGTGGAGATCGCTGCCATTGATACTCAGTTCAATAGTGAAGCAATCACACAATTTGGTGAAATTTACACAAATGTGGGTCTTGGAACCATTGGTCTGAGCACCACAGGTTCTGGAACAAATCTTGTATTTACTCCAAATCCAAGTATTGATGTTGAAGTAAGAGCATTTGGTCTCACATTGAAGACTTTTGACAATAATACAAGTACTAAGATTCTTGATCTTGGAAATACTCAGTTGATTTCCACAACTGGTGATTACACTGGTACGGAATACGATAAAAATCAAGATTTCAACCTTACTCATAATGGTCTACCAATCTTTAGTAGAGAATTCGATGGTTCTGATGATGAAGTTGTGATCCTGGCATCAAACCAAATTGATCTTCCCAATCATTATTTCGTAACAGGTGAAAAAGTCATCTATTCTTATGAAGATTCAACCACATCAACAGCAAATGCTATTGGAATTGCAACAACTTCAATCGCAGGTGTTTCAACAACCAAACTTCCTACAGAATTGTTTGTTGTAAAACTCAGTGAGAATAGAGTATCGTTTGCAGCCTCTGCACAAGACGCTTTATTGCCATCACCACTAGTCCTCGACTTCACTGATGTGGCTACATCATCACAACACAAGATCACAACGACCAAACAGAACGCGAAAACTCTTCTGGCCATTGACAATCTCATCCAAGCACCTATCACTGAGGTTCAGGTCAACACGGAACTCGATGAAAATATCGTATTTGACACAGAGTTCACTGTTACTGGTATCACATCGTTTGTCGCACCTGACTTAATCAAGATTGACGACGAATTGATGAAGATAAGATCAATTGGGGTTGGAGAGACCAACAGATTTGAAGTTCTGAGAGCTCAACTTGGTTCTGTAGCTGCTCCTCACTCCATTGGTTCTACCGTATTCCTGATGGGAGGCAATTACACCATCAGAGATAGTACAGTATTCTTCGATGGCGCTCCATTTGGAGCAAGACCAATCGGAACAACCACTGATGGTCCAGATAATGTTGATTGGAGTGGAATTACCACCAATTCTACCTTCCAAGGAAGAACATTCACTAGAAGTGGAGTTCCAGAGACTTCTGATGACACATATGAAGACAACTACACATTCGATAATATCCAAAATCAGTTTGATGGGGTCAAAGACACCTTCAGATTGTTTAGTGATGGTGTTGCAGTCACTGGTTTCTCTACAAACCAAGCAATTATCCTTAATTCCAATATTTTACAAGAACCACAAGGTGATCAGTTCTCTACTGGCGATGTTGAACTCAATGAAGTTGCTGGTGTGACCAGTATTACCTACACTGGAAACCAAGGAAGTGCTGGATATGACCCAGGTAGAGCAAATGTACCAAGAGCTGGTGTTCTTGTCTCGGTTGGTTCGAGCAAAGGTCTTGGTTATCAACCACTTGTAGCCGCTGGAGCTACAGCAGTTGTCTCAACAGCTGGAACTATCCAGTCTGTGTCTATTGGCAACTCTGGTAGTGGTTATAGACCTGGCATTCAGACTCATATTGGAGTATTTGCTCAATCTGAGAGCCTTGGTATTCCAACAATGTTCTCAATTGGTACAGCAACTGTACAAGATGGTCTGATTATCGGTATTGCAGTCACAAATGGTGGAACAGGGTTCTCACAATCAGAACCTCCATTGGTTGTTATCGATAAACCTCTCCCATATCACAATATTCCACTGGTTTACACCTCAGATGCCTCTGGAAGTGGACAAGAAGCAACTGTTGACATCACTGTTGGTTCTGGAACTAGTGTAATCGAGTTCGAACTCAACAATTTTGGTTACGCGTACGGATCTGGCGATGCCTTAACTGTTGAAGTGGGTGGTATAAGCGGTATTCCAACTGATACCTCTGTCACATTCAACGAATTCCGAGTAAATGTAGAATCTGTATACAGAGACACATTTAACGGTTGGACAATTGGTGAACTTGACGTATTTGACAAGTTAGACACTCTGTTTGACGGAAGAGAGACAAACTTCAACCTCACAATTGATGGACAAGCGACTTCAATTGTAGCAGCCACTGGTTCATTGTTAAATCTTAACTATAACCTCTTGGTATTCATAAATGATGTCCTTCAAAGACCAGAAGAAGCCTATACCTTCACTGGTGGTAGTGTAATTAAGTTCAGTGAACCTCCAAAACAGGGTGATTCAAGCAAAATCATCTTCTACAAGGGAACACCTGGTGTTGATGTTGTATTTGTTGATGTTTTGGAGACTGTTAAGGTTGGTGACAAGTTACAAATTCAAAATGATGCAACAAGAGGTCAAAATCTTGGATTTAAACAGACAGAGAGAGTTGTAACTGGTATTTCAACTCTTGAAATCGCAGATACCAACCCATATCCTGGTCCTGGTGTTGTTACAGATACAACTTTCACAAGACCAGTCACTTGGTGTAAGCAAACTGATGATTTAGTCATAAATGGTGATTTTGTCACTAAAGATAGAGTTGGTTTAGAGCCACAAATCTTTGGAGCTTCATATTTGACTGTAAATGTTGGTGTAACAAGCACATTTGCATATGTCGATAGTGTAAGACCCATTTTTGACCAAAATAATGAAACTGGAGTCGTTAATTATCAGTTTAGTATCACAATGACTGATCAAACTGACATTGTTGGGGCTTCTGCTACTGTAAGCGTCTCAACAGCTGGTACTATCACCTCAATCAACATTGGAGCTGGTGGAACAGGTTATACAAATCTCACAAACCCATCAGTCACCATTGCGAGACCTGGATTTACAACTACAGGTCAAGCTACTGGTACATTAACCGTAACTGGTGATTCTGTTACCAGTGCAACTGTCACTTCTGGTGGTGTTGGCTACACAACTGAAAATCCACCTGTTGTGGAGATTGAGGTACCTAACCTTATTCGTGAGGTTATAGGTGTTACCACATATCGTGGTGATGAAGCACAAATTGTTGGATATGGTTACACAAACGGATCATCAACAGTTACAATTGACCTGTTTATCCCTGAGGACTCAGCATTTAGAGATCCTCTCTATGTTGGTGTTGCACAATCCACTAGTGGTATTGAAGTTGGGGACACATTTGTAATTAATAATTCAAATGTTGGTCTCTCTCAGACAAGTAACATAAATGGTATTCATACAGCCGCTGTTGTATATGATGTTCTTAAAAATGTTGATATTCTTGGATTTACAACAAGTGTCAAGAGAGTTGAATTTGCAATCGCTGGAATTGGTACTACAAGCACTAACAAGGCAATCGCAGATGATGAAATTTATGGTTTGACGACTTATGGAAGAATTGGTTTCTCAGCGAGACCTTCCACCTCAGCTAAGACGTTCACAGCTTCCACATACGGTGATATTACATCTTCTCCATTGATAACAAGAAACAATCCATTGAAATTTGTTGGATATTCAACTACACCCTAAATAAACCTATAAAATACCTTTCATAAGATGGCGAGACAGGGCATAAGTACAGGCACATCCCCCAATAGTGGAACAGGTGATACCCTGCTCGCTGGGGGAGTGAAAATTAATGAAAATTTTACTGAGATCTATACATTACTGGGAGACGGAACAACACTTGCTCCTGGTATTGTAACAAGCATTCTTTCTGATGACAATATTTCTCTTGGTTCATCAACAGGTCAAGTAAGTATTGGTCTTTCGGAAAATATTGTTGTTACTGGTGTTTCAACTCTCGGTGTGGTTACAGGTGCCACTTACTATGGTGATGGTTCAAACTTGACTGGTTTGAGTACTCAATTGAGTCAATTTGACAATAATACGGGTTTTGTTACTTTTACCAATAACAACCAACTTGTAAATGGTGCTGGATTTATCAGTTCTCTTGACGGAGTTGATGGATCTGGATTAACTGGTATTGTTACTAACATTACCCTTGTCAATAGTGGTGTAACAACATCTACAAATGGTTTTATAAGTGCAGCCTCTACATCAGCTTGTCAGATTACTTTCTCCGGTAATCAACTGACATTTAATGTTCCTGGAGTAGGGTCTACTACCTTCACATTATCCTAATAAATAACAAAAAAGTCCTAACAAAATGGCAGCGATAATTACTGATCAATTTCGTATATTGAATGCAAAGACATTTGTGAACGAGGTTCAATCCTCAGATAGTTCATACTACGCTTTTCTTGGTCTTGCAAATGCGACTGATGTACAATCTGGTTGGGATGACAACCCACCTGCACCAAAAGATAGTTTAGATCAATCTAATATCTATTGGGACTCAATGTTGTCATTGAAGAGGATTTCCTCAAGTGATGTGAGTGAAGTCGTAAGGAAAGTAACTTGGCAATCAGGAACCACATATGATATGTGGAGAAATGATATTACAAGAACTAACCCATCATTGCCATCAGGTTCTCTTGATATTTACGACTCAAACTTTTATGTCGTAAACAGTGAATTTAAGGTTTATATCTGTTTATACAACAATGCAAGTCCTGAGAACAGTTTTCGTGGAAGTCCATCACTTGATGAACCAAACTTCACTGACTTAGAACCAAGAGAAGCTGGTAGTAGTGGTGATGGATACATCTGGAAGTATCTTTATAGTATTAAACCAAATCAGATCATTAAGTTTGATTCTACAAATTACATGCCTGTCCCTAGTGATTGGTATGACAATTCATCATACACTGCAGTCAGAGAAAACGCATCAAATAGTGGTCAATTAAAGATTGTCACCATTAGAAATCGTGGTGTTGGTCTTGGAACTGCAAATATCACATACACTGGTGTTCCAATTTTAGGTGATGGTCTTGGAGCTGAAGCAACAGTTGTTATCAATAATGACTCAAAGGTTGAGTCAGTTACAGTATCAAATGGTGGTCAAGGATATTCTTTTGGTACCTTAGACCTCGCATCAGGTGGTGTACCTACTGGCACAACAGAACCAATCTTTGACGTAATCATTCCTCCACCAGGTGGTCATGGTGCTGACATCTACAGAGAACTCGGAGCTTACAATGTTCTGGTATATTCCAGATTTGAAAATGATACAGATAACCCTGATTTCATTGTAGGAAACCAATTTGCTCAGGTAGGACTTGTTGAAAATCCAAAAACTTACAATTCATCATCTATTCTTACAGCCAATCAAGTAAGTGCAGTGTACGCACTTAAATTGACTGGAACAGGATCATCAGTTGCTACATTTACACCTGACTCCTTTGTGACCCAGACAGTTGGTTTGGCATCAACAGCTGTAGGTAGAGTTGTCTCATATGATCAAATTACAGGTGTTCTGAAGTATACACAAGACAGAACAACTGCTGGTTTTAATAGTGATGGAACTAAGAATACTAACCCAATTTATGGATTCGATCAATTAGAATTTACCTCTAGTCCGGCAGCTGGTGGATCAAACAATATTGTCCCATCAACTGGAACTACACTAGAAATTGACTCCGGTTTTACAGGTAACTCAGTCACTATAAATACTGTTACTTACAATCTTGGCCAGGAGTTTACCTCTGGTATCTCCTTCCCAGAGTCTCAAAAATATTCTGGTAACATCATCTATGTTGATAACAGACCATCTGTTACAAGGTCTGCTTCCCAAAAAGAAGATGTGAAAGTCATCTTACAGTTCTAATAAGAAATCATGCCACAGGAAACTAACCTCAACGTTGCTCCTTATTTTGACGATTTTACGCCAGACAGCAACTATTATAAAGTACTTTTCAAACCAGGTTTTCCTGTTCAGGCGAGGGAGTTAAACTCTCTCCAATCAATACTGCAAAATCAAATTGAGGATGTTGGCAATCACTTCTTCAAGGAAGGCGCTAAGGTTATTCCTGGTGATTTAATCTATAGAAATAATTTTTACAATATCCAAATTCAGGAAGAATTTTTAGGAATTCCTGTATCTCTTTATATTGATCAACTTGTTGGTAAGACCATTACTGGCTCAACATCTGGTGTCACTGCGAGTGTTGTTACATACATCACAGATGACGAATCCGAGAAGGGAAATTACACTCTTTATCTCAACTATTTCAATAGTAGTTCGAGTGATGATTCTACAGTTTCTTTCTCTGATGGTGAGATTCTGACTGTTAATAGTGAGATTGTCTTTGCCACCACATTTATTCCTGCTGGTGAGGGATTTGCTACTGCTGTTTCACAAAATGCAGCTGGAGCAGGATCGGCGTTCATACTTAGTTCTGGTGTTTACTTCTTAAGAGGAACATTTGTAGATGTTTCTGAACAAATTCTTATTCTTGATCAGTATTCAACCACACCAAGTAATAGAGTTGGTCTAACAATCGTAGAAGAAATTGTCACCTCAGATAATGATCCTACTCTCAGTGATAATGCAAGAGGTTTCAACAACTTCACAGCTCCTGGAGCAGACAGATTCAAGATATCTGCTATTCTGTCCAAAAAGGGTCTTAATGAGTATGATGTAGAAAGTTTTGTTCAACTGGCTGAAGTTCAGGGTGGTGTTCTGAGAATTCTCAACACTAATACTGACTACAACTATCTTGCAAAAGAACTCGCAAGAAGAACATATGATGAATCAGGTCATTATTATGTAAGAGACTTTGTTACTAGTGTAAGAGAGAGTTTAAATGATGATAGAGGAAACAAAGGCATCTACAACTCTGGACAAGTAACCTATCAGGGAAATACCCCTTCTGATGACCTTTTAGTCTACAAAGTTTCACCTGGTAAAGCTTATATCAAGGGTTTTGAGGTTGAAGTACTTGGTCCAACTCTAATTGATGCTAAAAAACCAAGAACCACCAATAATGTTGAAGGTCAAGCTGTCAATTTTGGTTTTGGGCCAACTTTTGAGCTCAATAGAGTAACTGGATCACCAGTTCTTGGCATCAATACATCCAATACAATCAGTTTGAGAGACCAAAGGGTGGGCGCTGATCCCCTAGTAGCTCCTGGTAATGAAATTGGTAGAGCAAGGATATATGATTTTGTTTTAGAGTCTGGTTCTTATGATTCAGCTCTTCCAAATTCTAATAAGTGGGATTTTTCACTTTATGACATTGTAACTGACACTAACCTCAATGTTAATGAGGCTGTGTCTCTTCCTATCCCAACTTTTGTAAAAGGTGACTCAAGTGGAGCCACTGGATACCTGAAATCAGAAGTTGTTGTTGGAACATCGTTAACAGTTACTCAAACAACTGGAAATTTCTTCCCTGGAGAGAATCTAAAGTTTAATGGTGTATTAGATAACTCTAGATTTGTCAATAGTATCCGAGAGTTCAATGTTTCTGATATTCAATCAGTATTTGGTATTGTAAGTGCCGCAAATACCTTCAGTGCTGACATTGTACTGAAAAATGATCTGACATTTGGAAATGCTCAGATTACATCTGCTGCTGGTGGTATTTCAACGGTTTCGATCCCAACCAACCCAACACAAAGCTTTGTTGGCATTGTATCTACTGGAAACCTTGTCCAATACTCAAGAAATGGCGAAACTGTCACTTCTTTGGCTAGAATCACTGGAGTTGCAAGAACAGACTTCCAAATTGAAGCTGTAACTACAGTCGCTGGTGTTTGCAATGGTGCACTACCAACATCCAATGAAAATGTAAGTAATTTACAACTTGTCACCTCTCCACTTAAGAGAACTAATGGTGCTGGTAACCCATCTGGTAGTAATACACTTTTTGCAGCACTTCCTAAACCAAATGTAGAATCTGTTGATTTAGAAGACTCTGACATCATCATTAGAAGACAATTTGATGTTCAAATCACAAATAACTCTACAAATGTTATAAATGCTGGAATTAGTCAAGTATTTTTACCATTTGATGAAGAAAGATATAACCTTGTCAGATCTGATGGATCTACTGAAGTATTGACAGAGGATAAGTTTGAATTCAGTGGTGGTTCTACTAATTTACAGATTAATAACCTTGGTACTGATGATCCAGATGCAAAATTAATCACTACACTCAGAAAGTCAAAGGTTACATCAAAAACCAAACTTAAGATTGTATCTGAGAATATTATTGTCAATAGATCCTCAAACGTAGCTTCTGGTATTGGATCAACTACTCTTAATGATGGTCTTGAAATTGGAAACTTTCCTTTTGGGACAAGAGTTCAAGACTCCATTATTTGTTTGAACAATCCAGACGTATACATTCTCTATGGTGTATTTGAGTCACCAGACATAAATGACCCTTCAGCCCCATCTATGACCCTTGCGTCACTAGATGGACCTGCAGGGACCACAGATGACCTGATTATAGGTGATATCATCACAGGTTCAATCAGTGGAGCAAAAGCCTATTACTTGGTCCAGGAGAATCAAATTAGTGTAAGCTTTGCTTATATCAATTCTCAAACCTTTACCAAGGGTGAAGTTGTTAACTTCAAGGATTCGGGAGTAAGTGCTGTTGCAACAAATATAACATCTGGTTCTCCAAACATTTCTAGATCCTTCAAGTTCAATAGTGGTCAGAAAGGTGACTACTATGATTATTCATCATTGGTAAGAAGAGATGAGGCTCAGATCCCCTCCAGAAAATTAAGAGTTTACTATGGTAGAGGGTATTACTCTGATTCAGACTCGGGTGATATCACAACCGCAAATTCATACAATCTCTTTAATTACACCACCGATATCCCCTCAACTAAGGGATTCAGATCAACTGATATCATTGATGCAAGACCTAGAGTTGCACCATATACTCCTACACAAGGAAGTCGTTCACCATTTGAATTTGACGGTAGATCCTTTGACTTAGGTAATGATGGCAATCTTCATAGTTCTAAGTTCATCTTAGCATCTGATGAATCTATGACTATGAACTTCTCTTACTATCAAGGAAGAATTGACAGAATTTATGTTGATACACAGGGCAACATCAATGTTGTTTCAGGTGTACCAGACGATAATCCCAAACCACCTTCAGATGTTACTGGACAACTCAATGTTGCAAACATCTCATTACCTCCTTATCTCTATAATGCAGATAATGCAAAGGTAACATTCATTGAACATAAGAGATATCAAATGACTGATATCTCAAATCTTGAGAAGAGAATCAAGAATATTGAGTATTACACCTCCCTGAACATGCTTGAGATTGAAACACTCAATCTCTTCGTTGAGGACGCTAACGGAAATAACAAATTTAAGTCTGGTGTATTTGTTGACAACTTCTCAACTCTTCTTCCTCAGGATAGTGAGTTGGGTGTTAGAAATAGTGTTGACCTTAAGAAAGGTCTCTTGCGTCCATCACACTACACAACAGCTTTCAATCTGGAACTGGCAACAAACGCCATTACTGGTATTGGAACCACTACTCAGATAAATCAGGACTCCAGATTTGCTGAACTCCTTGGTAACAATATCAAGAGAAGAGGTCAACTGCTCACACTTGATTTCACAGACGCTGTTTGGTTACGTCAACCATATGCCACAAGAACTGAAAATGTCACTCCTTTCTTGATTAGAGAATGGGTTGGTAGTATGAAGCTTGAGCCTGAAACTGATGTTTGGGTTGAAACAAATGCACTTGAGCCAAGAGATGTGGAAATTGAAGGCACCTTTGATACAATGGCTTCATTCTTGGGGGCTGAAGTTACTACAGCAGCTGATGGAACAAGAACAGGTGTAAGTCCTGTAATCTGGGAGTCATGGGAGACCACTGGCGTCAACATTGATATTGATTTTGACTCAACTCAAACCACAGAGGTAGTTGGGGTTGAAGAGGTCAATCGCGAAAGAAGTCGCGTAACCACAACTAACATTCACGGAAGAACCTTCAGAACTGACACATTTGACAATGTAACTAGAGCAACAGAAACACTTACCACTACTGATTTTGAAATCAGTGGAGGAACAGTTCTGGATCAGTCCAGAAGAGGAACAGTCAATAACCTCACTGAGTTTATAACCACTGAATCACTAGGTGACAGAATTGTAAGTCGTGAAGTTATTCACTTCATGAGAGTTAGAAACATCGAAGTCACATCAACTTCACTCAAGCCATTTACTAGAATGTATTCATTCTTTGATGGTGTAGATGTGAACAGATTTACATCTCCAAAACTGATTGAGATTGAGATGACCTCAGGAACCTTTGTTGTTGGCGAAACAGTCCAAGGTAGAATGAATGATGATGGTATTGAATTGTTGGCTCTTGGCGCAAGTCCTAGAATAGATTTCAGAGTTGCTAATCCTAACCACAAGTATGGTCCTTACAATAATCCTTCTGACACATTTGATAGTAATCCTTACAATAGAAATCTCCCAGTTGAAACTCAGTATACTCAAACATCCTCTGTTCTCAACGTAGATACTTTCTCACTTTCTTCTGACGACTTCCCACAATTTGGTGGGTTCATTCAGACTGGGATGAGATTGATTGGTCAAACTAGTGGAGCTCAAGCAACAGTTACAAATGTAAGACTGATTACTGATAGGGTTGGAACACTCATTTGTTCTTTCCAGACTCCTGATGTTACCATCCCAGCTAATCCAGCCTTTGAGACTGGTAGAAATGTCTTTAGACTTACCAGTAGTGAGATCAACACACAGATTGCTGGTAACGTATCATCATCTGCTGAGACATCATTCTTCTCACAAGGTAATATTGATATCACTCAGGAAGTTACATTATCTGTAAGAAATACTCGTGTCAATACAGAAACTTTGACTGAGACAAGAACCCTCAACGCTGGAGATATTCAGAGTGATGGATTCACAGTCACAGATTCTGCACAAGACATTGCAACTACTGAAGATTTGGTTGGATCTACTACCTTCACTGTTCCACCCCCAAGAGTTGACCCCTTGGCTCAAACCTTCTTGGTAACTGATGAAACGGGTGTATACCTGAACAAAGTAGATATATTCTTCAGTGAGATTGATACTGAAGGAATTCCTGTTGTTGTTCAACTCAGAACTACTCAACTTGGCACTCCTACATCAACTGTTCTTCCATTCTCTGAGGTCACTGTAGACCCATCAGACATCACGGTCAGCAATGATGGAACAATAGCTACCACCATTGAATTTGAGTCTCCTGTCTATCTCAATCCAGAAACAGAATACGCTCTGGTATTGTTATCAGTATCAACGAACTACAGAGTATGGATTTCAAGATTAGGTGAAGCTGATGTAAGCACACTTGGAACAGAAGCTGGTCAGGTTCTGGTTACACAACAACCAACCCTTGGTTCTCTGTTCAAGTCACAAAACGCAAGTGTTTGGACTCCTTCACAGTATGAAGACCTTAAGTTCACTCTTTACAGATGTAATTTTGTAACCAATGGTTCAGTATCATTTGTCAATCCTCAGTTGAATATCAACAACTCCAGGATTCCTGACACTGGTATCACTATCAATTCCAGATCTATCAATATTGGTATTGGTACAACAGTGGTTGACGCTGATCTTACAAGAGGTAACACCATCATTCAACTTGATTCAAATGGAACAGGTACTCTGGTAGCCCTTGCTGGTTCTTCTACCTCTGATCTGTCTATCACTAACGCTGGTGTTGGATATACTCCAGCCTCAGGTGGATTCACTTACACTGGTGTTGCACTGACAGCAGTCACTGGAACAGGTAGAAATGCAACCGCAGACATTACAATCACTGATGGTGTGGCTATCGCAGCTACAATCAGTGCAGGTGGTCAAGGTTACACTGTTGGTGATGTCCTTTCACCAATCTCTGTAGGTGGTCAGAATCTTGGATCAGGAATGCAACTGTCAGTTGCCTCTATTCTTGGAGAAAATGAACTTCAATTGACTGATGTTCAGGGTACTTTCCAAGTCAGTGGAACCAAGTTCCTCCAGTTCATTAACAATTCTGGAATCACTACAGATCTCAATGCTAGTATTGGTGGTTCTGTACAAATCACTTCAATTGATGAAACAGTAAGTGGAGATGACATCAAGATCTTCCAGAGAAATCATGGGATGTATTCTGATGTAAACAGAGTCATCATCTCAGATATTAAATCTGATGTAACTCCTACAACTCTGGCAGTTGATGTTAGTAACACAGCCACAACATTCATTCAAATGGATAATGCGGCAGATGCGAGTCTTGGGACTTTTGAAAATATTGGAGTTGCCAATACCAATCCTGGATATGTTCTGATTGGTGATGAGATCATCTCATACACCTCAACTGCTGGAAACACTTTGGTTGGTGTTACAAGGGGTGTCAATAATACTATTCCAGCAAATCATGCATCTGGTGAATTGGTTTATAAGTATGAATTGGATGGTGTATCACTCCTCAGAATCAACAAGACACATGAATTGTCTGATTATGATGGAACAGATCCAATCACACTAGATACCTATAATCTGTCAATTGACATGGGAGAATCAACTAATACAGTTAATAGAGCTCCTGGTAATGTAGAAGGTTTCCCAGCACTCTACTTCAATACTGATACACAGGCAGGTGGTCCTAAGGCGAAGGGCACATACAATGTTCCATTCTCCCAGATCATTCCTAAGATCACATCAATAACCCCTCCAGCCACTATTCTTTCAAACTCTGTTAGAACAATCAGTGGATCTAGTGTATCTGGTGTGGAACCCTCTTTTGTAGATAAGGGTTACAAGAATATTGTTCTTGGTAGAACTGTTTACTTTGATAGTCCAAGAATAGTCGCATCTAAGGTCAATGAAGATCTTCTTCTTAATGGTGACGTTTTCACTGGTTCTAGATCCTTACAAACAGTTCATGATTTCTCAACAAGAGACAATAGAGTAAGTCCTGCTATTGATGTTGACAATGCTTCTGTTATCTTTACCAGCAATAGAATCAATCAACCTGTTTCTAATTACGCGACTGATTCCAGAGTCAATACAATTAATGATGATCCTAACAGATTCATCTATGTGACCAAAAACATCACTCTTGAAAATCCAGCGACATCTTTACAAGTCATGTTTGATGCATATGTATCAACACAAAATGACATTAGAGCCTTCTTCGCTGTTGATCAAAACGCAGTTCTGGATGATGTGATTTTCACACCATTCCCTGGTTTTGATAACTTGGACGCATCTGGAGCAATTATCAATGTTGCAAATAACAATGGCAAACCTGATGTATATGTTCCAAAGGTAGACACATCAACTCCAACACCTCCTATTTCAGCATTCAAAGAATATAAATTCACTATTAATGAGAAGATCTCATTCAAGAGTTTGAGAATCAAATTAGTTGGAACATCTACCAATGATGCCATTATTCCAATCATTAAAAACTTGAGAGTATTATCATTCGCATAATGGACATTCCAGTCAAAGGAAAAGATGGTTTTTATAGGGATAGTGAAACAAACGCTATCCTCAATAAAAACAATGAAGAATATCAAAACTATATCGCTAATAGAAAAAGACTATTAGATGATAAAGAGAAAATAAAAAACTTGGAGGATAAGGTAGAATCTTTATCCTCTGACATTGGTGACATTAAGAACATGCTTTCGTCATTCCTCAAACAAAATGGTTGATATATTTGATGATTTCTTTACTGAACAACAACATCAGTTACTTCTAGAATATTGTGAAAAATCATCATACACATATGGTGAATTTGACACTGAAGGGACACCACCCACAGGATTAGTTCATGAGATTACAGATCGTGAGATCTATTCACAGATTGAAGATACCATCAATCAAACAGATGAGTATTTTCTTTATAGGATGTATGTGAATTGTTTTGCGCCTGGTGAGGTGGCATATTTTCATACTGATGGTGAAGAGGGTGATGTCACTTTTATCTACTATCCCAATAAGATATGGAAACCAGATGATGGTGGAGAAACTCAAATCTATGAAGGTGATTTGATTAAGGGTATTCCACCCAAACCAAATAGAATGTTGAAGTTTGATGCATCTCTTTTACACAGAGCAACACCTTTTAGAGATAGACATAGATTTACAATTGCAATCAAGTATGCAATGATAAATAGAAAAAATAGAAATTTTATAAATGGCGCAGCCCTCCTCTAGACAAGAATTAATTGACTATTGCTTGAGGCAACTAGGGGCTCCTGTATTAGAAGTCAACGTTGCTGAAGAACAGGTACAGGATTTGGTCGATGATGCCATTCAATTCTTCCAAGAAAGACACTTTGATGGTGTTGCTCAGGTATACCTGAAGTATCAGATAACTGAAGACGATGTAAATAGAGGTAGAGCAAGACCTCCTGGTGCTCCACCATCTCAAAATGGTACTGCTGGTATCTCTTCGACTTCCGCCTCTACTGATATTGTAGGAACAGCAACCACATTTACTTACTATGAGAATAGTAATTATCTCCAAGTTCCTGCATCTATTATTGGAGTGAATAAGGTATTTCAATGGGATGATGCTCAAGGACTGAATACTTCCAATATGTTTAGTTTTAAGTATCAATTGTTCCTCAACGATATCTACAACTGGGGTAACCTTGATCTATTGTCATATTCGATGGCAATGACATACTTGGAGACAATCAACTTCCTCACCAATACTCACAAACAGATTCGATTCAACCAGAGACAAGATAGGTTGTATCTTGATGTGAGTTTTGATACTCTGAAGGCAGGTGACTTCATCATTATCGATTGTTTTAGAGCAATGGATCCCAATGATTATTCAAGGGTATGGAATGACTCATTCCTCAAACCATATTTGACTGCTCTCATCAAGAGACAATGGGGTATGAATCTTATTAAGTTTCAGGGTGTAAAACTACCTGGTGGAATTGAGTTTAATGGTAGACAGATATATGAAGATGGTCAAAATGACCTTGATAGGATTATGGAGAAAATGTCGAATACATATGAACTTCCCCCAATGGATTTGATTGGATAATGCATTATGGCACTAAATCCATTCTTTCTTAACGGATCTCAAACTGAACAAAGTTTAGTTCAAGACCTCATAAACGAACAGCTTCGTATGTACGGAGTTGAGGTATATTACATGCCTCGATCTTATCTGACAACTAATACTGTCATTAAGGAGGTAGTGCAATCAGAGTTTAACAATGCTTATCCTATTGAGGCATATGTTGACAACTATGAGGGATATGGTGGTCAAGGAACTATTCTCTCAAAGTTTGGTATAGAAGGAAAGGATGATCTCACTTTAATCATTTCTCAAGAAAGATATTCAAATTACATAGGTCTTCTCACACAAGATCTTCCAAATTTAGAACTTACAAATAGACCAAAGGAAGGAGACATCATTTACTTCCCATTGGGCGACAGGTTGTTTGAGATTAAGTATGTTGAACACGAACAACCATTCTATCAGTTACAGAAGAACTATGTTTATGAATTGAAGTGTGAACTCTTCCGTCTCGAAGATGAGGTAATTGATACTGATATTGACTTTATTGATGATGAAATTGAACAACTTGGCCATATCCAAACACTATCACTTATTTCGTCTGGAATAGGTACTGCTGCTACTGGTATCACCTCATACTGTGCAGCTGGTTCTGTGCAGATTGTGACAATCAATAATATGGGTAAGAATTATTCTACCCCTCCACAAGTTGCATTCTCGTCAGCTCCAGCTGGTGGTGTGACAGCTACTGGTATCGCATCCATAACGTTTGATTATCCTGGATGTTTTGGTGGCAAAGATGGTAGAGTTGCCGCAGTTCTTCTAACAAATGCTGGTTGTGGATATACAGAAGCACCATGGATTACATTCTCTGGAGGAGGTGGAACAGGAGCTGCTGCTACAACTGGCATCTGTACCATGGGTTCAGTACAGTCTATCATTGTCACAGGTGGTGGAGGTGGTTATGTTGAAGCCCCAATTGTAACTATAGACGGTTCATCTGTTTCATTCTTTGAACAGTTTGATTCAACCAATACTACCTTTGATGCTACCATACACACATGGGATAATAATTGGAGAAGTAATGTGGGTGTTCCAACAGCACAGGCAATTGGAATTGCTACTATTAATAGTGCAGGTGTGGTCACAGATGCATATATCATCAACGCAGGTTGTGGATATACACAAGCACCAGAAGTCACATTCAGTGCACCAACTGTTGCTGGATTTGGAACAACTGCTGGAGTTGGAACTTATGAATTCAATGAAATTGTGGTTGGTAGCACAAGTGGCACTACAGCTCGTGTCAAGAAATTTACCAGATCTTCAATGGAGCTTGAAATAGCAATTGTAGATGGATTCTTTACTTCTGGAGAACTCATTATAGGACAAGAGTCAGGTGCTTCTTATATGTTAAGAGGTCAGGAAGAGTTTGATTTGGTCAGTGGATTCGCTGATAATGACAACATCGAACTTGAAGCAGATGGTATTATAGATTTCAGTGAAAATAACCCCTTCGGAATGCCTTAGGGTTTTATTGTTAAATAGAAGTATAATTTAGTCAAGATTATGTTTGAATATTTTTATAACGAGATCTTTAGATCCGTTATTATTGGCTTCGGATCACTTTTTAACCAGATAGAGGTTCGTAAGAAAGATGGTAATGATGATACTTTTAGTATCATCCAAGTTCCTCTTGCCTATGGACCTACACAGAAGTTCCTCGCAAGAATGGAACAAGAAGCCAATTTGAATAAACCAATTCAAATGACTCTTCCCAGAATGTCATTTGAATTTAATGGTCTTGAGTATGACCCTAAAAGAAAATCCACTAAGACACAAACATTCTTAGTAGAAGGACCTGATGGTTCTACGGTGAAAAAAGGATTTCTGCCAGTACCATATAATATGAAGATTGAATTGTCAGTAATGACAAAATTGAATGAAGATGCTTTACAAATAACAGAACAGATACTTCCATACTTCCAGCCATCATATTCACTTCCTATCAAGATTGGTGGAGGTATTGATACTACAGTGAATATTCCTATTGAGATTAATAATGTTCAAATGTTGGACGAATATGAGGGTAATTTTGATACAAGAAGAACACTTGTTTATACTTTCACATTCACAGCTAAAACATACATCTATGGACCAGAATCTGATGTAACAGACAATATTGTTAAGAGAGCAAAAGTTGGATACGTTGCAGCTTCAACAGGTTCATTCACATCAGATGGCAAACTCTCAGAATCTGCAAAAGCTGGTTACTCAAGAGATGTTACTTACTCTGTATCACCAAGAGCAGTCAAAGATTATGATGGTGTAGTAGCAACCTTGACAGCAGAGAATGTAGATCTCACTACTAATGTATTTGATGTTGATGATGGTTCTAAACTTACACAGGGCGAATACATTTACATTGGATCTGAAAGTATGTACGTTGAGTCAATCTCATCCAACAAGATTGTGGTAAGAAGGGCACAAGATAATACAGAACTTGAGAATCATGTATTGGGATCTAAAGTTTACACATTAACAGCCGCCGATGATGCTAAGATTGAATTTGGCGATGATTTTGGTTTCAGTGGAAATTATGGGTGAGGTAAATCATGGCTAAATTTGATGACTTAAACAAAAAATTTGACATTGAAGCTTCTGAGATTGAGGTGATTGAAAAAGTCGATGCTGAGATTGAAAAAAAGGCTGAAGCCATAAAGTCCAAGGGAACTGATGACATCACTAAGGATTATGAATACACAAGAGGTAATCTGTATTCAATCATTGAGAAAGGTCAGGAAGCAATCAATGGGATTCTGGAACTTGCTCAAGAAAGTGAGATGCCCAGAGCATATGAGGTTGCTGGTCAATTAATTAAGAACGTGGCTGACGCTACTGATAAATTAATGGACCTTCAGAAGAAACTGAAAGATGTGAATAAAGAAGAAGAAGTTAAAGGTCCGTCTACTGTTAACAATGCATTGTTTGTAGGTTCAACAGCAGACCTTCAGAAGATGTTGAAGAATATGGATACAAAAGATAAATAACTAAAAAAAGATAAGATGGCTGCCGTACCAAGTGTCAATATTGTTATTCCTCAGGGAACTGACTTCAGTGAGGTTTTTACCTCTACTGAAACTGATGGTAGTGCATCTAACTTATCGGGATACACTGGAGATTCAAAGATCAGAAAGTATCCAGGTAGTTCTGTTTCGGAATCTTTTAGTGTAAGTATTACTGGCTCGACTGGCAAAGTATCTATTGCTATGACATCTGGCAAAACAGTCAATCTTAAACCAGGAAGATATTATTATGATGTCTATCTGACCTCAGCAGCTGGATCAGTATCCAGGATGGTAGAGGGTATGGCTATGGTAACCGCTGGGATTTCAACCTCATGAGTAACGTAAGACGCTCAACATCATCAATATGTAATAAATAAAAGAAACCTTGTTTTGAAATGTTTAACGAAGAGGGTCTTAGGGATTGGTTTGGTAAGTCCAAATCAAAAGATGGTAAGAAGGGTTGGGTCAATGTTGTAACAGGTGACTCCTGTGCAAGTGACAAACCTGGTGAAGGTGTCCCTAAGTGTGTGTCATCATCCAAGAGAGCTAGCATGTCCAAGAAGGAACGTGTAGCAGCTCAGGCAGCCAAGAGAAGAGAAGATCCTGGTCAGCAATCCAAGTCTGGTGCTGCCAAACCCACCAACGTGAAAACTGACCGTAAAGTAAGGAAAGAGGACATGGACATCAACGAAGCAAGAAGACCTGGTGAGTCACCTATGGATTATAAGAAAAGAGTGGAGAAGAAATATAAGGGTGCGAAGATATCCAAGGACTATGATCCTATGAAGGATCCAAACTTTGACCACGATAAGGCAGAAAGAACTCGTGGTTCAATGCAAGAAGCAAAAGACAAGAAAGGTAAGGGTAGTGGTTCAAAAGATGCTTGCTATCACAAGGTCAAGTCTCGTTATTCTGTATGGCCTTCTGCATATGCCTCAGGTGCTTTGGTTAAGTGTCGTAAAAAGGGTGCAGCCAACTGGGGTAACTCAACCAAGAAAGAAGAGTTCTTAGCACTTCCCGAGTTCTCACAACTTCAAATCGAGGCCATGAGAAAAAATGGTATTGAAGTTGAGGTAGTTGATGAGGCTTGTTGGAAGACCCACGAACAACGTGGGATGAAGAAGAAAGGTGGGAAGATGGTTCCTAACTGTGTACCCAAGGGAAGTGTGGGTGAAGGATACGGAATGGGTCAGGTTGACCAGAAGGTAGGTGCTGTTACTTCTATCCCTAAAGATGAACAGGAAGCAGCTAAGCAAAGACTTCTGGCTAAGGCAGCCAAGAAGAGAGAGATGGCTCAGAAGATCAAAGAGGATCGTGAGAGAATTGAAGAGGGGATGACTCAGGACGAGTGGAACAAGAAACTGGAAGCAGCTGCAGCTGCTAATCAGAAAAGAGACAAAGAGAGGGGCATAAAGATTCATAGCACTGACTCCATGAAGGATGTTCAGGACAGAATCGCAGCCAGAAAGAAAACTCAGAAAGAAGAATATGTTGATGAGGGATGTGGTTGTGACCATCCTGGTGACAAGAAGAAAAAAATGAAGAAGAAGGTTGAGGAAGAAAGAATGCCAGCACAGAATGGCAATGTCTACATGGTTACCTTCTCTTGGAGAGGTAAGATGATGGCTATGAAGATCTTCTTCCCAGAAACAAGAAGACCTTCTAGACAAGAAGTAGAAGCAGCCATGAATAAGATCTATCCTGGTTGTAAGGTAAGACATTTTGATGACTCTTATGTTGGTCAGGGAGATGGTTACTTAAACGTGGGAAAGTCTGATGTCTACGCCGAGTTTGGTGAAGGCGTAGACATGTTTGATCCTACTGGTGATCGTGGTGATAGTAACACCAAGAGAACCGATAAGATTCTTGATAAGAAAGAAAAGGTAACTCCTAGAAGAACCGCTTCTGGACTTCCTTTACCTCCAAAGCCTGATAACAACAAACTGAGACCTGGTGAAAACTATGTTCAGTTTGCCAAGAGAAAAAAGATGGGTGAAGAGGTTGAGGTAGAAGAGGCAGCAGCTTGGACTAGAAAGGCTGGTAAGAATAAAGAGGGAGGACTGAATGAGAAGGGACGTAAGTCCTATGAAAGAGAGAACCCTGGTTCTGATCTGAAAGCTCCTTCAAAGAAGGTTGGAAATCCAAGAAGAAAGTCATTCTGTGCTAGAATGAAAGGCATGAAGAAGAAACTTACTTCTAAGAAGACAGCATCCGATCCAGATAGCAGAATAAATAAGTCGTTAAGAGCCTGGAATTGCTGATATGAAAAGTTTTCAACAATTCATCCAGGAAAGTGTAACCATCAATGGTGACTTCAATGGTACTTTGAATCTTGGTGGCGGAGAAAACTCTGCTCCACCAGAACAACAGGTTGAAGAGAACTATCAGTATCTTGCTGATGTTGTATGGATGGGGAGTATATATAGGTTGAAGTTAGAACAAGGAAATTCAGTCAGACTTCCAACTAATCAAGAACTTGCCGAACAACTTCAAGGAGAGTATCCTGGAGCAATTGTTCAAAGAATTTATCCAGTCCAAAATACCTCAAGAGTGAAGATATCAGGTGTTGAAAGATATCATCCAGCAAAATTAGAATGGGAAAACTATGGCACAGTGGAATAAAGTTGAACAAGATTTCTTAAACCAAGAGAGAAGTCTCTTTGAGGTTTTTAATATTGCTGATCACTGGGGAAACCAGACTGACTGGAGACCTCAG
>MDTB01082913.1_pt1 | contig 42242 bp, 35 predicted proteins | sample 811161 | NCBI WGS metagenome assembly MDTB01 (sample SAMN05326650, study PRJNA326480) | marine metagenome | isolation source: seawater | place: Mediterranean Sea | collected 2009 | reverse complement strand
GATGTCGTTGTTCCCTTTCAATTAATTTAGCTTCTATAAACTCTGAACCAGATCTGCGAAAAAGTTCGGTCCAAAGTCGCGCGGTAAGCTCTTCTTCGAGAACTTTTTCTCCATAAAGGTAACGTTTCTCAATTAGCGAAGTTCGTATCGTTATGTCATTTTTTGCCAGTCTTAAGCAATCTTCAACAGTGCGAACAGAGTAACCAACTTTAAAGCTCAAGTCCCACAAAATATATAGGATCGACTCAATTACGCTTTCTCCCCAAGCGGTTTGTTTGTATGGGGTTAGAAATAGGAGATCAATATCGGAAAAAGGTGCCATTTCAGCTCGCCCATAACCACCGACAGCTAATACGCACATTTGTTCGGATTTAGTCGGGTTGGGCAGTATGTGAACAATTTTCAATACAATTTTTACTATGATTTTAATAATACTATCGGCAATCAAAGAGTACAAACTTTTTGCATCTGCCCCAGAAAACGGGTTTTCTTCAAGTAAAGTTTCGACTTTTGATCTTGCATTCTTATTCGCCGCTTTGAGAAATTTGACACTGAGAGCTCGCACCTCAAGTTCAGAGTGGGGATAACTAAGTTCGCTTTCAATTTGGCTAATAATCTTATTATCGCTCAGAAAACTTTCGATTTTCTCTAAATAATCACGCCTTAAATATTGAATATTTTTGTTACTCATTGCTTTTATTAACTTGATTAAAATTTTTCGGAGCTTGATCAAGAATAATTAGCTGTCCATTCTTTGAAGTCACAACGCTTGTAGCTCTTTCATTGGATCCATCTTTATTAAATCTAAAAGCTCCACCCACGCCTAAAAAACCTGTGCTATTAGATATATTCTCTGAGCTGAAAATGTTTGTTTCGTCAGTTTTGAAAGAATTTTTTGCGAGGGCTCCAATTGCGGCTATTGCATCATATGAGAGGCTTGAGAGCTTATGAGGCATGTATCCGAAGGTCTCTGAAAACCTTGTAAGATATTTCTCTTTAAAGCGACTATCTGTTATGACAAACCATCCACCTTGTAATGAAGGTTCACTTAAAGTTTGCTTTGTTGCGTCCCATCTCGTTATTCCCATAAATTGAATAGAAGCCATTTGTTTAGCGGTTAATCTTCTGTTTAGCTCAGAGCTAATAAAGCCAAGTCCCAAAGTTGGACTATCTGTAAAAATAACTCCTTGACTTTTTGAATTTACTAACTGTGCTGAAAGCTTTGAAGAAATCTGATTAATACCAGTTATTGTTAATGGATAAAAGGCTGAAATTGTAAGAACTGCTCCATTTTTACGAATAGATTCTGTCACTACTTTAGTTGCCTCAAATCCTATTTTTCCGGAAGGAGCAACGATAGCTATTCTTTTAATATCTCGAGAAACAGCATATTTTAACAGTCTATCTGATATTTGTTTATAAGTTAATCCAATAATAAAATTGTTTGGTCCTTTTGCTGAGTAGTCGTTCGTAAAGCTAATAGTTTTGGTATTTGATTCTTCTAATATGGGTTGGATTGCAATCGCCTCGTCAGAGTAGAGTGGGCCAACAATTATATCCGCCCCCCTTTTTATTGCCTTTCTTACGGCGTATTGGGCTTTTTTAGGTATTGCGCTGGTGGGGTAAACTGTTAATTTTATATCAACATCTGTAACGTCGGATGCGGCCAGTTCGGCTGCGTTCAGAAAGCTTTTTGCAAGTTCGTTTATAGCAGAGTCTTTTGATTCAAAAGGTAGAAGCAATGCAACATTAATTGACGTTGCTGAAGGATTACGCGCCATATTAGTTGCTTCATTATCATAAACGCAACCAAAGGATGTAAAAACAAAAAAAGTTAGTAGCAGAACAATGTGAGGTTTTTTCTTTTCCATTGTAATAGACCTTCTTTCGAGTTCCCTATTGTGCTAAAACTTCTAGTTTAAAAGAATAATATTGCACGTTATTCAAAACAATATAGTAAAAATAGGTAGATGGTAATATTAAGTAAACAGGTTGAAAATATTATTGGGAGTGACTGTGGCTTTGTTAGCACCAAGCATTGTGAAGGGGTTATATCTTGTTTCTACACCAATTGGAACTTTGACGGATATTTCTTTGCGCGCATTAGATCTTCTAGAGAGAGCAGATATCCTATTGGCTGAGGATACTAGAAGGACACGACATTTGCTAGAGCTTTATGAAATCAAGCTTGGAACCAGAAAGTTGTGGAAGTATAATGATTATAGCGATGCCTTGCAGAGATCTAAAATTGTGACAGCTATAGACGAGGGAAATAGTGTGGCGCTATTGTCCGATGCAGGTACGCCCTTGATTGCCGATCCGGGTTATAGGTTAGTTCACGAGGTCATTTCTCATGGTCAAGAAGTGACTAGTGTCCCAGGTGCATCTGCATTACTCTCTGCAATCTCTATTTCTGGGCTTCCAACAGACAAATTTTTGTTTGCAGGCTTTGTGCCGGTGAAACAAATGCTAAAGACTTCTTGTTTCCATGAGTATTCAGATATTAATGCAACCGTTATTTTTTATGAGTCACCTAAAAGGCTTTGTAAGACATTGGTTCAAATGGCGAACATTTTTGGCGATGATAGAGATGCGGTTGTGTGCCGAGAATTGACCAAGGTTTATGAAGAGGTTCTAAGGGGAACTTTGAGGGAGATTATTGACTGTTTGGAAAAACGAAAACAGATTAAAGGAGAATGCGTTATTCTTTTAGGCAAGAAGAAAAAACCAGTCATCGAGCTAAAGGACTTAATGCAGGAGTTAAAAAGTGCAACTGAAACGATGAGCAGGAAAGACTCGGTTTCGTTTATTGCTGAAAAGTTTGGCCTATCAAAGCGAGAAGTTTACACGCGGGCTTTAGAGCTTAGGAATGATAAGGATTGAAATTTATCGTAGTTTTTGACATTTTGGAGCTCGAACGATATCGACTATAATTGACGGAGTTATTTATGGGCTTAAAAGTTGCGTTTCAAATGGATCCAATAGAGCGAATTAATATTCTAGAGGATACTACGTTTCATCTGGCATTAAAAGCTCAAGAACTAGGACATTCTCTTTTCTATTTTACGCCAAACAATTTAAGTTATCAAAATGGGCGGTTACTTGCGAGGGGTCATTATTTTACTCTAAAGAAAACTTTTGGAGACCATGTAAATCTGCAAGACGAGCAGGTTATAGATCTGGAACAAGAGCTAGATGTTATATGGCTTAGACAGGATCCTCCTTTTGACATGTCTTATGTAACTAATACTCACTTACTCGATCTTTTAAAAGAAAAAGTCTTAGTAGTGAACAATTCTTTTTGGGTAAGAAATTTTCCAGAGAAAATAAGCGTGCTTAATTTTCCAAATATTATACCACCAACGATTATTAGTCGAGATATTAAAATAATCAGGCGATTTCAAAAGCAAATGGGAGATCTTATAATAAAACCCTTGTTTGGAAATGGCGGGCACGGCATATTTAAGGTTTCAGAAGGTGATCCGAATATAAATGCCCTTCTTGAGATGTTTTTTAGTTACTCAAAAGAGCCGGTTATTGTGCAAAAGTTTTTACCTCAGGTAAGTAAGGGTGATAAACGCATAATAATTTTGGATGGAGAACCGATTGGAGCGATTAATCGAGTTCCTCAGCAAGGAGAGGTTCGTTCAAATATGCATGTTGGTGGTGTTCCTGAGAAGGTCGATTTAAGTGTTCGCGACTTAGAAATTTGTTCCCAGATTGCTCCAATGTTAAAAGATAATAATTTGCTTTTTGTAGGTATCGACATTATTGGCGAGTTTTTGACAGAAATAAATCTTACTTCACCTACTGGTTTACAAGAGATAGAGCGCTTTAATAAAGTGGATCTCGCTAAAAAGATTTGGTCAGTTATCGATAGAAAAGTAGCAAGCATTCAAAAATAAAATTTTCTTTGAGGACTTGTCATTTCTAATATTTGTAGATATCTAAAATTTTCTGACTAGTTTGAAAAAGTAAGTGAATTATTTTAAGTCTTTGGGGAAGTATGACGCGTGGATTTCTTTTTGCTGTAGCATGTATGGCTACTGTGGTGGTCGTTTCAAATATCTTAGTTCAATATTTGCTGGGTAATTGGCTCACTTGGGGGGCATTTACATATCCTTTTGCGTTTCTAGTTACAGATCTAAGCAATAGAAAATATGGTGTGAGGGCTGCAAGAAAAATAGTACTTGCAGGTTTTGTGGTTGGTGTGGTTTGTTCATTTATAGGGACACAAATAATTGGTGAGTTTGGACCACTTGTTACGTTAAGGATTGCAATGGGTTCTGGATTAGCATTTATTGTTGCACAGCTTACCGATGTTGCAGTTTTTGATCGGTTGAGAGCAAAAATATGGTGGTTAGCACCTCTTGCTTCTTCTGTAACTGGATCTGCATTAGATACATTTATATTTTTTACAATTTCGTTTTCTTCATTTTTCATATTTATTGAACCTACAAACGATGTTAGTTGGGCTAATGAACTTCTGCCTGTTCTGGGTGTTGGGCCGACTTCATCATTGTGGGTCAGCTTAGCAGTTGCTGATTTTTTAGTGAAAATTGGGTTAGCCCTAATTGTTTTAATCCCGTTTAGACTGATCGTTCAAAAATTCATGCTAGGTAGTTTCTCACAATCCTAGGTAGTTTCTCACAATCAGGGCAAGAAAAAATCTGAACATTTTGGGATAATTAACTAATTATTTTTCTCTGAGCAGTCGAGCTTGACTTTTCTGCCAGTCTCGTTTCTTCTCTGCTTCCCTTTTATCAACTAACTTCTTGCCTTTTCCTATACCCAAAAGTATTTTGGCAAGCCCTTTAGAATCAAAATACATTTTTAATGGAATAAGTGTCATTCCCTCCCGGCCAATGCTCTGCCACAACTTAGAAAGCTCACGCTTTTTTACTAAAAGCTTTCTTTTTCGTCTTTCATCATGCCCAAAATTTTTTGCTTTGTCGTAGTTTGGAAAAAAGCTATTTATCAGCCAAAGCTCACTTTTTTCAACATTTGCGTAACTTTCGCTAATGTTGCTGTTGCCTGACCTAAGCGCTTTGACTTCAGAACCTTGTAAAATTATTCCACATTCGATTTGCTGCTCTATGGAATAATTATACCGAGCCTTTCTATTTTCTGCTATTAATTTGTTGTTCGAGGGGTTGGTTTTTTGAGATGGCATTTGTATTACGTCAGGCCTGCATGTTCCAAAGCAGAATATATTTTCTTTTTTGTATTTTCTTCAATGGTAGCTAAGGGAGAACGAACGTCTTCTCCGCATTTTCCTAGTACTTTGAGCGCATACTTTATCGGTGTTGGGTTTGGTTCAAGAAAAGCTGCCCGATGTAGTGGCATTAATTTATCTTGATACGTCAAGGCTAAGTTATAGTTTCCGCCAAGCATAGCTGCTTGAAAATTTGCCGACAACCGTGGTGCGACGTTTGCTATAACGGAGATGCAGCCTTGGCCACCGTGAGCATTAAAACCTAACGCAATATCATCATTTCCACTTAATTGAATAAAATCTTTGCCACATGCAGCTCTTACATCTGAAACTCTTCCCACATCGCCAGTCGCATCTTTTACACCAACTATTCTTGGTAATTTTGATAAGTTGGCCATCGTCTCCGTTTGCATGTCAATAACTGACCTTCCGGGAATATTATAAATTATCATTGGAATATTACTATTATTGTGGATCCTTTCGAAGTGCTGGTGAAGTCCTTTTTGGTTCGGCTTGTTATAGTAGGGTGTGACAATGAGAACTCCATCTGCACCTATTTTTTCGGAGAACCTAACCAAATCTATTGACTCTGAAGTGTTATTGGAGCCAGCACCTGCGATAACAGGTATTCGTCCTGCAACTCTTTTAACTACTGACCTAATTACTGATTGATGCTCATCGTGAGACAATGTTGGAGATTCTCCAGTCGTTCCAACAGCTACAATTGCATTGCTACCCTCAGCAATATGCCACTCTACTAATTTTTCTAAAGAGTCTGTATCTACCTGGCCATTGGAGAATGGAGTAACTAGGGCTGGAATAGATCCTTTAAACATTATTGGTCACCTATTTTTGTTTTCTCAAGCCTGAGAGTAACGAGGTATTGCTAACACCGCAAGTACTCAAAATATTTATGATGAACTTGACCAATGGAACTAAATTTGTCTTCTATTTTAATTATTTTTCTGTAGTTTTATCTTACTGCTATTTTGTTTAGAATATAAAATAACAGAGGTTTTTCTTTATGGAGTCAAGAGTGTTAAAATCATTTTTGTGCGTTTTGATAGTTGCCTTTTTAGGAATCTGCAAAAGTGGTCAGGCCTTAACTCAAATAGAAAGTTTAAATTTGAGATCTCAAAGTCCAATATTTAAGGAAGCGCTGAAATTTGCTGATGCTCGAATGTGGTTAGAAGCTGAACGGGAAGTGCAAAAAATCGATAATAGAAGTGCCCGCCTTCTAATAACTTGGTTAAGATTAAGAGAAGGAGATGGGAAATTTTGGGAGTATCAGGAATTTTTGCAACACAACACTAATTGGCCTGGCTTAGCTTTATTGAAATTTAAAGGAGAGCACCTAATAGATGTCAGCGTAAGTCCTGAGGCAGTAATATCGTATTTCCAAGATACTGCGCCCGAAACTGGTCATGGAGCCCTAATGCTATCTTTTGCTTTTGAAGAGCTTGGTTATTACGAAAAGGCCAATGATGCTATCAAGAATAGTTGGTTAAAACACAGTTATTCAGATGATGATTTTAACACGATACTGAGTAAATTTGGTTCTTATTTAGACGCATATAATGAGGCACGAATCGAAAACCTTTTATGGAATAGACAAGACCGTGCTGCTCAACAAATGATTCATTTGATCAATGACTCGCGTAGAGGTGTCTTACAAGTTAGGATAGCACTTCAGGCCGAGGCATCAGGTGTAGATGCGATGATCGCAGAGCTATCAAAAAACGAGCTCAATGACCCCGGTTTAGCCTACGATCGGTTCCAATTTAGAAGAAATCGGCAATTCTTTAAGCGAGCTGAGGAATTATTAGTGAAGCGATCAAAAAGTAAGGAAACGTTGGGTAGGCCTCATTTGTGGGCAGCCGCTAGAATGAAGTATGCAAGAAGAGCTTTACTGAGAGATGAGTTTGAATTGGCCTACAACATTGCGAGTAAACATCACATTGATATGGATGGTAAGGTTGAAGTTAATCAAGTATTAGCTCAGCTGGAGTGGTTTTCAGGTTTTTTAGCACTAGAATTTTTACATAAACCAAATTTAGCCCTAAGACATTTTTTAAATTTTGAGAAATTTGTGGAACGACCAATCAGTCAAGCGAGGGCTGGCTATTGGCTAGGAAGAACCTACGAAACCCTAAAAGACTCTAGTAAAGCTACTAAGTCATATGGTAAAGCAGCAATATTCCAGACTAGTTTTTATGGTCAACTCGCTGCTGAGCGGGGGAGATTCCCTCCTGATATGTCGTTGTTCCAACCAACAAAAAACTATGAGTGGGAAAATTCAACATTTTTAGAAGATACTCGGGTTCTAATTGCGATTTTATTATTCTATTCAGACAGATCAGTATTAGCAGACCGATTTTTTAACCACGTTTCAGAGAAAATGAGTTATTCAAGTAGATTAATGCTAGCTCAATTAGCTACTGATTTAGGATTAAAATTTGTAAGTCTTTCTATAGCGAAAACTTCGGCAGCGGATGGACAATTATTGATTCCTTTTTATTTCCCTTTAGCAGAAGATTTGCTTTATTTGGACAATCAGTATCAAGCCCTGGTAACCGCTATCATAAGAACTGAGAGTGAATTTTTTAATGCGGCCGTTTCATCCTCGGGTGCTTTAGGCTTGATGCAAATTATGCCTAATACTGCAAGGTCGGTTGCCAGAAAGCTGAAAGTAAGTTACAGTAAAAGAGATTTGCTGATTGATCCCAGTTATAATATTGCGCTGGGCTCTGAATACTTAAAACAAATGATGTCCTTGTTTAGTAATAGTACGATTTTGGCAATAGCATCCTATAATGCAGGACCTTACAAGGTTAAAGAATGGATTAAAAGGTTTGGTGACCCTCGCGAAAAGGGTGTTGATCCACTCATTTGGATAGAGCTTCTGCCTTATCACGAGACAAGAAACTATGTTATGAGAGTACTTGAAGCCCAGTGGATATACAGCAGCCTTATTAGTGGCAAAGTTCAATCGCTGAATCGAGGGGCTCTAAACTTTGGGCATAGATTTTAATTTTGGTTATGTTTCAAATCATTTTCTAGATAGAAGACAATTAAACTTGAGAGTAGGATGAGAAGCCCGCCAAAAATAGTAAACGCTTTTATCTGCTCGTTAAAAAAATTAATTCCAATAATTGATGCAAAGAAAAACTGCAGATAAGCTAAAGGCTGCAATACAGAAATTTTTTTTAAATCTATTGCTTTTATGAAACAGTAGTGGCCAAATACACTTATCAAGCATAACACAATTATAAATGGTAAATCTACCATACCTATTGGCTTCCAAGATAACAGCCCAACACCGGTAATAAAAATTGCACCTGAAATTGCAGTCCAGAAAAGACTTATTTCTGCAGAGTCATGATTGGATACGTATTTTGTCAATATGCCGTATAGTGCGATAACGGTTGCTGAGCAAATTGGAAAACCAAGGTAGTAGCTAAATATGGTTTTGTCAGGTGTTAAAATTAGTAGTACACCTAAAATTCCAAAGAGTATGGCAATATAGTATACCCAAGTTATTGATTCGTTCAGAAAAACCCTCGAGAGTATTAATATAATGATCGGATAAATTGCGAGAACGGAATGGGTTTGAATTAGGCCAAGTTTTGTAAAGGCAAACACTGTTATAGATACCTCAATTGCCAATAGTATTCCTCGCAAAATTTGAATAATTGGTTTTTTTGTTTTTATAATTTTTTTTTGAAATCGTCGATGTTTCAGAAATAGAATTATGACAAAAAAGGCGAAGAACCAATATCGTATCATTACTATAGTTAGTACATTATAATTTTCAGCCAAAAATCTCGAGAGTCCATCTTGAGTCGCAAAAGATAAAGTAGCCAAAAATTATAAAAACAAAACCAATATTATCTTTTTTCACTAAGCTAAACACGAAACTATATTTCTAATAATGTTGAAAGTGTGAAAAATATACATGCTAAAGACGAATTTGTAAAAAGTTATCATATTTTTTTCTAAAATTTGTATTGAGAAGAAATAGGAAATAACGATATCTTGTTACTGTAATTGTTTCTGGTACTATATTCGGTAGTTAATTGATTCTATCTTAAATGCAGCATACTTATTTTTGTGGGACATAAAAATTGAACTTTTGTAAATTAAGGTTAACGGGCTTTAAAAGTTTTGTGGACAGCACCGAGTTTTTGATTTTGCCTGGGCTTACAGGTGTCGTTGGCCCGAATGGGTGTGGAAAATCAAATTTGCTTGAAGCTTTGCGGTGGGTTATGGGAGAGAGCAGGCCGACTGCACTTAGAGGCGGTGGTATGGAAGAAGTTATTTTTGATGGAGCAGGAACTAGACCTGCAAAAAACTATGCAGAAGTCACCTTGATACTCGAAGATCCTAAAGTGTTCAATGATTATCAGTCTGAAACTATGAAAACAATTGAGGTTGTGAGGAGGGTGACTCGTGCGATTGGATCTTCATTTAAATTAGAAGGAAGGGAGGCTCGATTAAGAGATATTCAAATGCTTTTTGCAGATGCCTCGACAGGTGCTCAGTCGCCCTCGCTAGTTCGTCAGGGTCAAATTTCGGAATTAATAAATGCAAATCCAAAATCAAGAAGGGGTATTTTGGAGGAGGCTGCAGGCATATCTGGTTTGTATCAGCGCCGTCAAGAGGCTGAGCTCAAACTTCGGTCTGCAGAAGCGAATGTGCAAAAGGTTCAGGATGTCCTATCGCATTTAGATAATCAGCTTCAGTCTTTGTCGAAGCAGGCTTATCAGGCAAAGCGTTACAAGAAGTTAGCTGCTGAATTAAGAGAAATGCAAGCTTTTCTGATTTATAAAAAGTGGCAAGATGCAGCAAATAATTTGATTGCTGTCAAAAATGAAATGGTTGAAAATACAAAAAAATTGTCTTTAAAAACAAGACATGCCGCTGAAGCTCAAAAAGTTCGTGAAAATAGTGAGAAGGCGTTACCAGGTTTACGTGAAAAAGAAGCCATATCAGCTGCAACTTTGAGTCGTCTTCAAGTCGAAAAAGATAATTTAAAAGAACAAGAAGATCGGGCTATTAGAGTAATATCTGATTTGAAGCTTAGGAAAAAGCAGGTTTTTGAAGATCGACAGCGTGAAGAAAACTTGGTCAAAGATGCCGGTGACGTGGTTGATAGGTTAAATATCGAATTTATAAACTTAGAAAAAATGATGGTAAAAGATGACCAAATTCTTATTGATTCAAAGAAGCTTGAGAGCAATTCGCTACAAAATTTAACGAATGTAGAAACAGAGTTGGAAGAGCTATCTCTTAAAGTTGCCGAATTTAATGCGAAAAAACAAACAAATCTGACTCAAATTAGTGAGACCCTTCGGCTGATTAAAGGTTTAGAAGGGCTCCAAACTGAAGGAAAAGATATTGCTGATGACTTAAAACGTCAGAAAGTAATTACAAAGAAAAGGTTAGAAGTTTCAAAGAAAAAATTCGAAAGTCATAAAAGTCTAGCTGATACTATCAAGGCGGACTTTCAGAAAGCTCAAAATAGAAGGGAGGAGTTAACTGTTCTGGAGACATCGCAGCTGAAACTATTCTCATCGTTGCAGAGCAAGTTTAAAACAGTTGAAAGTGAAGTCGACACGTTGAATCAGCTTATTAAAAGTACTGATGACCAAAAAAACCAAATTATTCATAATGTTGAGATTGAAGATGGTTATGAGTTGGCTTTTGCAGCTGCTGTGAGTGATGATGTAAAAGTGGCGGTTATAAACAAAAATGATCAAACTGGTTGGTACAAATTACCGTCATATAAAAAGAAAAATGAGTTACCGAATGGTTCAAACTTACTACTTGATAAGGTGATGGCTCCCGAAGTTTTAAGACGTAGGTTAAGCAATACTGCGGTAGTTGAGTTTGAAGAAGGTGTTACCTTACAGTTTTCGCTTAAAGAGGGTCAACGTCTTGTTTCTAAAAAAGGAGACCTGTGGAGATGGGATGGATATTGTTTATCTGGGAAAGACCTCTCTTCTGAGACAAGCATTGTTCTAAAGCATAAAAAACGGTTGAAAAAATTGGTTAGAGACTTTGAACTGATTAAAGAAGAAACAATCAAAAGCTCAGAAGCTTATTTAAAGACAAAAAAAAGTCTGACAGAGCATAAATGGAATGAAGATAAAATAAGAGAAGAAAGAGAAAATTCAGACAGCCAAATATTAATATCAGCTCAAGAAATAAGCAGTAATCAAGTAGAATTAGTGTCAATCAATAAAAAATTGCAGGATGTCCAAGAAGCAAATATTACCAACGAGTTAGAAATAAAGCGACTAAATTTACGTAAAGCCGAGCTAGAAGATGAGCAAATTAATGACGTGACTCTTGAGGATTTAAGAGCCAGCTTGATAGATAAGAAATCAGCTGTTGAAAAGGCTCGGACAAAAATGATTAGCCAGCGAACTTTTGTAGAGCAGATAGAGCGTGAGTCTGAGGATCGAAAAAAAAGATTGGTTGCAATAAAAAAAGAATTGCTGAGTTGGGATAATCGATTAAGTTTTGCCACTGATAGACTTACTGAATGCGCTAAAAGAGAGAACGACTTGAAGAATAAACTCGAAGAAGCGGAGGATAAGCCAACCAATATATTAGGGACTCGAAACAATTTGTCTCAGTTAATAGTAACTGCTCAAAAAGAAAAAGACACTAGTACGGAATCTAGGTCAAAAATGGAATCCGCAGTTAGAACTGGGGCACAGTTGGAAAGGAACATGGAAAGAGAGGCATCTGAAGCTCGAGAGAGTGCTGCTAGAATCGAAGTGGTACAAAGTTCGGCTGAAATTCTGCTTAAAAGTTTGGAGAATCAGTTTTTTGAAGAAATGGGAACGAAAATAGAAGATTTTGATGAGGCTGAAACAAAAGTAGGTAGAGAGCTTTGTTCTTTGTTACAAATTGAAGAAAAGTTAGAGTCATTAAAAAGGAAGAAAGATTACCTGGGAGCGGTAAACTTAAGGGCGGAGCAAGACTCAAAAGAAATTTCGGATGAATTTGAACTCCTGAGAGCAGAAAAAGATGACCTTGACGAAGCAATTTCAAAGTTGAGATCAGGAATATCCAATTTGAATAAAGAAGGTAGAGATCGGCTACTTGATGCATTCGATAAGGTAAACAAAAATTTTGCAAAACTATTTTCTTACTTGTTTGATGGTGGCGAGGCTATTTTAACACTAATCGATAGTGATGACCCTCTTGAGTCCGGTCTGGAAATAAAGTGTCAGCCCCCGGGAAAAAAATTATCTAATCTTTCTTTATTATCTGGAGGAGAGCAGACATTAGCAGCTTTGTCCTTGATACTGGCAGTATTTTTAGCAAACCCGAGCCCCGTTTGTGTTTTAGATGAAGTTGATGCCCCACTAGATGATGCAAATGTTTATCGATTTTGCAATTTACTTGAGCAGATGACCACGCAGACAAAAACTAAATTTTTAATTATCACGCATCACGCTTTAACTATGGCCAAAATGGATAGGCTTTACGGAGTAACAATGGTAGAAAAGGGCGTAAGCAAACTAGTCAGTGTTGATTTGAAGAGTGCAGAAAAATTGGTAGATTAAAAGTATGCTTGAGAATAGAGGTTCAATAAAATTAACTGAGGTTTAGAAATGAAAGATTTAGAACCAATTATAGTTTCGACTGATTGGTTGAGTAATAGAAAGTTGGAGCAAAATATAGTAGTTGTGGATGCAAGTTGGTATTTGCCCTCAGCTAAAAGAGATGCAAAAGCGGAGTACATGGAGCGACATATTCCTGGAGCGTGTTTTTTTGATTTAGAGGAGATTCCAAATGTTAATCTAGAGTCAGTAGCGCTAGCTGAGGCAGAAAAACGCTTTTCTGATTTGGTTTCTAAGTTGGGAATAAATGGTCAGCAGCATGTTGTAGTTTATGATGGCGCAGGGTTATATTCTGCGGCACGCTTATGGTGGCTGTTTAGGTTTTTTGGAAAAAAAAATGTATCTGTCTTAGATGGTGGATTTGTAAAGTGGCTTTCTGAAGGAAAAGAGGTTTCTTCAGATTTGCCGCACCTAACTCGTAAAGATTTTTTTCCGATCATTCAAACTTCACTATTGGCCGACTTAAAAAGAGTTGCGAGGGCAGCAAACCGTTTGTCAGAGCAAATAATTGATGCAAGGTCTCAAATGAGATTTAATGGTTTAGAAGTTGAACCAAGAGCTGGTCTTCGATCGGGAAATATTCCTTCCTCTATTAATGTTTGTTACACTCAGTTACTAACAACTCGGCAGACGTTAAAAGACCCAAACGAAATAGTCAGAATTTTTCAGGGTGCTGGGGTAAATCTTAATAAGCCGATCATAACATCGTGCGGGTCGGGAGTAACGGCGGCAATTTTGTATCTTGCCCTAAGACTAGTTGGTTGTGAAAAACTCGCATTATATGATGGCTCGTGGTCGGAATGGGGATCCATACCAGAAATAGAATTGGAAAAACTTTTATGGAGTTGAGTGAGGGTGATAGAATACGTTATGAGGTCACGTTCCTTGATATGGAGGGGAATCCCAAAATTGATGCTCTGAAGATGCCAAAAGATACTTCAGTGAAGGTGTTATTGGTACAAAATTCTTCAGTCCCCCAGTTTCTAAATTTGTACCAAGTCGTCGGTTCTGAGTATGAGTGGACGGATTTACTTGATTGTTCACGCAAGAAACTTGAGGAATTTATATGTAATAAGAATGTAAGAATATTTGTTTTAGAACAATCTAAGAAACTAGCTGGTTTTTTTGTACTCGATAATAGAGAAGAAAGCATATGCGATATAGCTTATTTTGGTTTAGTTCCCGAAGCCATTGGTCGAGGTTTAGGGACTTACTTATTGCAGTATGCGCTAAAAAACGCATGGGATACTGTTGGGGTCTCTAAGGTCACCGTTAACACCAACTCCTTAGATCATCCGCGCGCCTTGCCATTGTATAAAAAATTTGGTTTCAAACTTTATAAAAAAGAAATTCATTCACGAATATTAACAAAGCCAAATTTTCAAGTTAAGATAAAACCGTTAGTTCAAGGGGAGTAGTAACATGTTGGAAAGCCTAAAAATGCAGCCGGCAGACAAGATCATGGCCTTAATGAGCCTTTACGCACAAGACAAAAGGTTAGAGAAGATTGATCTTGGTGTGGGAGTTTATAAAAACCAGAATGGACAGACCCCGATTATGGCTGCGGTAAAAGAGGCCGAAGAAAAACTTTTAGAAAATCAGTCATCAAAAAGTTATGTTGGACTCTTGGGCTCATTAAATTTCGTGGACTCAATGATAAAGCTTACTATTGGTCAATCAGTTCTTGCCGATCGAGTATGTGGTGCACAGGCGCCAGGCGGAACAGGAGCACTGCATCAATTATTTCTTCTGCTTCGAGTCGCAAACCCAAGTGTTAAAGTATGGGTGTCAAATCCCTCTTGGCCCAATCATAACGCAATCTTAAAGCATTTGCGGATTGAAAGTAAGAGTTATCGCTATTTTGATGAAACCACTTGCACAGTATCGTTTGATAGTATGATTGAAGATTTAAAATATGCCAACTCAGGTGACGTTTTGCTTTTACATGGCTGTTGTCACAACCCAACTGGCGCAAATCTCGATAGAGAACAATGGAACCAAGTAACTAATTTGTGTCTTAAAAAAAGGTTACTTCCCCTTGTAGATATTGCATACCAGGGGTTTGGGGAAGGCCTGGATGAGGATGCATATGGTCTTCGAGAAATGGCATCTCGTGTTCCAGAAATGATGGTCGGGGCCTCATGTTCAAAGAATTTTGGAATTTACCGGGATAGAGTAGGAGTTGCAATTGTTATAGGAGAAAATAAATCTAGTAAGCTTTTAGCTGAAGACAATTTGAAGTCTCTTAACAGGCTAACATATTCTTTCCCTCCTGATCATGGTGCAAGTGTTGTTGACTCTATCTTGAGAGAGACTGACGTTTACGACAGATGGTCTTCCGAATTAGATGGTATGCGAACTGGCATGCTTGAATTAAGGTCTGGACTCGCTAAAGCTCTTAAAAGGGAGACAAATTCGTCTCGGTTTGATTTTATTGAGACCCATAGAGGAATGTTTTCCAGATTAGGCTTAGGTCATGAGCAGGTTGTTCGGTTAAGAGAAAATTTTGGTATTTACATGGTTTCTGATAGTAGAATAAACATTGCTGGGTTGCAAAAAACACAGTTAGATTTCTTGGCATCAGCGATCGCAACAGTTTTATAGTGTGGCCAAGTGATATTACCATATATTTCGAGCAGTGATGTTGAAAAAAGCCTGTCATGGGATATGTTTACGAAGGCTTTCTCTATTGGCCATAATGATAAGACATTTAGTCTAACAGATAGCTTCATTGAAAATGCAGAAAAAGGATTGTTGACAAGAGCTGCATGGGTTGATGGAATTGGTTTCGGGGTCAAAGTTGTAACTATTTTTCCTAAAAACAACTTGTTAGATGTACCGAGCGTTAATGGGGTTATGGTTTTATTTGATAGGCGGTTTGGTAAGGTTTTGGCTATGATTGATAGTGCTTTAATTACGAAATGGAAAACTGCGTCTGATAGCCTGCTAGGGGCTCAACTTTTGGCTAGGCCGGAGTCAAAAAAATTGCTTGTTATTGGAGCTGGGAAAGTCGCCGAGTCAATTGTTGAGGCATATGGCAGCGTATTTGAACATTTAGAAGTTACATTATGGAATAGGACTATGAAAAATGCTGAAAGTCTTCGGAACAGATTAAGTGGCAGGTTTAAAATTCAAGTGGCAGAAGAATTGTCTGGTGCTGTATTCGAAGCTGATTTGATTGTTTGCGCAACAATGTCTCAGGATCCTATTTTACGAGGAAAGTGGCTTAGACCAGGTCAACATGTTGACTTGATAGGTGCGTATTCAGATAAAATGAGAGAAGCTGATGACGAAGTATTATTGAGATCAGAGGTTTTTGTTGATTGCTTTGACTCAACTCTTGACTGTATCGGAGAAATAAAATTACCGATTCAGAAAGGAGTAATTAAAAAAAGCGAAATTTTGGGTGATCTCACAGATTTAGTCTCAAAGAAAGTTGGCCGATCTAGTTCGGAGGCTATAACAGTATATAAGAACGGTGGTGGTGCTCACTTGGATTTAATGGCGGCTGAGGTTATTTTACGCGCATACAAAAGCTTAAATTAATTCTAGATTGAAGAGAATTCTTTTGATAAGTACGGGTTTGTAGTTTGGGATAGGAAGTTAGGTAGAGGATTTCATTTTGATAAGTAAAGTGTTTTTATTGTTTGTCGCATCAGGTATTCTTTTGTCATGCAATTCTTCATCTAATGTTTATGTTAGTTCCAGCCGTTTAAATAGCGTTGAAGAAAAGATCGAAGTTGAGCCAACGCCAGTTGTTGAAGACGGCAATTGTATGGCAGATACTTTGAGTTTTCTTGTTGGCCAACCCGATACCGCTTTGTCCGCTATGGAGTATCCTGAGAATACGCGTATAATGATTTTAGGTCAGTTCGTATCTCAGGAAATCGACTCTACAAGATTAAACTTAGTTCTTGGCTCACAGAAAGAGATTGTCTTTGTTTACTGTGGGTGAATATTATAAATTTTGTTTAAAATTGGTCGCAATAGTTCCATAGGGTGTGCTTTTAAGCTAAATTGTAAAAATTTGTAGTCTTCAACAACAATTTCACCAATTGTCATATTTTTAAGCTTAAAAGTTTTTTCGTTTATAAGTTCTTCTTCTGTTGGCTTTCTAAAAAGGGATGAATTATGTTTGGGCTTTAACATTTTTATTTTCCAGAGCGCATTACGGCGATTTAATCCAATGCTATGAAAACAATCAGATTTTGCTAAAATCGACATAGTAGATAACTTTAAGTCATTTTGGTTCCATATATCAAATATTTCTTTAAACCCATTTTTTCGAGAAGAAATTATCTTATTGCATTCTCTTTCTGATAGGCCTTTGATTTGCCTAAATCCAATTCTTAACGAGAGTTCGTTATTCTTATTATGCTCTAAGCTATTATTCCAAAAACTTTTATTGATACATAATGGTAAAACCTCAATATTTTTTTTCTTAGCAGTGTTAATTATCTGAAAAGGTGAATAAAACCCCATTGGCTGTGAGTTTAGTAAACTGCATGCGAAAATGGCAGGATAATGATACTTGATCCATGCAGAAGCATATACTAGCAAAGCAAAACTGGCAGCGTGGCTTTCTGGGAACCCGTATTCACCAAATCTCTCAATTTGAGAAAAACACTTTTCAGCAAGAGTTTTTTGATAAAAGTTTTTAGTCATGCCATTTATGAATCGAGTTCGAAATTCAGATATATTATTTTTATTGTTAAAAGTTGTTAACGAACGTCGTAAGACTTCTGACTCTTCAGGTGTAAACCCGGCACATAGTATTGCCATTTGCATGGCTTGCTCTTGGAATATTGGTATTCCTAATGTTTTATTAAGAATGTCATGCAAAGGTTTTGGTAAACCAGGTACCTTCTCTTTCCCATTCCTACGGCGTAAATAAGGATGAACCATATCTCCTTGCATTGGTCCTGGTCTAACAATTGCCACTTGAATCACTAAATCATAGAAGCATGAAGGTTTCATTAAGGGCAAGAAATTTATTTGTGCACGACTTTCAACCTGAAATACTCCAATACTGTCAGCGTTCGACAGCATTTCATATACGTGCTGATCTTTTGGTGGTAAATTTGATAAAGTATATTTGATTCCATAGAATTTTTGAATTAAATCAAATGATTTTCTTATGCATGTCAAAATCCCCAAACTTAGTACATCTATTTTTAAAATACCAAGAGAATCTATGTCAACTTTGTCCCAAGATATTATAGTTCGATTATTCATTTTCGTGTTTTCAATCGGCATAAGTTCGTCTAATCGTTCATCACTAATTACAAACCCGCCAACATGCTGACCGAGATGTCGAGGAAAGCCATTTAATATGCTTGCTAAATATATACTTTGACTTATACGATTGCTTAAAGGGTCTATTCCCATTTCCAATAAAATCGCTTTTTTGTCCTTCGCATCTATGAGATTCGAGATTTGAGATGACAAAAATGTAATGATTTCTAAGGAGAATCCCATCGCTTTCCCAATATCACGGATTGCATATTTTTTCCCGTAGTGCACTATTGTAGCGCAAAGTGCAGTATGGTTAGATCCAAACTTTTTGTATATATATTGTATAACTTCTTCGCGCCTTTCATGTTCAAAATCTACATCGATATCTGGTGGTTCATTTCTATTCTCTGAGACAAATCTTTCAAAAACCATTGCTGCAATGTTGGGACTTACACTCGTTATTCCAAGTGCGAAGCAAACTATTGAATTTGCAGCTGAACCGCGCCCTTGGCATAAAATTTGGCGAGACTTTGCAAAAGTGACAATATCATTTACAGTTAAGAAATAAGGAGCGTAGTTTAATTTTTCTATTAGTTGTAATTCGTGTAGTGATTGATTTCTTATCTTATTAGGTATGCCATTAGGGTAACGCCGAATAAGACCATTTTCGGTTAGTTTCTTAAGCCTCAAATTTGGATTTTCTCCATTTAAAACTTCGCATGGATAAGTATGAGTTAATTCTTCTAAAGAAAAATTGCATGCTTTGTAAACTTTTTTATTGTTTTGTAGCGCCACTTCATAGTTTGAAAATATTTTTGATAATTCTTTAGGCCCACGTAACCTTTGTTCTGAATTTATTTGTGCCTTACCGCCTAAATCATCTATCGTACATTTTTCTTGTATTGCTTTAAGTATATCTAAAATTCTTCGGCGTGAGCCATGATGCATCACTGGACGAACCGATGCAATAAGCTCAATTTTTAGTTTATTTGCAAGGTTTGATGTATTGAGAAAGTTTTTTTCGTCTAAGCCGTCATAATTTGGTGATAATACTAACTTTGCTTTTGGGAAATATCTTATAAAAATTTTTATATTTTTATACCATGATTTAAAATATGTTGAATTCTGTTGTTCTTTTGGTTTGTGTAATAAGAAGAAAATGTCATTTCCATATTTGACGATATCATAAATATTTATGATACATTTGCCTTTCTTTGTTCTAAGATTTCCAAGTGTTAGCAAGCGAGAAATATTTTTCCAACCTGTTTTGTTTTTTGCCAGTGCTGTTATTGACAGACCTTCAACTGTCATCAAGTGTGTACCAGGAATTAGACGAGGTAAAGGGTAGGTCGAGTGAGTATTTTTTTTTAAAATATCAGACATTTTCTTTAATTGAGAATGTGCTTTTACAATTCCTGCAACTGAATTTTCATCTGTAATAGAAAAGGCACTTAAACCGAGTTCATGTGCTCGAATGGCATATTCTTCTGGATGACTTCCTCCTTTAAAAAAACTAAAGTTAGAAGTAATACAAAGCTCGGCATATTCAATCATTTAAAATGTTCATATTTTGTTCTCAATGCTATAAAATTATTAAGACTCTAATAAAAATATTTTATATTTATTGTAGATTATAAATTCTTTAGAGCTGCGAGTATTTTCAAACAATCGATTATTTAATCTAATTCTCTTTTTTTTATTTACCATTAGTTTATATATTCCTAAGCCAAGTTTGAAAAGGATAGGATACTTTACTTTAAGCATAGCTGAAATTCTATTTATAATAAAACCTATCGTGTTATAGAATTTTTGTTCCAGATCAATTGAACCAGATACAATTTTTGTTATATCTTCTTCAGCTTTGATTTGTAGATCAAGTGATTTAACTTCGTTATACATTTTTTTTAGTAAATGGCCTCCACCAGGAGGACGATTTATTCCTTTATGAAAGGTATTTGAACGAAAGCAATCTGCTATTAAAATGCAACCATTTTTTTTAAGTAAGGATTTTGATTTTCTCAAAGCTATGTGCAAAGGTATATATTGAAAGCTTTCAGAAAATAAACATAAATCAAATAACTCTCCTTCCGTTGGTTTATAGTTTTCGAAAGTACAAATTTTAATATCTGCTAACCCATTAGTATTTTTTTTGGCGCGCTCAGCCAAAATGGGACTAGGAATAACAATAGTGACTTTATGTCCCATTTTAATGAGTATTTTGGCGGTTTCCCCAGCGCCACCTCCAATATCTATAATATTGAGTGATTTATTTTGTGGTATGTAGTTTAGAAGTTTTTCTGTGTAGGCTTCTTGAGCCTTCCCAAGATTTTCAGCTGAAACTTCCAGATTTTCCCATATTCCGTAATGCAGATTTTCTTTTCCAGTAATTAGGTTAGCTATTGCTAAAGAGATGTCTAACCCAATTGTTTGGCTTGTGTGATTATCAGCTTGTTTTAAATTTGGCATCTGTACCTCAACGATGAATTAATATTTGTAGAATATTTAAATTTATTTAATTTAGTAAACTTTGAAATTTATGTTTTTTAACAAAAATCTCCTTGAATAAACCATCCTCCTTTTAAATCTTGTCCTTTAGCCTCAAATAACCACAGTCTTCGTCCACAAGTTGCTTCTATTTGCCAGTAATCTCTTATTCCAGAACGCCAGTTAGGATCATCTAACCACCATTCAGGAGCTATTCTTTCGGGTCCAAAACTGCATGAAATCTCATATGTCTTTTTTTGCCAATTGAAAGAAATAGGTATTCTTTTTAAATTACTAGTTTTTATTATTTCAATTGGTTCAGGTTTGAAAATCATAGCTGGTCGAGGGGATTTAGGGCAAGTCCAATTTTTGCTAGGGCTAGCATAAGCAGCATTGATTATTTGTATACTTTTTTCAGGTATATGACTTGTATTCTGATATAAATATATCATGCAATCAGATCCTAGTTTTAGACCAACGTGTGAAATAAAATCTTTGTATCTTTGTTCACTAATTAATTTTAAGTGAGAAGATATTTTTTTATTATATATATTATCTTCTGAATATTGTTCAGGGAATAAAAAAAACGCTTTTTCAGCTATAACTTCAATACTAGATACATCAAATATTTTTTTAAGTCCTTTGATATGAAATTTGAAGAGTAGTATATATATTTCTGGATTGTATGAGTTATGATTATTTTGTAGTTCTATATATTGTTTATCTTTGTTTGTCGATTTAAATACTAGTTTTAAATGTTGCGTCACATAATTTCTTTTGTTTAGTTTTGTTAATAATGAACAAATTAATTTTCTGATAATTTTTATTATTTCTTCTTCAGTTTGAATTGGTTCAACAATATTAATAAAATCATAAAACTTAATATCTCTTTTGTAAGAAGATATAATATCTGGTTCTGAGCCAACAAACTTATTTATTTTTTTAGTCATTTTAACGCCAAAGCGATGTGATAGCATTTTTTTTGGCGTTCTTGTTAAATCTTCTAATGTTTTAATACCAAGATATTTTAATTCTTCTATATTTTTATTGCCAATTTCTAACACTTCAATAGGCATATTTTTTAATATTGTACACTTTTTTCTACTAGTTACTATATTATCCTCTTTTAAGGCACTAAGTTTTGCTAATGCTTGAGCCGTTCCTGGGGTGTTTGAAAGACCTAGAAAAGCAGTTATGTCCATTTTTTCCAAATCAGAATTTATAATATTTAATAAATTTTTTTCTCCATTAAATATTTTTGTACAGCTCCTGATATCAAGTATTAGTTCGCTCGTTTTCTTAATTTTTATCCGGGGGGTGAATCTATTTGCCCAATTTGCAAGAGCTTTTATAAATTGTATTTCATCCTGTATGTTTCTTTTTACAGTAATCAGGTTATGGCAAATTGAAAAAGCATCTTGTAAGTTTCCTCCTTCTTTTAAACCTTTATTAATAGCAAGAAGATTTAAAAATTTTAAAACTTTTTTGTTATTCTTTTCTTCATAAATGGCAAGAGGCTGACGACACAGTTCTGGTTTTTTTCTCATTGCTAGTTCAGCTCCAATTTGTGGAAGCCATAAAAAAATAAATAGCGGCTTATTTGTGTTCATGTTTTGTTCTTTTTTAATTAAATAAAAATGATTTACATTAAATGGTTTTTTATTTTTTTTGAAGACGAAAAACTATATCAACTTTGCCAATTTTATATCCTTCTGGGGCATTAGGAAGGTTTTTTATTTCTATTTGATCTGAAGGAGCATCTGTTAACTGTCCAGTTTTTTCGCAAAAAAAGTGAGGGTGGTTATCGATTCGTGTATCAAAGTATGATCGGGTTCCATCAACTATAACTTCATTAAGAAGGCCTACATCACAAAATGATTTGAGGGTATTATAAACCGTTGCTAAAGATACACTCACACTACTGGTTTTAGCAGCTTCAAATAAACCTTCAGCTGTAATATGCCTATTTTTACCATCTCCTATCAATAAATCTGCTAGAATAATTCTTTGTTTTGTTGGTCTAAGGTTTGCCTTATGTAGCCACATTAAAGAATGACTATAACTAGTCATATTTTTTCTTTTGATTTGATTGTTCATAATTTATTTAATAACCTCTAATGTAATTATATTTTATTTTCGCATTATTTTGGAATTAATATCAACCCCAACTATGCAGTTATTATTATATTTCTTCTTATTTATTGATTTTTTATAAAGTTCCCAACTTTGGATTTTAATGTATAAGTATTGCTTCCTTACTAAACAAATTGTAAGCGATATAAAGAAATAGAAAAAGGTCTTATCCGTAATGGTTAAAAATAACAAAGTTATAGGCTATGATGATCTAATAAAATGTGCAAAAGGTGAGTTGTTTGGAATTGGGAACCCACAGTTACCAATGCCACCAATGTTAATGATTGATCGCGTAGTAAAAATTTCAGATGATGAGGGGATAAAGCAAAAAGGGAGTGTAATTGCTGAATTAGACATAAAACCTGATTTATGGTTCTTTAATTGCCATTTTTTTGGAGATCCTGTTATGCCGGGGTGTCTTGGTCTGGATGCTCTCTGGCAATTAACCGGATTTAATTTGGGGTGGCGAGGAATGAAGGGTCGCGGGAGAGCTTTGGGAGTTGGTGAAGTAAAATTTACTGGAATGGTGACACCAGAAACAAAATTAATAACATATGAAGTAAATTTCACAAGAGTAATTGATCGAAAACTAAAACTGGGAATGGCAGATGGTTCAATGTATGCTGATGGCGAAGAAATTTATGTGGCAAAAGATATGAAAGTAGGTTTATTTACCAGTTAATATCACCTCTAAATATTTTTAGTTTTGATGAATCATCTTATTAAAAAATCAAGAAGAAAGGAAGCCTCATGCGTCGAGTGGTAATAAGTGGGTTAGGTATTGTCTCTTCTATAGGAATAACGGCAGACGAAGTATCTAAATCGCTTAAAAATGGAATATCGGGTATTAGCTTTGCCCCTGATTACGCAGATAATGGGTTTCGAAGTCAAATACACGGGATGCCGAAAATTGTATTATCCGATCATATTGATAAACGGCAGCTTCGCTTTATGGGTGATGGTGCTGCTTACAATTATATTGCTATGAAGCAAGCTATAGAGGATAGTGGTTTAGTTGACTCAGATGTTTCTAACGAGAGAACTGGAATTATAATGGGCTCTGGCGGACCCTCAACAAAAAATCTTTTTGTAGCGCACAAAACAGTTATTGAAAAAGGAAGTCCAAAAAAAATGGGTCCCTTTATGGTTACTCGAGGAATGTCGTCTACAAATTCAGCATGTTTAGCCACTCCGTTTAAAATAAAAGGTGTGAATTATTCTATTACCTCAGCATGTTCAACTTCAGCGCATTGCATTGGAAACGGGGTTGAACAAATTCAATTTGGAAAACAAGATATTGTATTTGCAGGGGGTGGGGAGGAATTAGATTGGACTCTGTCATGTCTTTTTGATGCGATGGGTGCGATGTCAAGCAAATATAACGCAGCTCCTGAGACTGCTTCTCGAGCTTTTGATAAAAATAGGGATGGCTTCGTAATTGCGGGAGGAGGAGGAGTGGTTGTTTTGGAAGAACTCAGCCACGCTTTGGCAAGGGGAGCCAAGATTTATGCAGAGGTAACCGGTTATGGTGCGACCTCTGACGGCTATGATATGGTTGCACCTTCTGGTGAAGGCGGAGAAAGATCAATGAGACTTGCAATCGAAAAAATTCGAAACAGAGAAATATCTTATATTAATGCGCATGGAACCTCTACGCAAGCAGGAGATGTGACTGAAATAGAGGCAATAAGGAGAGTCTTTTGTGATGGTAATTTTCCACCAGTTTCTTCAACGAAATCATTAACAGGGCATAGCCTTGGAGCAACAGGAGTACAGGAGACAATATATTGTCTTCTTATGTTGAAAGAAAATTTTTTGTGCAGAAGTGCAAATATTGTCGAACTTGATCCGGCTCTAAAAACCGAAGAGATCGTTAGAAAACCATTAGAGAACATCGAATTGGATACTATCCTGTCAAATAGTTTTGGGTTTGGAGGAACTAACGTAACTCTTGCGTTAAGTAAATTTTATGAGTGAATATAATGTCTGATTTATTAAAAGGTAAACGTGGCTTAGTTATGGGTGTTGCCAATGAAAGGTCGATTGCTTGGGGCATATCAAGTGTTTTGGCCTCTCAAGGTGCAGAATTAATATTAAGCTACCAAGGTGAGTCTTTTGGTAGAAGAGTGAGGCCACTTGCTAAAAGTATTGGGGCTGATACTGTAGTGCATGCAGATGTTCAGGATGACTCTTCTCTAGATACGTTGTTTAAAATTATTGAGAAGAAGTGGAGTAATTTCGATTTTTTAGTTCATGCTATTGCATTTTCTGATAAAGATGAACTTAACGGAAGGTTTGTAAATACTACAAGGAAAAACTTTTTGAATTCTTTAGATATTTCTTGCTACAGTTTAGTTGATTTGTCTAGACGAGCGGCTCCCATGATGAGTCGGGGAGGATCTATTATAACTTTGTCATATATTGGAAGTCAAAGAGTAACCCCTAATTATAATGTGATGGGAATTGCAAAGGCAGCATTGGAGTCTGCGGTAAGATATCTATCAAACGATCTAGGCTCGCAGAAAATTAGAGTAAATGCAATTAGTCCTGGTCCAATGAAAACACTTGCTGGGGCTGCAATAGGCGGTGCTCGGCAAGTTTATCGAACAACGGAGGCTAACGCTCCATTGAAATCTAATGCAACATTGGAATCAGTTGGTGGAACCGCTTTATATTTAGTTAGCGATTATGGATCGCATACTACTGGAGAAGTAATATTTGTAGATGGTGGCCATCACCTGATGGGGTTACCACAATTGGAGAATATGTAATTTCGTGAGGAGCAAGGTTAACCCTATGTCGATTAAGGTATGTGTTTTTGATGCATATGGCACTTTGTTGGACGTCAACTCTGCTGCTAAGCATTACGCAGCTACTACGAATAATAAACAGTTTAAAGAGGCTTGGAAAAAAATTGCAATAGATTGGCGAGAGAAGCAATTATCTTATAGTTGGTTAAGAACTATAATGAATATGCATGTAGATTTTTGGGAAATAACTAAGGACTCCCTCGATTATGCTTTAGACGCAGCAAAAATCACTAGTGATGAAAACTTAAAACTGGACTTGTTAAGATTGTACCTAGAACTTGAGCCGTACCCAGAGGTCAGAAAGGCTCTATTAACCTTGCGAGACTTGGGTTTTAAAACATCAATACTTTCTAACGGTTCGGTTAAAATGCTAAATTCAGCTTTAGATAGCGCTGGAATAAAAAACCTTTTCGACAAAGTTTTGTCTGTTGATGACGTAAAAGTTTTTAAGCCTAGTAGAGTTGTTTATCAAAAAGTTTGTGAGTCGTTTGAATGTAGCTCAGATGAAGTTTTGTTTGTATCCTCTAATGGTTGGGATATAAGTGGAGCCCTATCGGCTGGGTTTCATTGTGTATGGATTAATAGATTTCAGTTACCTATTGATCGTTTGCCAAATAAGCCGACGCTAATACAAGATGATTTAAAAAGTCTACATAACTTGTTAAATTAGGTTTCGAAGTTATGAATAGTGGATTATAAAACTAAATTATCAGTTTTGATTTTGGAAGTTTGGTAACTTTAGAAATAGGAAAATTCAGTAGGAGTTTGTATGGTTCCATTTGAAATGCTTTTGCAGGCAGAAAATTCATTGAACACAGTAGTGAAAAAAACCCCAATTTTGACGTCTCCTTTTTTGGATGAAATAGCTGGCCGTAAAATTTTTATTAAAGCTGAATGTCTACAACATACGGGGAGTTTTAAATTTCGAGGGGCATACAATGCAATTTCTAGGCTTGTCGATGCGGACAAATCTAAAGGTGTCATTGCTTATTCATCTGGTAATCACGGACAGGCTGTCGCTTTGGTAGCCAAAACGTTTGGATTGAAATCGGTTATAGTAATGCCTTCAGATGCACCATTGATAAAGATAAGCAATGTTAAGGCTTATGGTTCTAAAGTAGTATTGTATGACAAAACGCATGAAAATAGGGAATCAATTGGCAGAAGACTTTCGGAAAGTGAGGATTTGTCTCTTATAAAACCTTTTGATAATGAGGGTGTTATTGCTGGTGCCGGCACAGTTGGCATTGAAATCGCGTCTCAGATGAAAGAAATTGGAATTACTAAATCAGACGTTTTAGTCTGCTGCGGGGGTGGCGGGTTAGCGTCAGGAATCGCTGTAGCATTAAGGGAGAGGGCTACTGGATTTAAAGTAAGGACATGTGAACCAGAAAAATTCGATGATGCGGCCAGATCGTTAATAAGTGGAGAAAGATTAACGAATACAGAAGGTGAGGTATCTATTTGTGATGCACTTTTGTCTCCGTCTTTGGGAGAAGTTACTTATCCAATTCTTGCAGAGTTGGCTGGAAAGGGACTGATAGTCTCAGACGAAGAAGTTTTGTTTTCAATGGCTCAAGCTTTTTTAAGGTTAAAAATAGTTTTGGAACCAGGCGGTGCAGTTGCGTTGGCCGCTGCTCTATTTAGGCGTGAAGAAATTAATAATGAGTCAATAGTTGTTGTGGCTACAGGAGGGAATGTCGAACCAAACTTATTTAAACAATCATTCGACTCTCTTGATGCTTGACAAGAAATTAAGTCAGTTCGCACAACCAATGATGGTTTACTGCGCAAAAAACTTAAAACGCTTAGGTTTAAGCGCAAATATGGTTTCACTTTTGGGTGTGCTCTTAGCTATTGTTATATTTATATGTATCGCAATAAATGAAACATTAGTCGCTATACTTTTTATTTTCCTTAATCGCTCCTGTGATGGGCTTGATGGTTGTCTGGCTCGCCTTGAGGCAACTTCCTCAAGATTTGGGGGCTTTTTAGATGTAATATCTGATTTGATTTTTTATGCTTCTGTTCCACTCGGGTTTGCATTGTTATCCTCGGAAAATTCCTTTCCAGCAAGCGTTATTCTAGCAGCGTTCTTTATCAATAGTGGAGCTTTTTTGGCTTATGCTGCTGTAAAAAAGAACAGCAGTTCCGAGTCTAAAGAAGTTAAAGAGAAAGCTTTTTGTTATTCACCAGGTTTGGTAGAAGGAAGTGAAACAATTTTCTTTTATTTTCTTTTTTGCCTTTTTCCCTCTAACTTTTCAAATTTTGCATATATTTTTGCAACTCTTACAGTAATAACAATTATTCAGCGAGTATTCAGAGCCTATAAAAATTTTTGAGTGTCAGGTATCGAGACGAATTTTTAGATTAGATGTGTCATATGGACTATCCTTCACTATTTCAGCTGGCCAGAGCTTATTAAACATTTTAATTTCAACTTTTGTTCCTATCTGAGAATGTTCAGGAGATACATATCCCATTCCAATCGATTTTTGAAAAATTACCGAAAAGCCACCAGATGTTAACCTTCCAATTTTTTTGTCGCAAAAATAAATTGCTTCTCTGCCCCAAGGGTCTGCGTCTTTTGGTCCGTCTACTAGTATGGTAACGCATTTTGATCTGATTCCAATTTTTTCAAGAGAGTCTTTTCCGCAAAAAATTTTTGAATTATCAACAAATCGGTTCAGGTCAGCCTCTAGCGGTGTAGCATCTCTCCCGAGTTCATTACCAAATGCGCGGTAAGACTTCTCAAGCCTAAGCCAGTTTTGAGCTCGAGCTCCTACTAGTTTCATTGCATATTTTTTTCCAGCAGTTTCAAGCAAATCAAACAGATAGTTTTGCATCTCAATCGGGTGATGAAGTTCCCATCCCAGTTCTCCCGTATATGCGACGCGCAATGCTCTGATAGGACACATACCTAGCTCAATGTCTTTTACTGATAGCCACGGAAAAGATGCATTTGATAATGCATTTTCTGGTTCCGGGTCAGTAATTACAGATTTCAAGATATTTCGCGAGTTTGGCCCTGCAATGGCAAAAACACCCCACATCGAGGTTATATCCGAACAATGAACCTCGCTAAAACGGTTCTTGCACTCCTCTATCGATTGTTTTAAAAAGTCGCTATCGTAGCTTTGCCAGGCACCTGCTGAAACTAAATAATACTCATTTTGTGAAATACGAACTATTGTATATTCTGTTCTCGTTGTTCCTCTGGTGGTTAGGGCATAACTTAGGGAAATTCTTCCAATTCTTGGTAATTTATTGCACGTAAACCAGTCCAGGAATTCTGTTGCACCAGTTCCGTAGACTAGGTGTTTGCTAAAGGCTGTGGCATCAATAAGGCCAACATTAGTTCGAATTGATTGGGCTTCTTTTACTGCATATTTCCACCATTTACCACGTCGGAAACTTCTGGATTTTTTATCTTTAAAGCCAATTTCTGCAAAGTAATTTGGTCGCTCCCAACCGTTGACGCAACCAAATTGGGCGCCTCTTTTTTTCTGTCTGTCGTAGGCTGGCGACGTCTTTAATGGTCGACAAGCCTCTCTTTCTTCATCTGGATGGTGTAAGATATAAACGTGTTCATATGCTTCCTCATTTTTCCTCGCAGAATATTCAGTAGTAATCCAGGTCCCATATCTTTTAGGGTCTAAACTTGCCATATCAATATCTGCTTCCCCATTGACCATAAGTTGTGACAGGTAATGTCCAGTTCCTCCAGCAGCAGTAATTCCAAATGAAAAACCTTCTGCAAGCCACATATTTTTTAGTCCAGGTGCGGGGCCAACCAGCGGATTCCCGTCTGGAGTATAACAAATGGGTCCATTATAATCATCTTTGAGGCCTAATGTTTCAGTAGATGGAATTCTGTGGATCATGGATAGGTACTCGCTTTCTATTCGATCCAAATCTAGTGGAAAAAGATCTGCGCGAAAGCTATCTGGAACACCAAACTTAAATACTGCAGGAGCATTTTTTTCGTATGGTCCAAGGATCCACCCATTTCGTTCCTCACGAACATACCATTTTGCATCAGCGTCTCGCAGAACAGGATGCTCGGAATTAGTCTTTCTGTAGAGCTGAAGTTTGGGGTCTACCTCTGTCACAATAAACTGATGCTCAACAGGTATAGAGGGAAGTTTAATATTAAGTAACTTTGCAGTTCTTTGACTATGATTCCCTGTTGCTGTTACAACATGATCAGCAAAAATTTTAAATTCTTCGCGACTCTTTAATAAGTTTCCCCCCTTTTCGAACATCATGTGGCCAGAGACCTCCCAATTGGATCCATTCCACTCATATTTGTCTACTTGCATTTTTCGATATATTTCCACACCTCTCTGTCTCGCTCCTTTTGCTATTGATTGGGTTATATCTGCAGGATTAATGTATCCGTCTGTAGGATGGAAAAGAGCACCAACTAAGTCTTCTGTTTTTATTAAAGGCCATCTTGATTTTATTTGCTTTGGTGTAAGCCATTCATAAGGTATATTTATTGTTTCTGCCGTTGAGGCATAAAGCATATATTCATCGAGTCTTTCCTGAGTTTGAGCCATTCTTAAGTTTCCAACTACTGAAAAACCTGAGTTTAAACCAGTTTCTTCTTCCAGCTCTTTATAAAATTTTACTGAATAATCATGAATGTGGCTAGTAGCGTATGACATATTAAACAGGGGGAGTAGACCTGCTGCGTGCCAGGTTGAACCTGAAGTTAACTCATCTCTTTCAACCAGTGCGATATCATCCCAACCAGCTTTCGCCAAGTGATAGCAGATGCTTGTACCAACTACTCCACCGCCTACTACAAGTGCTTTAACGTGGGTTTTCATTATGTTCTCCGATTTACATTTTTTTTATTGTACAATATTTTTTTTGTAATAAAAGAGGGCAACCGACTGCCAAAAGAAAAATTACGACTCCTTTAGTAGGTAGGATAGAATAGTTCTTTGTACAAATTTGTGATTTTTGTGATAATCAAGACCTTTATTTGTTTGATTTGTAACTTTGAGCCGAAATTGTGTTGAAGTATTTGGCTTGCTTAATTTAAAATTAGGAAACGAGATGGTTAGAAAGAAAAAAGTGTTTTTTAAAACTTACGGATGTCAAATGAATGTTTATGATAGTGAGAGGATGACAGAATCGTTAATTTCAAAAGGTTATCGTGTCACGAATACCGCAGAAAGTGCCGACGTAATATTATTAAATACTTGTCATATTAGAGAAAAAGCGGCGGAAAAAGTATATTCTGAGTTAGGGAGATATAAGATACTGAAATCTAATAACCCAAACTTGCAAATTGGCGTCGCCGGCTGTGTTGCGCAGGCGGAAGGGGAGGAAATAATACGTCGGCAACCTTTAGTGGACGTAGTTGTTGGCCCTCAAACCTACCATCGGTTACCTGAAATGCTTGAGAGGGCAAGAAAAGGTAATAAAGTTGTAAATACTGAGTTTCCAAGAGACGACAAGTTTGAGTATTTGAAAAAGATTTCGCGTCAAAAGAAAGGTCCGACAGCGTTCTTAACTATTCAGGAAGGATGCGACAAATTTTGTTCATTCTGTGTGGTGCCTTACACTCGCGGAAATGAGTCATCTCGTCCAGCCGAACGATTATTGAGGGAAGCTGAAGAGCTTGTTGATTTAGGAGTGATAGAAATTACACTTTTGGGTCAGAATGTAAATGCATACAAGAATGGAGACTGGTCATTGACAAAGCTAATCAAAAAATTAGCTAAAATATCTGAACTGAAGAGAATAAGGTTCACAACGTCTCATCCAAATGACATGTCGTCTGATCTAGTAAAGGCTTTTGGAGATGAAGAAAAGCTAATGCCATTTCTTCATTTACCTGTTCAATCTGGCAGTGACAAAGTTCTAAAATTAATGAATAGGCGACATACTTCTGCGGAATATTTGGAAATTTTTAGAAGTATTAGACGTGTTAGGCCTGACATTGCTCTGTCAGGCGACTTTATAGTTGGTTTTCCAGGCGAAACTGAAGAGGATTTTTATCGAACCTTAAAGCTTTGCGAAGAGGTTGAATACGCACAAGCATACAGTTTTAAGTTTTCTGCACGACCAGGAACTCCTGCGGCAAAAAGAAAACAAGTCGATGAGGAGATTAAATCTTGGCGGCTACATGAATTGCAGAATCTGCTGTCTGATTGCCAGGCAAAGTTTCAATCTAAGATGATTGGAAAGTCTTATCCTGTTTTACTCGAAAAAAAAGGAAGACAGGTTGGTCAGGTTGTGGGACGATCACCTTATCTTCAACCTGTATTTCTTGACGCTTCCTCCACTTTGATTGGAAATATTGTAGATGTTAAGATTAAGCATTCCAATAGAGTCTCGTTGCAGGGAATTATCGCCTAATTCTTATTTCGCAAAAATCCCCAGAAAAACATTATTTTTCTTGTCAAGAGACTTTTAATAAGTCAGTTATAGTAATTAGTAAGTTAAATTAATTGTGGTAAAAAAAATTGTCCTTATTAGACTTTCGTAGAGATGATTCAGACAAAGAAAATTACAGACAGGTCATCGACTTTCCTAGCAATCGTTTATTAATAGATTTATGCGGACAGCTGGACTCAAATTTAGCAAAGATAGAGGGTGTCACAGGGATACGAATATCCCGAATGGGAAATTCGCTTGAAGTCTCTGGGTCTTATGAAGAATGCAAAATTGCTCTTGCAGCTTTGCAATCAATTTATTCTAGGCTTGAAACAGGCCGTTCCTTGGAGCAAGGCGATATTGACGCTGCTATAAGAATGCCAGGTGATTTGTTTGATAAAAGCGCAGTCGAAAACAGTGAAAAACTTGAAAGAGATGGTTTGAGTGGTGATAAATACAACTTTGAGATTAGAACTCAGAAAAAAGTTATTGGACCGAGAACCAAGTCGCAAAAGAGTTACATTAAAAAACTTATTGAAAAAGATATCGTATTTGGTGTTGGTCCAGCTGGAACTGGTAAGACATACCTCGCCATTGCGATTGGAGTGTCTATGTATCTTACTGGTAAAGTAGACAAGATAGTTTTGACTAGACCGGCCGTGGAAGCTGGTGAGAGATTGGGTTTTCTTCCAGGAGATATGAAAGAAAAAGTGGATCCTTATATGCAACCCCTTTATGACGCCTTGAATGACTGTTTGCCAAGTCGTCAGTTGGCTAAAATGATTGATGAAAAGTTGATAGAAATTGCTCCTCTTGCATTTATGAGGGGTCGCACTTTAAACAATGCATTTGTTGTGCTGGATGAAGCTCAGAATGCGACAACTATGCAGATGAAAATGTTTCTGACTCGGCTTGGAGAAGGTTCGAGAATGGTTTTAACTGGTGATATAACTCAAATTGACTTGCCAAGAGGCACTATCAGTGGTTTGGTAGAAGCAATAAAGATTTTGAACAATCTTAAAGATATTGGTATCATGCGCTTTAGTTCTGATGACGTAGTCCGTCACAAAATGGTAGCCGAGATAATAAAAGCGTATGAGAGATTTAACTTTCCTAAAGATAAAGGTTAATTAATTTAAGCAGATAAGTCCCGAAATGTTAAATTAAAAATATATGAACATAGATATTATTATTGAAGACGACCGTTGGAGTTCTGTAAAACTAAAGTGCATAGCCTTTGAAGCAGTGTCTTCCGTGCTTAGTCAGTTAAAGATATTTGGCGAAAACTATGAGGTAGCTATTCTTGCCTGCAACGATCAGACAATTAGAAACTTGAACAAAAAATTTCGTTCTAAAGAGGCTGTAACTAATGTTTTGTCTTGGCCAAACTATCTTTTGAGTCCGACAAAAAAAGGAGAGACCCCTTGTCTTCCTCCAGATAGCAGAGACCTATTCGAAAGTCTTTGTCTTGGGAATATCGCAATTTCCTTTGATACTTGTCGTTCTGAGTCGAAGACGATGAACAGGTCTATAGAAAGCCATGTAACGCATTTGTTAATGCATAGCACTTTGCACTTGCTCGGGTATACTCACGAAATGGATAAAGATGCCCGACTAATGGAGAGAGTCGAGAAAAAGTCTCTTGAAGCTTTGGGTATTTCAAACCCATATTTGAACTGAGAATTAAATTAGAGTATAGGTCGATAAATGGAAGAAGAATCTGATGAAAGCTCCCAAAAAGCTTTAGCTAAATTAAGGCAGGCATCGAAGAAAAGAAGTTTTTTTGATAGGATTTTTAAGAAGTCAGCTGACGAACTTTTCGTTGAGGAATACTTTGGTGAAGATAAAAAGCCTATTCAAAAAAATGCTGAGGCGATGCTACTTAATTTACGAAACTTGCATACTCTCCGGCTTGATGACATCGCTATACCTAAAACGAGTATTGAAGCTTTGTCTGAGGAGTCAACGATGAATGAGGTAGTAGAGGCCTTTAGAACCTCAACTTTTACTCGTATTCCAGTTTACAGTGAGACTTTAGATAATCCACTAGGTTTAATACACTTGAAAGATTTTGCTCTGAGACATGGCTTTAACGGTGGTACACCTTTTGATATAAAGTCCGAATTGAGGCCCTTGATATATGCTCCCCCATCAATGTCACTAGGATCACTTTTACAAAAAATGCAAGCTGATCGTATTCACATGGCGTTGGTAATTGACGAGTACGGAGGGGTAGAAGGCCTAGTTACTATAGAAGATTTGCTAGAACAAATTGTTGGTGATATAATTGATGAACATGATGTTGATGAAGATAGGCTTTGGACTGAAGAAAAAAAAGGTGTTTTCCTTGTTTATGCGACTTTGGAGCTTCAGGATTTTTCTGATCAAGCTGGTGTTGATTTGAGAAATGATAATGATGAATATGATACAATCGGTGGTTTGGTATTTTCTTTAACAAATAGAATTCCAATTCGAGGAGAACTTATTAAGGACTCCGACGGTAACGAGTTTAGTATTATTGATGCCGACCCCAGGCGTATTAAAAGACTACGTATATACTTAGCCCCAAAAGTAAACATAACTGCATCAGACCAGTAAATGTTTGTCTTATCATATTTTTATTGTAGCCGGCTTTTTTTATTGTTTCTTTTTCTTGGCGCCTTATTATCTTTTGGGCAAAAGCCTTTTTCCCTATTCGTGCCATCTTTATTGGCTTTTATTATTCTTGGTTGGGCATGGGAGAAGTACAAACCTGATGGATGGCTTGCCTTCAGAATTGGCCTAGGATTTGGCATAGGCTTTTTTGGTCTTACTCTCTCATGGATAATAAACCCATTTATGGTTAACGTGGGGCAGACTGGTTGGATGGCTCCATTTGCTCTATTTTTTTTAGTTCTAATACTTGCAACTATTTGGGCATTTTGTTTTTGGATTTCGTCGTATTTAGGAAAAAATAAATCTAGCGCCCATAGATTGTCGTTTCTTGCAATTTTTGTAGTTATAGCCGAGCTATTAAGGTCGGAATACTTTTTTTCTTTTCCATGGGCAATCTTTTCTGCCGCTTGGATAAACACACCGCTCATACAAAGTTTAGCAATCTTCGGTCCTTATTGGCTTGGTGCGATAACAGTATATTGTGGTCTTATAATGTCTCGGTTCTATGTTGGAACAATAGTTGGTGTGGGGTTGCTTGGTATTTTATACTGCTTTGGCCTTTATTCTGTTTCTATTCCAATCGAGGAAAGGGAAAATCCATTGCTAATAAGATTAGTACAACCAAATGTGGAGCAGAATGAAAAATGGGATCCTAACAAGGCGGAAAAATTTTTAAACATATTGCTTCAGCTAAGTTCTCAGCCGCCTTTACCTGAATTAATTGTTTGGCCTGAAACTGCCGTTTCTTTTTTGCCACAGGAAAAACCTGAAATAGTAAGATCAATTACCGATAAAATTAAAACTAATCTTATTTTAGGAGCTAGAAGAGTAGATCGCGACAATTATAAAATCTATAATTCTGCGTTTTTCGTTGGTGCGGACGGTGCTATAAAATCATATTATGATAAATCACACTTAGTTCCATTTGGCGAGTACATTCCCTTAAGTTCTTTCTTGAAAAAGCTCACGTGGTCTGGATTAGCTACGCGGGGTGAATTAGGATTTTCGAAAGGATCAGGCGGTCATGTCAAAAGCTTTCTTGGTGTGCCTCCAGTGTTAGTTTTAATTTGCTATGAGTCGATTTTTACTAATGAGGTTGACAATGCTAGATTGGTTGTAGCCGATGCAAGACCTGAATGGATAGTTAATATTACTAATGATGCTTGGTTTGGCCAGTATAATGGGCCTCAACAGCATTTAGATCTTACTAGGATGCGTGCAATAGAGCAGGGTATACCCATAGTTAGGGTTGCCAACACCGGAATATCTGCTGTCATCAATTCTAAAGGAACTTTAATTGGTCAGATAGAGATTAATCAGCGGTCGGCGATAGATATTTCGTTACCTAACAGATTAAACTACACCCCTTACAACTATTTGGGTGCAAAAACTTGGAATTTTGCGTTAATAATATTACTCATATTGACTATAAGTTATCTCATTACTAGAAGAGACCTAGAGAATACTTAGGTAATATAAAAATTTCGGAGAATAGTGGAATGGCACGAGATAACTTTTTGTTCACTTCAGAGTCTGTCTCGGAAGGGCACCCAGACAAAATCTGTGATCGTATATCTGATGCGGTTCTTGACACACTGTTGGAGGAAGAGCCTACCGCTCGAGTCGCCTGCGAAACATTTGCCACAACAGATAGGGTAATAGTTGGTGGTGAAATTGGGTTAAATGACCAAAGAAAACTAGCGTCTTTTTTGGAAAAGCTGGATAGTATTGTAAGAACTTGTGTCAGAGATATAGGATATGAGCAGGAGGGTTTCCACTGGAAAAATATAAAAATAGACAATTATTTGCATAAACAGTCTGCACATATCGCACAAGGAGTTGATAAAAATGGTGCTGGAGATCAAGGTATTATGTTTGGCTATGCAATAAACGAGACTTCTGAGTTAATGCCTGCACCAATTCATTATGCGCACTTAATTTTAAAAAAAATGTCTGAGGCTCGAAAGGAAGGTAGGGTTAGTAACTTAGGACCCGACTCAAAGTCTCAATTAACTATTCAGTACGAGAATGGAGTTCCTACTCGGGCAACATCTATTGTGATATCATCGCAGCACTTGGATGAAAGTCTGTCTTCAGATGATGTGAAATCAATCGTTGAACCATTTGTAGCTGAGGTGTTGCCAGGTGCCTGGATAGACAATAAAACTCAGTGGCATGTGAACCCTACCGGAAAATTTGTGGTTGGTGGTCCAGATGGTGATACTGGGCTTACGGGAAGAAAAATAGTTGTAGATACTTATGGTGGAGCTGCGCCTCATGGCGGCGGAGCATTTTCTGGTAAAGACCCAACTAAAGTTGATAGATCTGCTGCTTATGCTGCTAGATATCTTGCGAAGAATGTGGTTGCGTCTGGCCTTGCAACTCGTTGTCTAATCCAGTTATCATATGCTATTGGTGTTTCGGAACCTCTTTCAATCTATGTAGATACCTTTAATACAGGGGCTATAGCAGACAGTGAGATTGAGGCGAGAATTTCGAAAGTAATGGATTTAACTCCCAACGGTATAATAAATCATCTGAAGCTGTTAAAGCCTATATATCAGAAAACCTCTGCATATGGTCATTTTGGAAGAGTTCCTGAAAAAGATGGAAGTTTCTCGTGGGAGAAAACTGATTTGGTAGATATGATTAAAGTTTAGAAAAAAGATAATGACTGAAAAACCGTCAAATTCTTTGGAAAATTGTCAACATCGATATAATTTCTATGGCCGTAGAAGTTCAAATCAGTTATCAAAGAAGCGTCAAAACTATGTTAAGAAATACTTACCATTATTCACTCCAAAAGGTATTTCTGTCGAGGAGAATCCGTTGAGGCGGCCGTTAAACTTTGAGTCAGTTTACAAAAGAAAATGCCAAATTTGGATGGAAATTGGATACGGATCGGGCGAACATTTACTCGAGCTTGCTAAAGAGAACCCAGATATCTGTTTTTTGGGATGCGAACCATATAAAGATGGAACAGCTAAGTTTTTGGCCGGTATTTTGGAGAATAAGTTAGAAAATGTAAGAATATACATGGATGATGCAAGAAAGATTTTTGATATTGTTCCTTTGTCCAGTTTATCAAAAGTCTTTTTATTATTTCCTGACCCTTGGCCAAAACTGAGGCATAGGCGGCGAAGGTTCATGAATAATGAAAACATTGATAACGTCGCAAGAATGCTGAAACCTGGTGGTCATTTTTATTTCTCTACTGACATTTTAGAATATTTTTGCACGACGCTGGATTTAATTTCTCAGCACGTAGATTTTACTGTATCGACTGTAAATATCGATGATTGCAAATATCCCTGGAGTGGTTGGGTTCCAACCAGATATGAGCAAAAGGCCATAAGAGATGGAAGGCAGCCTTTATTTGCTGTTTTCAGTAGAAATTAGATGTATTTGACTCTCTGTACACTTTTAAAGTTTTAGATTTTTGAGGATTGACTTAGATGAAAGACCATTCAGCTCCAAAAGCATTAAGCGCATATTGTGAAAGGCCATTGTCCGGTTCTGTTAAAATTCCAGGTGATAAATCAATTTCTCATAGAGCATTGATAATTGGTTCTCTCGCAATCGGTGAGACAAAAATCTATGGCCTCTTGGAGTCTGCTGATGTTCTTAACACTGTCGAAGCTTTGCGAGCCTTTGGAGTTAATATAATTAAAAAAGGTACGCTTTATTGGAAAGTCGATGGTGTAGGGACAGGAGGGTTTCGTGAACCTAACCAAGTAATAGATTTTGGAAACTCTGGTACTTCTGCTCGGCTCATTTTAGGAGCGACGGCTACTACGCCTATTACAGCGACAGTTTCTGGTGATGCTAGTCTCGTGAAGAGGCCAATGGATAGAGTAATCCGGCCCCTCTCTTTGTTTGGAGCTAATTTTTTGAGCAGGAGGAATGGTCTACTTCCTTTGACTATAGAGGGAACGGATAACCCGGTCCCTATTGAATACAAGTCGCCAGTAGCATCTGCGCAAGTAAAGTCTGCTATCTTATTAGCGGGCCTGAATTCTCCAGGTAGAACAATTTTCTGGGAACCGTCACTTTCAAGAGATCATACTGAGAAAATGCTTATCGATTTTGGGGGTAGCGTTAAAACAGAGAATATTGAAGGCAACTCAGTTACAACTTTGATAGGAGAATGTGAGCTGATTGGCAGGAAAGTTTTTATTCCCAGAGATCCCTCTTCTGCAGCTTTTTTGATAGCCGCAGCACTACTTGTTACCAACTCTGATGTAACCATTCCTAACGTCTCTCAGAATCCAACTAGAAATGGTTTTTTAAAAACTTTGATTGAAATGGGTGCAGATATCAGCTTGAATAACCACCAAAATATTAGCGGTGAGCAGTTTGTCGATATAAATGTCAAAAGTGGTGCTTTGCGCGGGGTAGATGTACCTCCAGAGCGAGCCACTAGTATGATAGATGAGTATCCTATTCTAGCGGTAATAGCAGCTGCAGCAGAAGGTAAGACAAGAATGTTTGGGTTGGAAGAGCTAACAGTGAAAGAAAGTAACCGAATAGCAGCTATGGAGACTGGGTTAAGGCAGTGTGGTATAAAAGTAGAGAGTGGTAAAGATTTTATGATTGTCGAAGGTTGCGATAAAAGTGATATTTTAGGCGGAACAAAAATAGTCACGCATTATGATCATAGAATTGCTATGTCTTTTTTGTGCTTAGGATTAGTTGCCAAAGACGATATAACTATTGATGACAGTAATTCAATTTTTACTAGTTTTCCAAATTTTTTTGATTTGATGAAAGAAATAGGAGTTCAATTTAAAACAAAATAGAGTTATCTTATCCACCGGAGATTTGTTTTTTATAACCTACGGGAAAACTGAAAATGAAAAAAGTTAGAAGACCCAAGAATGTTTTTTGTTGTTGCTATTGATGGCCCAGCTGCTTCTGGGAAAGGAACAGTTGCATCAAAGATAGCTAGCCATTTCAAATTTTCTTATTTGGATACTGGTCTAATTTACCGAGCAGTGGCCAAACTTGCATATCAAAAAGTTGGCGAGAAAACTTTTGAAGAAAGTGCTATTGAAATAGCGAAATCGTTTTCTCACAATTTTTTAAATGTAGGCGGGCTAAAAACTAATGATATCGCTGAGTTGGCAAGTAAAGTTGCTGTGATTCCTGAGGTAAGAGAAGCTCTAATTAGCTTTCAAAGGAAGTTTTCAGAAAAAACGGGTGGTACCGTTTTGGATGGTAGAGATATCGGAAGTTACATATGCCCTAATGCACAAGTTAAATTCTACATTACTGCTGAGCTCGAAGTACGGGCTAGGAGACGATACTTGGAGCTAAAAAACTCTGGGATAAATGTGAGCTTTACCGAAGTGAAGAGAATGCTACGAGACAGGGATTCAAGAGATACCCAGAGAACAGTTTCACCTTTAACGATTACAAATAGCGCACATTTAATCGATACTAGCGAATTATCTGAAAAAGCTTGTTTTGAAATTGCAAAGGATATTATAGAAAACAATTTGCATAATCCCTGAATTAGTATAAATAGCTATTTTTATCCACTAAGTATTAAGACCTGCGAAAACAACCGCAAGGCCAGAAAAGTTATTATGTAGGAGACGATATATGTCAGTTAACGCTTCAATGGAAGATTTTGAGAAATTGTTAAATGAAAGTTTTGGAAGTGCGACTCCAAAAGAGGGATCAGTTGTGCAAGGAAAGATCATTGCTTTAGAGGCGGGCCAAGCAATTGTCGATATTGGCTATAAGATGGAAGGAAGAATAGAATTGAAAGAATTCTCTCTGCCTGGCCAGGATCCTGAAGTGGCAATTGGCGATGTTGTCGATGTTTATTTAGAGCGTGTAGAGAATTCAAAGGGCGAAGCGGTCGTTAGTCGTGAAAAAGCTCGAAGGGAAGAGTCTTGGGATAGACTTGAGAAAGCTTCTGCCAAAGAAGAACGTGTAGACGGAGTTATTTTTGGCAGAGTTAAGGGCGGTTTTACAGTAGATTTAGGAGGAGCAATTGCATTTCTTCCAGGTAGTCAAGTTGATGTTAGGCCAGTAAGAGATGCAGGTCCTTTAATGCAAATAACGCAGCCTTTCCAAATCTTGAAGATGGATAGAAGACGCGGAAACATAGTTGTATCACGAAGGTCAATATTAGAAGAATCGAGAGCTGAACAAAGAGCAGAAATTGTTGGAACTTTGATTGAAGGAAAGATTGTTGAGGGCGTTGTTAAAAATATTACGGAATATGGTGCCTTTGTTGACCTTGGAGGAGTAGATGGACTTTTACATGTTACTGATATGGCCTGGCGTCGTGTTAATCATCCATCTGAGATATTAAATATTGGAGATAGCCTCAAAGTCCAAATTGTGAAGATTAACAAAGATACTCAACGAATAAGTTTAGGAATGAAACAGTTGGAGGAGGATCCATGGGCTGAAGTTGAAACAAAGTATTATCTTGGTTCAAAACATTTTGGGCGTGTTACAAATATTACTGACTATGGCGCGTTTGTAGAGCTTGCCGCTGGGGTCGAAGGTCTCGTTCATGTATCTGAAATGTCATGGACAAAAAAAAATGTGCATCCAGGAAAGATTGTTTCGACTAGCCAAGAGGTTGAGGTAGTAGTTCTAGAGATAGACACTGTTAAAAGGAGAGTTAGCTTAGGTCTCAAACAAACGCAGGGAAATCCATGGGATAATTTTGCAACAAATTTTCCGACGGGTTCCGAGGTTGAAGGAGAGATTAAAAATATTACCGAGTTTGGACTATTTATAGGCTTGGAGGGAGATATTGATGGAATGGTTCATTTATCAGATTTAGATTGGGATAGAACTGGAGAAGAAGCTATAAAGGATTTCAAAAAAGGAGAAAATGTACGTGCGGTGGTGACAGATATAGATGTAGAAAAGGAAAGAATTTCTCTTTCTGTTAAAGGGTTAAAAGAAGATCCATTTGCGGGCGCTACAGACGGCATAAAAAGAGGTGCAATAATAACTGTCAAAGTGATGTCAATAGAAGATGGTGGTATTGAAGTAGAGTATGATGGAATGAAAGCGTTTATTAGAAAATCTGATTTGTCAAGAGATCGCGCCGAGCAAAGGACGGAAAGGTTCGCTATAGGGGACAAAATTGATGCCAGAGTTACTAACGTCGACAAGGCTAGTAGAAAGCTCGGACTTTCGATAAAGGCTAAGGAAATTGCCGAGGAGAAAGAAGCCGTAAAACAATATGGCTCGTCTGCATCAGGAGCTTCTCTCGGAGACATTTTAGGGGCTGCCCTCAAGGGTCAGGATGAAGATGACTAGACAGAAAAAATGTCACTAGATATTGAAATATACGAAGAGTATCGTAGGAAACTTAGAAGAGCCTCATTTTGGCGGGGCAGTTTTGTAACTTTAATTATAATATTAGCCTTAGGATTCCTGTATTTTTTTTTCGATAGGGGTATTTCGTTTCCACATATAGCTCAGTACGAATTAAAAGGTGTAATTGTTGATAACTATCTGCGTAATAAAGAATTACGAGCTTTGGCTGAGGATGAGAATGTTGAAGCGGTAATTCTGAGAATAGATAGTCCAGGGGGTACAGTGGTTGGTGCGGAAGCGTTGTACGAAGCTCTTCGGGAAGTCGGGGAACGTAAACCTTTGGTTGTTGTGATGGGAGAGATTGCTGCATCAGGTGGATACATTGCT